>Ga0210016_1000107_pt1 | contig 60104 bp, 49 predicted proteins | sample CryGeyCG2014_300_FD_185454 | JGI IMG/M metagenome (GOLD analysis project Ga0210016, IMG submission 185454) | Groundwater microbial communities from aquifer - Crystal Geyser CG02_land_8/20/14_3.00 (SPAdes) (version 2) | ecosystem: Environmental > Aquatic > Deep subsurface > Groundwater | place...
CTCGCAATGACAAGGGGTGGGTGGATTGCCACGTCGCTTTGCTCCTCGCAATGACAAGGGGTGGGTGGATTGCCACGTCGCTTTGCTCCTCGCAATGACAAGGGGTGGGTGGATTGCCACGTCGCTTTGCTCCTCGCAATGACAAGGGGTGGGTGGATTGCCACGTCGCTTCGCTTCTCGCAATGACGAGGGGTGGGTGTTGATTGCCACGTCGTTTCGCTTCTCGCAATGACGGTGATTGGGAAAGATTGCTGCGTCGTTTCTCGCAATGACGAGGTTTGAGGAAGATTGCCTTGGCGCTTTGCTTCTCGTAATATCTGGGGGGTTTGGCATCAATGCAATTTACCCAGCCCACTGAAACGGTGAGAGATTTTATGTTGAAATAAATTTAGAGAACATAGATAATAAAAAAGCCAAGTTATTGAATAACTTGGCTTTATAATGTGGCTCCCCAAGCTGGACTCGAACCAGCGACATACGGATTAACAGTCCGGTGTTCTACCAACTGAACTATTGGGGAATAGTTGGTCAAACATTGCGTTTGAATGGGCGTATTATAGACAGCTTACAAAACTTTGCAACCCCTTTTGAATAATTTTTTATTGGCTAATACCCCATTTTATCAGCCTTTAAGCAACCCCTTTCCCAGAACCAATCTAATTGATTGATATTGAAAGCGTCTGGTGTTCATTGCTAAATTTGAACACCAGACAAGCAGCACACATTCTTAAAGAATACCCTTCTCGGTTAAAGCATCCACCAACTGTTGCGTCACCTCTTCTATTGAAATCTGGTGATTGTGAATATGAATATCCGGTGCACTTGGCGCTTCATAAGGCGAATCAATCCCCGTGAAGTTGGTAATTTCACCGGCACGGGCTTTTTGATAGAGTCCTTTTGGGTCTCTTTGTTCGCAAACTTCGAGTGGCGTATCGATAAAAACCTCTAAAAATTGACCAGGCCTGGCCATTTCTCGCACTAATTGCCGGTCTGCTTGAAAGGGCGAAATAAAGGCGGTAATCACGATTAAGCCTGCATCAACCATTAAATTGGCTACTTCGCCCACGCGGCGAATATTTTCGACTCGATCTGCTTCACTAAAACCGAGATCTTTATTGAGCCGATGGCGCACATTGTCGCCATCTAGCAGATAACAATGCTTGCCCATTTGAAAGAGTGCATACTCCAACTGGTTGGCCAATGTGGATTTGCCACTGCCACTTAACCCGGTAAACCAGATAATGCAGGGGGCTTGTTGTTTTTGCTTGGCGCGATCTTGTTGCGTCACAAAATGTTGATGCCAAACGATATTTGATGAGGGGTTATTCATTGCAAATCCTAACGTTTTATGGGCTTGTGCCCTTGTCATTAAAAAGGGAAAAAGAGTGGGACCAGAGCGATCACGGTGATGCCATAGACCAATGAAACAGGGATGCCCATTTTTAAATAATCTGTAAATTGGTAGCCACCCGGAGAATAAACCATTAAATTAGTTTGATAACCATAAGGGGTTAAAAAGCTGGCACTGGCACCATAAGCAACCGCCATAATAAATGGCCATGGACTCACGCCCAGGGTTTCTGCCGTGACCAATGCAATCGGAAAAGCAATGGCGGCGGCGGCATTATTGGTGACTGTTTCGGTGATTAACACCGTTAGTAAATAAATGCCAATAAAACTGCCATACACGCCCCAATAGCCCATGCCTTGCATCAAATTTTCAGCCACCAATCCCGCAACGCCGTATTCCGTCATGACTTGCGCGATCCCCAGCGCCGAGCCAACAATCATCACCAATTCAAATGGCATTCGTCTTCTCAGCTCTGGAATATGAGTAAGTCCAAACAACAAATAAACGACCAGCAAACCCATAAGTCCTTTAATTAACGATACCAGTCCTAAAGCGGACAGCGCGATCACGCCAATAAACCCGGTAACCGCTAAAGCACTTTGCATCGCTGTCAATGGATACTGTGATTCTAAGGCGGTATAAAAATAAAAGTTTTTATCTAAATTGTCGCGCTTTACAAAATCTGCGCCCGTGAGCAGTACCAACACGTCTCCCGGATGCAATACAATTTCTGCAAGACGACCATTGAGCTGCGCGCGTCCGCGACGAATAGCGACCACGGCGGCATCAAATTTATTCCGAAATTGCACGCTTTTAAGGGTTTGGCCAATCATGCCGGATTGATGCGACAACACGACTTCCACAAAATGATTGCCTTGGGTTGTGGCGCCACCAGAAAAGGTCAAACCATCAAACAACAACAACTTGGGCGCCGCCTTAATGTCGCCCGCAAACAGCAGTCGGTCGCCACTCTGCAAGACATAAGTGGGTGAAACTGGCGTCAACATGGCTTCCCCCGAAATCACTTGTGCCAAATAAAGGTCGTGGAGGTGTCTTAACCCAGCTTGTTCCACACTCAAGCCGATCAGTTCCGATCCGGCTTCCAGCTTGGCTTCAATCATGTAGTCATCGGTTTGCGTCTTTGCAGTTTGAATATCGGGCAGTAACTTTCCTCCCAAGGCAATGATGGTGATACTGCCAAACAATAGTAGAAATCCGCCCACTGCAAAAAAATCAAATAGCTGTAATTCGGGCAACCCAGCTTGAACGACAAAGCTATTCACAATCAAATGCGTAGAGGTACCGACCAAAGTGAGCGTACCGCCGAGAATGGCGAGATAAGACAAGGGGATCAGTAGTTTGGAAGGCGCAATCGTTTTTGAACGCCCCAACAGAGACATAAAGGCCGCGACCATCGCAGTATTATTCAGAAAAGCAGACCCGATCCCCACGACCCCACTCATTCTCAACAATGTTTGTCGCTGGCTACGGGCGATTAACCAATTCGATAACGTTTCAAATAAGCGGGTTTTTTCCAACACACTACTGACCAATAATAAAAACACCAGCGTGATCAGTCCCGTATTCACAAAATTGGCCAACAGCGTCTCAAGGGCAATAAAATCCAATAGATAATAAATAAATATCCAGGCCATAAACAGCTTAAAGGCTTGAAATTTACCCCAGATCAGCAGCCCTAACAACAATAAGAGGGAACCCAAAACGGTCATCGTTAACATCAGCCGACACTACCCTACTTCATCAATCGCTGCACAACCCCATTCAGGATAATGCTCACGAATATAGGCATTTAATGCCTTTTCTGCTTCATTATAGTGGCGTGAAGGTGCTTGCGCATTATTCGTCTCAGCCGCTTCCACAATCATGCCCGCCGCCAAGGTTGCATTGGAGTACTTATCAATAACAATAAAAGCACCCGTGCCTTTGATGTCGGTATAAGCATCGTAGGCAATGGCTTGATTCAAGTGTAACTGGCACTGTGCGATTTGGTTGAGTTCTAGCTTAGAAGCATCTGACTGAACCAGGGTATTCACATCAATCAAGTGGTCGATTTGGGTAAATCGTCCCGATATAACCGATGTTGCACGCTTAATAAGGTAGTCGCTCCCCGGCGTCATAGAGACTTCATTCATCCACACCAACATCACTTTGAAATCACTGGCGATCTGTGGAATATCTTGCGATTTAACAATCATATCGCCACGACTGATATCGATTTCATCTTCTAAAGTGAGGGTTACGGCAGAGGGTGCAAACGCAGAGTGCGAAATGGTATTGTCATTAACAGCGGGCAAAATAACCTGTTTTATGGCGCTGGTTTTATAGGCGGGTAGAACCGTCACCGCATCCCCCACTGCAATTTCACCAGCCGCTATGGTGCCACTATAGCCACGGAAATTTAAATGGGGACGATTCACATATTGAACCGGAAAACGAAAATGCTCTAAATTGACTGTATCGGCAATGGGAATTGAATCCAGTAACCCCATTAACGGCTTGCCCTGATACCAATCCATCTGTTCACTTGGATTCACTACGTTATCGCCTTTCAAAGCCGATAATGGAATAAACACCGGGGAGTCTATGCCTAATTGTTTAGCAAACTCGGTATAGTCGGCTTTGATATCGTCGTATCGCTGTTGCGAATAATCGACCAAATCCATTTTATTAATCGCAACCACAATATGCTTTAAGCCGAGTAGTTTGGTAATAAAAGAGTGACGACGTGTCTGAGTTTGAACCCCATGACGGGCATCAATCAAAATAATAGCCAGGTCTGCTGTCGACGCGCCTGTTGCCATATTACGGGTATATTGCTCATGACCCGGGGTATCGGCAATAATATATTTACGCTTGTCGGTCGAGAAAAAACGATAGGCCACATCAATGGTAATGCCCTGCTCTCGTTCAGATTGCAGCCCATCTACCAATAGCGCCAAATCGACTTCTTCCCCAGTCGTGCCATGCTTTTTTGAATCTTTATTAATGGCGGCCAACTGATCTTCAAAGATCATCTTGCTATCATGCAACAACCGGCCAATTAAGGTACTTTTACCATCATCCACACTGCCGCAAGTGATAAACCGGAGCAGCTCTTTGTTTTCATGCTGATGCAAATAGGATTCGATATTGTCTGCAATCAGGTCTGATTGATGTGCCATTAGAAGTACCCTTCCATTTTTTTCTTTTCCATTGAACCGGCTTCATCATGGTCAATCATACGTCCCTGACGCTCTGAAACCTTGGTTAACAACATCTCTTGAATTATCTCCGGTAAAGTCGTTGCTTCTGATTCAACTGCGCCGGTCAATGGATAACACCCTAAGGTTCTAAATCGAACTTTTTCCATTTTAGCCGTTTTGCGCAATGCTTCAGGCATGCGATCATCATCCACCATAATCTTAGTGCCGCCGTATTCAACCACAGGTCTTTCTTTGGCAAAATATAAATCAGGAATGGGAACCTTTTCTAAATAGATATATTGCCAAATATCCAATTCTGTCCAATTCGATAACGGAAATATCCGAATCGACTCGCCTTTTTTATGGCGGCCATTATAAATGTCCCACAACTCTGGACGCTGATTCTTTGGATCCCAACGGTGATGTTCGTCACGGAAAGAATAAATACGTTCTTTGGCACGAGATTTCTCTTCATCTCGCCTTGCACCACCAAAGACGGCATCATATTGGTAATAATCTAACATTTGACGCAAGCCCTCGGTCTTCATCATATCCGTGTGCATGGTCGAGCCATGCTCAAAAGGCGAAATGTTCAATTCTGCACCTTTTGGGTTAGTATGAACAATCAACTCCATCCCCACCTCTTTGGCACGTTTATCGCGAAATTCAATCATTTCCTTAAACTTCCAAGTGGTATCCACATGAACCAACGGAAAGGGCGGTGGCGCAGGATAAAAAGCTTTTTGCGCTAGATGTAACATCACCGAGGAGTCTTTACCAATACTATAGAGCATGGCTGGATTTTCAAACTCGGCAACCACTTCACGCATGATATGAATGGCTTCGGCTTCCAGTTTCTTTAAATGGGTTAGGGTTTTCACGACAAGATCCTTAATACTCGATTTAATCACTAGCTGGCATTTTACCGACTCCCTTAGAGGATGTCTTTTTAAATAGCATTTTACCGAATGAGTTAATTTACCCCCTCCCCTTGACTATTGTTTTAAATTCCGCTGTAATTACGCGCAAGGCTATGCCTTATACAATAGAAATACGATTTTAATCAGTGCTTAGGAGAGTACAAAATGAAAAAATTATTACTTGCAGTTACTGCAACATCTTTAATGTCTTTTGGTCTAGCGGCACATGCAGGTGATGTTGCTGCCGGCAAAGCTACATTCACTTCAGTTTGTGTAGCCTGTCATGGTGAACAAGGACAAGGTGTTGTTGGACCTAAATTAGCAGGTCAATCAGCGGCAGATCTTTCTACAAAACTTCACGCATACAAAAATGGTGAGCAAAGGGGGCCGATGACTTCTATGATGGCACCAATGGCTGCCGGTTTATCTGAAGCAGACATCGCTAACGTAACAGCTTATATCGAAGCAGAATTAAACTAAGCTTGTTTTGATTTAATAAAAACCGCTTTTTTAAGCGGTTTTTTTTCATATCAATTAAGAACTTTGCCACTTACCTAAAAGATTGACCTAAGTGAAAAAATCGTTTTTAATAGCTTCTATCTGTCTATTTATTCAACAAGAGATACCGTTTATGAAAACTCTACTATTCGTCGCACTCTCTGCCGGCCTTCTTTTTAGTCAACCCTCTATAGCTGCTGAGATGCCTGCCAAAGCCAATACTTGTGCGGGATGCCATGGCAAAGATGGTAACAGCTTATCGCCAATTTTCCCCAATTTAGCGGGTCAACATGCTCAGTACCTTGAAGTACAATTAAAAAACTTTAGAGATGGTTTCCGTAAAAATGCCACCATGCAACCTTTTGCAAAAGGGCTAACCGACCAAGAAATTAAAGAACTCTCCGCATACTTTTCAGCTCAAGCCCCAAAATAATTTACAAGATCCTTTTAATTTATACCAAGAGCGCCAACCTTTTTAAGGCGCTCTGTCGTTTTTTTACCCTATCCGTTCGTTAAGGCCTCTACAATCTTTTCTGAATCCTTTATAATTGCGCTTTGTTAATCTGAACCAGGAAGCGCCATGACCGATAAATCACTTGCCAAAGATAAAATCAAAATCTTACTTCTGGAAGGCCCCCATCAATCTGCGGTTGATGTTTTTAATGAAAACGGCTACCACAATATTGAATACATTAAAGGCTCATTACCCGAAGACGAGTTAAAGCAGAAAATTGCCAAAGCCCATTTTATCGGCATTCGCTCTCGAACCCAGTTAACAACAGAAATATTTGCCGCTGCCAAGCGATTAGTGGCGGTAGGATGTTTTTGCATTGGGACCAACCAAGTCGATTTAGAAGAAGCCAAGCGCCGTGGCATTGCTGTTTTCAATGCACCCTTTTCTAACACACGTTCGGTTGCCGAATTGGTCTTAGGGGAAATCTTGCTGTTATTACGAGATATTCCTGCAAAAAATACCAAGGTTCACCGAGGTGAATGGGATAAGTCCGCCGTGGGCTCAGTTGAAGCACGCGGAAAGACATTAGGAATTGTCGGCTATGGCCATATTGGTATTCAATTAAGCATTATGGCTGAAAACATTGGTATGAAGGTTATTTTCCATGACATTGAAACCAAACTGCCCTTAAGCAATGCATCTCAAGTCAAGTCACTTGACGCCTTATTAAAAAAATCTGATATTGTTTCTTTACACGTCCCTGAAACGGATGAAACCCAAAATATGATGGGGGCTGAACAATTTGCGTTAATGAAAAAAGGTGCTATTTTTATCAATGCGGCACGAGGCACTGTCGTGGACATCAATGCCTTGGCCGATGCATTAACCTCCAAACACCTTTCAGGCGCGGCCATTGATGTATTCCCAGAAGAACCGAAGAGCAATGATGAAGAATTTCACTCGCCTTTACGTGGTATGGACAACGTCATCTTGACCCCGCATATTGGTGGCAGTACCGAAGAAGCACAGGAAAATATTGGTTTAGAAGTCGCAACCAAACTTGTGCGCTATTCGGATACCGGCACCACTCTGTCAGCGAAGAACTTTCCGGAAGTGTCACTCCCTGAGCATAAACATCGAAGCCGCTTATTACACATTCACCACAACCGCCCCGGCATTATGACCAAAATCAATGAAGCCTTTGCCTCACAAAACATTAATATTGCCGCGCAATATCTCCAGACTAATAATGAAATTGGCTATGTCGTCATTGACATCGATTCCAAAGATAGAGAAGCCGGATTAAAAGAACTGCAAGCGATTGATGGCACCATTCGCACCCGCGTTTTACATTAGGAAAATTATGATTTCAACCGATGCATCTGTCTATGAAATTTTTCCGGAGGATTTTCTTTATCCAAAGGATATCGCCATGCTGCAAGCACGCGTGCAGGCAGCCTTAAAGTCGCAGCAACCCATTACCATGCGCGCAGGCGGTACGTCATTAGGGGGACAAGCCATTGGTTCGGGCGTTTTAATTGACATTTCTAAACACCTTACCCATATTTTGGATTACCGCCCGGAAATGAAAGAGGTGGATGTTGAACCGGGCGTCATTCAAGATGATCTAAACGATTTGATTAAACAAGATCATCTTCGTTTTGCACCGGACACCTCGACCTCAAACCGCGCAATGATTGGCGGCATGATTGGCAATAATTCATGCGGTTCCTATTCAGTTTATTATGGCACCACCCGTGACCATGTTAAATCCGTGGAAGTGATTTTAGCTGATGGCAATTTGGTGCAATTTGAAGATTTATCGGCTGAAGCGTTGCATGAAAAACTTTCGTTGCAAACCCTAGAAGGGACGATTTATCGAACGGTTATCGAGCTACTGGAATCACATGGCCAGGCGATTGTTGATGCTTTTCCTGATCCCTCAATTATTCGCCGTACCACCGGCTATGCGTTGGATGTGCTTTATCGGGATTATCAACCTTTTAACCCGGAAGGCAAACCCTTTAACCTAACGCCATTAATTTGTGGTAGCGAAGGCACTCTAGGGGTGATCACCAAAGCCACGTTAAAGTTGGTGGACTTGCCGAAACACCGTCAACTGTTTTGCGCCCATTTTGATTCGATTTACACCGCCATGCAAGTGGTGCCTCAGTATTTGGCGTTTAAGCCGGCGGCGATTGAATTAATTGACAAGGCGACCTTAGACGGCACCAAAAATAATGCGGAACAAACTCAAAATCGTTTTTGGGTACAACAAGATCCCGAAGCAGTCTTGGTGGTTGAATTGTTTGACGAAGATGCCGAATCTTTGCAAAAATGTTTAAAAAATGACCAGGCCTGGATGTTACAACAAGGGGCTTATGCCTGCCCCATAATCGACCCCCAAGACAGCAGTAAAGTCTGGAACCTGCGCAAAGCAGGATTAGGGCTGTTAATGGGTAAACCAACTCGAGATAAGGCCGTTGCGGTCATAGAAGATGCGGCTGTTCCGGTAGCAGATCTTCCCGCCTTTTATCAAGATACCCAAGCCTTAATGGCAGAATTAGACATTGGCTGTGTGTATTATGGTCATGCGTCCGTTGGTCTGATTCACGTTCGCCCTGAAATGGATTTAGCGACCGATAAAGGCAAGCAATTGTTTCAAACGGTTGCAGAACGCAGCGCGGCTTTGGTTAAAAAATATCGGGGCGCGATTTCCGGGGAACATGGTGATGGACGTATCCGCGCGCCCTTTATTAAGGATCAAGTTGGTGACGCGGTTTATCAGCATTTGGTGACCTTAAAACAGACATTCGACCCGCAAAATCTATTCAACCCGGGGGTCATTATCGGTGACACCCCCATTACCGAAAATTTACGAGCGAATCGACAACCTCAGCAGTTCCTGAGTCCCGGCTACAACTGGCAAAAAGATTTATCGCTGATGGATGCGGTGGAAAAATGTAATGGCGCCGGGGCTTGCCGAAAATCAGCGGGCAATGGCGTTATGTGCCCTTCTTACCAAGCCACACGTGAAGAAAATTATTCCACCCGAGGTCGCAGTAATTTGCTGCGCCGTGCATTGACGGAACCCAATCCGTTAACGGCATTAAAACAACCCGAACTCCAAGATGCCTTATCCCTTTGTTTAGGCTGCAAGGCTTGTAAATCGGAATGCCCTGCCAGTGTGGATATGGCACGATTAAAGTCCGAAGTGCTTTATCAGGTAAATGATTTTTCATTAAGCGGACTCTCCATCAAATTTTATGGCGCCATTATGAAGCTAGGGGCAATTGCCCCCGGTCTCTATAATAGTGTGCAAAATCTTGCGATGGTTAAATGGCTCATGGCAGTTGATGCCAGACGCACCCTCCCTAAGTTGGCGAACCAATCCATAGCAAAATGGCTCGCGCATCAACCTGCTGCGGAAATCGTCTCAGATGATCAGCAAACCGTTTGGTTACTGCTCGATTTATATGTGCAATATCAAGAACCGAATATCGCTCAGGCCGCCATTCAAAGTTTGCAAGCACTCGGGCTTAACGTAAAACCGATTTTATTAACCAGTTCTCCCCGCGCACTTCTCAGCCAAGGATTGCTGAAGGAAGCAAAAACCGCTTTAGCCGAAATACAACAGCAATTGAACGCTGTCACTGCGGAAGACTTTGTGGTCGGTATCGAACCCTCCGATACCTTGGTTTGGCGTGATGAAGCCATTGATTTAGTGACAGAAAACGACCAGGCCTGGTCATTTTCATCAGTATTATTATTCGAAGAATTGATTTTAAAACTGAATGAAACTCAGTCGCTTGACTTCCAGCCTTTGCGCCAAACCGTTTGGTTGCACGTGCATTGCCATCAAAAATCCTTAGCCAAACCGGAGGAAGTGGTGAAGGCGCTCCAACTCATTCCTGAATTACGGGTCAATACCATTCAATCCGGGTGTTGTGGCATGTCTGGCGAGTTTGGCTATAAGAATTATGAGGTTTCACATAAGATTGCCAGCCAAACCTTATTACCCACTTTAGAAAAAGCGGACAATAATGATTTAGTGGTGGCAACCGGAACCAGTTGCCGCCATCAAATTGAAGACTTTGCCGACAAGCAAGGCCTTCATCCTGCTGAAATTTTTTGGATGGCGCTCAACCGCAAAAGCGACTAGCTTAATGCGTGCGGCGCTTTTGTTGCGGTTTCTTTTTACGCTTACGTTTCAATACCGCATTTTCTGCTTGCGATTCTGATTTTCCACGACGGAAGGTAAAGTTGGATTTGCGCCCTTCAAAAGGATTTTCTGTCACTCGGTACTCAATCATCACCGGCGTACCGACCCACTTAAACGCTTTACGAAAAACATTCATTAAATACTTCGAATAAGCTTGGGGCAGTTTATCCACCTGAGTGCCGTGAATAATGACTCTGGGGGGATTTAATCCACCCAGATGCGCATAACGACACTTGACTCGACGGCCACCAATTAATGGCGGCTGATGATCTAAAATAGCCTGAGCCAATACACGATTTAAATCGGATGTGGGCACAGGTTTCATGGCGGCATCATAAACAGCATTGACGGTTTTAAATAAATCGCCAACCCCTGTACCATGCAACGCTGAAATCAAATGCCGCTTGGCATAATCCACAAAGTGTAACTTATACTCTAACTCATGCTTAACTTTATCACGCTGTTCTTTAGAAAGGTTGTCCCATTTATTAATGGCAATCACCAAGCCTCGACCGGATTCCATTGCCAAGCCCAGTAAGGTTAAATCCTGGTCGGTAATGCCTTCGGATCCATCAACCACCAAAATCACCACATTAGAGTCTTCCATGGCTTCAATGGCTTTAACAATACTGAATTTTTCAATCTTTTCTTTTATGTTTTTACGGCGACGCACCCCGGCGGTATCAATGAGTGTGTAGAGACGATCATCACGCTGAAATGGCACATAAATACTGTCTCGTGTGGTGCCGGGTAAATCAAATGCGACCACGCGCTCTTCGCCCATCATGCGATTAATTAAAGTGGATTTCCCCACATTAGGACGGCCAATCACAGCAACTCGGGTACCAGGGTGTTTATCTAAGTCTAAAGCATCGTCGTTTTCATCAAATCCTTCAGGCGTCACATCCGTTAACACCTGACCAATCATGTCGGCGACATTGTCACCATGAGCGGAAGAAATGATATGAGGCTCTCCCAGACCCATTTGATAAAATTCATTCGCAATAACGGCTTTCTTTTGCCCTTCTGCTTTATTGACCAATAAATAAATGGGTTTATTAAACTGACGGACGTAATGGGCAATGCTCTCATCGGCGGGAATAAGACCTGATCGGCCATCTACCAAAAACAACACTGCATCGGCTTCACTGATTGCAGCTTGCACCTGTCCTGCCATTAGCGGATCCACCCCTTCCTGCTCACCACTCAAGCCCCCGGTATCCACCACTATATAAGGTCTATCGCCTAAACGACCGGTACCATATTGGCGATCTCGCGTTAACCCCGAATAGTCAGCAACAATCGCATCCCGTGAACGGGTTAAGCGATTAAATAAAGTGGATTTTCCCACATTGGGACGGCCTACCAAGGCAATAACCGGTTTACTCACTGAGTGTCCTTTAAGGGAGAAGCCGCACGGCTAAAGAGCTTAAGCGGGTCTTCGGGGTGATTAAATTGATACCAATCTGAAGGTTTCACCCGATAAACGGTCAGAAAGCCATCATTATCGAGCACATAGAGTTGCTGACCGGAAACTTGAATGCGAGCAATCTCTTCACTCGACCCCAAATGTGGGCTACCGTGCAATGTTCTGGCGATAGGGGTTCCATCCAACTTATCTATCCAGTGTAAATATCCCTGTCCATCTGCAACTAACAATTGGGTATCTTGATATAAATTGAGGTTACGTAATTGACGATATTTAAAATTTTGTTGTTGCCAGAGTTGGGTGCCATTAACAAAGTCAAAGGCGCTCATCAAATCATCTTCGTCTAATAAATAAATGGCTTTATCATCCACGACAAAATTACGAAACCCGGAAATCTCTTTGGACCAATACAAATTCCCGGTATTCACATTCAATGCCGTCAATTTGCCTTGATACCCAAACACAAATAACCGTTCTCCTTTTACAATCAAGGCGGCTTGAATGTCGACCATCCGCTCTAAATCGGTTCGACCGGATGGAACAATGACCTGAGTTTGCCAATTAAGTTCTCCTGTTTTGGCATCCAAAGACTGCGCTTGTCCGGTTTCCCAGCCAATATACAAATGTCCTGACGCATAGGTAATCGGCGCTAGGCCACGAAAGGAAAGGTTGGGTAATCCATGCTCCACCACCCATTCTTTGGCACCGGTTTGGATATTTAATGCGACAACCTTGCCATCCACTGACCGCACAAAGACTTTACCTTCTGCAATGACAGGACGACTGATGACTTCACTGGATAGCTGAGTCATCCAAGCAATGGCGCCATCACTTTGACGCAAAGCCATGACCTGCCCTTTTGCTGTGCCGATAACAACCTTATCGGTGTAAACGGTTGGGCCGGCTGTGATTGGGGCTTGTAACTTAATTTGCCAAACAACCTGATCTTGCCAACGAGGCTGATTGGCTTTTTTGGCTTTTGTCAGACCGCCATTCGGGGTTGCAAAATAGACTGATTCTGCTGTTTCAGCAACATACAAGCCATGACTATCGGCAGCATTAAACGCATCCATTTGTAATTGCCACTGCTTTTCCAAAGCATAAGGGGAGGACATTTCCAAAAGAGGCGTCGGAACTCTGACCACTTTTGGGTTAGAAGAACAAGCGACCAAAATCAACAAAGAAAATAAAATAAAAAAGCGTCTGAATATCACCAAACCAAAACCCACCTTATTCTGCTAAATCAGCAAGTTTAATACTGGCCATATTTTGAATTGCATCCACTGCAGCGTTATTATCCAACACCGATTGATAACCGGCTTTAGCCGCTGCGAGATCCCCTTGATTAAAGGCCAGTTCTGCTCGATAAAATGCCAAATTGGCTTTTTCAGACGCAGCCAATGGCTGTTCATCAATGGAGGATAATAGTTGCTGAGCCTCCTCAAAACGCTGTTGATCACTATAAATGGTGGCTAAACGCAACTGGGCGACCAATTTTAAAGAGGCATCCGGCGCATGTTTCAAAACCCATTGATAATTCTCAATCGCTAAACCCAATTCACCTTTTTCAAAATAATGTTTTGCCACCATCAAAGCAATACCCGTTGAATAAGGACTATCCGGATGCTCTTCCATCAGAGTCAACCCTTCTCTCATCGCCTCACCAAAGGTTCCTTGCTGTTGGCGAATTTGTAGCATTTCAAACATGGCAGAGGCCTTTAGACCTTCATTCAGTTTGGTATTTTGCCAATAAGTCCATCCTGACCAGGCTAACACCACCACCAAAATACCCGACAGCAATTGGGTACCGTTTTTTTGCCACCATTGTTTGATTACTTCAACTTGATCTTCATCTGTTTCATAACGACTCATGTTTGATTTCCTATTGCTCTATTTTAAGTTGCTTCATTAACGGGACTCGACGACTGCCGATGAAAATTGATTGGCGAGATGTGCGGTTAAATCAGACCAGTTTATCACAAGCTGTTCACGATTCTCTCGTAGGTATTTAACCACCAGCTGCTGCTGTGCCACTTCATCCTCGCCCAGAACCAAGGCAAGTTGTGCGCCTGATTTATCTGCTTTTTTAAACTGACTTTTAAAACTGCCCCCCCCACAATTCATCTGGACTTTTAACTGTGGAAAATTCTCTCTAATTTGCTCAGAAATGACCAGGCCTGGGCGTTTTGTTGCCTCTCCCGCCAACACCATATAAATATCCGCCGCTGCTACGGTTGGAATTAACCCCTTATCCATCAATAACACCGCCAGCCTTTCCATTCCCATTGCAAATCCGACTGCGGGCGTCGGTTTACCCCCAATCTGTTCGACCAAACCATCATAGCGTCCACCTGCACACACAGTGCCTTGCGCGCCCAGTTCAGTGGTGACCCATTCAAACACGGTGCGATTGTAATAGTCGAGTCCCCGCACCAAATTAGGGTTTTCTTCATAAAGGATGCCCAAATCTTCTAAATGGGCTTTGAGGTCTTCATAATGCTGTTTAGACACATCGTCTAAATGCTCAATTAGCTTGGGCGCTCCGGCAATGATTTCGGCCATATCCGGGTTTTTGCTATCCAGAATGCGTAAGGGATTGGTTTTCAAACGACGCAAACTGTCTTCATCCAAATGGGCTTGATGGCCTTCTAAATAATCCACCAACAAGACTCGGTAAGCTTGACGCGCTTGCTGACTACCTAGTGAATTGATTTGCAACACTAACCCTGTCAGTCCCAACGATTCCCATAACCGTGCGGTCATGGCAATCAATTCGGCATCGGCATCGACCGTTTCAAGCCCAAAAACTTCCACCCCAATTTGGTTAAATTGACGATAGCGTCCCTTTTGGGGTCGCTCGTGGCGGAACATTGGCCCCGCATAATAGAGTTTTTGAATTTGGTTATGGGTCAAGCCATTTTCGATCACCGCGCGAACACAGCCTGCGGTACCCTCAGGGCGCAAGGTTAAACTGTCACCATTTCGATCAGCAAAGGTATACATTTCTTTTTCGACGATATCCGTTACTTCGCCAATGGAGCGAGCGAACAATTCGGTTTTTTCAACCAAAGGTAACCGAATCGATTGAAATCCATATTGTTTCAGAACCGCTTCGGCAGTTGCCATTAAATAATCATATGCAACTGATGCGTCTCCTACTAAATCATTCATGCCGCGAATGGCATTGATTTTTTTTGACATCCTACTTTCTCTTGTATTTTCTTCATTCAGGACGCGACGCCCTAGAGGTTAATCATCACTAGTAAAGCCACTAACGCAATCAGAATGATGGTGGTCATCACCCTTAAGGTCGCAATTGAAAAAACGGGTTTAATGGAAGGGTCTTCTGAACTGACCGACTGCAAAGGTGCCTCAATGGATTTAATGTCATTAAACATGGTTTGATAGTCGGATACATCGACACCAAGAACCTCTGCATAGTTCCGTAAATATCCGCGTTTGAAGGGGTCTAATGAGGCAATATCCAACTGTTCACTTTCCATAAAAGCCAAGTGTTCAGCGGCAATTTTTAATTTTTCAGCAACCTCTTCTATCGACCACCCTTTTTCCTCTCGAGCTTTTTTAAGGGCACTGGTCAATGACAAGGTATCCACTGCACCTTCGGTTTGTTCAGAAACCATGTCGTCTGTTTTTTGATTAACCATTTAATTGATCCAAATTGACAGTTTGTAGAGTTCGTTTTGTACGGTCTTTTACTTTTCCGGCCAGCTGCCCGCAAGCAGCATCAATATCATCACCCCGAGTTTTACGCACCGTACAATTAATGCCGCCAGCCATTAACACATCTTGAAAACGATGCACCGCATTATTTGAAGAGCGTTGATAAGGCGCATTAGGAAAAGGGTTGAAGGGTATCAAGTTGACTTTGCAGGCCAAATCGCCTAGCAATGCAACCAATTGATGTGCATGTTCCACACGGTCGTTTACTTGATCCAGCATCACATATTCCACTGTCACATGCTTTTTACTGTGACCCCCTTCCACATAACGATGCAAAGCCGGCATTAACACTTCCAACGGATATTTTTGGTTAATCGGCACCAATCGATTCCGCAATTCATTGTTGGGTGCATGCAACGAAATCGCCAAACTGACATCCAAAGCGGCTTTAATCTTATCAATGGCAGGAACCACACCGGCGGTGCTAATGGTAACACGGCGTTTGGATAAACCATAGCCATGATCATCCATTAAAATTCTAGCAGCGGGGAAAGTGTGAGTCACATTCAATAATGGCTCACCCATGCCCATAAAAACGACATTGGAAATGACTCTGTCTTCTTTGGGCTGACAACCCAGCGCTTTGTTGGCGACCCACATTTGCGCAACGATTTCCCAATTTTCTAGGTTACGATTAAACCCTTGCTGACCCGTTGAACAGAAACTGCACTCTAAGGCACAGCCCACTTGCGACGAAATACACAAGGTTCCCCGACTTTTTTCAGGGATAAATACGGCTTCAACACAATTATGATGATCGACTTCCAGCAACCATTTAATGGTGCCATCATTTGAGCGCTGCTCAGAAACAATCTTAGGCGTGCGAATCACCGCCGAATCCATTAACTTTTGCCGTAACGCTTTGCTCAGATTAGTCATGTCATTAAAATCTGACACCCCAAACTGATGAATCCACTTCATGACTTGCCCGGCACGGAAAGGCTTCTCACCCATCTTGGCAAAAAAATCAACCAACCCCGCATAATCCATCCCCAACAAATCGATTTTTGCAGGAAATATAACTTCCTCAGAAGAAAATGGACGATTGGTGGTCACGGTATTCACACTGGTGCTCATAACTGGATTAGTTTGCCTCAGAGGTCAATTCAATTTCGCTAAAGAAGTAGCGAATTTCACGAGCCGCACTTTCTACCGAATCTGACCCATGGATGGAATTTTGTTGAATGGAGAGTGCAAAGTCTCTACGAATGGTGCCTTCTTCCGCTTTTTCGGGGTCGGTCACGCCCATCACTTCACGATTTTTGGCAATTGCATATTCACCTTCCAGAACTTGAACCACAATCGGTCCGGCTGTCATATTTTTAAGTAAGGTTTCATAAAAGGGCTTGCCAATATGTTCTGAATAAAAACCGGCGACTTGCTGCTCTGTTAAATGAATCATTTTTGCAGCAATAATTTTCAAGCCGTTTTTTTCAAGGCGAGCCATAATCTCGCCGATTAAATTGCGCTGGGTTGCGTCGGGTTTAATAATTGAAAATGTTCTTTGCAGCATGCCATCAACCTTCGTTAAGCAGAGTTAACTTTTCGTTAAATAATAATTTTGTTATTTTAACAACCTCGCCCCATCTTTGCATAAATAAACACCAAAAGATTTTAAGGCTAACACCACTTCTTTCTTAAAAAGCAAAAAACCCTGGCCAGGCCAGGGTTTATTTATGCGCTAAACACTGAATTCAAACTTAAACCGAGAAAGACTCGCCACAACCACAACTGTCTTTAACATGAGGGTTATTAAAAACAAATCCTTCACTCAATAAGCTCTCTTTAACATAGTCGAGCTCCATCCCATCAATGAGTGGCAGGCTCTTTTCAGGCACAATCACCTTAACACCATGGCTTTCAAAAACCTGATCCTGATCAGTAATTTCATCAGCATAACCCACTTCATAAGAAAACCCTGCACAACCACTGGTCTTGGTGCTGACCTTTAAACCAATACCTTGGCCGCGCTTGGCGATCATGGTATCAACCCTATCTGCTGCTGCTTGCGTTAATGTCACTGCCATCTTATCACCTTCTTTTACTTCAATTACTTCGCCAAACCTAAGGTTACTGGTCGCTGCATATGATGTTGATCAATGACTTGTTGAAGCGAAACACTGACGAGAAACTGCTGAATCATATTACTTAAATCTGACCATAACTCATGAGATAAACATTGAGAACCACCTTGACAGTTGGCTTTACCATAACACCGTCTTGGCTCTAAATCTTCGTTAACCGCGACAATAATATCACCAACTGAAATGTCTTGTGCCGACCGACTTAAACGATAACCGCCGCCGGGACCTCTAGCACTGAGAACCAATCCTGATTTTTTCAGCTTTGCAAAAATTTGCTCTAAATAGGATAGCGATATCGCCTGTCTTTCTGAAATCATTGCCAGTGTAATCGGGCCTTTGGCTTGATTCAGCGCTATGTCCAACATAGCGGTTACGGCATACCGGCCTTTTGATGTAAGTTTCATAATGCCCCTTTTCACAGTGAGAAAGCAATGACTTTGCTATTAGAGAAACTGCTTGAGCTTCCCTTTATTGAATAGCCACTATCTTACAATAACCTAGTATTTTACTCAAGATTTATCCCCATCCTTCTCCAGTTTAATATGCGCTTGCTGAAGCGGGTCATCCGGCTCCAATACGGCATCTTCAAGACTGGGTAAATCAACATGAGTATCTTCCCCGCCCAGCCGCTTGACTTGCCTATTGAGTTTTTCCAACTGCTCATCTTGACTTTGAATATGATCCAATAAACTGTAAATTGCCTTTTCCACCGGGTCTTCAACATCTTGACCCACACCATAAGCATCAAATCCAATTTTTTGTGCCATTTTTTGACGACGCTTTTCTTTCTCCGACAAATTGGTTTCGACAATCCGCCCAGGAATCCCGACAACCGTTCGCCCAGTCGGGACGGATTTAATCACCACCGCATTTGAGCCGATTCGAGCATCATCACCGACTTCTATCGGCCCCAATACTTTTGCACCCGCGCCAACAACCACTCGATTTCCCAACGTAGGATGGCGTTTCCCTTCATTCCAGCTGGTGCCGCCCAAAGTCACACCATGGTACAAGGTGCAATCATCACCGATTTCAGCCGTTTCACCAATCACCACCCCCATACCATGATCAATAAATAAACGATGACCAATCGTTGCCGCAGGATGAATTTCAATGCCTGTAAACCAGCGCGCCAAGCCTGAAATAAACCGCGATGGCCACTTCAAGCCTTTTCCCCATAACCAATGAGACAGTCGATACCACAAAATGGCATGCAACCCAGGATAGGTCGTGAGCACTTCAAAGCTATTTCTGGCAGCAGGATCCCGATCAAACACCGATCGGATATCTTCTCTAATTCGTTTCAGCATCATTTTCCTTTTTGAGCCTTCGTAATTGCTCAGCTTGTCTTTGCGCAGCCGTCAACACGCCTCGTAGAATATCGACTTCTTTTATATCCAGTTGACTGCGATTAAATAATCGGCGCATACGTCGCATAAAGCGCGCATTTTTAGCCGGATCTAAAAACTCAATATCTTGCAACGCTTGATACAAATGTTCATAAAAACCTTCCATTCGTTCGCCACTTGCCAATTGATGACGATAGCCTTCCGCCTGGTGAACGCTTTTAATTTCAGTCGCCATCAATAACTCATACACAAAGACCTGAACGGCGGCGGCGATATTGAGTGAACAGTAAGTTGGATTGGTGGGAATGTGCGCCAAATAATGACATTTATCCATTGCAGCATTGCTTAAGCCGGAATCCTCGCGACCAAACAAAATGGCAACGGGAGCGCTTGTGTCACGGGCACTCAAGGTTTCCATTGCCAAATTTGCGGTTTGTCGCACATCCAATTGCGGCCAAGAAACTTTACGCATTCTGGCACTGGCACCAATCACCAATTGACAATCGGCAACCGCTGCCTCCAGTGAATCAACCTTAAGTGCTGAATCCAAAACATCCGCCGCCCCCGAAGCCCGCGCTGAAGCCACCTGGGATGGAAATTCTTTTGGATTGATCAACACCAATTGACTCAGACCCATATTTTTCATGGCACGCGCCACCGCACCAATATTGCCCGGGTGAGAGGTTTCAATCAGCACAATTTTAATCTTTGCCAAATTTGGGTGGCTTCTGTAATCTTCTATCATCTATTTTCCGCTATAATTCTATTATTATTCTAAAAGCCCCATCACCCAAGCCAACTCGGCTAATGTTGGGGAATATTTTAACAACTGGAAACAACCTTATGCATCCTATTTTGAATATAGCCACCCTAGCAGCCAAACAAGCCGGAGAATTTATTGCTGATCAAGTCAGCCAAATTGACCAACTCAATATCCAAGAAAAAGGCCGTCATGATTATGTCAGCGAAGTTGACAAGCGTGCTGAAAAAATGATTATCGATACCATCCGCAAATACTACCCTGACCATAGTATTCAAGCGGAAGAAAGTGGCCACCATAAAACCGATTCCGATTTTGAATGGATTATCGACCCCTTAGACGGCACCACCAATTTCTTACACCAATTTCCGGTTTTTTCCGTTTCCATCGCCATCACCGAGAAGGGACGCCTCAGTCATGGCGTGATTTACGATCCCTTAAGAGATGAATGTTTTTCAGCCTCTCGCGGAGATGGCGCACGCATGAACAATTACCGCATTCGCGTCAGTGAACAAAAAACCCTACAAAATGCCTTGATGGCAACAGGGATTCCATTTCAACAATTTGATTATGTTGATGCCTATTTAGCCAGCTTAAAACAATTCATGCTCAATACGGCGGGCATTCGCCGCGCGGGTTCTGCTGCATTGGATTTGGCCTATGTGGCCTGTGGACGGGTTGATGGTTACTGGGAACTCAACCTAAAGCCTTGGGATATTGCTGCGGGAGCGCTCATCGTACAAGAAGCAGGGGGTCTGGTCACGGATTTTAAAGGCGGCAATGATTTTTTGAAATCGGGTAATATCATTGCGGGAAACAGTAAAATGCTTAAAGCGATGGCCAAAATCATTGGCCAAACCATTCCCGAACAATACCGCTAACAAAAACAGCCAGGCCTGGCTATTTTTGCGGGGTTTGCAGTGCGCAGGACATCAATAACGCATCCTCGCGCACTTTGACCAAATCCCCATCTTGATAATCCCAAGCGGAATAGTAATCTGGCCGAATGCCATTTTTTATAAATCCAAGGGATTCATACAAGCCGATGGCAACATTGGAAACTCGCACTTCTAGCAACATGATCTGATAACTTGCCGCCCGAAAATGATTTTGCAAGGCCTGCAACGCGCAACGCGCAACACCTTGGCGTTGCCATTTGGGCGCCACGCAAAAGTTCAATAACTGCACTTCATCCAGCACCGTTAAAAAACAGGCGTATCCCAATGTGTTTTGTTGTGCATCACAAAAAATATAGGCCAAACCATCATCCAAGGCCTGCTCAAACCCACGACGAGACCAGGGAAAATCGTAACACTGTTGTTCAACCGTCAACACCCAATCCAAATCCAACTCGGTCATGGGTCGAAAAAAATCAAAACCACTCACCCATTCACCGTCCATCTCATGCGATTTGTCCTAGCCGGTTGCCTGGCACAAAATCTGATAAAGTGACCGTTTGGCTTCGGCACTGGCTAAAAGCTGATCAAACCGAGGCAAATCAATCAGTTCTGCTCCGGCTTGCAAGTCTTTTATAATCGCAGCATCTCGTTCAAAGACAAAAACCCGCTCAACGCCCAATTCAATAATCTTATCCAATGTATCCATCATCGTTTCTTCGCTTTGACAAAGCGTTGAATCAACGAAATGCAGTTGATCGGGTGCGCGTCCAAAGGCTTTTAAGATATTTAAGGTCAGTTGCCATTCAGGACGGTTTGAATTTTGCCAAATATCCGCCAATCCGGCGCCTACCCAAACCCAAGGGATTGGCTTCAAACCCACATCGTCGGAAATCACGGCTGAAGTTTCATGAGTCATAGGCGTTGCATTTTCTAAACCAGAATGACTGGCACTGGGCTGGGTGTTAGCCGATTCTGAATCGATATGGGATTCCAATGGCTGAGAAGCACGAGATCGCGGTGAAAAATAACCAGGCCTGGCTTGCCAGGCTGTTAGTCCCAACTCGGAAAAAAATGTCTGACTGAATCTCATCAACATAAATTAAACGGCTACGGCCTGTGGATGCGCTTTACGACCTGGATCCAGTAATTTATTCAGCGCATTAATATAGGCTTTTGCCGAAGCCGTCACGATATCGGTATCCGCACCTTGGCCATTGACGATACGCCCGGCTTTTTCCATGCGAACGGTCGTTTCGCCTAATGAATCTGTGCCATTGGTGACATTACTGACTGAATAAAGTTCCAAAGTGGCGCCTGAGTTGACCAACTGCTCAATGGCCTTAAAGGTAGCATCCACCACGCCACCGCCGGATGCAGAAGCGGTTTTTTCTTCTCCCAGTATCCACAAAGTCACCTCGGCGCTCGGGGCATCGCCCATTTCGGTATTGGCTTTTAAGGCAATGAGTCGGAAGGTTTCATTTTCCACACGACGGGTATTATTGTCGGTGATCAAGGCTTGTAAATCTTCGTCGTATATTTCATGCTTACGATCAGCCAAATCTTTAAAGCTGACAAATGCATCACTGAGTTCCTGTTCGGTTTCAAATTCAATCCCCAATTCTTTTAAACGGGCACGGAAAGCACTGCGGCCAGAATGTTTACCAAGTACCATTTTGTTGGTACTCCAACCCACATCTTCTGCGCGCATAATTTCATAAGTTTCACGGTGCTTGAGCACGCCATCTTGATGAATACCGGATTCATGCGAGAACGCATTAGTGCCGACGATGGCTTTATTGGGTTGCACGGCAAAGCCGGTAATACCCGACACCAAGCGCGACGCCGCTAAGATTTCGGGGGTGTGAATTCGCGTATCAACGGTAAAGATGTCCTGACGGGTACGCACCGCCATCACCACTTCTTCCAGCGCGGTATTACCGGCACGTTCACCCAAGCCATTAATGGTGCATTCGACCTGTCTTGCCCCTGCACTGACTGCCGCCAAGGAATTGGCCACAGCCAATCCTAAGTCGTTGTGACAGTGCGCTGAGAAAATCGCCTTATCGGCATTAGGAATAGAATTGAGTAGTTGGTGAAACAAGGCGCCAAACTGTTCCGGAATATTATAGCCAACCGTATCCGGAATATTAATGGTGGTGGCGCCGGCATCAATCGCTGCTTCAATGACTCGGCACAAAAAATCAATGTCAGAACGCCCGGCATCTTCCGGTGAAAACTCAACATTATCGGTAAAGTCTCTGGCACGCTTGACCGCCCAAACCGCTTTCTCCACAACCTCGTCAGGAGACATTTTCAGTTTCTTCTCCATGTGAATTGGCGACGTCGCAATAAAGGTATGAATGCGCCCGGATTCGGCTGGTTTAATCGCTTCACCGGCTCGAACAATGTCATTTTCAACCGCTCTGGCCAAACCACAAACCGTGACATCTTTTACCGCGCCGGCCACGGCATGAACCGATTCAAAATCGCCTTGACTGGCCGCAGGAAAACCTGCTTCAATCACATTCACTCTTAGTTTTTCTAATTGTTTGGCGATACGAACCTTTTCTTCCTTAGTCATGGATGCGCCGGGGCTCTGTTCTCCATCACGCAAAGTGGTATCAAAAATAATCAATTCGTCTTTCATAGTTATGCTGCTCTCTAGTCGGGCTTAGTTTGTTGAGGGGTTGAATCCGTTTTTTCCACAGGTTTATCAGCGTCCACTTCTGGTTGATCATTCGCCGGGGAGGATGTCTTTTTCCCTTGACGACGCAATGTGCGCTTTTGCTGAACCATTCGCAAGGTTAACAAAGGGCCGGACACAAAATACCCTAAAAACAACCCAAATAAAATCATCGCGGGTTTAATGGTAATGACCACAAATACCAGCACAATCACAAACAAAGTCACAAAAGGCACCTTGCCCTTTAAGTTCAATTCTTTAAAAGAGCTAAATCGAATATTGCTGACCATCATCAACCCGGAAAGCAACGTTAGAATTAGCACCACCACGGACTCGATGCCCGTTTCGATTTGGTTGGTTTCAATCATCCAGATAAATCCGGCTAATAACGCCGCCGCTGCCGGACTAGGCAACCCTTGAAAATAGCGTTTATCGGCAATCCCCACTTGGGTGTTAAATCGCGCCAATCGTAATGCAGCGCCGACGGAGTAAATAAACGCAATCAACCAACCTAATTTACCAAAATCCTGTAATGCCCATTGATAAACTAATAACGCGGGTGCCAACCCAAACGACACCATATCGGCCAAACTATCATATTCTGCGCCAAAGGCGCTAGAGGAATTGGTCATGCGGGCAATACGCCCATCAAGACCATCAAAGACCATCGCCACAAACACGGCAATGGCACCCAGTTCATACTGACCATTCATCCCTGCAATCACCGCATAAAACCCGGCGAACAATGCCAGCGTGGTCATCAGATTAGGGAGGAGGTAAATGCCTTTTTCAAAGGGTTTCATAGTGCTCTTTTTTGTCATTAATTGTTTTATCCACTTTATTTTTTTGAGCCCTTTTCAGGGGGGGGAGAGACGAAAGCAAATTTTAACCATTTTTATTCGTGTCGCCATCTCGTGCAAAGGTCTCTTTTCGTAAAAATATTGTGATTATTCGCTCTGATAATGCCAAGCGGTGGCTGAAAAAGGTATCCATTCTAGCCATAAAAGCAACCTGATACAAGCGTTATTCACCGTATCAAATCCACCAGGCCTGGTGGATTTTTGGGGTTGTTTCTTACATTTATTCCTTAAATCACTTCACCGCGACCGATGGCAAAATAACGAAAGCCATGTTCGGCCAACACCGAGTGTTCGTAGATATTGCGGCCATCAAAAATCACCGGGCGGTTCATTAATTCAAACATGCGATCATAGTCAGGACTCCAGAAACGGCGCCATTCCGTTAGAATCATTAAGGCATCAACATGTTGCAGCGCATCATACATATTATCAACCAACGTCACACCAGGTTTTTCTCCCCAATATGCTGCGAAGGCCGGACCCGCTTTAGGATCATAGGCAACCACTTCTGCGCCTTGTGCCACTAGTGCTTCAATGGTTTTAACGCTAGGTGAATTATCGACCGTGGCAGTATTTGGTTTAAAAGATAACCCCCAAACTGCTATTTTTAAGCCCCGTAAATCGTTTTTGAAGAAACGCCACGCCTTACGAAACAGAACCTCTTTTTGAATTTCGTTGTTTTCCAAAACCACTTTAAGGAGGTCTGCATCATAGCCTTTAGACTGTAAACTGCCGACCAATGTTTCAACATCGGCTGCAAAATTAGGCCCCCCAAACCCGCACCCGGGAAATAGATAACTAAAACCAATGCGCGAATCTGACCCTAATCCTTGACGAACCTCTTCAATATCAATATTGTAATGCTCAGCATTATTGGCCAATTCATTGACCAAGCTGATTCGAGTTGCCAATAACGCATTCACCGCATATTTGGTATATTCCGCCGCGCGCGTTGACATGATTTTCACTTGATCAGTGACATGGTTAAAGGGGCGCATTAAATCCCGCAACAACCGAATCGCATCTTGGTCAGAAGATCCCAAAATCACTCGTGAAGGCTTTGAAAAGTCATTAATAGCCGACCCCTCACTGATAAATTCCGGCATCGAAACCACCGCCGCTTTCGCAACCAAACCCCGCTGAGCAAAGGCTAATTTTATTGAGGCTTGAAATCGATCAGCGGTTCCAACCGGGAAGGTACTTTGATTCACCACCACCACATCTTTACGAGCGGTTTTACCAATTTCTTCAATCACCCTTTCGGCGCGATCTGCTCGCCAGGAAGGCATACTTAAAATATACACATTCCCATGCACAATACCAGCCTGCCAATCTGCCTCAAAAGTCAGCCGACCTTCTTGATATTGATTTGCTATTAATTGATCCAGCCCAGGCTCTTGTCGAGGTAAAATACCTTTCTCTAGATCGTCAACCTTGACATTCCCAACGGGTAAAGCCATCACTTCATTACCGGTATGCGCCAACAACCCTGCCGTCACCAATCCACTTAATTCACACCCAAATACTGAAACTTTCATTTTGCAACCCTATCAATTAATGCTTTTGTGGAACTGTCAAACCCCTCGGCCAAAGTCCGATCTTTTATCGCACTATAGGCTTCTTTGGCAATTAACTTACCGAGTTCAACCCCCCATTGGTCAAATGAGTTAATGTCCCAAATGACCCCTTCTACATAAGTTTTATGTTCGTAAAGGGCAATCAACATGCCCAATGTTTTGGGAGAGATGGTTTTCATCAAAATGGTATTGGAAGGTTGGTTCCCCGGATAATGTTTAAACGGCGAATCAAAAGCCGATTTCAATGCATCCGGAATCGCATCATCTCCCAACATCAAAACCCGCGACTGTGCAAAACAGTTCGCCATTGCCAATTGATGCTGATGACGCAGACTTTCATTTCTTTCCGACTGAGAACCTTCGTCGATATCATCCCGTTCAACCGGGGCAATAAAGTCACACATCACCGCTTGGGTGCCTTGGTGAAGTAATTGATAAAACGCATGCTGAGCATTGGGACCTACCTCCCCCCATAGAACGGGACACGTACGATAGGCCACCTTTTCACCCGATTTTGCCACCGATTTACCATTACTCTCCATCACCAATTGTTCCAGATAAGAAGGAATATATTTCAACCGCGCATCATAGGGCAGAATCGCCTTATCGTGAATATTTAAGAAGTTGACATTCCAAACATCAATCAAACCTAACACCACCGGAATATTTTTGGCCAAAGGCGCTGTGGCAAAATGCTGATCCATAATATGAGCGCCTTGCAAAAGCTCACGGAAACGTGGCATGCCAATTTTAAGCGCAATGGGCAACCCAATAGCAGACCATAAAGAATAGCGCCCCCCCACCCAATCCCAAAATAACAATTGGTTTTCCGGCGGAATCCCCCACTCGGTCATTTTATCCGGCTTGGTCGAAACCCCAATAAAATGTTGAGCATAGATCACCGCATCATCTTCAATACACTCTTGCAACCAATCTTTGGCCGTTTCGGCATTGGATAAAGTATCAATCGTCGTAAAAGACTTAGAGGCCAATATAAACAAAGTGGTTTCTTGTTTTAGGCTTTTTAATAAATTTGAAGTTTGCGTCCCGTCAATCGAGGAGATGAAATGCAAATTAACGGGTGAATCAATCGTTTGCAAACTGTGAGTTATCATTAGGGGGCCTAAATCTGAGCCCCCCACGCCGATATTAACCACATCGGTTATGGGCTTACCACTGTACCCTCGCCAATGCTTGGCACGAATTTTATCCGCCATCACCGCCATTTTTTGCAAAGCTTGCTCAACTTCGGGTTGCACTTTTGCCGCTTCACCGCTGACCGCCTGACCATCGGCTCTTAATGCCGTATGCAGTGCCGGACGGCCTTCGGTATCATTAACTTTTTCACCTGTTAATAATGCTTGAATCGCCGTGGGTAACTTTTGTTGCTCCGCCAGATCGACCAACAACGATAGCGTTTGTTCGTTAATACGATTTTTGGAGAAATCAACATATAAATCTTCCAATTCCAATGAAAATTGCTCTGTTCGTGACACCTCGTTAAACAGTGCCGACAGATGAGCCGATCCCATACCTGAATCACAATGTACCTGTAAAGCCTGCCACGCAGGGGATTGTTCAACGCCCATTTGATCTCCTTAAAAAATTAATTAAACCCCAAATTCCATGACCCATAAACGAATTGCTTGTTTATACATCAGCTCAAGCTATTTTTTGCCTAATGCCAAGGTTTTTAAATAGTTCTTAAACCCCTCACCAAGCGTACTATCTCTTAATGCATATTCAACATTGGCTCTCAAATAGCCGAGTTTATCGCCACAATCATACGTTTTGCCATTTTTAAATTCGAAGCCAAACATCACTTCTTCTTCCAATAGCGTATCCATGGCATCGGTCAGCTGAATTTCGCCCCCTGCACCGGGTTGAGTGGTTTTTAAAATTTCCATTAATCTAGGCGTAAAAATATAGCGACCTACCACGGATAAATTAGAAGGCGCTTCATCAGGTTTAGGTTTTTCAACCAATTCGACAATTCGCATATCAGGCCCTTTTACACCGGCAATACCATATTTTTCGACTTCCGATTCATCAACGGCTTCCAGCGCCACGACGCTGGTGTGTATTTTTCGATATTGTTCAGCCATTTGCGCCAAACACCCTCTTTTGGCGTGATACATTAAAACGTCCGGTAACAAGACGGCAAAAGGTTCATTGTCGGCAATAATGGGGGAGGCGCAAAGAATGGCATGGCCTAATCCTAATGCCTCAGGTTGCCGAACACTGACAATGCGAACGCCTTCCGGGGTAATTTCTTGTAACGGCACCAATCGTTCAGATTTACCGCGGATATTGAGTTCGGCTTCTAACTCATAATGTTTATCAAAATGGTTTTCGATGGCGCCTTTGCTCGAATGGGTGACCAAAATAATATCGGTAATACCGGCCTCTGCCGCTTCGTGCACAATATACTGAATCAACGGTTTATCAACAACCGTCAGCATTTCTTTCGGAATGGCTTTGGTTGCCGGTAAAAAACGGGTTCCAAGTCCCGCAACAGGGATGACAGCTTTGGTTAATTTCTTATAAGACATTTAAATATTCTCTTTATTATGATGACCTTTACAGGAAATGGCATCCTCAATAAAAATTTTTACGCATTTTCATTTCGCGTCCCACTTTAAGCAAACTTATGCAAAGGTCTCATTTTATATCATTCAATCGAGTGATCTCAGAACAGGGTTGCACTCGAATAGTGCAATTCTTTTATTATAAGAGACCTTTGCACAAGATGGCTACACGAATAAAAATGGTTAAAATTTCTCATCTTTTTCTTTCGCGTCCCACTCATGCAAAGGTCTCTATAGGGAATCAGACAACTGAATCTGAAACACTTTTCGCTCTGGTGAATCTATCAGCAGTTGGCATGCCAAACCTTGTTGCGAACAAAACGCAGGGATATCTCTTAAAGCCGCTTTATCTGAAACCTGGAGTTCAATGGACTGACACAATAAATCCACTTCAGATAAGGCCTTTTTCAATTTGACCAAGGGTAAAGGACATGGTAGATTTTTTGCGTCCAAAACAAACTTAGGCTGCATCCTTCATACTCCCTTAATGCAATTGCGATGGTTTTATCTTACAATATATTCCACTCAATTCTACAAAACTTATTGGACAAAATGTTGCGTCTTGTTTTTTTTCTAATTCTTACCGTTACTTTTCAAGCCAACGCGTCTAATAATCTACCTGATTTAGGGGCTTCTGACCTTAAAGATTATGACAGTCAGACTGAAACACTGTTAGGCAAATCCTTTTCAACGGCATTGCACACCCAATATCCCTTGATATACGACGCCACCTTATTAAGTTATATTCGCCGTATTGGCGAAAAAATCACCGGAGAAACCGGGCAAAACCGCCATTACAGTTTTTTTATTATCGACAACCCAACCATTAATGCCTTTGCCGGCCCAAATGGTATCATCGGCATTCATACCGGACTGATTGCTTCCGCTCGATCAGAAGATGAATTGGCATCCGTCATGGCGCACGAAATTGCCCATGTCACCCAACGCCACCTATCCAGAACCTATGAAAACCAAAGCACGGCGAGCACTGCCGGCATTGCGTCTATTTTAGCGGCCATCTTAATTGGCTCTCAAAACCCCACCGCCGGGGTCGCCGCCTATATGGGTTCAATAGGACTCAACATTGAAAAACAACTCAAAAATTCACGCATTCATGAAAGCGAGGCGGATTATTTTGGCATTAAATACCTCAACGAGGCGGGCTATAATCCGTTCGCCATGGGCGACTTTTTTGACCGACTTTCAAAGGAGTCTCAACTCTTTAAAAATACCCCACCCGAAATTTTAATGACCCACCCGGTCACCGAAAACCGCCTCGCCAAAGCCAGAGATCGTGCCGAACAAATGAACACCCAAAAGGCGTTAAGCTACGACAGCCTAAAACTGATGCAAATGCGTCTGGCATTTGTCAGTCAAACCCATACTGATCCTTTTGAAAACAGTCAACTCAAACCTGAACACGCCTGTTATCTGCGGAACCTAAAGGTACTTTATTTACCTAACCAAGATATAAAACAGTTTGATCACCAATGCCTTGAAGCCATCATTGCAAAAAATCCCGATGAACGAGTATATAAACAACAATTGATTGAAGTTAAAGTCGCGCGACAGGACGCCAGCGCCCTTCTCGACCTAGAACGCTTAATGGACTTTTACCCATCCGACTTTGCCATCCCCTACCTTTATGCAAAAAGTTTGGCCTACTTGGGACATAGAGACAAGGCCATTGAGCTACTGCGAAATCGCACCCCAAACTACCATTATCAATACTTGTTATACAGCACGCTCGCCGAACTCTTTGCCCAACAACAGCAACCTCGCTTCAGTTATTATTATGATGCGTTGGCAAACTATAATATTGGCAATATTCCAAAGACGCATCGCTTATTAAAACAATTGGAACCGATGATCGAAGATAAAAAATCCACTTTCTATTTAAAAGTTTCGCAACTGCTACAAGAAACCGAACAGACACTCAAACTTTACAAAAACGCCCGTTAATTCACGCTAACCCCATCATCACCGCTTATTGAGCTTATCGCTTTTTCTGCAAAAAAGTGCGAAAATACGCTTTTTTAAAATTCAACCAAGAACTCATGGACTTCGCTATGCAAAAACCAACGCTATTCAGTGGTATTCAGCCTTCAGGTGATTTAATGATTGGCAACTATATTGGCTCCATTAAAAACTGGGTTAAGATGCAATCGAATTACCACTGTTTGTTTTCATTGGTGAATATGCACGCCATTACCGTTGAGCAATCTCCAGCGGAACTCGCCAAACGCAGCCTGGATTTTGTTGCACTTTATCTCGCCAGTGGCATTGACCCGGATCAAAGCACCGTTTTTATCCAATCCCATGTGCCCGCACACAGTGAACTGGCATGGATACTCAATTGCTCTACCTATATGGGCGAACTCAGTCGCATGACGCAATTTAAAGATAAATCGCAAAAACACGCTCAAAATATCAATGTCGGACTGTTTGACTATCCTGTGCTGATGGCAGCAGACATTTTGCTCTACCAAACTGAAAAAGTGCCCGTTGGCGCTGACCAAAAACAACATTTAGAATTGGCACGCGATATTGCGCATCGTTTTAATAATCGGTTTAATCGTGAAATTTTCAAAATCCCCGAACCCTTTATTCCGCCGACCACCTCGGGCGGGCGCATTATGAGTTTGCAAGACCCAACCGCTAAAATGTCTAAGTCGGATGACAATAAAAATAACTTTATTGCGCTGTTGGATGACCCCAAAACCATTATTAAGAAATTCAAAAAAGCACAAACCGACTCCGGCACAGAAATCAACTATGATCCTGAAAACAAGCCCGGCGTATCGAATCTGTTAACGATTTATTCGGTGATTAGCGGCCAACCCATTGATTCAGTTGTAAAGCACTTTGAAGGCAAAATGTATGGCCATTTAAAAGTCGAACTTGGCGAACTGGTTGCCGATTATTTAGCCCCGATTCAACAACGCTATCACCAGTTGCGCCAAAATGAATCCGACCTCAAAGCCATTTTAAAACAAGGTTCTGACCGAGCGAAAGCACAAGCGCAACCGACCCTAGAAGCCGTCCAAGAAGCCATCGGTTTTATTCTGCCCTAAGCAGCAACAGCTTACAAACCTCCCTTTTTCCCTTTAAAACGCCCAGGCCTGGGCGTTTTTGTTATTTCCGGCTTCACATTTTAAAAACTGTTACACCAAAGTAACACCACATCCGTTACAATAGTGTTTCAATATAAATAGCAAGGATAGCTATCATGGAAAACCGTTTATTTTCTGCACCGATTTTGATTGCACGCAAAGCACTATTATTGGCAAGTTTGGCATTAGGTCTCACGGCTTGCGACAACTCAAAAGCCCCCGCTGAAAAACCTGCACAGCAAGCCAATCCGGCAATAAGCTTACCGCAAGTAGGCATTATAAAAGTCGAAATGACACAGGTTCCTAATCAATTAGCCATCACCGGACGAGCCCAAGCATCCGCCACAGCAGAAATCCGCCCTCAGGTGGAAGGCATTATTACCCAACGTCTGTTCAAAGAAGGTTCTTTCGTTAATAAAGGGGAGACGCTTTATCAACTGGATGCGGCCAGCTATCAAGCCTTATACGAAAGCGCCAAGGCGGCGGTTGAAAAATCCAAAGCTTTGCTGACCAATGCGCAAATCAAAGTGACTCGTAATGAGCGATTAGTCAAAATCAATGCGGTCAGCGAACAGGTTCTTGATGATGCCAAGGCGTTATTACGTGAAGCGAAAGCCAACTTGCAAGCAAACCAAGCGGCACTAAAAACCGCAGCCATTCAGCTTGAAAGAACCCAAATCAAAGCCCCTATCAGTGGTCGCATTGGTCGTTCTACCGTCACCAAAGGCGCTTTAGTCACCACCAATCAAGCACAATCACTGGCGACCATTCAGCAACTCGACCCCATTTATGTTGATTTTTCGGTCACCGCCAATCAGGCATTGCCTTTGCGAAAAGCATTAGCAAATGAACAGGTGAATCTAGCGGATTATCCGGTGCGGCTCAAATTGCCACAGCAACCTTACCCGAGCACCGGCACAATCTTACTATCGGAATTCCAAGTGAATCCAGCCACTGACGCGGTGATTTTAAGAACCCAATTTCAAAACCCTGACACCTTAATTCTGCCGGGGATGTTTATGCAAGGTCAAGTTACCACAGGCATACTGGAACAGGTCGCTTTGATCCCAACCCTTTCATTGCAGCGCAATGCGTTAGGCCAGCCATTTGTCATGGTTCTAACGCCAGACAATACCGTCGCCGTTAAGCCCGTTAAAGAAGCTGGGCTTTATCAACAAAGCTGGATTATTACCGACGGCTTAGCACCAGGAGACCAGGTAATCGTTAAAGGCCTCCAATTTATTCGCCCCGGTATGAAGGCTGGGCTAATTCCCTCACAGGGAGGCGCTCGCTAATGTCTGAAACCAGCCACCGCCACCACCGTCATTCTTTCGCTACCTTCTTTATAAACCGCCCCGTATTTGCCTGGGTGATTGCATTGCTAGTCATGATTGCCGGTACCTTGTCGGTCATTAACTTGCCGATTTCGCAATATCCGGCCATCGCACCACCGACCATTACCATTACCGCCACTTATCCGGGCGCCTCGGCAAAAACCATTGAAGATACCGTCACCCAAATCATTGAAAGCAAAATGAAAGGGTTAGATAACCTCATGTATATGTCCGCCACCAGTGAATCCACCGGGCAGGCCAATATTACCCTGACCTTCAAAACCGGAACCGATGCCGACATTGCCCAAATGCAGATTCAAAACAAACTGCAAGCGGCCATGACCTCGCTACCCGAAGCGGTACAACGGCAAGGGATTCAGGTCGCCAAATCGGTACGGAACTTTTTAATGGTGGTCGGGTTTATCTCGCCGGATAACACCTTCAGTGCGACCGACTTAGGGGACTATATTGGCACCCATATTGTTGACCCCATTAGCCGCTTAGATGGCGTTGGTGAAGTCATGCAGTTCAGTGCTGAATATGCGTTAAGAGTCTGGCTTGACCCCTATAAATTGGCAAACCACCAATTGATTCCCAGCGATATTGTCAATGCCATTCGCACCCACAATGCCGTTGTGACTGCGGGGCAACTCGGTGATGCGCCTGCGCCGGTCAACCAACCCATTAACGTGGTGGTGAATTTACAAAGCCGTTTGAAAAATGTCAGTGAATTTGAACAGATCGTTATTAAAACCGCCGAAGACGGTACGTCTGTCACGCTCAGTGATGTGGCTCGTGTCGAAATCGGTGCCGAAAGTTATGCCAGAGCCGCGCGATATAAAGGGTCGCCGGCTGCCGGGTTCGCAGTCAAAACCGCAGCCAATGCCAATGCCCTCGAAACCGCAGAAAAGGTCATGGCAAAGCTAGAAGAATTGGCACCCTTTTTCCCTGAAGGCATGAGCTATGTCAAAGCCTATGACACCACCCCTTTTATCAAACTCTCGATTGAAGGGGTGGTGCAAACCTTAATCGAAGCGATTATTTTGGTGGTGTTAATTATGTACCTTTTTTTGGGTAATGTTCGCGCGACCCTGATTCCCACCATTACCGTCCCTGTCGTGCTGTTAGGAACCTTTGGCATTCTGTCCTATTTTGGCTACTCGATTAACACCCTCACCATGTTTGCCATGGTCTTGGCCATCGGTCTGTTGGTAGACGATGCCATCGTGGTGGTTGAGAACGTCGAAAGGGTCATGCACCAAGAAAATTTGCCCGCCAAAGAAGCCACCCATAAATCTATGAACCAAATTTCCGGCGCTTTAATTGGAATTGGATTGGTGCTCAGTGCGGTGTTTTTACCCATGGCTTTCTTCCCCGGCTCGGCGGGGGTCATTTACCAGCAATTTGCAGTAACGATTGTTTCCGCAATGGTGTTATCGGTTCTCGCGGCCTTTATTCTCACACCCGCGCTCTGTGCAACGCTTTTAAAACCCGTGGATAAAACCGCTGAATCCAAAGGCTTCTTCGGCTGGTTCAATCGTCAATTTGACCGAGGCACTCATGCTTATGGTCGTGGTGTCAAAGGCATTATCCGTCATCGTTTTGTTTTCTTTGCCGTCTATCTACTCATCGTCGGTTCGGTAGGCTATCTTTATGCCAAAACCCCTGCCGGCTTTTTACCCAATGAAGACCAAGGCATGCTATTAAGCCAAGTGATGATGCCATCCGGTGCCACTCAAGAAGATACCCTTGAAGTGGTTAAAAAATTGGAACATCACTATTTAGACACCGAGAAAGACAATATTGAAGCCCTGTTTACCGTTATCGGCTTTAACTTCTCGGGTACGGGTCAAAATACCGCCATCGCCTTTGTACGCCTCAAAGACTGGTCAGAAAGAACCGACCCCAGTCGCAGTGTCAATGCGATTGCCGGTCGAGCCATGGGCACTTTCAGTCAGATTAAAGAAGCAATGGTATTCGCCTTTGCCCCGCCGCCGGTTATGGAACTCGGCAACGCCATGGGCTTTAACTTTTACGTGAAGGATACCGGCGGTGTTGGCCGAGAACAACTCTATAATGCCCGCAATCAAATGCTAGGCATGGCAAGCCAAAACCCCAATTTAGTCGGGGTTCGACCCAATGGTCAAGAACCCGCCGCGGTGCTATCAGTGCAGGTCAATAAACAAAAAGCGCAGGCATTGGGATTGTCGATTGCCGACATTAACCAATCCCTCTCCATTGCTTGGGGACGTGCTTATGTGGATGACTTTATAAAGCAAGGCAAAGTTAAACGCATTTATGTACAGTCTGAGGCAAAATACCGCTCCACCCCGGACAACTTTAACGACTGGTATGTGCGCAATAAAACCGGTGATATGATTCCGGTATCAGCATTTGTGGAGATGACCTGGGTGAAAGAATCCCCAAAGTTAGAACGCTATAATGGTCAAGCCGCGCTACAAATACTGGGCATGTCGCCACCGCATATTAGTTCAGGGGAAGCCATGGACACAGTCGAAGCTCTCAGCCAACAATTGCCAAAAGGCGTTAGTATTGAATGGACAGGCTTGTCTTATGAAGAAAAAGCGGCGGGGGAAAAATCGACCTTGTTGTATATTTTGTCGATATTGGTGGTTTTCTTATGTTTAGCTGCACTCTATGAAAGTTGGACACTACCGATTTCAGTTATCCTGATTGTGCCTTTAGGCGTGCTGGGAACGCTTTTAGCCGCCCACTTTTTTGCCAAGCCCAGTGATATTTACTTCCAAGTGGGGCTGTTAACCATCGTCGGCTTAGCCACCAAAAATGCCATTCTGATTGTCGAATTCTCCAAAGACTTGGTTGAGGAAGGCATGGACGTGATTGAAGCCACTATTCAAGCCGCCAAGATGCGCCTCAGACCGATTTTAATGACCTCTCTGGCATTTGGATTTGGGGTACTGCCTTTGGCGCTTAGTTCGGGAGCCGGCTCGGGAGCACATAATGCAATTGGCACGGCAGTGTTAGGCGGCATGATTAGTGCAACTGCACTGGGGATTTTCTTAGTACCGCTATTCTTTGTATTAATGTACCAATGGTTTCAAGCGAAAACCGTGACAAACTAAGGGATGGGCAACTTTGAAATGAGTCCTTAAAAATGGCCAGGCCTGGCCATTTTTAAGGGTTGTAAGCGCTTTGATTGCGTTAAAAGTAAGAACAGCAATAATCTGCCACGGTTTTCACTTTAATATCAAACGACGAATTGGCGGGCGCTTCAAAAGACTCTCCGGCTAATACTGTGCGCCATTCATTTTCACCGGGCAATAACACCGCAACTTCACCTGCCAACATTTCCATCAACTCTGCCGCTTCGGTGCCAAAGGTATAATCACCCGGCAATAAAATGCCCAGCGTTTTTTTTGAGCCATCGGCAAACAAAACTGTACGGCTCGTCACCTTACCGTCGTAATAGATATTGGCGGCTTTAACAACCGTGACATTTTCAAATTGAGACATTATTTGTTCCTTATTAACTGTCTAGTATTTTTTAACTGAATGGCTATTTCGCGCCAATCAATTCGATTTGATAACCATCCGGGTCTGCAACAAACGCAATAATGGTGGTTCCGGCATTCATCGGCCCGGCAGGTCGAAGAATTTTTCCGCCTGCGGCTTGAATCGCATCTGCGGCTTGATACACATCATCCACTTCAATGGCAATATGGCCATAGCCATTCCCCAAATCGTATTCTGACTGTCCCCAATTATAGGTTAACTCTAAAACGGTCGTATCCGCTTCATCGCCATACCCTAAAAATGCAAGGGTAAACTCTCCCTCAGGATAATCCTTTCGTCTTAAAAGCGTCATCCCTAACACTTCTGTATAGAACTGTATCGACTTTTCTAAATCTCCGACTCTTAACATCGTATGTAATAAACGCATATAACCTCCTTTAGAAAAAAAGGCCTTGCAGGTTACCCCTGACAAAGCCTTTCTAATTAACCATTTACTAAAGCGCGATTATACCTCAGTCACCGCCGCTAATGCTTGCTCGATATCCGCCAAAATATCATCAAAATGCTCAATGCCCACCGAAATCCGCACCAAATCTTCAGAGACTCCTGCGGCTTCAAGCTCTTCCGCATTCAGCTGACGGTGAGTGGTGGTGGCCGGATGGCACGCTAAAGATTTGGCATCGCCAATATTCACCAATCGTAAAATCATTTGCAAGGCATCAATAAATTGCGCCCCTGCGTCACGACCGCCTTTAATCCCAAAGCTTAAAATCCCCGAAGCCTTGCCGTGGGTGACGGTTTGACATAATTCATGGTAACGGTTAGAAGGTAATCCTGCATAATTCACCCAAGAGACTTTTGGATGGGCTTTTAAATATTCCGCCACTTTCAAAGCATTTTCACAATGGCGTTCCATCCGTAAGCCCAGCGTTTCCAACCCTTGCATTAGCAAGAAGGCACTGTGCGCAGATAACGCCGCGCCGGTATTACGCAAAGGCACCACACGACAACGGGCAATAAAAGCCGCCGCGCCTACATCTCGCGTATAAGACACACCATGATAAGAAGGATCCGGGTCATTCAAAACCGCAAAACGTTCGGGCTGAGCTGCCCAATCAAATTTTCCGGAATCAATCACCACGCCACCAATCGTGGTGCCATGACCGCCAATATATTTGGTTAACGAATGCACCACAATATCGGCACCCAACTCAAAGGGACGACATAAATAAGGCGTGGCAACGGTATTGTCCACGATCACCGGAATGCCATGTTTATGCGCAATTTCCGCCAAACGCGGAATATCCACCACATTCCCTGCCGGATTGCCGATAGATTCACAATAAATCGCACGCGTTCGGCCATCTATTGCCGCTTCAAACCCCGCAAAATCATCCGCCTTTTTCATCCGCACTTCAATGCCTTGATTAGGGAAAGTATGGGCAAATAAATTGTAAGTTCCGCCATACAATTGACTGGTACTAATAATATTGTCACCGGCCTGAGTAATGGTCTGAATCGCATAGGTAATGGCCGCCATTCCCGAGGCCACCGCCAAAGCGCCAATTCCGCCCTCCATAGCCGCCATCCGTTGTTCCAACACATCACAAGTGGGATTCATAATGCGGCTATAAATATTACCCGGCACTTTTAAATCAAATAAATCAGCACCATGCTGAGTATTGTCGAAGGTATAAGACGTGGTTTGATAAATCGGCGTGGTCGCCGCTTTGGTGGTGGCTTCTGATTCATAGCCATGATGTAATGCAAGCGATTCTAATTTCATATCAACCTCTGATTATGATGGATTTTGATTATTAGGAATGAAGCCATCTGATTCATTAAGAATGGATTTTAGTCTAGAATTGCCACCCAAATAAGTCAAACATAAAAAAAGCATGTTGATATCTCATATTGTTATAGCGTTGAAGCAGTGAATGATTTAGGCGCTTTACCAACCCATTTCAGTGCAATCCAAATAGACAAAACAATGGCCAAGGCACTGATACCGAATCCCCAAATAGCACCGCCAAAATGCCAACTATACCCCGCAACCAGCATTCCGATTGCGCCCCCTAAACCATGGCTGGCTGACGCATAAATCGCCTGCCCTTTATGCTGATTGCGTCCGGTGAAATAGGCATCCACCAAATAAATGGCTGCGGCATGAAATAAGCCATAACTGGCGGCATGTAGTAATTGCGCAAACAACAACAATGGCAAAGAATCCGCCACCAAAGGAATCATTACCCAGCGCAATAGCGTTAACACCAAACTGATCAATAATAACATCACCACCGAATAGCGTTCAAATAACGGGCGCATCCAAAAGAACACCCCAATTTCCGCAACAACCCCCAGCGTCCATAAAATGGCAATCCATTGATGACTATAACCATGGTCGGTGAGAAAGATACTGTAAAAGCTGTAATAGGTGCCATGAGAAAATTGCACCAACACACTGACCCCTAACAAACTGGCCACATGCGGTTGTTTTAAAATGGCTAAAAACCCATTATCATCCGCTTCATGTATCGGCATATTGGCCTCTCGCACCCCAAACGTAATCAACCAGATAATCGCAGCCAAAACCAACAACACCCAAGGGAAAGTCGTCATCGCAAACTGATCTAACTGCCAACCGACTCCAATGACTGCGGCGATAAATCCCAAAGAGCCCCAAAGCCTGACGAGCCCGTAGCGACTTTTGAACTCGGCCAAACTGACAAAAGTATAGGATTCAAATAACGGTAAAGCGGCATGAAAGAAAAAACTCATCCCCAAGACGGTGAGCAATAGCCCCCAAAATTGATCAAAGAATAACCAGCCAAGCGAGAAAAGCACCGTTAAAAAGGCACACCACCTCAGCCAGCGTATCGGTTGCCCTGTGTGATCAGAAAGCCAACCCAACAGATTCGGCGCCACCACTTTGGTGCCAACAAACACCGCCATCAATTGACCAATTTCAATCGCACTCAAGCCTAATGACTGATAATAGAGCCCGATATAAGGAATAAAGGCCCCAAACAACATAAAGTAAACAAAGTAAAAACTCGACAGTTTGGGGTAAACACGTTGATAGTGCTTTTCTGGCATAAAGTGGCCTTTTAAAGCGATTTAGGGTGTAACGTGAAACTAAGGTGTCGGATGCGCCAAATCCATAATCGGCGCAACCACATCGCCATTCTGAGCGCGATTGCGCATAAAGTGATCTAAGATAACAATGGCCATTTGCGCTTCCGCAATCGGGGTGGCGCGAATGCCCACACAAGGATCATGTCGCCCTTTAGTCACCATTTCAACTGCTTCCCCGGCGGTGTTAATACTGCGACCCGGCGTCATAATACTGGAAGTCGGTTTTAAAGCGATATGAGCGATAATATCCTGCCCAGAAGAAATCCCACCTAAAATGCCACCCGCATGATTGGAAACAAACCCTTCCGGCGTCATTTCATCACGATGATCCGTTCCCAACTGGCCTGCCACCGCAAACCCATCGCCAATTTCCACGCCCTTAACGGCATTGATGCTCATTAATGCATGCGCCAAATCCGCATCCAAACGATCAAAAATCGGCTCGCCTAACCCCACGGGGACATTTTTCGCCACAAGGGTAATTTTGGCACCGACTGAATTTTTTTGTTTTAACAAATCATCCATAAACCGGCGAATTTCTTCACGCTTTTCCGGGTCAGGGCAAAAATATTCATTGTCATTATCAAACGGCCAGCTCACATCTTCGACCTGAATCGGCCCCAATTGCGACAAATAGCCTTTAATTTCCACACCCAACCGCTCTTTTAAATACTTCTTAGCAATCGCCCCCGCCGCAACCCGCATCGCAGTTTCCCGCGCCGAAGCACGCCCTCCACCACGATAATCGCGGAAACCATATTTTTGAGTATAAGTATAATCGGCATGCGCAGGTCGAAAAGTGTCCGCCACTTTAGAATAGTCTTTAGAACGCTGATCGGTGTTATGAATCAATAAGCCAATCGGCGTGCCGGTGGTTTTGCCTTCAAAAACCCCAGATAAAATCTGCACCACATCATCTTCACGACGCGCCGTCGCATGCTTGGAAGTCCCCGGTTTACGGCGATCTAATTCCTGCTGAATATCCGCTTCGCATAAATCCATGCCCGGAGGACACCCGTCCACAATTGCGCCCAGCGCAATGCCGTGACTTTCCCCAAATGTAGTGACTCGAAAATTTTGTCCTAAGGTATTCCCTGACATAACGGCCTTCTCAAACTTGATTGCAAAGCAGATATTATACAAAACCCCCAAAGCGAGTGTCGGCTATTCAATTAACGATTTCTAATTCATACACACCACCCGCAACCTAAAAAACACCCAAAAACAACCAGGCCTTATATGTTGAAAGTGTTCTCCAGAAGTGGAGAATTTACTAGGGACGCTTAGTAAAAGGATAGAGAGACTTTGTAACCAGGCCAAAGACTCGATCTTGATGACCAGATTAAAGCCTCTATCCTCACACACTATAAACTCGACGGTATCTTAGGCAAACTGATTAAGGGGTCAAAGCCCTTTTTGTGGATAACTTTACTTTTAAGGATTAAGGGGTCGGATTAAGGGGTCAAAGCCCTTTTTGTGGATAACTTTACTTTTTAACTGTACTAAGCTATCATTTTTCTATGCCTCGTAAACCCAGATTTTTCCTTCCTGATGTCCCTAATCACGTTGTGCAACGTGGGCGTAATCGTGACCCTATTTTCTTTGAATCTTCGGACTATTATTTTTATTTGGATAAACTCCGTGAAGCCCTGGATAAATACCAGGTTTCGTTACACGCCTATGTTTTGATGACCAATCATGTGCATTTGTTGATGTCCGCGCCCACTGAAAATGCTATAAGCCAACTGATGCAGTTTGTGGGGAGGCATTATGTGCCTTATGTTAATAAAAAATATGGTTTTAGTGGCAGTTTATGGGAAGGTCGTTTTAAAAGTAGTTTGATTGAAAGTGAGCGTTATTTGCTGGCGTGCATGCGTTATATTGAATTGAATCCTGTCAGGGGCAAGATGGTTTGCGCGCCAGGGGATTATGTTTTTTCAAGCTATCATGCCAATGCACTTTCAGAACCAAACCTTTTGATTACACCGCATAATGAGTTTACAAAATTAAGTGACAATCCTTTGGTGCGTGGTCAGTATTATAGTGCATTGTTTGATCAAGCCCTACCCGATGATTTCTTAGACGTTATTAGACAGGGAACGGCTTCTGGAACACCTGTTGGCACTGAATATTTTAAAGAGAAAATTGAATCGACTTTAGGTAGGAAAGTTGGGCAAGCACATCGTGGGCGACCCCGCGGAACTTAACTTATCCACAAAAAGAGCTTTGACCCCTTTAAAATTAAAATTACCCCTTTAAACTTTAAGATATTGCTAAACACACCTTATGCGCATAGAATATGCACATCACCCCAAAAAGGTAAACACAATGAATCCGGCAATTAAATCAAATGAAAATAAGGAAAATAAGGGGTCTGACCCCTTTAATGTTAATAAATCACAATCCCGTAAAAAACCAACGAATGTTAGCGTGAATATTGATTTATTATCGAAAGCAAAAAGTTTAAACATAAACTTGTCTGCGACATTAGAACAGGCTTTAATCGCAAAAATGCAAGAGTATGAACGCGAACAATGGCGCCAAGAAAATGCTGATGCGATACAAGCCTATAATGATTTTGTAGAACAGAGGGGATTATTTAGCGATAGTGTACGGAAATTTTAATGCGCCAATTTTCAGCCTATAAAAATATAAATTCTGCTACTAATCAGCAATACCCTTACCTATTAGACATTCAAAACAATTTGCTCGGGGATTTACGCACTACCGTCGTTATTCCGCTAAGCCCTTCAGCCTTGGTTGCTGATCTGACTCTATCCAAACTTAATCCCGTTTTAATGATTGAGGAAACGTCTTATACCATGATGACACAAGATATGGCGGGAATTACCCGCCGTCAATTAGGAAATGAATGGGTGGATCTTTCTCATTACCGACCAGAAATATTAGCCGCTATCGATTTTTTATTAACGGGAATCTAGGCATTTGAAAATGGCTGCCAGGCCTGGTTAGTTTTTAGCTTTGATAATCAGGTAGGGTTGATTTAGCGGTTTCAAGTTGCGATAAGGCTTGTTGTAATTGGTTGGGTGAGACTGCGATATTCATGCGCATAAAGCCTGTGCCGTTTTTTCCGAAGGTTTCGCCATCATTGAGCCCTAAACCGGCTTCATTAATCAACCAAGATTTTAAAGCGGTCTGCTCTGAAAACAGTGCTGAAAAATCGAGCCAAATGAGAAACGAGGCTTGCGGTTGCACCACCCCCACTTGCGGATAATGCTGTTGAAAAAACTCGGTGACGCGTTGAATATTGCTTTGTAAAAACGCCACCAATTCATCTCGATACGTTTTCCCCTTTGGGGTGTAAGCGGCTTCCATTGCTATATTAGCCATTAGATTCGGTTCTAAAATGGACACGGCTTGGCAGGCTTGAATATAGCGACGCCGCAATTTGGAATTGGCAATCACGGCATAGCCCGTTTGCAAGCCGCCGAGATTGAAGGTTTTGCCCGGCGAACTCAAGGTGATGGTATTTTGGGCAATCTCCGGCGACAAGGAGGCCATGGGCACATGCTGATGGGGGGCAAAGGTCATATCGGCATGAATTTCATCCGATACTACCCATATCTGATGCTTTAGGCAAAGTTCTGCTAACTTCAACAATTCGGATTTTTGCCAAACTCGACCCGATGGGTTTTGCGGATGACAAAACAACAACAATTTGACTTGCTGTTCAACGATCACGCTTTCTAAAGTCTCGAAATCAATATGATAATTTCCGTCTTGCCATTGCAGGGGCGCTGTCACGGTTTTGCGCTGATTGCTCGGAGCGGCTTTTAAAAAAGGAGGATAAACGGGCGTTTGCACCAGCACGGCATCGCCGGGTTCGGTAAAGGCTTGCACCGCTAAATGAAAGCCATTGGCGACATTGTGGGTATAAACAATCTCGGAAGCTTGAACCGCATAGTGATATTGTGCTTGCCAATCGATAATCGCCTGTGAAAGACAGTCTGACATCAAGGTGTAGCCTAAAATCGGATGGGTTAAACGCTTTTGTAACGCTTGCACAATAAAGTCGGGTGTGGCCAAATCTTGATCCGCCACCCACATCGGCAACACCTTATCCGTGCCAAATAGCGCTTGGCGCAGTTCATACTTTTCAGCATCCGTGCCCAATCGGTCAATGGTTTGATTGAAATCGACCATTTAGTTGCGCTTTTTCCAAACGGTCAATTCGGACAACGTGTGTTGGAATTTACGCTGGGTTTCCCGAATGACAAATGGCATCTCGATTGGCTGGCCTAAGCGTTCAAATTCGGCATCCAATATTTGATGCAAGCCATCCAAGGTGGTGACATTTTCGCCGGTTTCGGCATCCTTATAGCCACCAAGCCAATTGGCTTTTTCGGTGTAGGTTTCTTGCCAGGTGTAGGGAGAGGCGATAAACAACAAGCCGCCTTCAGTCATGCGTTGATGAATCATTGATAAAAAGCGTTTGGGATCATACAGTCGATCAATCAGATTGAGCGCGACCACCACATCATAATCGGTTAAATGCGGTTTTAAATTGGCGGCATCTTGTTGCAAAAATTGGCAACGATTGACCACATCAGCCAATCCCAAATCTGCCAGATTTTGTGATTGATAATCGACTAAGTCACCTTCCAGCGTTCGGGTATAGCGTATTTCACCAGTTTCTTTTAGTTGATTGGCCACTTGAATAAAACGTGCCGAAAAATCAATTCCGGTCACTTGGGCAAACGCATGTGCCAGCTCGAAACTGGTGCGCCCCACCGAGCAGCCGACTTCCAAACAATTAATGTCTTTTCGCTGTTTGAAATCACTATCTGCCCGCACCCTTTCAATCACTTTATCAGCGCAGGCCTGGGCAAAATTATCGACATCAAAGTAGCTTTGGCCGTAATGAAATTCACAATATTGCGCCACCGCCTGATCGGTTTCATAGGTAGAAACATAGGTTGGAACCGCTTGTGCTGATTCAATATAGCGGAAGCCAGCATGTTGAAAGAAGTGACGGCGAAACGCATAGCGAGAGTGGCCATTGATTTCATTTCCGGTCGAAATCCAACTGCTGCCTTTAATGATATTGTGCTGGTTATCAAACGTGGGCGTGGTAAAGTCATCATAAAGCGGGTGCACTTTAAACCCGGTAAACGGATAAATCGGTGTATTGGTCCACTGCCAAACATTGCCAATCACATCAAAAAAATCACCGGTTTCAAATTGGTTAACCGACATCGACGAGGCATAAAACTGCAAATTTTGATTGGCTAAATGCGCCTTATCCAACGCTTGGGTGAAATCTCTTAACCGCAAATATTCATCTTCACTCGGTAAGCGGATCGATCGCCCTGTTTCGTGCGCTTTCCATCGACAAAAGGCTTCCGCTTCTAGGGCATTAACCTCCACCGGCCAGTCCCAGGGCATGGGAACTTCTTCGGTCATGCAACGCAAACGCCAGTCCCCATTGGTTTGCTTGACCCAAAAAGTAGGATGCTTATCTGGGGTAAACTGCCGCCAACGATTCCCTTCTTCTGACCAAAAAGCCGGGTTGTCATAACCACCTGCATCCACAAACGCCAAATATTCGCCGTTAGAGACTAAAAAGGCACTGGCTTTAAACCCGTCAATATCGGCTTGATGGAAGCCATACTCATTATCCCAACCATAGCTTTCCGCCGGATCCTGATGATCAATCAAAACTTGCCCTGCCGGAACCTCAAATAAAATATTTTCCGGCGCCTCGCCCTGATTAGGACAGACCGGAAACTGCGGGTGCGGTTCAACCAAGGCTAAGGGCAATTGACGAATTAATACCGATGACGTTTCCAAATGAATGCGTTCATGTTCAATGCCCATTAACACCGGCCACATTGGGCTTTCCCAATTAATCGGCAAGGTAAAATTAGTTTCATCAATCACCTGCAACACCGCTTCACGCACTTGCCGGCGATACTGACGGACTTCATCAACGCTTGGCCAGTCATAATGAGCTTCATTCAGATCATCCCAGGACATTTCATCCACGCCAATGGCGCAAAGGGCTTCAATTTTGGCATTAATACGCTCCGGCAAGAGTTTCGCCAGCACCAATTTATTCACAAAAAACGTCGCGGTATGGCCGAAGTAGAAAATCAGCGGATGGCGTAATGAACAAGCGCGTTCATAATAGGCTTGATCACTATTTAGCACTTCAAACAAGGTTTCGTAAAGGGAATAGGTGCTTTCAAAATAAGCTCTGATTTCTGCGCGCTTCGATTCAACAGTTCCCTCAAGCAGGTTGATCGCTATAGCAGGATGGGTTTGTTGCGACTTCATCTGTTCTCCATTCATTTGATCATTTAATTGTTGGCAAAGCCTTGACTACCGGCATTCATTCGCTACAGGGATAAAAGCACGCCCGTTTCGGCTAAGGGTTCCAAATCCGGTTGGCAGGTACTGAGTCGTTCGACGTCAATATTTTCATGCTCAATCAACCAAGCCTTAACACTATTTTGCCGAATATTGGCCATTTCCCGTAATTTTTGGGTTAAAGCCTCATCCTTTAACCCCTTTTGTTGCCAGTGGTTTTGATCTTGTGCGGTATAAAAACCACACAGCTTCATATTTAATTGAGGTTTATTTAATAACATTTCGGCGACTTTATGCAAATAATCCGGCATCGAATCCAGCCAAGTGGTTTGACCCACTTCAAACTCAACCGGCTGCAATACCACCTGACCCAGTTTTTGATAGGCATAATCAGCAGCCAGATACAGTGCGCCATAAGGCTGCAAGGTAAGCGCCAAATAGGTTTTGGTGCCCCCTTTTAGCGTTTTGAGTAACGCTTTATTAATCACGCTTTTTAGCTCAAAATTGGGCGAAGACATATTGCCATTGATGGGAATTTTTAACACAATTTGATCCTGATCATCCCGCAATAAGTTGAGACCCAGTTTAATCGAACTTAACCCCGTTATAGAAGAATCCAGCGCTGACAAACTTAATCCTTTCAAAGTAAGCTGATGCTCGCTGGTAAGTTGATCTTGTGCCAGTTGAATCTCGGAAACCGAGCTGAGACTGCCGCTTTGAATGCGATGCGCTAATACCGGTTCAATAATCGGCGAAAATGAATGCAGATCCACCCCTTTGAGCGTCACTTGAAGGTTTGTTTGAATTTTTTCCGGCAGCGGCGACAAAGTTCCCGTGACCAAAACTTTGGAATATTGATCGACACTGGCTTGCAAATCCACTGTTGATGCGGCATTCGGCTGTTGGGTATCAATCGGTCCAAACGTAAACGATTTAATTTGAAGTTGCTTTTGCAAGCTAGGCTGATATTGCACAAACTCAAGATCGACCACACTGTCTTGCAACTCAAAGGCATTTATTTTTAAGCGAAAGGGCGCATCCTTAACAGCAGTCTGTTGCGGAGATATTGGCTGTGATTCCGATTCATCCACAGCCTCATCGTTCAAAGCGGTCGTGCGGGGATTAACGGCATCTAACCAAGCCAACCACTGCTGAGGCTGTTGTTGCGCATTCATGTGAATCGCTATTTGCCAATGCTGGCCGAGAAGCGTTCCAATGTCAAGATGACTTGATTCGCTCAGTTGAACTTGATCCACTTTTATCGACTTCGCAACCCACAGCGGCACCATCTGGTCAGTCACCGCATTTAATTGCAATTGCGTTAACGCCAGCTCAGATACCCTAAGTTGATTCAACCCCGGCAAATCAACACCAAAGACGAAATGTTCCAGCGATAACAAGGGTTGTTGAACACGAGATGAAGTCAATTGCAATTGATGGCCTTCTAGCTGCCCGGCGATCGCTAAATCCGATAGCTGAGAGTGCGCAACATTAAAGTCAAGATACCCTTGCCCTGTCCAGCTAATGCGTTGATTGGCGAACGATAAATCGTCTTTTTGTAATTGCAAATCGGTCACCGAAGCACGCCCTTTCCAATCCAGCTCGATGTTATCAGGCTGCTGCTTCACCGACCAATCCAATTTTAGATGTCCTTGCCCTGCCAAGCGTGATAAGGGTTTGGGGACCAAGGCTGCCCCCAGCGCCAAATCCAGATCTGCTAACTGAAGTTGCCCTTTGAATGAACGTGCATCCGCAAACGGCTGACCCTGTCCATCCAGTTGCCACTGGGTTTGTTGATAACGCAACTGCATGGCAAACTGCGCTTGCTGACTGGGCTGCCAACTCAAGACATTGGAAACTTGTAACGAATCCACCACCAAAGGCCAACTTTGCTGTGGGGTTTCCATTGTCAGCGACATGTTTTGCAGGTTGAACTGTTGCAGACCCACTTGCCAGCCTTCCAGTAGAGAGTTGCTTTTTGAATCTGCGATGGGGTTGGTTTGTTGCGGTGCAGGCAAGCCTAAAACACGGATATTGCCTGATTCGTTAAGGTGCACTGTTAATTGAAGCTGCTTTAAGGTCAATTGCTCAATTAACAGTCGTTTATGCCAGAGCGCCGACCAAGAAATCCGCAGCAACACCTCACTAAATTGCAGTGGCGGCTGACCTTGCGCTTGCAATACCCCATCGGTTAGACGGATTTCACCCGCCCATAAATCCAGATCAAGTTTGGCGATCTCAACGGACTGAAGCCCTTGATCAATCAACACTTTTTGTAGCGTTTTTTCAGTGATCCACGGCAGTAACATGGCCAACAATAGCGCCAGCAATAGCAATGCCATTAGAACTTTGAGGATCATTTTTATAACAGAAGTGTTTTTAAAAGACATGGGGAATGGCCTGATCCGTCAATAAAGGTTAAGGACTGGCTATTTTATCAGAAAGTGCCATTCAACAAGGAGGGAACCAATGACCTTTTAGTCATCAAAAAAACCACCCAAAATGGCCAAAAATAACCAGGCCTGGGCGTTTTGGATCGCTGTAAGACATTATTCACTGTCTAATAAAATTCGTAAACACGGTTTTGCAGTGGAATATCTTGCCAGGATTTTAACAAGCTTCTGGCATAGTGCGGGTTTACCGGGCGCGCATTGGAGCCGAGATAGTCATGCAATTGCTTTAATTGCATCACTGACGCTTGAATCGGGTTTTTAAACACCATCCAATAAACACCTTCTGAGCAAGGTGGCGTGGTTAAAGAACCACTGTATTTATAAAACTTTTTATCCGCAGGAAAAAAAGCCGCCGGATGGATTTTAATCCATTCATGAATATCCACTTTATCTTTCACTTGCGGCAAAACCGGCAGCATTTGTGCTAAAGCTTCATTTTCTTCGCCTTCTTGGAACAGCACACCAATCACCGCCAAATTACCGTCCGCATCTTTATGCACTAGGTGCATTTCCATTGGATAATTAAAGCCATCACGCTGATGTTCTGATGGGGTGTGGAAATGGTATTGCAGTAATTCAAATCGACGACCGTCAATTTCAATATAACTGCCCAACGGAATATTGACTTGTAAGGTATGGCCATTATTGACCATCTTGAGCGCCGTTTCACGGTAATAGACATCAAACCCGGGCAAACTGGTGGTACCCACGGCTTGTTGCATTTTTAAATTAATGGGAGACTGGTTTTTACCCGTTTGGCATAAGCTAAATTGATCTGACAATTCGCCCCAGTGACGTGGCCCTGTTTCCCCGGAATAAGTCCAATGGGGTGGATGTTCGGGTGTTGAGTGGGGTTTCGTTGCTGTTTCGGTTTTCGCTGCCGCTTGCTGATGCGCGGGTTCTTGTTTTTCCGACGGCTTTGGCTGGGAACGGGTTGGCTCTGCAACCTGTTTTTCTTCAACAACCTCACCGTACTTTTTTGCTTCTGACTTTAAATCGATTAAAGGTTCATTTGATGCATTCGCAGCATAAAACGGCAGCAACAAACCCAGCAAAATTGTTATGATTAACCCATTTCTCATAGTACATCCTTAAACTTAATCTGGTTATTCGGCACAGGATAACCGCCAAAAAATCTCATAGAAGCAAATTTAAAGCAAATTCCTAACCAATTTAACCTTTGCGGGCATTTAATAACGCTTGATACACGTCTAATTCTGACTTCTGAATCGCAAAAATGCCTTCGCCACCCTGTTCAAACTCAAACCAATAGAAAGGTAATTCTGGATAGGCCTGTTCTAAATAATATTGCGACACCCCGACCTCAACTATTAAGGTGCCACCATCTGTTAAGTGCTGTGCCGCCTCCGCTAAAATACGTCTCACCAAATCTAAGCCATCTTTGCCGGCAGCCAATCCTAGCGCGGGTTCTTGCTGAAATTCGGCAGGCAATGCCGACATTTCAATCTCATCCACATAAGGCGGGTTAGACACGATTAAGTCATACCGTTTACCTGCCAGTGCCGAAAACAAATCCGATTCAATCGTCTGCGCCACCGATTCTAGTCCATAACGAGCAATATTTTGATCTGCCACCGCCAAGGCTGCGGGTGAAATATCGACCAAATCCACCTGGGCATTCGGGCAAGCTTGCAAACTGGCAATGCCAATACAACCACTACCGGTACACAAGTCTAAAATATGCGTCACTTCATCGGCATCCACCCAAGGTTCATAACGCTGAGCAATCAACTCGGCAATCGGCGAGCGCGGCACCAATGTGTCTGAAGAGACAGCGAATCGCATCCCGGCAAACCAGGCTTCACCGGTGATGTAAGCTGTCGGTTGGCGCGTTTCAATGCGTTGACGAAACAAATCCGTCACCATCACTTTTTCAGACTGCGTTAATCGCGCCGTTAAATAACTGTCCGGCAATTCCCAAGGCAATTTCAATGCAAAAAACACCAATACCCGAGCATCATCAAAGGCATTATCGGTTCCTTGTCCATAACTGAGTTCAGCCTTTTGAAACAGGGTTCCGCCCCAACGAACAAAATCGATAACCGTTTCAAGCGGCTCATACTGATAGCTGAGAGGGGGTTTTAAAGAAGTCATATTCAAACTCACTTTTCTAGGGTCGGTTTTTGGGCATGTTTGGGGCGAAAGGCTTTAATAAAATCTTCATGAGTTTCAATATAGCCGCCTTCAATTAAATCTATGCAATAAGGAACCGCCGGAAAAACCGCCCCCAAACAATCACTAATCGCCGAAGGCTTACCCGGTAAATTAATAATTAAACTGTGACCACGGGTGCCGGCGATTTGTCGAGATAAAATGGCTGTCGGCACAAATTGTAAAGAAACCGCTCGCATTTGCTCGGCAAAGCCGTCCAAAATTTTATCGCACACCGCTTCGGTGGCTTCTGGCGTTACGTCCCGTTTGGCGGGTCCGGTGCCGCCGGTGGTTAAAATCAAATCACACGCTTGTTGATCGGCTAATTCACAAAGCGTTTGCTCTATCAATTCACGCTCATCAGCAATAACGCGTGACACGCCCTGCCATTCACTTTTGAGTGCTTGACCAATCCATTCCTGCATGGCCGGGCCGCCCAAATCCTCATATTCCCCTCGACTGGCTCTATCCGAAATCGTGACAAAACCGATTTTGATGTACTGCATAACAAATCCTTCTAATGCTTATAAATTGACATGAGGGTATGATACCGCATCTTATTGCCGGCTTCTAAAGAAGCGTTTATCCCGTCGCTCAAAAATTGGCGCTGAACTTTAAGCAGGGATTCACCACAATATTTAGCGCCTAGGGTTGAATCTGACTCATTTCGCCCCATAAAACACTTTCTAAAAAACGAAAGATTTTGTTATGACTCAAAAAACCACAGATTTAGATACTATGACAGAAGACCTTGACATACTCGAAGGTGAACACTTAGAAAATTCTGCCACCGGCACAGAGATGGTTAGAGCGGATGCCAATAAACCCGATACCTTATTCTTACTGCCCGTTAAGGAACGACCCTTTTTCCCGGGTCAAACCTTACCTATTATTTTAGATAAGGCCGTTTGGGGAGATACCTTCAAAAAAATCATAAAAGAAGGCATCCATTATCTTGGCATCATTTATGTGGATGCAGAGGATCACAGCAAAGCCATTCCTGAAGATTTTGCACAAACAGGCACCTTAATCCGTATTCACGACCCCAAAATCAAATCAGACTATATCCAGTTAATTGCCGAAGGGCTGTGTCGCTTCCAAATCACCCAATGGATTCATTCCGCCGCGCCTTATCAAGCCAGTGTGACGTATCCGGCCGACATTCGAAATGGCAGTCTAAAAGAATTTAAAGCCTACGGCTTGGCGATTATGAATGCCTTTAAAGAGTTGCTGCCCCTTAATCCACTCTACAGTGAAGAACTAAAATATTTTTTAAATCGTTACAGTGCTTCCGATTCGCATCATCTTGCCGATTTTGCTGCCAGTTTAACGGCCGCCAGCAATGAAAAACTGCAAGACTTGCTTGACACGCTTGACTTAGTTGAACGCCTTGAAAAAGTATTGGCGCTATTCAAACACGAAATTGAAGTCACCAAATTACAATTTAATATTCGTGAAAGGGTTGAAGAAAACCTCAATCAACAGCAGCGCGATTTTTTCTTACGCCAACAGCTTAAAGAAATTCAAAAAGAATTGGGCATGGTCAAGGATGAGCGTACCGCCGATGCAGAGCTTTTTGAGGAGCGCATTGAGAAACTGACACTATCATCCGAAGCACGTAAAAAAGCCGACGAAGAACTGAATAAAATCAAAATACTTGACCCTCAATCTCCTGAATATGGCGTCGCCCGTAATTGGCTGGATTGGCTGACGCAATTGCCGTGGGGGCAATTAAGTCACGACAAACTGGATCTGACCCGTGCGCGCAAAATTCTCAATAAAGGTCATGATGGCTTAGAGGATGTCAAAGATCGGATTGTGGAATTTTTAGCGGTGGGTGCTTTGAAAGGCGAAATTTCCGGTTCGATTATCTGCTTGGTTGGCCCGCCAGGGGTTGGAAAAACGTCAATTGGGCGATCCATTGCGGATGCATTGGGTCGGAAATTTTACCGGTTTTCAGTGGGCGGTATGCGCGATGAAGCTGAAATCAAGGGGCACAGACGCACCTATATTGGCGCCATGCCGGGCAAATTTATTCAAGCTTTAAAAGATTGTGGCACTGCAAACCCGGTAATCATGCTGGATGAAATTGATAAAATTGGCGCCTCATATCAAGGCGATCCTGCATCGGCACTATTAGAAGTGCTAGATTCTGAACAAAACAGTGACTTCATGGATCATTTTATGGATTGTCGGTTTGATCTCTCAAAAACGCTTTTTATTTGTACGGCCAACACACTTGATACCGTCCCTCATGCCCTGTTGGATCGGATGGAAGTGATTCGATTATCAGGCTATATTACCGAAGAAAAAATCCAAATTGCCAAACACCACCTTTGGCCAACCTTACTCAAAGAAGCAGGCCTGGCTAAAAATCAGCTTAAAATCACCCCTGCTACCCTTCGTCACATTATTGAAGGCTATGCACGTGAAGCCGGGGTTCGCAATCTCAAAAAACAACTCGCCAAACTCATTCGAAAACTGGCAATCCGTTTTGTGAAAAGAGAAATTGAACAAGCTGCTGTGCATATCAAAGACATCGAACCTTTGCTGGGTAAACCCCGATTTGTCAATGAAAAACCCAGCCAGCAAATCGGCACGGTTACAGGCTTAGCTTGGACATCGATGGGCGGCACGACGCTGACCATTGAAGCCAGTCGTATTCACACCCTCAATCGTGGGTTTAAACTCTCCGGTCAATTAGGCGAGGTGATGCAAGAATCTGCGGGTATAGCTTACAGTTTCATCACCTCTAATCTTGAGAAATACAAGGCAGATCCAGAGTTTTTCGATAAAGCCTTTGTTCACCTGCATGTTCCGGATGGCGCCACCCCGAAAGATGGCCCCAGCGCGGGGATTACGATGGCAACGGCATTGCTGTCATTAGCGCGCAATGAAGCCATTAAAACACCATTGGCCATGACTGGCGAATTGAGCCTAACCGGGCAAGTCTTACCGGTTGGGGGTATTCGAGAAAAAGTGATTGCCGCACGACGTGTTGGCATCAAGCAATTAATTTTGCCGGAAGACAACCGAAAAGACTATGAAGAGCTGCCTGATTACCTTAAAAAAGGCATGCAATTACAGTTTGCAAAACACTTTGATGAGGTTGCGCGCTTAACCTTTGCCATTCGCAGTCAATCGAATGCACTGAAACAACATCTTACTCGCTCAATCCAAACGGATGCCCTCTCCACACCTTAATCGAGAGGATACCGTTTGTTGGCGATCCATTCTGCGTCTTTATGATGTTATGCAAATTTTAAGCTATAGCATAGACACTCAGATAGGTTTTGTTTATAATCCCCCGATAAATTTTTATTGGAATCAACTTAATACTTCTTTTCTTGACCTCTCCATTTATCTAATAAAGCCTTTAATTTATGAAACAAAACAACCCCGTTACTGAAAACGAATACATTCTGCCTGAAGGAAGTGTTTTGGTATCCAAAACCGACTTGCAAGGAACCATCACCTATGCCAATGAAGACTTCGTCGAAGCCAGTGGTTATGATTATGATGAATTAATCGGACAACCTCATAATATTCTGCGTCACCCGGATGTACCCAAAGCTGTTTTTGCTGATTTTTGGAAAACCATTCAATCCGGCCGCCCCTGGAATCAGATCGTAAAAAACCGTCGCAAAAATGGCGACTTCTATTGGGTTGAAGCCAATGTCACCCCGATTTTCGAAAAGGGCAAAATTACCGGCTATATGAGCGTTCGTAGGGCAGCGACCCATCGCCAAAAAAAAGCCGCTGCCCAAGCATATCAAGCGATTGCCAATAAGCAACTTTCTCTGACCAATGGTCAGCCCAATAGTCTTTCAAAACGCTTTAATGTCATGGCGCATTGGCCGCCATTATTAACCCTCATCCCCGCAACGGTTTTAGCCCTATTTGATAAAGCATTCCCTGATCTCGGCGTCATCAGTGACTACATCAAAATCGTCAATATTATTCTGATTATTTTTTCGACACTGCATGTCATGTATTTTATTTTTCGGATTAATGATGCCATTAAAGCCGTTGATGAAATCACCAATAACAACCTAACCAAAGACATCAATACCCACGGCGGCAATATTGCCGGCAAGCTCAATCGGCGCCTTAAATCCATGCAAATCCGCATGCAAGCCCAACAGAATGAGATTCTCTATGAAGAAAAACTCAATACACGATTAAAAGCCGGATTAAATGACATTCAAACCAATATCCTCTTAATGGATCACAATCACACCATCGTATTTACCAATCAGTCATTAAATGACTTTTTGAGACCGCTTGAACCCAAACTCAAACAGGCAATGCAAGATCCTCAACCACTACAATTGCTTGGCAAAAACATCAGTCATCTTTTCAATCAAAACCCGGAAGCTTTGGATGCCTGTTTGAACTTAACAACCGAACAAACCCTCACCCTTAACTTCTTTGGCTCCGAAGTACAGTTGGTCATGTTCCCCATATTTAATAATGCCAATGAATCGATTGGGATCATCATAGAATGGCAAGATATTTACCAAGAATTATATGTTCAAAACAGTATTAAAAACTTGGTACTAGATGCCAGCTCCGGCCGACTCCATGCTCGAGTGGATGCATCGCAATTAACGGGTTTCTATAAAGACCTTTGTGCGGATATTAACCAATTGATGGACAATTTACAGGACACCTTAAAAGATATTTCTATTCTCATTGGCGGCTTACCGGCCAAGAACCTGACTTTAAAACCTAACAAGCACCATTCCGGACAATATGGCTGGACCTTAAAAACCCTTGCAGGCGGCATTGAGGCGCTCAGACAAGACTTTTGTAAAGTTAACGGTCTTGCTGAAGATGTTTATGAATCAGCCAACCACGTTGCCACCAGCAACCAAGAGCTAACCGACGCAATTAAAATGCAGCAATCAGAATTGCTTAAAACATCACAAGCAATGCGTTTATTAACTGAGAAAGTGAATGCCACAGCAGAGCAAGCACAAACGTCTAACCAGTTGGCACAACAAACACAAAATGGTGTCCGTGAAGGCAATACCAATATGCAAGAAGCCATTGCCGCCATGCGTGAAATTAGCCAGGTCAGTCAACAAATTACCGGCATTGTTTCCCTGATTGACAGTATTGCCTTTCAAACCAACTTACTGGCGCTTAATGCCGCCGTTGAAGCGGCTAGAGCAGGCGATCATGGTCGTGGATTTGCCGTTGTCGCCGGAGAAGTGCGCCAGTTAGCACAAAAATCAGCCGATGCCGCACGTGAGATAAAGACCCTCATTGACTCCAGTGCTGAAAAAATTCAACAAGGCACCCAAAAGGTTGAAACCACAGGCGAATCCTTAACTGCCATTATCGAACAAGTCACCGGCATGACCGATAATATGAGCCTCATTTCTGAAAATGCACTGCAACAGTCTCAACAAATTACCGAAGTCAACCACTCCATACAAAGTCTCAATGAAACCGCTGAAAAAAGTGCAACTTTGGTGACTGAAAATGCGTCCTTGGCTGAATATTTGGGAGAAGTCGCAGCGAATATGGATAATTTGGTTGGCACCTTTGAGTTGGGCTCTTGTGATGAAACAGCACAATCCACTCAGTTAGCAGATCAAAACAGCTTGGTGTTGGTAGTCGATGACAATATCTCCAACCAAAAAGTTGCAGTGATGATGTTGAAGAAATTGGGCTATTTGTCAAAAGTGGCAAATAATGGCCGAGAAGCACTGAATCAAGTTCAACGTTATCAGCCAAGCCTCGTGCTGATGGATATTGAAATGCCGATTATGGACGGAATGGCAGCGACCCAACAACTCAGAAAACAAGGGTATCAAAAACCGATTATTGCCTTCACCGGCCATGGTAAGGACTTTGATGACAAGCTACGCGCAGCCAATATGAACGAGGTACTGCACAAGCCATTACAGCTAGAAACCCTAAAACAAACTTTAATGCAATTTAAATGCGCACCCAATCCAAAATTGTTGGCACAAGCGCAAAAGTCACTGCGCCAAAGTAAAGTGGACAAAAACCCACAAGCCAAACAATTTTTAACCATGATTGAAGCCCACCTAAGTTGGAAAGCCAAGATTCGTAAATTTATTGATGGTGCGGATATTGACGTTACCGTCGAGACGGCTGCCGACCACACAGCATGCGCCTTAGGAAAATGGTACTACAGCGCTAAAGGGCAAAGCTTAATGCACTTACCACTGATGAAACAATTAGGGGAAGAACATGCTCAAATGCATGCGCTGATCCGAACCATTATGGAAGCCTTTAGCATTGATGATTTTGAAATCGTCGAGAGTGCAATTGATCAAATGGATGCTCAATCTGATAAGGTTGTTCAGCTTTTAAACCAATTAATTGATGAAACCATTTTATAACAGAAAAAAGCGTTGCCGGTGGACAGACAACAACTCAAGTGTTGTGACCTAAACCCGATTTTTATCGATAGTTAAGTCAGCCGGTGGCATCGGTTCTCCTAAGTGAAACCCTTGCAAATAGTCAACCTGATACCCTAATAATTTTTGTTTAATGGCTTCATTACTGACATATTCTGCCACCACTTTGATGCCAAGTTTATTGGCAATATCGACAATGCTGGTGGCGACTAACCAACTATTTTGATCGGTTAAAATCTGCTTAATAATCGAGCCATCAATCTTTAAATAATCGGCCTGCATATCCACCAGATATGAAAAATTGGAATAGCCGCTGCCAAAGTCATCAATCGCAATTTTAGCGCCTAAGGCTTTCACCTGAGTGATAAAATTTTGAACCACTTGATAATCGCCAATCGATTCACTCTCGGTTATTTCAAACGTCAATTTCCCCCGCGCAATAGATGACAGTTGTTCCAACAAATAATCACGTATCCTTGGCTCTTCAATATCCAGGATAGACAGATTCACCGATACTTGGTATCCCGTTTTTTGAATAAATTCAACCGCCTTTCGCATCACGACCTGAGTAATTTGTGCATAATAACGACTTTGCTTGGCAATATCCAAAAAATAAAAAGGGGACACCACTGAACCCTTTTCATCAATTATTCTGACCAATGCTTCATATTTAATTTCATTCACATCTAAAGGATTGACGATGGGTTGATAATAATTGACCACCCGGTCTTCTTTTAAAGCCAACTTCAACGTCTCTAACCAAGCCATATGGGTTTTAGTGGCATCAGCATCTTGAACAACCGTAACAACGCCAACATGCTGTGTTTGGTGCTTCGCCTGATACAGTGCGGTTTCTGCCATTTTTAATAAATGATCATTCCCTTGGCCAATCCCTATCTCAACATCCAAATCTATTTCAATATTTTCAATATTAAAACTGTATAAGCCAATTTGCTGCTGAAGGGTTAGCATCTTTGTTTTAAATGGCTGGATTTGTCGTCGTGACTTCAACCGTTTGGGTCGCACAACAAATACATCGGCTTGCAGTCGATATAATGCCAAATTATATCCGTCACTGAGTTCTAAAAGAATTTGAGAAAACTGTTTAATTAAACGATCACCAAATTTAAACCCGTAATATTGATTGATCAGTCGAAAGCCTTTGATATCGAGGATGCCTACTAGCTCACACTGTGTTTTATCGATATCCTCAAACAACTGAATTCGATTGGGTAAGCCGGTTAAATCGTCTAAACGATGACTATTAATCATTTCAGCTTGTTTAATCAAGTCAGTCACATCGGAGCGAATACTGATATATTCGGAAATATTCCCATTCAAATCCAAAATGGGCACAATAACACTCTTGACATAATAGTTTGAGCCATCCTTTTTTAAGTTTTGAATCACGCCACGCCAAACTTTCTTGGATTGAATGGTTTGCCATAAATCAGCAAATACCGAACTGGACATTTCCGGATGGCGTAAAATATTATGATTTTTACCCAATATCTCTTCGGAACGATAGCCTGAAAGGTGTTCGAACGCTTCATTGACATAAGTAATACGACCGGTGATATCCGTTTTAGTGACAAGAGCCGCTTGATCCAAGGCATTTTTATACTGCTCTAAAGAAGCCCTATGGGTGTCTAACGCTTCTAATACCACTCGATTCAGATGATTCAGCGAACGACTCGTAGAGGATTTGGCAAACTCTGATTCTACCTTAAAATTAACCCCCGCTGGTTTCTTTGGGTTTTTCTGCTCAGAAAGAGTTAAAAAGGTGGTGGTTAAATTCAACAGCAGAGGTTGATCTTGATGCGTAAAATATTCACCATAAGTAAAAAACCCCGCCGCAGGGGCAATTTGACTGAGTGCATGGATTTCTGCCTGAATATGATCCCCTAGAAAAGCACGCCTTGCCGTACAAGAATAAATAAAAATAGACTCAACGGGATACTGCTCATAAACATGCTTGGCTTTATCTGCTGCCTGCTTGACAATCGCATCAATATCCGCAGTCCCAAACTGAACTTGCTCGCCTTGTTTAAATCCCCCCGCATAACCAAAGCCATTCGCTTTTGACGCTGAAACAATCGAACGACCAACGTGTATATCCCCTTGCTGTTTCAGTAAAGGAAACTCCATGGCACTGGCAGGTAAGTCTTCAAGAATCTCTTCACCTAAATAGGTTTGATAAACATCACTAACGGGGCGATCATCCAGTCGATAGATTTTTCCTTCATCATTACAATCCGTTACCGTCATTAGCGGGCCAACAGCACGCCAATTCAACACATAATCTTGATGAACTTCCAACTCAGGATTGACCAACAGAACGCCAACCAGGCCTGTCTCATGGCAATCAATACCGTTGATAACAAATGTTCGTTGAAACTGGTCTAAATCTCCCGCATTGCCACCCGAAATCACCAGGCCTGGTGATTTTTGGGCCAAGCCATCGATAAAGGCTTGCGGCTGTCCCGTTAAGGGGTTACCAAACACTATCGTACATTTTGCACCGAGTTGATTGGCTTGATCAGCAACCTCGTGTCCGGTTGCTTCGGTTGAATCAGCAACATAAAAAGGATGAAGTTGAGTCTGTTCAAATACCGAAAAAACCAATAGCAACTCACCATCTGATATCTGATCTTGATGAATTTCACCGCTGGTTGAAGCACCAATTATCACAATCTTAGGCAATGCTTTTTGAATTAAAGCTAATACTGCGGTAACCTGATTTTGATGCTGATCCCCCGCCATCACCTGCAATAACACCGGGTTATCTGCCGGCATTATTTTCTGGAGGAAGCTTTGAAGGCCGTCAACTGACTGATAACGATGAATCAAGGTTTGCATAAATAAAATATCTCAGTGCAGCACTGTTTTTAGATTGATTTGTTTGAAATAACAATACGTTAAAAACATATAAATTTCAAATAAAAAAACCCGCAAATAATGCGGGTCTTAGTCATTTATGATGGGTTTCAATTATGCCAGTTCACCCGCATAACCTTCGATACCCGGATTGTTTTTCACGCCTTTTAATTTAGGGT
>Ga0210016_1000112_pt1 | contig 59730 bp, 63 predicted proteins | sample CryGeyCG2014_300_FD_185454 | JGI IMG/M metagenome (GOLD analysis project Ga0210016, IMG submission 185454) | Groundwater microbial communities from aquifer - Crystal Geyser CG02_land_8/20/14_3.00 (SPAdes) (version 2) | ecosystem: Environmental > Aquatic > Deep subsurface > Groundwater | place...
TATAGGTTAAAGGAACACAGATTCATAATTCATAAACATTTCCTATCAATTCATCCACTTATCAACCCATCAACTATTCAACTTATCAACTTTTTGTGTTTTCGTGCCTTTGTGGTGAGTAGTTACAGCAAATCTACTAAAAGAGAAGAATCCCTTTGTTATTGGGGCGGTCTTAATGGATCGCCCCATTTTTTGTAGGGGCATGGTTCACCCCCTACCATGGGCAAACGCATCTAAATTTTTGCCCTGTGGGGGAAGCCAGCAATTCACCCAGAATTGCTACCATACAAATTTTTTAATTGACTTATCATCGATTATATGGTATTCTATACAAAATAAAGTAATTGAGGCAACAGATTTAGGGGTTAACAATGTATGCTATTATTGTTGGATGCGGACGGGTTGGGGCACAAATAGCCAATCTTTTAAGTATAGAGGGACACAATGTTGTCGTTATTGACCGCAATAGTCCTTCCTTTAACAGGCTTGGGGCAAACTTTAATGGTATCACCATAGTTGGCTCGGGCTATGATCTGGAGGTATTAGAGGATGCCGGCATTAAAAAGGCTGATGCATTGGCAGCAGTAACTAATGAGGATAATGTAAATATCATTGCGGCTCAGGTAGCAAAAACTATATTTAAGGTGCCAAGGGTAATTGCCCGTATCTATGACCCAAAGCGGGAAGAGTTGTATGAAGAGTTTGGATTAGATGTTATTGGCGGCACAACCCTGTTTGCCAGACTTATAATGGATAAACTTATAGAAAAATCTATTACCCATTTCCTTTCAGAGGATTATGGAATGGATATAATTGAATTAAAGATAAATGACGATCTATCTGATTTGACTATGGAAAAGATAGAAGAAAAGGAAAGGGTAAAGATATTTGCCATAATCAGACCTGATGAAGCTATTTATCCTCAGAAGAATATGTATGCACGGACAGGTGATATTTTGATTGCTGTAGGAGAGACAAAGAGATAAAATGAACATTGTTATTGTTGGTGGTGGAAAGGTAGGTTTTCGTCTAGCAGGTTTGTTGGTAAAGGACAAGCATGAGATAGCAATTGTTGAAAAAAACAGGATTGTCTGCGAGGATATTGCCTCAGACTTAAACATTCTGGTTATTCATGGAGATGGCTGCGAATCACGATATCTGGAGGATGCTGGTATCAGGGAGGCAGATGTTCTGGCTACGGTTACTGGAAATGACGAGGATAATATCGTTATCTGCCAATTAGCAAAGAAAAAGTTTGATATTCCAAGAACCGTTGCCAGAGTCAATGATCCCAAAAATGAACATATCTTCCATGCCTTAGGGATAGATGTGCCGGTAAATAGTACTTCTATTATCGCTCATATTATTGAAGAAGAGGCTTCCATGGATGACTTTGTGAACCTGATGACCTTTAAGCATGGCAAGTTAGCCTTAGTCAGGGTAGATATTCAGGAAGAATCTACGGCTATAGATTGTGCGATAAAAAACATTCACCTGCCACCACAATCAGTTATTGTCTCCATTGTCAGGGGTGAGGATGTTTTGGTTCCTGGAGGAGATACCATTCTCCGAAAAGGTGATGACCTCATTGCTATTACGACTATTGAGCATGAAAAGGAACTTCTCGAACGCCTTCTGGGAGAGATTGGAATATAATGAACAGGACAACTACGATACTGGAAAGCATCATTAACTTTATACTCGGCTTTTTAGTAGAACTTTCGCTGATTGGTATTATCATCATCATTGCCATTTGTATCGCCGGCATGGTCAGGCTTATATGATTCCTAAACCAACTATTATAGATATAAAAAGTATTGGATATTATCTGGGTAGGCTAATCATTGGCTATGGGCTATTGTTGTTAATTCCTTTTGTTATCTCCATGTTTTATGGGGAGTATTCTGATAGTCTGAATCTGGCTATTGGCTTGTTTTGCTGTCTTATCGCTGGATATGGATTACTCTTATTCTGTCCACAAACCTCTACCCTTGCCTGGATGCAGGGGATGGTTATTGCCTCTTTAGCATGGCTATTGTTTATGCTCTTTGGGGCAATACCCCTTTACTTGAGTGGATACTTTAACTCATATCTTGATGCCTGCTTTGATTCCATGAGTGGACTGGCAACGGTTGGTCTTCCCCTGTTTCAAGACCTTGACCATGCGTCACATGGTATCAAGATGTGGCGTTTTCTTCAGGCATTTGTTGGTGGACAGGGGATGATACTTATTGCCATGATTTTCTTGGGCAGAGTGGGTGGTGTCTCTGGACTGTATGCTGGTGAGGGTAGGGAAGACAGGATATTACCCAATATTACTCACACAGCACGGGAGATATGGAAGATAACCTGTATTTATCTTTGTCTTGGCACAATTGCCCTCTGGATAGCTGGAATAAGTGCTGGATTCTCATGGAAAGAGTCTTTCTGGCATGGGCTGTGGTTATTTATCTCTTCCTGGGACACCTGTGGATTTGCCCCGCAAGGTATGGGCATGATATATTATCATAGCATGGCTATGGAATTAATAACCATGATTTGTTTTATCATGGGATCAATGAGTTTTGTCCTTCATTATACCCTGTTATCAGGCAATAGAAGGGAGATATTTAAGGATATTGAGATAATGGCTTTTGTTATCAGCATTACTGTGCTGTTTACTATCCTCTGCGTAAGCCTTCAACAAAATAATATTTATCCCAATATTGCCTGTCTGGTTCAAAAAGGGATTTATATCCTTATGTCAGCACATACAACTACCGGGCATCAAACTGTTTATCCCTCTCAGTTCATAAGCGAATGGGGGCAAATAGGCATGTGTGTTTTGATAATAGCGATGGCTATTGGAGCCTGTGCTGGCTCTACAGGTGGCGGAATCAAGGTATTGAGGGTTGGAATAATAATCAAGGGAATAATTCAGGATATAATCCGTCTTGTTTCCCCGAGCTCAGCCATAATCAAGGATAAATTTCATCATATCAAAGATACATTCTTAGATGACAGGATTGTTCGTGTGGCTTTATCAATAACATTTTTCTTTGCTTTAATCTATGGGATTGGTGCCTTAATTGGAATATTTTATGGCTACCCATGCTTGAATGCTATCTTTGAATCTGTCTCTGTAGCAAGTGGAACGGGCTTAAGCTGTGGGATAACCGTCTCCTCAATGCCGGATATTCTCAAGATTGTCTATATCTTTGAGATGTGGGCTGGACGATTGGAGTTCATGTCTGTGCTGGCATTGGTAGGGTTTGGTATGGCGTTGATGAAAAGGTAGGAACGAGGAAAGAAAAACCCTCACATGAGGGGAGCATGATCCCGAAGCGAGGACGCTTCAGTTACTTTATTCGAAAACCCCTTATATGAGGGGAATATGAGGGGTAAGAATGAGGATATTGATAATATTGTTTCTGCTGATGCTGTCTGTCCCCTGTTACTGCGAAACATCCGGAGAATTGGTTGCCAAATGCAGGGAATATGATGGGAAGAATATTACCCTTAAGGGTGAAATTATTGGCGAGGTGGCAAAGAGGGGAGGAAATGCCTGGCTGAATATCTCGGATGGAAACTATGGCATTGGTGTTTTTGCCCCTATCTCTATGATCCCGGTGATTAGCCATACTGGTAACTATAATGCTAAGGGTGCTGTTGTCTCTGTAGCTGGAACATTTCATCGGGCGTGTTCGGAACATGGCGGAGGGCTTGATATTCATGCTACAACAATAAAATTAGTTAATCATGGCTATTTTTTTCAGCACGCAATACAATCTGATAGAATCAGGGCTGTTTTATTTCTTGGGCTGATAGCCATTATTGTGATCAGCCTTTATCATCTTAAAACAATAAAAGGAGAACGCAGGAATGAAGTGGATTGAGAAAACATTTGAATCGATTTTATGGAACAGCCGACTTGTTATTCTGTTGGCTGTAGTTGCCAGTATGGTGTCAGCTATTATTCTTTTCTTAATTGCTACATGGGATGTATGGATTATGACTGTTCATGTCTGGCAATATGTGACCGGACAATCTGTCGAACTATACGATGTTTTTCATGATAATCTGGTTGGGCATATTATTGGTGCGGTAGATGATTTTCTGCTGGGCACAGTACTCTTGATCTTTTCTATGGGTCTTTACGAGCTGTTTATTAGCAAGATAGGTGCGGCAGAAAATACAGAGCATGGCTCTAACATATTATTAATCAAGAGTCTGGATGACTTAAAAGACAGGTTGGCAAAGGTTATCCTCATGATACTGATTGTCTCATTCTTTAAGCATGTGATCCATGCATCATTTGTTGAACCAATCAATATTCTCATGTTAGGAGGTGGTATCTTGTGTGTATCGCTTGCCTTGTATTTTGGGCATAAGGCAGGGAGGCATGCTTGAAAGGGGAAATTAAAAAGTAAAAAGGAGGAGTAATATAAAATGCTTGAAGTAACAGACATCATGAAGGTATTACCGCATCGTTATCCATTTCTCTTGGTGGATAGAATCATAGAGGTGGAAAAGGGCAAAAGGATTGTTGGCATCAAGAATGTAACTATGAATGAAAACTTTTTTCAGGGGCATTTTCCAGGCAAGCCAGTGATGCCGGGGGTTTTGATTATTGAGGCAATGGCACAAACCGGTGGGGTACTGCTCCTTTCTGAGGGTGAACAGGAGGGCAAGATTGTTTACTTTATGGGGATTGATAAGGCAAGATTCAGAAAACCAGTTGTGCCCGGGGATCAATTGAGATTTGAGGTTACAGCCATTCGTGTGCGGTCAAAGACTGGGTTGATGGAGGGCAAGGCGTTTGTTGGTGATACCCTTGTTGCTGAGGCAGAGATGATGTTTATGATGGCGGAGTAGTAAAATGATTGCAAATATTCATCCCACCGCAATTATCCATCCAGAGGCACAGCTTGGTGAAGGGGTGACAGTTGGTCCCTTTGCTGTAATTGGCGAACGAGTCAAAATTGGTCACGGGTCACAGATTGGTGCTCATGCCATACTTACCAACTGGACAACCATTGGCATGAACTGTGAGATTCATGCTGGTGTGGTCATTGGGGATAATCCACAGATCAAGGGCTATAAACATGAGGAATCGTATGTTATTATCGGGAATAATAATGTTATCCGTGAGTATGTAACCATTCATCGAGGTTGGCATAAAAATGACGCTACCAGAATAGGCAATGATAACTTTTTTATGGCAAATGTCCATATTGCCCATGATTGCCAGATTGGGGATAATATAGTTATGGCTAACTATGCTACACTTGGCGGTCATGTAGTTGTTGAGGATAATGCCTTTATCTCCGGACTGGTTGGGATTCATCAATTTGTCAGAATAGGGAGATTTGCCATGATTGGGGGGTGTTCCAAGGTGGTGCAGGATGTTACCCCATATGCCCTTGTAGATGGTCATCCGGCGGCTGTCTCTGGCTTGAACATGGTTGGTATGCGGCGGGCAGGTATTTCCTCACAGACACGAGGCACTTTGAAAAAGGCATATCATATATTGTATCACTCCAACCGTAATACCAATCAGGCTCTTTCATTGATACGAAATGAAATGGAGATGACCCCGGAGCTGGAACACTTAGTAGGGTTTGTGGAAACGGCAAAGAGGGGGATATGCCGGGGAAGGAAGGTGGAGATGGTAAATGAGGGTGGTCACTGACAAGGAGATTGGACGATGGTTGAAAAGACAATAGGTGTAATTGCCGGTGCAGGTGATCTTCCGTTGGTAGCTATTGATGGAATATGGGCAATGGGTAATGATCCTATGGTCATAAGCGTGGTGGAAAACCTTCTCCTGCCTGAAGGAACAATAAAGATTGGATTGGGTGAGGTGTCTCTGATTATTGACATACTCCATCAACAACAGGTGAAGGATATATTATTCGTTGGCAAGGTAGATAAAAGGCTATTGTTGGAAATAACACTTGATGAGCGGGCAAGGCAGATACTCTCAGGATTAGATGCAAGGGATGATGCTCACTTGATGTTGGCAATAACACAAGAGCTGGAAAGGGAAGGATTTAAGATAGTCAAACAAACTGATTACCTTAGTCGACTTATCCCATCCCAGGGTGTATTAAGCCAAAAAGAGCCGGATGGCAGGCAAAAACAGGATATTGATTATTGGTTTAACATAGCTAAAAAAGTGGCTGATTTGGGTATTGGTCAGACAATTGTGGTTAAGGATAAGATGGTTATGGCGGTTGAGGCAATCGAAGGAACGGATGCAGCCATCCTTCGTGGTGGAATGCTGGCTAAGGGCGGGGCAGTGGTTGTAAAGGTAAGCAGCACAAATCATGACTTCCGATTTGATGTCCCAACCGTGGGCAAGGAGACCATAGCCTCAATGATTAAGGCAAAGGCAAGTGTTCTGGTTGTTGAGGCTGGAAGAACATTCTTGATGAATGGAGTGATAGATGAGGCTGATAGGGCTGGTATGGTGGTAGTTGCACACGAGAGAGAAGATAATCGTAACTACTCACCACAAAGGCATGAGAACACAAAAAGTTGATAAGTTGAATAGTTGATGGGTTGATAAGTGGATGAATTGATAGGAAATGTTTATGAATTATGAATCTGTGTTCCTTTAACCTATAAACTCATCAACCTATCAACTTATGTGTTCTCCGTGGTGAATTACTTTACCTGAGTAGTTACAGATAATCTATGCTCAAGTGGGTAATAAGACATTACGAACAATGAACCCGTCCAACAAGGTCATACTCTGTTGCCGCTATTATCTCTACTGGCACAATCTCTCCTATTTTGACACTGTTACCCTCAAGATATATTACCCCGTCTATTTCTGGAGCCTCATATTGACTCCTGCCAATCATCCCTTGTTCAAAGTATCCCTCAATAATTACATCCAATATCTTTCCAATCTTTTCCTTTTTTTTCTTAAAAGACACCTTTTTTTGTAATTCCATTATTCTGTGATGCCTTTCTTCCTTCACCTTCTCGTCCACATGGTTTGAAAAATTAAAGGCAGGTGTGCCAGATTCCTTAGAATAAGGGAAAACACCAAGATGTTCAAACCTTGTTTCTCTTACAAAATCAAGAAGTGCCTCGAATTCATCCTCTCCCTCTCCAGGAAAACCAACAATAAGGGATGTTCGCAAGGCAATATCCGGCATAGCCTGCCTTAGCCTGCTGATTAATCCCTTTATCTGCCCGGATGAACACTTTCTGTTCATAGCCTGCAGGATTGGATCGCTTATATGTTGAACAGGCAGGTCAAGATAATGGCATATATTGGGAGATTTGGCCATTATTTCTATAAGCTCATCAGTAACATGTGCTGGATGCGTATACATCAGGCGAATCCAGAGATTATTAGAGATAGTTGTTAATCGTTTCAATAGCTCGGGCAACGAGAGCCTGCCATGAGTATCCATGCCATAAAGGGTTATATCCTGAGCTATCAGGTTTATTTCACGGCTACCTACTGCATTAACAAGCTCATCAACTTCTTCTATAATACCCTCCATATCCCTGCTTTGATATTTGCCGCGTAAGGTAGGGATAAGGCAATAAGAGCAGCAATTATTGCACCCATCAGCTATCTTGACATAGGCTGTATGAGGAAGGGTAGAAATAATTCGGCTGTAGGCTCGTTGATGCAGCCTTTCACCCAGACATACTTGTTTTTCATCAACTATTGCCTGATAAATCTCTTCTATTTTTCCCACACCAATCAAATGGTCTATTTCCGGAAACTCATCCAACAATTTTTCCCCATGCAATTGTACCAAACACCCGGCAACAATCAGCTTTTCATATTTTCCTATATTCTCTGCAATTATGGATATAGACTCTTCTCTTGCTTTTTCCAGAAAGGCACAGGTGTTGATGATAAGTACGGCTGCCTCATCTGGATTAAATGTAAATTCATACCCCTTGTCCCTGAGTGTTCCAAGCATAATCTCTGTATCCACCAGATTTTTTGGACACCCAAGGCTAATAGCTGATACCTTAGACATTTAGACCTCCTACCCCAACGATAATCCAAAACATCTCAAAATATCATGATAAGTTACTAGTAACAGCAGCGATACAAGAAGAACAATTCCCACAACATTTGCTGCCTCCTGAACCTTTCGTGCAATCCTTGGATTGGTACATTTTTCAAGAAGAAGAATAACTAAGTGTCCGCCATCAAGCACCGGAAGTGGAAGTAGATTAAAAAACCACAGATTGACACTCAAAAAGCCAATGAAAAGCAACAGGTTGCCAAGCCCTGACTTGCTTTGTTCCCCAGCCATACTGAATATACCCACAGGACCAGAAAGATCATTAACAGAGATACATTTTTCAGCAAAGCCGCGGATAACCAACATAATGTATTGAGGTGTACCGATCACTGTCCTTAAAAATCCTTCGGTTAATGCCTCTATTGGACCCAGCCTATGCATCTGTATCTTGCCAACAATTGGTTTTATCCCAATCTGTCCTACCTTAATAATCCTTTTGCCTTCTGCCATTTTTCCTTCCACAGGGGTTATTTTAACCTGTATCTGTTTATTCTGGCGAAGGATAGAAAATGTCAACGGCTTGTCGATACTTTTATATACAACCTCTGTTATCTCACCCCATTCATCAATTTGTTTACCATTTATCGAGGTAATAATATCCCCTGCCTTTAATCCTGCCTTTTCAGCAGGAAAGCCCTTGACCATATCAGCAATTTCAGGGCTAAGATATGGCTTAATCCCAAGCATGGAAAAATCAACAGGTTGTGTTGAGGGAAGTTGTAACTTGCATTCCTTCTCTTTTCCGTCCCGCAAAACAGTCAACTGTATCATCTCTTCTGGTTTTTTCTTGAAGATGGCTGATGAAATATCTTCCCACGATTTTACAGATTTGGAATCAACCTGAATAATTTTATCCTTAAATTCTATACCAGCCTTATACGCAATGCTTTCATGCGATATTTTTCCAATCTCTGTGGGTAATTCAGGAACACCAATGCCGATCATCAATCCCACAGCATAGATAAAGATAGCTGAGATAAAATTGGCAAACGGGCCGGCAATAATGATAAATGCCCTGCTCTTTTTAGAGGCTGAGTAAAATTCCCATGGCTCACCTATTATCTTATCAGGGGTATCACCAGCCATTTGAACATACCCCCCCAATATAGGCAGGGCAGAGATACAATACCTTGTTTCACCCTTAGTAAACCCAATCAATTCTGGTCCAAAGCCCATAGAAAATTTTTCTACCCGAACACCTACCTTTTTAGCAGCCAGAAAATGCCCCAACTCATGTATAAAGATAACCATGCTAAAGGCAATTAATGGTGCAATCACATACAGAAGAACAGTACTCATATCCATAACAGTCACATCCTTTTTTTGAATTTCATATCTATACTCAAGAGAACTAATAATATTCGTAACTACTCAGGTAAAGGAATTTACCACGGAGAACACATAAGTTGATAGGTTGATAGGTTGATGAGTTTATAGGTTAAAGGAACACAGATTCATAATTCATAAACATTTCCTATCAATTCATCCACTTATCAACCCATCGACTATTCAACTTATCAACTTTTTGTGTTTTCGTGCCTTTGTGGTGAGTAGTTACTAATATTCTACCATATAATTTCTCTTGTTGCAACATAAATTTTATCAATGCCAAAATTTTAATTGACAAATATATAAAAATCCATTATAATATTAAAAAATTTCACATATGAAAAGGAGAAAAATATGACAACCAATAAGCAAGTGTTAGAATGGATTGAGGAAATGAAAGGATTGTGTAAGCCAGATAGTATTCACTGGTGTGATGGCTCTATAGAGGAAAAGGGACGACTTGAGCAAGAGGCAATCAGCAAGGGTGAATTGGTGGAATTAAATCAGGAAAAATTGCCGGGTTGTTTCTATCATCGGACAGCAATTAATGATGTGGCTCGAACCGAGCATCTGACCTTTATCTGTACAACTAATAAAGATGATGCAGGACCAAATAATAACTGGATGTCTCCTGAGGATGGCTATAAGAAAGCCGGAGAGATATTCAGCGGCTCAATGAAGGGCAGAACCATGTATGCTCTCCCGTTTTCCATGGGGCCTGTTGGCTCTCCATTCAGTAAGATTGGGGTGCAATTGACAGATAGCCGGTATGTTGTTTTGAGCATGCGCATTATGACCCGCATGGGCAAAACAGTTACTGCTGAATTGGATAAAGGGACAGATTTTACCAGATGTCTTCATTCTATAGCTGATTTGAATGCTGACCGTCGGCTTATCCTTCATTTTCCGCAGGATAATACCATCTGGAGTGTTGGTTCAGGGTATGGCGGCAATGCCCTGTTGGGTAAAAAGTGTTTATCTCTCCGGCTTGCCAGTTACCTTGCCAAAAACGAGGGATGGATGGCAGAGCATATGCTTATCATGGGGGTAGAGCGACCTAATGGGTTTGTAGATTATATTGCTGCTGCATTTCCCAGTGCCTGCGGCAAGACTAATATGGCCATGCTTATCCCACCTAATGGATTAAGACGCAAGGGGTATCGTATCTGGACAATAGGGGATGATATTGCTTGGATGCGTGTTGATAGCGATGGGACATTGTGGGCAGTTAACCCTGAGAACGGATACTTTGGTGTGGCACCTGGAATCAATTCCAAGACAAATCCCAATGCAGTTGCCACAGTTAAAAGGGGTACTATCTATACCAATGTTGTTCTTAAACCAAATAAAACCGTCTGGTGGGAAGGAGGGGACGGACCTATTCCAAACAAGGGTATTGATTGGCAGGGAAAACAATGGAAACCGGGTATGCTTGATACCGATGGAAATTATATCAATGGTGCTCACCCTAATAGCCGCTTTACAGCTCCAGTTATAAATTGCCCATCCATCTCTCACCGTATAGAGCAACATCATGGAGTGCCTATTTCAGCAATTATCTTTGGTGGACGGCGAGCACATCTTGCTCCGCTTGTGTATGAATCCTTTAATTGGCAACACGGGGTTTTTGTAGGGGCAACCATGTCCTCTGAAATGACCGCTGCTCAGCAGGGAACAATGGGTAAGGTAAGACGCGACCCAATGGCTATGCTGCCCTTTTGTGGATATAATATGGCTGATTATTTTGGTCACTGGCTTAAAATGGGCAAGGCGATGACAAAACCACCATTGATATTTAATGTAAATTGGTTTAGAACAGATGAGAATAATAGCTTTCTCTGGCCAGGTTTCAGGGAAAATCTTCGGGTTCTGGAGTGGATTATTGACCGTTGTTATGATAAGGCTGAGGCTGTTAAAACACCCATAGGATTTGTTCCTGCAACAGAAAGTATTGATATGACCGGGCTTAATATTGATGCAAAGGTTATGAAGCAGTTATTGGATGTTAATCCCAATGATTGGTTGGATGAATTAAAGGGCATATCAGAATTCTTTTGTCAATTTGGGGATAGATTACCTGAGGAGATATGGGATGAATATACAGCACTTGAAGGGCGGCTTCAGGCTACAGGTGTATAACCTGTCGAAGCAAGGGGTGGCAAACCCTAAGATTGGGATTCTTATCTTATGCCTTTGTGTCTTAATGACAGGATGCAGCCCCAGGGATAAAGCTGTTGTGAATATACTTAAGGATGAATCAGAAGCAACCCTGAAGGGATTCCATCTTGTGGAAACAGTAAATGGAAAACCGCAATGGGAGTTATCTGGTAAAAATGCAGAGACAAAGCAGGATATAATCAATATCCACAACATTAACTGTACCTTTTTTCATTCTCAAACAGGGGAAATCATGCTTAAGGTAATATCGAATAGTGGCAGGCTTGAAACAAATACTCGTGAAATTGAGCTTATTGGCAAGGTTATAGCCGAGGATTCAAGCAAAAACCTTTTTTATTCCTCAAGGCTTATCTGGGATGCAGGGCGTTCAGTATTAAATAGCCCTGAGGAAATAACCATTCAGATGAAAAATGCCATATTTAAGGCAGATACCTTAACCATTGACCCTGATACACAAGTGATTGAGGCAAAAGGGGTAAGGATAAGTATTGGGGGACAACCGTTCAATCCTTCCTTTGACAATGAGGTGCAACGATGAAAAAAAGATTATGGATTGGACTTATCCTGTTCTGTTTTCTGCTGACTAAATATAGTTATGCCATAGATGGTAGTGAATTAACCATCACAGCTGATAAGGCTGTCTGGGATAAAAAACAAGGGGTAACTGTCTTGTCTGGAAAGGTTGTTGTTGCCAAAGGGAAGGCATCATTTACAGCCGATATGGTAGAGATAACTGGCCAAATGGGAAAAATAAAAGCACTAAAGGGTACTGGGAATATTCACTTTAGTGATCTGGAAAGGGATATTACCATGCTCGCAGATAGGATTGAATTATCTGATTGGGAAAAACAAATAACCGCCTCAGGGAAGGTGAAAATAACTCGCAAAGAAACAATAGCTGATGCAGATACAGCTGTCTATTCTCAGAGCCAACAAAGGGTTGTGCTTACAGGTGCGGCAACCATCAGCCAGCCCAATGGCAATATCTCTGGTAAAAAGATAATATATCATCTTCAGGAGGAAAGGCTTGAGGTTATTGAAGGGGTCAGGGCATGGTGGAAATGGTAAATATTACCCATGTCAACAATGCACCACCACATCAAGCAGCAATTCCCCTTGAGCCAGCAGATAGGTTTTACACCCAGCCTTTTTCCCTGCCGCTATATCCTTTAATTCATCCCCAATCATCCATGAGTTTTTCAGGTCTATATTAAAATCCATTAATGCCTGCTTAAACAACCCATCCTCAGGCTTTCGGCATTCACATCCAATTTCAGGAGAATGGGGACAATAATAAATGGCATCTATGTGGACACCCTCTTTTTTCAGATCAGCAAGCATTTGTTCATGCACCATGGCTAAATCATCCTCTGACATTATTCCCCTGCCAATTCCAGATTGATTGGTAATAATGATAACCATCAGTCCTTTTTGCTTGATATTTCTGATGGCATCTATTACCCCTGGAAGAAATTCAAATTCGTTATAGGATTTTACATAATCCCCTTCTAATTTTTTATTAATCACCCCATCCCTGTCTAAGAATACAACTCTTTGTGGTTGAGTTTGTCTTGCTTTAGCTATTATCGCAGATGAATCCATTGTATTTGTCTTTATTTCATGTCGCATATTTACTCCTTCGGGATAACAATACTATTTGCAATATCGCAAGGTTGACAAGACGCTATAAATTATACGATAATATTACTAATTTGTCAAGATTTTTCATGATGATCCCAGCAATTCTCATTATGGTAAAATGGATAAGGGGGAGATATGGAGATTAATCGGTAGGACAGGCAGCAATTCTCATTATAGATTTTCAGATTCACCACAGAGACACGGAGGCACGGAGAATAACTTAAAAAACAAACTGACGGAATGCAAATTTTTATAAATTCACAGAATAATGCTTCAAATTTCCAAAAATCTGCGTTCAGCCACATTCAAATAAGAGATTTATCCTTCGATTTTCCTCTGTGTCTCCGTGTCTCCGTGGTGAGTTGTTATGTATTTATGCGGTAAAAATGTCATAATTAGAATTGCTGTAGGACAGGCATTCTTGCCTGTCATCTGCAACAGGACAGGCAGGAATGCCTGTCCTACCAACAATTCTGTTGATAATCGACACCATCTCCTCTATTCCCTTATTCCCCTTTGAACATAAGTTTTGCCATAATGAGAATTGCTGGCCCCACTTGAGTATAAGAACAGATGGCAACAAGAGGGAGGGAATAATAGGCACCTTAGCGATTTTGAGCAAAAAGAAAAGGTAACCGTTCACGAGAGCACGAAGATTGTCCTTCTTGTGGCTGTCATTTAGAGGCTGTGAACGGTTACCAATTTTTCTTGACATATCTGTGGTTTTGTGGTATCCTTTAGTTACATGGAGGTAAGTAAGGTATGCCTGACCAACTTCTTGATATCGGCGAGATTGGATTGATTAATCGTCTTACGGCTAACATGAGCTATTCCTCGGATGTCATGGTTGGTGTGGGAGATGATACTGCGGTAATTAAGTCATCTCCAAACAAATTGTTACTGATAACAACAGATGCGTTGGTGGAAAATGTTCATTTTACCCTTTCAACCATTACCCCCTACCAGCTTGGCTGGAAATCTATAGCAGTTAGTATGAGTGATATTGCGGCTATGGGTGGTGTGGCAAGATGGGCAGTAATAGCCCTGAGTATGCCAGCTCATACCCCTGTATTGTTTACTGAATCTCTTTATAATGGGATGAGGGATATCTGCCAGAAGTATAATACCCAGATTGTTGGTGGGGATACGGTTTCCTGCGATAGGGTGGTAATAAATATTACCTTAACCGGTGAGGTTGAACCCGAAAATGTGGTGAAACGAACTGGTGCCCAAGTGGGTGACCTCATTGTGGTTACAAATACCATTGGAGACTCTGGTACTGGACTGGCTGCTATCAAGCATGGATTAAATACCTTGGCTGCCCAAATGGTTACGAAAAAGCACCTTGAGCCTGTACCAAGGCTGATTGAATCCCGCCAGATAGTTCAACTCCTTTCACCTACAGCCATGATAGATATCAGCGATGGGTTATCCATTGACCTTTGCCGTCTGGCTGAGGCAAGCAGGGTTGGGGTGAGGATATACGAGGACAAGATACCAATATCTGAGGCTGTGTCAGAGGTAGCCAGAGAGCTAAGCAAGGGCAGGGAGGTAGCACCTCTGGCACTTGAGTTTGCCCTTTCAGGTGGCGAGGATTATGAGTTGTTATTTACCATATCGCCGGTAGAGACGCAATGTATTGCGTTTCTACGCGATGTTGATGTTACATTGAGTGTAATTGGTAAGATTGTCCCACCTGAGATGAAACGAATAATAGTTACAACTAAAGGGGTGGAAAAGGAATTGATACCCCAGGGATATGAGCATTTTCGAGTTGTGTAATTTACCCTCTCCCTACTCGAGCAGCCTCTAATGCCTCCCTGAGTGTAGAGACACCCATCAGTTCAATGGCAGTCTTCTTCTTTATCCTTTCCTGATTGGAGAGTGGTAGGATGCACTGCTTAAAGCCCAGCTTTAATGCCTCTTCAATTCTTTTTTCAACAAGGCTTATGGATCGAATCTCCCCGGATAAACCAACCTCTCCAAAGATAATAATGGATGATGGGACCACGCGATCCAGAAGACTGGATGCCACAGAACAAGCCACAGAAAGGTCTACAGCCGGTTCATTAACCTTCATCCCGCCAGCTACATTTACAAAGACATCATATTGCCCCAGATGCAATCCAACCTTTTTTTCGAGTATTGCCAGAAGGATAGACATGCGGTTATAATCTATCCCAAACGATTCCCTTCTTGGCAGGCCAAAGTTAGTGGGAGAAACAAGTGCCTGAATCTCAACTAAGATGGGTCGTGTTCCCTCTATGGCAGCCGTAACCACAGATCCGGACACCCCTTGCGGCTTTTGGGAAAGAAAGGCAGCTGAGGGGCTATTTACCTCTGTCAATCCTGTCTCAAGCATCTCAAACACCCCAATCTCATTGGTTGAGCCAAACCTGTTTTTAATTGTTCGCAAGATACGATAGGTATATTGCTCATCCCCCTCAAAATAAAGCACGGTATCAACAATATGCTCCAACACCTTTGGTCCAGCAATAGAGCCATCCTTGGTAACATGTCCCACCACAAATACTGGTATGGATTTCCCCTTTGCCAGATACATGAGTGCTGTAGTACATTCTCTTATTTGAGAAACACTCCCTGGTGAGCTTGATACCTCAGGCTTGTATACAGTTTGGATAGAATCAATAACCACTATTTGAGGCATAAGATTTTCAATCTGAGTAAGAATATAGGACAGGTTGCATTCAGGAAGGATATAAAGGTTATCTGTCTTGATATTTAATCTATCTGCCCGTAATTTTATCTGCTGGGCTGATTCCTCAGCAGTAACATAAAGCACCTTGCCACAACTTGAACTAAGAAAACCGCTTACTTGAAGAAGAAGTGTAGATTTTCCAATACCCGGATCACCACCAATCAGAGTAAGCATTCCCGGTACTATTCCCCCACCCAAAACCCGATCAAATTCATTTATATTACTCTTTAATCGCTGGACAGTGGATATTTCTATCTGGGACAATGGCTTTGGTTCCTGGAGGATGGATGAAAATGAGGCATGACTTCCGTCAGAAGGGGATAATGGTTGAACCAGTTCTTCCACAAGGGTATTCCATTTTTCACAACCAGGGCATTTGCCAAGCCATTTTGATGATTCATAGCCGCATTCTTGACAATAATATTTGGTAAAAGATTTTGACATGATAATTTATTCCATAATTGCAAAATTGGCTTATCGTTTAGTTATAATTATGTAACTACTCAGGTAAAGGAATTTACCACGGAGAACACATAAGTTGATAGGTTGATAGGTTGATGAGTTTATAGGTTAAAGGAACACAGATTCATAATTCATAAACATTTCCTATCAATTCATCCACTTATCAACCCATCAACTATTCAACTTATCAACTTTTTGTGTCTTCGTGCCTTTGTGGTGAGTAGTTACATAATTATACCCTAAACAATGATAATAGTCAACATTTTTCCTTGACATTTTCCCATATCTCTGGCATAATAAGACTGAAGGTGGAAAGGCTGAAGAGAAGGAGGGGTTATATGGATACTGCAAAGATTGAAACCGCTATCAGAATGCTATTGGAAGGGATTGGAGAGGATCCTTTAAGACCCGGGCTACTGGATACCCCAAAACGGGTTGCTAAGATGTATGAGGATATACTTAGTGGGATGAATGTTGATGCCACACAAGAAGTATTGCCATTTTTGCCGGATGAATACGATGAGATGGTTATTGCTAAGAATATTACCTTTTATTCTATTTGCGAACACCATCTTATCCCATTCTTTGGCAAGGCACATATTGCCTATATTCCTAATAAGGGACGAATGATTGGACTATCCAAACTGTCGCAAATAGTTGATATATTTTCTAAAAGGCTACAGGTTCAGGAAAGATTAGTAACAGAAATTGCAGATCTATTGGTAAAAACACTTAAACCACAAGGTGTTCTTGTAGTTATAGAGGCACAACATCTGTGTATGACCATGCGTGGGGTGAAAAAGCCCGGCAGTTCAATCATTGCCTCTGCGGTCAGGGGTATATTCCAGAATGCAGCAACCAGAGCTGAGGCATTATCCTTAATTCGAGGTGATAAATAAATGCATAATATCAGAATATTAAATATTGTCCATGAAAAAGATATTATCCGTGAAATGCATCGGATGAGTGTTGATCTCCAGGGCATTAACCTGATGACACCAAAGGCAATGGATAATGTTATAAAACTGGAAAATGTTCCACTCAAGTGTGCCTTGATACTTAAACAGGAGATGCTGGCAAGGGGTGGGGATGCAGCCTTGTCTAAAGGGGCAATTGATTTGAGCGTAGATACCACAGATATTCTGCTGATAGGAACCAGAAGTCAGTACTATAAACTTACCTTAAAGTTAGGACAACAATATTTTAACCTGTTTAAGTTAGGTGAAAGGATTGAGGATGCCTTAAAACGGTTTGACCGCTCATCATGGGTAATAAAATGTGGCACGCATAGATTAGAAGCAGGTAAGAAAACCATTATTATGGGTATCTTAAACATTACCACGGATTCTTTTTCTGATGGGGGCAAATTTCTTTCACTAGAGGCTGCATTTGATCAGGCTAAAAGGATGCAGGATGAAGGGGCAGATATTATTGATATTGGCGGTGAATCAACCAGACCCGGGGCAGCATTAGTAACCGTAGAGGAAGAAATGTCTCGGGTTCTTCCGGTGATAGAAAGACTACAAGGGTTTAATATCCCTATATCCATAGATACCTATAAATCAGAGGTTGCTGATGCTGCCCTTTCAGCTGGTGTTTGTCTGGTTAATGACATCTCAGGGTTACGATTTGATCCAGAAATGGCAGGTGTAGTGGCAAGGCATAAGGCAGGTGTTGTTATCATGCATATTAAAGGGAATCCGAGAAGTATGCAGGATAATCCCCAGTACAAGGATGTTATGGGTGAGATTATCAGTTATATTCATGAAGGTATTGATATTGCTGCCCGGGCAGGGGTACCAGAGGAGAGTATTATTGTTGATCCTGGGATTGGTTTTGGAAAAACCATTGAACAGAATCTTTATATCCTAAGGAATCTCAGCGAATTAAGGGTCTTTGGACTGCCTGTTCTAATCGGTACATCCAATAAATCACTAATTGGAAATATCTTGTCCCTGCCAGTTGGAGAACGAATAGAGGGAACAGCCGCAACTGTAGCCGTCTCTATCATGAATGGTGCCAGTATCATCAGGGTTCATGATGTTAAGATTATGACAAGGGTGGCAAGGATGACGGATGCGATAATTAGAGACTAATATTACCTCTGTGGTAACTACTCAGGTAAAGTAATTCACCACGGAGAACACATAAGTTGATAGGTTGATAGGTTGATGAGTTTATAGGTTAAAGGAACACAGATTCATAATTCATAAACATTTCCTATCAATTCATCCACTTATCAACCCATCAACTATTCAACTTATCAACTTTTTGTGTCTTCGTGCCTTTGTGGTGAGTAGTTACCCTCTGTGGTTCAATAATAACCTTAATAGAATCCTGTGCCTTGGTTACGAGTTGAAATCCATGACCTGTTTCAGCAAGACCCAATCGGTGGGTAATCATCCCTTGCACCTGTATCCTCTTGGAGGAGATTAATTCTAAGGCTGTCATGTGGTCATGAAAATCACCTGCATAAGATGATACCAGAGAAATCTCATTCCGCCAGAAAAGCTCATTGATGGACAAAGGAATGGTTACCCCTTTATCTGTAGGGGCAAAAAACAACACTGTTCCGCACCGTTCCACAGAGTGTAATGCCTGAAGAATGGCTGAGGGTGCCCCGGTACAGACTATGACCAGATCAGCCAGATAGCCATTGTTAATCTCACGAACACGGGCAGGAATATCCTCTTTGGCATGGATGGCAACATCTGCCCCAAATTGCAGGGCTGTTTTTAATCGATAATTGGAGATATCTGTAGCTATTACTTGCGATGCCCCACTGACACGGGCAAGATGAATATGCAGCAGGCCAGCCATACCACTCCCGATTACCAATACCCGTTGACCTGTTTGTATTCTTGCCAGCCTTTGTCCACGAAGAATACAGGCAACCGGTTCAATAAAGGTTGCCTCTTCAAACGAAACGAGATCAGGCAAGGGATAAATTCCCCTGTCCACATTAATAGCTGGCAGACGGACGAATTCAGCAAAGCCACCTGGATCAAAATTCGTCTGCCTGAGCGTATTACAAACCGTTTGGTGTCCTCTCATGCAATAATGGCAGGCATTACATGGGACATGATGAGAGACAGAGATGCGGTCACCAACCTTGTATTGTTTCACATCTTCACCCACTTGAACAATAGTTCCTGCAACCTCATGCCCCAGAACCAGCGGCACCCGATGAATACGGTACCACTCCATAACATCACTGCCGCAAATACCGCTGGCTTCTACCTTAAGCAATATTTCACCCGATGAAATCTCTGGTACGGGCATTTCCTCTAATCGCACATCCTGATTACTATAATACATGGCTACACGCATATTAGACATGAATATCCTCCTTTGCTACTACTGTTGTGTCGAATTTTCAAGTGTCGGGTTATCAACCTATCAACTTTTTGTGTCTTCGTGCCTTTGTGGTGAGTAGTTACTATTTATTTTTTTATAATACCATATTATTTGGATTTTATCAAGGAGTTTTTCCGAGAATTTTTGGAATGATTCACATTTGTTTGAAAGCTTACGGTGTAGCCTGTCAATTTTCTTGACATCCATCCCGTTTCATGTTATAATTACAGAATCTGGAGGTTAAAATGAAGTATGATGTTGTGATCGGGCTTGAGGTTCATGTTCAGCTTAAGACAAAGACAAAAATATTCTGTGGGTGTGATAATAGTTTTGGGGCAGAGCCAAATACACATATCTGCCCTGTTTGTCTTGGTTTTCCCGGTACATTGCCAGTATTAAACTATAAGGTTGTAGATAATGCCATAAAGGCAAGCCTTGCCTTGAATTGTGAGATTGCCCCTGTTTCTCGGTTTCATCGGAAAAACTATTTTTATCCTGACCTGCCCAAGGCATATCAAATCTCCCAGTATGATGAGCCATTGGCTATAAATGGGTACATTGATCTAACCAGTGAAAAAAGAATAGCTATTACCCGGGCACACCTTGAAGAGGATGCAGGTAAACTCATCCATTCTGATGCAGGAGAAAGCCTTGTGGATTATAATCGTACCGGCACACCATTGCTTGAGATTGTTAGTCAGCCAAATATTTCATCTCCACAGGAGGCTTATGATTATCTGACAAGATTGAAGGCAATCGTAGAATATACAGAGGCCTCTGATTGTAATATGGAAGAGGGCTCACTCAGATGTGATGTAAATATCTCTATCAAGCCAGAGGGGACTATATCACTGGGGACAAGGGCAGAGATTAAAAATGTGAACTCCTTTCGAGCTGTAAAAAGGGCATTGATCTATGAAATACAAAGACAGACTGAATTGGTTGACCGAGGGGACAAGGTTGTTCAAGAAACAAGGTTGTGGGATGAAAAAAAGCAAATAACCTCTTCTATGCGATCAAAAGAAGAGGCTCATGACTATCGATATTTCCCTGAGCCTGACCTGATGCCAATACGGATTAATCAAGAATGGATACAAGCTATCTTTGAGACTATCCCTGAATTGCCGCAAGCAAGGGAAAAAAGATTTATCAAACAATACAATCTTTCGGAATATGATACTCAAATCCTTGTTGCAGATAAGGGGATGGCTGATTTTTATGAGGAAACTGTTAAGCTATTCCCCAATCCAAAGATGATAAGTAACTGGCTGACAACCGAGATATTTCGCCTTCTTAGTGAGGCAAAGATAGGGATTAATCAATGCCATGTAACACCACAGTATCTTTCCCAATTACTACAGATGATTGAGAATGGGATTATATCAGGCAAAATGGGGAAGGAGCTTTTGCCGGAAGTTTTCAGGACAGGAATATCTCCGGAATTGATAGTAAAAGAAAAAGGACTTGTTCAGATTACGGATAAAGGTGAGTTGGAAACAGTGATTGATAATGTCATTAAGGAAAATCCAAAGATAGTGGAGCAATACAGAGAAGGCAAAAAACAGTCACTGGGGTTTTTTGTTGGACAGGTGATGAGAATAACCAATGGTAAAGCCAAGCCGGAAACAGTAAATGAAATTCTTATTACCAAATTGTAACTACTCAGGTAAAGGAATTTACCACTCAAGACACAAAGGTATACAGTAACTACTTGTAGTTATATTGGACGGAAAAACTACGAAATACGCGAAAAACTGCGAAAATTAATAATCAGAAGGAATTTGTGAATCAGAATTTTTCGCGTTTTTTGCGCTTTTTGCAAGTTATCTCTTGATAGCTGAGTAGTTACACCAAATTATTATTTCAGGAGGACAATAAACTTATGATTAACATTAGCAACGGTTTCAAGGAGCTTGGGCTTTCAGACGAAACGCTACATGCAATCCATGCTAAAGGATTTGAAAAACCAACAGAGATTCAGAAAAAAATAATCCCATTGATATTGGAAAACAAGATTGATTTAATAGGACAAGCACAGACCGGCACAGGGAAAACCGCAGCATTTGCACTGCCTATAATTCAACAACTTGAAACACGGGCAGGACATATTCAGGCTATTGTTCTTGTTCCAACTCGTGAGCTTGCAATTCAGGTTTCTGAAGAGTTTAATTCTTTACGCGGACACAAGAGTCTTCATGTAGCCCCAATATACGGGGGACAATCCTATGATATACAATTACGACACTTAAAGAAAGGTGTTGATGTCATTATTGGAACACCGGGTCGTATGATTGACCATCTGAATCGCAAAACCATGTCCATAGATAAAATTTCCTTTGCAGTTCTTGATGAAGCCGATGAGATGTTAAGTATGGGATTCCTTGAGGACATTGAAGATATTTTAAGCAAAACAAATCCAAACAGAAGAACCTTGCTTTTTTCTGCAACCATGCCGGAAAGAATTTCACAACTTGCAAAAAAATATATGGGCGAGCGGGAAATAATCAGAACAGTAAAATCCGGCAAAACTACAGATTTAACAGATCAAATTTATTTTGAACTCAAGGAATCAGATAGGTTTAATGCTTTGTGCAGAATAATAGATACAACAGCTGAATTTTACGGGCTGGTATTCTGTAGAACAAGAAGCGATGTAGACTTTATTGCATCCAAACTATTGGATAGAGATTATGATGCAGAAGGGTTACACGGAGACCTTTCTCAAACCGTTCGAGAAAAGATTTTAACGAGATTCAGAAATAAAAAAATTAATATTCTCATAGCCACAGATGTTGCTGCACGGGGTCTGGATATTGATGAACTCACTCATGTAATTAATTATGCACTGCCGCAAGACCCTGAAGCATATGTCCATCGTATCGGCAGAACAGGCCGTGCAGGAAAAGAGGGGACAGCTGTTACATTTATTACCCCTGAAGAGCATAGGAAATTGATGTTTATCAAAAATTTTACACGGACCGAAATCAGGAAAGAAAGAATTCCGCATATTAAAGATGTAATAGACTTTAAGAAGGAAAAAATTAGTAGTGAACTTAAAGAGATGATAGAGTCTGGGGTTTCTTCTAATTATGTTGAATTTTCTAAGGAACTGCTTGGAAATAACGATCCTGAAGCCGTAGTAGCTGCATTGATAAAGCATACATATCAAAATGAACTCGAAGAAGAAAGCTATGTAAAAATTTACGATCTTTTTGAAACTAAAGTTAGTAACGAAGGTGGAAAATCGCGAATGTTTCTTGCACTGGGAAAGAGGGATGATTTGAATGTGAAAGAGTTATTGAATATGTTACAGAAGAAAGCAAATATCAGCCCTGATAAGGTGAGTGGCATTCAAATATTTGATGCATATTCATTTTTCAATGTTTCACAAAAAGAATCGGAAATCGTTTTGGAAAAACTCAATTCAAGAGATCGCAATAAAAGACCTATTGTTGGAAGAGCTAAGGGAAGGTAGGGGCAGGGGGCTTGTTTCTGCCTTATAGCTATTTGAGTAAAGTGTAGCACAGACATTCTTGTCTGTGTCTGTTGTATGACTATTAGAATCACAGACAGGAATGTCTGTGTTACATTGCATAAGTATTGATGAAAAATTAGTCGATTTAGCCATATAAAGATGTTTTTTGCAGAAAAAATAAAGAAAATATAAAAAAACACTTGACAAATTCAAAATATACTGTATACTACTGTATAGTTTGTGAGTACTTTCTATTACCTAATGATAGAAAAAGGAGGTGAAAACAAGTTGAAGTATACATCTAAACTGTTTGTAGTATTTTGTTTGTTAACCGGTTTATGTGGAACAGTAGTAATGGGTTGTGCACCAAAAGCAACAGCACCAGTATCAGAAGAACCCGCAGTTGAAGAAGAAACAACAGCAGCAGAAGAAGAAGCACCAGCAGCAGAAGAAACAGCACCAGCAGCAGAAGAAGCAGCACCAGCAGCAGAAGAAACAACTGCTACAGCAGCAGAAAAATAAAGAGGGGATGCATGAAAGAGTTAAGGTTATTATCTTAACTTAAGGAGGGGGAGAATAATATTTATTTATTGTTCTCCCCTTTTTGTGTTTATGCAGTGAGTATATGAAATAGCCATAAAAGATAAGGAGGATTGCATGAATCTAAAGGATTATATTCGCGACATTCCAGATTTTCCCAAAGAGGGGATAATATTTAAGGATATTACTCCACTCTGGAAGGATGGCAAGGCTTTTGCTGTATCTATTGATGAGATTGCGGCTAAGTATGAGGATAAACAGATTGACTTAGTGGTTGGGATAGAGGCAAGGGGGTTTATTGTTGGTGCCCCGGTAGCTTATAAACTTGGGGTTGGGTTTATCCCTGTACGCAAACCAGGCAAATTACCGTACAAAACCACATCTATGTCATATTCATTAGAATATGGTACAGATACCATAGAGGTTCATGAGGATGCTATATCCCCGGACATGAGAATATTGATAGTCGATGACTTGTTGGCAACCGGTGGAACAGCAGCAGCTGTGATTAAACTGGTGGAAAAGCTGGGTGGCGTTGTGGTAGGAATGGAGTTTTTGGTTGATCTTACCTTTCTTAATGGCAGGGATAATCTGAAAGGCTACAATGTCTCAGCATTGATGGAGTATTAGGGATACTGGATTGGCAGGGACAGAGTTTGTCCCTGCTCGTTAGTCAGTGACACTTGCCTTTCCAATGCTGTCTTGATTTTCATAATATCAATTCTTAACTTAGGATTATCCACTATCCCCTTGCCCAACAGATCTTGTTCAATAAGTTCTTCATTATAAGGTATATATCCGAGTATTTTTAACCCCTGAAGGCTGTTTGTCAGAATGGAATATTCATGGGGAGAACGAATCTTATTGCAGACAACAAGAATATCCTTAATCCCTATATCCCTTGCTAATCTCTCCACACTCCTTGCGGTTTGAACACTTCTCTGTCCTGGCTCAACTACAACAACAAGGGCATTTACACATCTAACTGTTGCCCTTCCAAGGTGTTCAATACCTGCATCCATATCCATAATCAATACACCTTCATCCTTATCCAATAGAAGGTATTGTATCAAATTTCTCAGCAAGATATTGGCTGGACACATACATCCACCTGCCCCCTTTTCTACTGTGCCAATAGATAAAAATCTAATACCATTAAACAATACCCCAAACTTATCGAGCAAATCACCTACGACCGGATTCAACTTGAAAAAACCACTAACATCCTTGCTTGTACCTGTCCTTTCCTCAATTAGTTTTTTCATACTTGAAACAGGGACAATTTGAGCAGCTAATGTCTGAGGGATGCCAATAGCATTTGCTAAATTACCATCCGGGTCAGCATCTATCGCAAGAACCTTCCTGCCATTCACAGCATAACATCCTGCTAAGGCAGCACTTAATGTTGTTTTTCCTGTTCCGCCCTTGCCTGAAATAGCTATTCTCATGAAAATATCTCCATTATTGATTGGGATGTAACTACTCAGCCCTCTGTCATTTTGATTCATCAAGCTCGAAATTTTTCACCTTTGCACCCTCTTGCACCATCCTCACCATACGAATTACCCAAACAAATATGCCTCAATAAATGGAGAAATCCCCCCATCCATAACTTTTTGTATATCACCCATTTCAAAACCAGTCCGATGGTCTTTAATCAAGGTATAGGGTTGGAAGACATATGACCTTATCTGACTTCCCCAGGCTATCTCCTTTTTTTCACCACCAATCTTACTCATTGTCTCTTTTTGTTGTTCCTGCTGATATTCATAGAGCCTGGCACGGAGGACATGCATAGCACTTGCCTTATTCTTGTGTTGGGATCGTTCATTCTGGCAGGTAACAACTGTTCCGGTAGGCAGATGGGTAATGCGGACGGCTGAATCGGTTACATTTACATGTTGTCCGCCCGCACCACTTGAATGGTAGGTGTCAATCTTCAGGTCATCCTCATTTATTTCTACTTCAACATCCTCTACCTCTGGCATAACAAATACTGAGGCAAAAGATGTATGCCTTCTTTTATTGGCATCAAAGGGAGAAATTCTAACCAATCGGTGGATACCCTTTTCTGCCTTCAGGTAGCCATAGGCATATTTCCCTGTTACCTGAACCGTAACACCCTTAACCCCTGCCTCATCCCCGGGCAAAAAGTCAATAATATTTGTTTGATACCCCTTATTTTCTGTCCACCTGAGATACATTCTAAGAAGCATGGATGCCCAATCACAGGACTCAGTTCCCCCTGCACCGGGATGAATGGTTAAAAAGGCATTGCTTATATCATGTGGACCGGATAATGCCATAGTGAATTCCAATGCCTGAATATCTTTCTCTAATGTGCTTAATTTGTTCTCAATCTCCGGAATAAGTGATAACTCATCCTCTTCTGTGCCAAGCTGGATTAAAATGTCCATCTCCTCTGTTTCTTTAACAAATCGAAGGTATGACTCTATTTGCTCCTTTAATTGTGCCATTCTTTGCATAATTGCTTTGGCATCCTCTGCATTGTTCCAGAATCCGGATTTCATTGTTTGAGCCTCTATAGTATCTATCTCTTTTTGGGCTGTATCTACCTCAAAGAGACCTCCTTAAACCCTGTATTCTTGTAGATGTTTGTGTTAATCGTGATTGCAATTCATTAAACATAATTTTTCTCTCCCTTGTAATATTTTGTGATTTATGCTTTGAAGGTAACTATTCAGATATATCAATGCCTACCCAATTATTTAATCCCCCTGATCTTCCTCTCCGCATTCTCCGCGTAAGACAATTCCCCTATCAGCTTTCAATGTTTGACCCTACCCCTGCCTCAATCTCCGGCTTATCTTCTTTAACAATCAAAGGGGCGGCGAGATTACTATCTTTTTTGGAGGGAGGTTTCCTCCATTTGTCTCGAATCTGAAATAAAAAAGTAATCAGCCATAGCAGCAGAATAACTGTCAGTAGTGGCAGGGAACTTAATATCCAGAAGACAATGATCCCAATGATATTAATGCAATTATCCAGTCCATCCTGGCAAGCATTGTTTATGGATTTTTGAAAGGCAGATTCATAACTTAAGGGCAGTATTTTTTTTTCATACATACGAATAAAAATGAGACCATATGCCATCTGGTCTTCAAGCCTTTCAATCTTCCCCTTTATCTCTCCCATCTCTCTTTCTGTGCACTTTAATTTATTTTCTATTTGCAGCATATCTGGAAGTTTTTCTCCTGTTCCAGCGGATGTGAAAGTCAGTCTTGCCGTGGATGATTGAAGGGATTCAAGTTGTGTCTGGAGTTTCATGTGGACATCAGTTTTGTCCTCAGTTGTCAGTCTTGAATGCCTTAGCCCCCCAATTTGTTCCAGTGTTCTGGCTGCATTTTCAAACTCTGCCGTAGGGAGCTTAAACACCAGCCATGCTGTTTTTTCTTTTCCGTTTATTTCTTTTTGAGAAACAATACCTTCAAACCTCATCATTTCATCAGTAACCCTTGTTACACCAGTGCTTAGTTTTTTTGCTTCCAATTCAATCTCAGCCATTTTTCCTGCCTTTGGAAGATTTTTTTGATATTTAGTAAGGGTTAATACCTGAGGCAAGGGGTAAATCTCTCTGGTGAGCAAGATACTGCCTGTGATTACTAAGGCAGCGACAAGAATAATTGTCAAGAGATTTATTGTTAGCCGCATATTTTTTACTCCTCACTATCTATCCATTAAATCATGCTCCTACTATATCATAATCAGAATAAAAAGTCAAGTGGTTTGAAAAAGATTAGAATAATTCTTGACAAATAATAAATATTATGTTATAATAAAAACAATGGAGGACAAAAATGAAAAATATGCAGGAAAGGATTGAAAGGTTAAAGGAAAAAGGAATTGTATTGACTATTCAGAGATTGGCTGTCTTAGAATTTCTGGTAGAGAACTGTACCCATCCAACAGTAGATGATATTTATAAGTCATTAAAAGAAAAATACCCTACCATTTCTCAAGCAACAATTTACTCATGTCTGGAATTGTTAAGGGATGCCGGTGAGATTCAGGAACTTTCTATTCATAGGGATAAAGCCTGCTTTGACCCAAACCTGAGGATGCATCACCATTTCTTCTGCAAACAGTGTGAGAAAATATTTGATGTTAATATTGAGTGTCCAGTGTCTATGCAAGGTTGGTTTGACGGGAACAAGGTGGAAGAGGTACAGGCGTATCTTTATGGTGTCTGTGAAGAATGCCGCAAAAAAGAAGGGGGGTGATATGAAATGAAACGAAATATTATCAGAATTGACGAAGAAAAATGTAATGGTTGTGGTCTGTGTGTGTCAGCCTGTGCCGAGGGGGCAATCGAGGTTGTGGATAACAAAGCCCGATTGATCAGTGAAAAATATTGCGATGGGTTGGGTGCTTGTTTGGGTGAGTGTCCTCAGGGGGCGATTATTATTGAGGAACGAGAGGCAGAGGAATTTGATGATGAGGCAGTGGATGTCCACTTGAAAAAGCAGCAGACTAATCACAAGCCGTATCCCTGTAGTTGTCCTTCGGCTGAACCAAGTCATTGGAAGGTGGAGGATGTAGGGACAGAGCCTGCCCCTGTCCGATTGCCAATTCACCATCAATGCTTTCTCATTGGCCTATAAAATTGGCATTGATTCATCCACAAGCAGCTTGTCTTGATGGAGCTGATTTGATTGTTGCTGCTGACTGTGTTCCCTTTACCTACGCCAATTTTCATCATGATTTTCTGAAAGGCAAGGCTGTGGTTATTGGTTGTCCCAAATTGGATGATCAGGAGTTGTATCTGCAAAGGCTGACAGATATATTCAGACAGTCAAACTTGAGGAGTATTATGGTTATTCACATGGAGGTGCCCTGTTGTTTTGGGTTGAATCATCTGGTAAAAACAGCCCTGACTCAAAGCGGCAAGGATATACCACTTGAACAGGTTGTTATTAGTATTAAGGGAGAAAGGAGGGAATAAGATGGCTGGTAAATGTCCTGGACAAGATAGTCGGTGGCTAACCGCTGCCTTGTATAAGTGCCCACAATGTGGTGAGATGGTGGAGATGTTTTCGGATGAACTTAAGAGTCGCTGCCCTAAGTGTAAGGGTATGGTTTACAAGGAAAATGCCCCTTCTTGCATTCAATGGTGCAAGTCAGCGAAGGAATGTTTGGGGGAGGAGAAGTTTAAGGAGATGATGGAGCAAATAAAAGGAGGTGAGTCAAGATGATCGTTCAGGAATTTGTTGACTATCTGGTAAATCATCCAGATGAGTTTGAATGGAAGGAAGAGGAATGTGAGGGGAAGACAGGGTTCTTGGTAGGGCATAAACGCTTTGAAACTTTAACCCATTTTACCCCTGAAGTAATCGGCAAGCACAATCTGGAATTTCTCCTTAGCCAGACCATCCAAGGCAAGGATGTGGAGAAGATCACTCGGGTAACAGGATACTTCAGTAAGGTATCTGGCTGGAACAAGGGAAAATTGGGAGAATTAAAGGATAGGGATAGAAGTGGGATAGGGGAATAATTATTCATCCCTTGACCCAAGAAAAAGTAAAATGGAGGTGGATTATGTTTTGTTATCAATGTGAACAGACAGCACAGGGAACTGGCTGCACAAAGGTTGGCGTTCTGAGTAATTGAGGAAATTAGGGCATGGTTCAAAACTGTTCACCACAGGGTTGAACCATGCTTACTTTTTTGTAAAAGCATATTGGTAATTCCTTCTTTCTCACAGTGGCAATTCTTCCAGTATGTTATTGTAAATTTCCACACTATCCTGAGAAAAACAGCAGAAAATAATTCTGCATGAATAGTTATTCTGCCTGATAAATTCAACACATGCCTTAACTGCAATCCCTGCAGCATCTGTCCCGGGGTATCTATAAACACCCGTACTGATACATGGGAAAGCAACGCTTTCACACCCATTTTTCAATGCAAGCCCCAATGAATTTGTGTAGCATTTACGCAATAATTCAGCCTCGCCAAAAGAACCGCCATTCCAGATGGGACCAACCGTATGGATAATGTATTTTGCGGACAACTTGTAGGCTTTAGTTATTTTAGCCTCCCCTGTCTGACACCCACCCAGTGTTTTACATTCTTCCAAAAGCTCTTTGCCAGCTGCCCGATGAATTGCACCATCAACACCACCACCACCAAGAAGCGTGTTATTGGCAGCATTAATTATTGCGTCAACCTTAAGTTTTGTTATATCAGCAAGAATTGCTTCCATCATCATAACTATCACCTCAAAAATAGTATACTACGGGGAAAATTGGGACAGCACCCTATTCTTCCGATAATTCACGAAAACAGAAAGCCAGATGCTTAGTTCAAAGAGAAAAAGCATGGGGAAAGCCATCAGAAGCTGGCTAATCACATCTGGTGATGGTGTCATGATAGCGGCTACAATGAAAATAATCAGTATGGCATATTTTCTTTGTTTTTGCAATGTCTTTGGATTGAGTAGTCCTAACTCTGTTAGAAAAAGGATAACAACCGGCATTTCAAAAACAAGACCAAAGCCCAATAACATACTGCCTACAAAGGAAACATATGAACGCAGGGTGATCATGGGAGTTAATGATTCAGTATTAAATCCAAGTAGAAACTTTATGGTTACCGGCATAATAACAGCATAACAAAAATATGCCCCACTAATAAACAATAAAAAAGAGAATGGTGCATATATCAAAACATACATCTTTTCTCTTTTGGTTAAACCAGCAGCCACAAATCGCCATATTTGAAAAAGCACTACCGGAGAAGATAGAAATATCCCGCAAAAAAAGGCAACAATTATATAGACCATAAAGGCTTCGGTTGGTGTAAGAAAAATGAGCTGTTTGCCTACAGGTTTTGCAATAAGATCAATAACAGGTTTAACCAGCAGCCAATAAGAAAGACCGGAAGCAATGAAAATAAAAACAACACAAACAATTAACCTATTTCGCAATTCTTCTAAATGATCAAAAATCCCCATCGGTTCCATTGTTTTCTTAGCCATAATTTCTTTCCCTTGTCATATACAAGTACAAGAGCAGGTTTAGAACCTGCCCCTACACTCAGTGTTTTACAAAATCCACAAATCGTGGTGCCCACTCAGGAACACCCACACTATGCAAATGGGCATAGCTTGCAATTACATTTTTATAAATAATACCATCGTGTTTCCCACCCACACCCTTGCCTCGAATGACATTATAGGCAAAATTCAACCCTTCAGGATTAATAACCCGAGAATAATGGAACTCATGTCCTTTCCCCTCTTCGTTAAAACCAGACCAGGGTGCATTACCAGTTTGTTTCAAAATTACATAGCCGTGCCCCTGCGGCTTATCAAATACCTCAATATCAACAGGAAGAGCACCAACCATTTTTCTTGTTATTTTCTTACAAGAAATACTTTGTGATAAATACATCAAGCCGCCGCATTCAGCATAAACCGGCATCCCCTTTTCTATAGCCACACGAATATCCTCTAACAATGGCTTGTTTTGGGCTAAACCTTCCAGAAACATCTCAGGAAAACCACCGCCAAAATATAAACCGTCTACAGTGGGTAACTGTTCATCAATTAAGGTGTTAAATGGTATGAGTTCAGCACCAGCCTGACAAAGAGCATCCAGATTCTCAGGATAATAGAAGGTAAACACCGGATCTCTTGCTACACCTAACCGAATGTTTGGGGGTGCAAAGGTTTTTTTTGTCTTTATCTCTGGCAATACGAGGGCAGATCCAGCAATATCTATTACTCGTTCCAGATTCACATGTTCCTTTATTGCCCTGGCAATATCATCAATAATAGGCACCATTTGGTTATCCTCCTTTATAGGGATTAACCCCAAATGTCTTTGCTCAATCTCAATATCACTCATGGCTGGCAATGCCCCAACAACCTCCAGCCCGCAATATCGCTCAATAGCTGCCCTTAGTTTTTCCTCATGCCTGGGGGACGCTACCATATTCAGGAGGACACCACGAATCATATTTTCCTTCTCAAACTGCTGGTAACCCAAAAGAAGTGGAGCAATACCGCGAGTCATACCCCTGGCATCAACAATCAAAATTACCGGAGACTTTAACAGGCTGGCTAAATGGCAGGTACTATCCGTTCCCTCTATATCCAATCCATCATAAAACCCCTTATTCCCTTCAATAATGCTTAAATCTGCATTACTTGCTGCTGCCTGAAAGGCATTAAATGTCCCCTCTTCACCCATCATCCAGATGTCCAGATTATGGCAATCCCTTCCTGCTGCATGGGTAAGCCACGAGGGGTCAATATAATCAGGACCTTTTTTGAATGGTTGAACCACAAGCCCCTTTTGTGACAGGGCAGCACATAATCCTATGGCTATTGTAGTTTTGCCAGAGCTTCTATGTGTTGCTGAAATAATAACCCTCATAAATACCTCGCGGGAAAGGTAGTGTCAGTGATTACCTTTCCTACCATCCTCACCTTCCCTCACTACTTCCTCACCTGAATCTTTCCTACCAGACCAGAAGAGACAAGAATATCATTATCTGTAACAATAATACCCTCTACCTGTTCCAAATCTTCAATAATATCCATGCCTGCTTTTTGGCCAAGAACAAATACTGCGGTTGAAAGAATATCAGCAATAAATGCAGATGGGGTAATTATCGTTACAGACACACACCCATTGGAAACTGGATACCCGCTTTGTGGATCCAGAATATGATGGTACCTTTGACCATTAAAGACAAAATAGTGTTCATAATCCCCATTCGTAGCTATAGCCATATCATTAAGTTTTAATGTAGTCAGGATATTATTCTTGTGTCTTGGATGTCTAATACCAACCTTCCATGGAAACACCCATTGATTTGTTCCCACAGCCTTAATATTACCACCAAGGTTTATCAGAAAATTATGGCAATTTGCATCCTTAAGTACCTTAGCTGCCTCTTCAACAGCATATCCCTTAGCCACACCTTCCAGATCAATCTTCATCCCTTTTCTGCCAAGAAACACCTGTCTTTTGTTAATATTAAGTATTAGATCCTCATAGCCAACTAACAGGGCATTATCTACTATCTTTATTCCTGATGGAGGGGTAGTAACTGAGCCAAAATTCCATAGCCCGGAAAGACCGCCAATGGTAACATCAAACGCCCCATCTGTAATCTTAGAATATTTCAAGGATTCCTTCAATAACTCGCACATTTCATAGGATATATTAACTTGAGATTTATCTGCCTGTTGATTTATCTTAAAAAGCTCACTTTTTGGGTTATGAAAGTCTGCAATTTTTTCTATCTCTCTTATTCGATTAAAAGCAGCATTTATTGCTAACTTTACCTTTTTTTTTTCGCCACCAACTACCTTAATCTCTGCAATAGTATTCATTAAGAGACAGTTATCACAATAAACCGTTCGTTTTCCCATACAACCAGATAAACAAAGCATGATTACTATGATTATAATTTGTTTCATTTCGGAAATACTCCTTGTTAGCCAGTAGTGAGATTATACAGTAAAATAAATAATTTGTCAATATTTTTGTTGACTTCAAACCCTAAAGCTGTTACAATATCACAATTAACATTAACAAAATTATAACTTGCCCGATAAAGTAACATTGCACTTGCTACTGGCTAAGAAGGAGGTTCGTTATGGCTCTATTATCAAACATCTGTCAATTTTTGGACAAGGAACTTAAGGTTTTCGGGATTCCCGATGCCTCGCAGAATGGGTTGCAGGTAGAAGGCAAGCAGGAGGTCAAGAAGGTGGTATTTGCGGTTGATGCTTCTTTGGACACCTTTGAAGAGGCTCATAAACGGAAAGCAGATATGGTAATTGTCCATCATGGCCTGTTTTGGGACAAGCCTCAGCCATTAACTGGAATTCTGTATCAAAGGCTTCAGGTACTGTTCAAACATCAGATATCCTTGTATGCTGCTCATCTGCCGGTGGATATTCATCCATTGATTGGACATAATGCTCAATTGATGAATTTCTTTGTTACCAAAAAACGCGAGACATTTGGGAATTATCATGGAATAGATATTGGGTTTTTGGGTATTTTACATAGAGAAATAACCCTTTCTGCTGTGGTCACAAAATTAGAGGAATCTCTTAATACCAAGTGTCAGGTTTTGGCTTTTGGACGAGAAAAAATAAAGACCATTGCTGTGGTTTCTGGTGGGGCAGCAGAATTGGCAGCAGAGGCTGTAGATAAGAAAGTGGATCTCTTTATCACTGGTGAGTCAAAACTTTCCTCTTACTATATAGCCAAAGAGGGTAAGATTAATGTTATTTTTGCCGGACATTATGCTACAGAAACGCTTGGGATGCAGGCTCTTTCAATAGTTATTAATGAACAATTCGGTGTTGAGTGTGAGTTTGTGGATTTACCTACGGGGCTGTAGAGCAGGTGATACAACTTATTCGGGTAGACACACAGTCCTACCCCTACGCTTCCCCGCGTGAACTATTACCCACCCACCACACTTACCCCATCAACCCATAATGGCGGGGTAAAGATATTATCATAGTATGACACCTCTGACCCTATCTCAACCATGTGTTTTAATATCTCGTATGAATTCCCGGCAATCATAGTATCCTTAATTCGACCAACAATTTCCCCGTTTTCTACCTTAAACCCAAGGTCAACATTGACAGAAAACTCGCCGGCTAAAACATTACCCTGCCCACCACCAATTACCTGTTGGACAATCAATCCATTTTTCATTTGTTTTATCATCTCATTCATGCTCATTTCACCCGGCTGAATAACCAGATTGCTGCAATGGGGTGATGGCAATGTGTCAAAACCCCGATAGCCATTACCTGTAGATTTACTATTCATAAGCCCTGCGGTTTGAAGGTCAAAGAGATAATTTTTCAAAATACCTTTCTCAATCAATGGAAGCCTTGAGGTTGGTATCCCTTCATCATCTATGGGGCAACTGTTTAAGGCAAGGTCTATGGTAGCGTCATCAAAGATACTCAGTCGGCAGTCAAGAATCATTTGTCCCATTTTTTCGCCAAGTGGAGATACCCCTTTTTGTACCATCTTTCCATTTATCCCCAGCTCAAGTGGTTCCAAAAGCGTACTTACTGCATGTGGTGTAAAGATAACAGGCATTGTCCCTGTTTTTATGACAGCATCTCTTTTTGTCAGAGAAAGGGCTGCAATTAGCCTTTCCGGAATGCGTTTTATGGATTCCTCTGAATATTTACCTGACCATTCCCCATCAAAGACCCATATCAGGTTCTGCCCTGAAACTAATAATGCATCCACAGAAATTCCCAAATATGATTTTCTGTAAGATATGTCCATCCCTGAAGAATTCAAACATCTTATGGTAGAAATAGCTCTATTTATCTCCAATCCACACTGAATATCAGGCTCTTTTTCGAGAATACAGTTGATAATCTCCTCACCCATATTCTTCAACTCTTCAGCTGATAAAAGGCTTGTTTCTTCGTCAAAGATACGAATATCCTGAACAACAATTCCTGCCTGTGAAGGAAAAGCAAATCTTGCCTTCTCCCCAAAGGTTGCACTTTCAATAGCATGGGCTATCAGTTCCTCACCCTTATCAGGGTTTGAGGTAGCACCTCTGGCAGTTGTACTGGAAAAACCAATCCTGCCCTGTTGAATAACCCGCAATCCAATCCCTTCTGTCTCCTTAAGTCGGATACATTTCAGTTTATTACTTTCAAATTTTACCGGCATACCCTCTATCTGAACATGAATTATCTCGGCAGAGTCTGCGTGTTTTAAGCAATTATTCAAAATATTTTCCATAAGATTTTCTCCTTGTGTGAAATGTAAACTAATGGTTTTACGCCTCTTTCTTTTTCACATTTTTGAGCAGTTTCTTTTCATCGCCATCCAGCTTGCGTTGTACTTTTTTGACATCCTCGGCAGGAGGCAGGTCCTCGGGCTTGACGCCGCGTTTGATTAACATTTTTCGCACAGCCTGATTATTTTCAACATGCTCGGTAGATATTTGATTTTTACCAATTAAATCTTTTTCAATTACATTATGGCTGGTAAGTTCGGTTGCAAAATCCTTTGCCTTGATTGTTAGCGTGGGCAGGAAATCCGCCAGGGGTCTGCCATCGGGAATTGCCAGTTTCTTTTTCATCTCCTGCGTAGAGTAGCCACCAAATAAAGCCTGATCGCCTTTGGAGCGGATGATAGCAAAGCCCCTGTCGTCCACACCGCGTTCATAAATGATACTTGATAATTTCTTTTCTGATCTGGATAGTTTTTCGCGTGCCGAGACCCTGCCTACATCAAGGAGTCGTTGTTCAATAATCTCCTGCCTGCGGGTCTGGACAGCGAAATATGTCTGAGCAAAAGCGATCTCGCTTTTGGACGGGTCGCCGTTTTGAGCAATCAGGTAACAGGCATAGCGGGTAAGAGCAATATCTTCGATGGCTCGCTCTGCCCCACTTCCTAATAGAACCATTTTGTTGACATCAACAAAATGATCAGGCACGCGGACGCCTGCATTCTCACAGGCTGTTTTCGCCTTCTCGATTACTTTCAAAAAGTTTCGCCACTCGGTGTAGCCTAAAACTTCCTGTAACTCACGCGCACTCCAGCATTCAATCTGATTATACAGATAGCACGCCCCTTCAAATTTCTGAAAGAGCTTAACGACCAGTTCTTGTTTCATGTTATCCTCCTGATATCTCGTTCAGCAGGGGAAAATGGGAAGGGTGCTGTCCCCATTTTCCCCCAAAAGAAAAAACCGTGAACGGTTACCTGAACTCTTCTTACAAATCATGGATTAAAGTAACTACTCAGGTAAAGTAATTCACCACGGAGAACACATAAGTTGATAGGTTGATAGGTTGATGAGTTTATAGGTTAAAGGAACACAGATTCATAATTCATAAACATTTCCTATCAATTCATCCACTTATCAACCCATCAACTATTCAACTTATCAACTTTTTGTGTCTTCGTGCCTTTGTGGTGAGTAGTTATGATTAAAATTAATCTCTGGCACTAAATGTGCCTTTTTTATGCCATTTAATGGAATCCTCACCTCGCCCTCTGACATCTTAATAATTACAAGCCCATCTTCTATCCCTCCCAACCGTCCTTCAAAGTTTTTCCTGCCTTCAAGGGGCAAAAGGGTAACTATTGATGCTAATTTCCCCTGATACCGAAGAAAATCACTCTCTTTTTTGATAGGTCTATTCAGTCCTGGCGAGGAAACCTCTAATTGATACTTACCATTGATGATATTATCCAAATCATGCTCCACCATTCTACTTAAGCGGCTGCAATCATCAATACCTATGCCGCCCTCTTTTTCCACGAATATTTGGACAGTAGCATTGTGGCAAGATGCATGGTATTGTACATCTACCAATTCTATGCCCAATACCTTACTTATTTGTTCAACAACAGAAACGATATTCGAAACTATGTCTGCCATTTTATAGTCCTCCGTTTTGCTAAAATCTTACCTGTACCGTATCCTCGGATCCGCTACAGCTAATAATACATCAGCGATTAAATTACCAATAATCAAAAGAAATGCACCAATCATCAGGCTTGCCATAACAACGAAAAGGTCTTGTTGAAAATAGGCATCAAGCATCAATCTGCCCAGACCAGGCCAGCGAGTGATTATCTCGGTTAATGCTGCCCCGGAAAGTAAGCCTGAAAGTTGATAGCCAAAGATGGTAATCATGGGATTAATGGCATTCCTCAAGCCATGTTTATATATCACTTTTTGTTCTGATAACCCCTTTGCTCTGGCTGTAGTGATATATCCGGCTCTTAAAACCTCCAGCATATTTCCCCTCATCAGTCTCATCAATGATCCAATGCTGCAAAGAACCAACACCAAAACCGGAATAATCAGATGCTTCAAATAATCCCACACCTTCCCTATCATGGAATATGAATCATGCTGGTAATCTGTTACCCCGCCCGTAGGCAGAATCCCTGTTTTGGCTGCTGCAAAAATACACAAAAAGGCAATAAAGAATGTAGGCAGAGACATGCCAATAAATGCCAGAGAAGAAAATACTTTGTCGGTAAGTTTATATTGATTTAAGGCACAATAAACACCCATGGGAATAGCAATTATCCATGTTAAAATCATAGCGGTTACAGAAAGAATGAGGGTATTGCCTATCCGCTGAAAGATGAGGGTAGAAACTGGTATATGATATACAAAAGATGTCCCGAAATCAAATCGCATGGCACACCATAGCCATTTCAGATATTGAATAATAAGCGGTTGGTCAAGCCCAAACTGCTTTTTCATGGCAAGCACAGTCTCTGGCTTTACCTCAGGGTTCATCAACAATTTGGTACAATAATCACCAGGGGCAAGCTGGATGATGAAAAACCCTATTAAGGTGATGCCAATCAAGAGGGGGATAAGATGTAGGAGTCGTTTGATAATATACAATTTCATTTGAGTTTTGCCACAGCCTCTTCTATCCTGTCTAATCCATTTTTTATGTTTTGATCTGTCGTAGCATAAGATAATCTCAGGTATCCGGGTGCACCAAAGGCATCGCCAGGCACAACTGCTACCCTCGCATCATCAAGCAAAAATCCTGTTAAGGCAAAGGAATCATTAATTAATTTTTCATTAAATCGTTTACCGCAAAGCTTAGAAATATTTGGAAATACATAAAATGCCCCATGGGGTAGGGGACAGCTGATCCCTTCAATGTTGTTCAACCTTTCAACAATATACTTCCTGCGTCTATCAAAGGCAGTAACCATTTCTGTGATGCAATCCTGTTGACCCCCAATAGCAGCCAGAGCTGCCTTTTGAGCAAAAGAATTTGGGTTTGATGTAGCATGGCTCTGAACATTTGACATAGCCGTGATAATTGCCTCATGTCCCGCAGCATAACCGATTCTCCAGCCTGTCATGGAATAAGATTTGGAAACACCATTAATTACTATGGTTAAATCAGCTATTTGCTGGTTGAATGCTGCGATGCTATAGTGTTTTTTATCATCGTATATTATTTTTTCATATATCTCATCTGAAATGACGAATATATTTTGTTCCACAATAATCGATGCCAATTCCTCTAACTCATTTTTTTCGTAAACCGCACCTGTTGGATTACATGGAGAATTAAGGATAAGCATCTTTGTTTTTGGAGTAATCGCCTCTTTTAATCTCTGAGCAGTCAGCTTAAATCCATTTTCTTCAAATAAATCATTAATAATCACCGGGGTAGCACCTGCCATTTTTACAAGTTCTTCATAGCTTACCCAGTATGGGGCAGGGATGATAACCTCATCATCATCATCGCACAGTGTAAAAATAGCATTAAATAGCGAATGCTTTGCCCCGCATGAAATTAAGATTTGGGAGACATCATAATTCAGTTCATTGTCAGTTTTTAATTTTTGGCAGACAGCCTTTCTAAGTTCTATAATACCAGAAACAGGGGTATATTTGGTAAAACCCTCATTAATCGCCTTAATCGCAGCCTGTTTAATAAAATCAGGTGTATCAAAATCAGGTTCCCCTGCCCCAAAGCCAATCACATCTATTCCCTCTGCCTGCATTTGTTTTGCTTTAGCATCTATGGATAGTGTCATTGATGGAGATATGGCTCGTGCTCTTTTAGAAATAATCATCTGTTTTCCTCCTGAAAATGTATTGTATTTATGGCAACAGTATATCATGATATTTATCTTTTTGTCAATATATTTTTGCCAATACCAGCAATTCTAATTATGACATTTTTACCGCATAAACACATAACAACTCACCACGGAGACACAGAGGAAAATCGAAGGACAAATCTCTTATTTGAATGTGGCTGAACGCAGATTTTTGGAAATTTGAAGCATTATTCTGTGAATTTATAAAAATTTGCATTCCGTCAGCTTGTTTTTTTAAGTTATTCTCCGTGCCTCCGTGTCTCTGTGGTGAATCTGAAAATCCATAATGAGAATTGCTGGCCAATACAGTTCAGCCCCCCTGTCGATTCCCTCTGTTCTCTCTCCGCCTCTCTCCTCCGCGTGAGACCCTCCCACTATTGGTAGTAGTAGAAAAGCAATACACCCATTTCTATTGTGTGTAGAAGGGTAGGGGACGGAATTTTCAACCAAATTCATATCAAACAATTCTTGCTTTTTCTTATTATATTTTATGTTTATTATCATTTATAGCCTATCCCTATATACATCAACCGATTATTTTTGTCCCTCAAAGATTTAGGGTCAGGTTTTCTTCCCAAGTCCTTGAGAATAATACAAGATACAACAATTCTATTTATACATCCATCCAGTCTGAACAGGATGGATGTATTTCTCCATGAGTTTGTAAGATACGGAAATACTTATGGGTTATGTCTTTTATTATTATTTTTTTGAAAAAAATATTGACAAAGATGAGGGGAACAGATATAATACATACATCATCATTGTTGCACTAAAAAAATTGATGGACTTAAAATTTTTAGTCCAATTTATATATATTTTCTGTAGAACCACAGGGTGAAGAATGCCATTAAACTGTTTTGCGACATAAGAAAAACTGTATAGCATTGTATTTACATATACTGTGGTTTTTTTATTTTTTACTTAATACCAATTGAATATTAAAAAGGGAGGAGAGGCTATAGGTCTCTCCTTTTTTATTGAGTATGGTATTTAATATATAAGAACCCCTTAAGATAACTCGAAGTATCTTAAGGGGCATAACGAGGTAAAAAAAGCTAAGAGATACCCGCCAGGTTTTCTTAAGCAATTTGTAGCACTATGTAGCGACAGGGCTTTTGTCCCTGTTTCTTGCATCATAGGCTACGAATGCCTTTTTTTATCCTCAGATAAATAAATATACAACATTTATTTATTTTTGTCAAGACTTTTTTGTTGATAATAAGAAAATAACCAACACTATCGTTTAAGAAATTGAGCTAAAGTCTAATATCCTGCATGGGCATTAGCCATTAATTCTGCCACTTAAAATCTCAATAAGGTAAGATTTGGCAATAGGAAGGTGAGGAGAATGAATGGTTTTTATGGAATGATTGGGAATTCGCCCCAGATGCAACGGGTGTATAAAGATATTGAAATAGCAGCTAAAGCGGATATTCCTGTCCTTATTCAAGGGGAAACAGGAACAGGAAAGGAGTTGGCATCTCGGGCGATTCATGAATGCAGTAGCCGAATAAATGCTCCGTTTGTTCCGGTTAATTGTGCAGCTATACCGCGAGAGTTAGCAGAAAGTGAACTTTTTGGGCATGAAAAGGGTGCCTTTACCTCAGCTCATCGAGATAGGCAGGGAAAGATTGAGCTGGCAAATAAAGGTTCTATCTTTTTGGATGAGATTGGAGATATGGATATATTTTCACAAGCAAAACTCTTGCGGGTATTGGAAGAGGGAACCATTACCAGGGTTGGAAGTGAGAAACCCATATCTATCAATACCAGAGTTATCTCGGCTACTAACAAGCAATTAACGGATAAGATCCAAAAAAAGAGCTTTCGTGAGGATCTGTATTATCGTCTCTCTACCTTTCAGATTAACCTGCCTGCATTAAGGGAGAGAAAGAGTGATATTTCTTTTCTTGCTGAATACTTTTTGATCAGGGCAGGGGAACAATTCAAAAAGAAGGTGACCGGTATTTGTTCCATGGCAATGGAGAGATTAATGGAATATAGTTGGCCCGGGAATGTACGGGAGTTTAAGAATGTCATTACACGGGCAGTTATCTCTTGCAAGGAGATAATTACTGTTGATGATATCTCCATCTCTCTACCCTCTATTGACAAAATTAAACCGGATGTTACGGTCATGCAGGATCCTCAATGGCTTAGCTTTTCCAGTGAAACATCTTTGAATGAAATGGAAAAGGAAGCCATTAAAAAAATGCTCTGTAATAATCAGGGCAATAAGAGAAAAACTGCCGAAGTATTAGGGATTGGACGGTCTTCCCTTTACTGGAAGTTAAAAAAGTATGGATTAAGTTGACAAAAGGCTGAAGGTGTTTAGTCTGAAGGGGGAAGAGAGGAAACAGGTTTTAGTTTCTTCCTTCCTCCTTCCTTCCTCCTTCCTTCCTTCCTCCCTTCCTTCATCCTTCCTGCATTATTTTTGAACCATGCCCAATTTTTCACTTGACATCCAATTGAACACATGATACAATGATCTATGTTTTTATGATGAATTTCCGTCAAATGTATATGTTTCGCATTCCTTGGAGGTAGTTTTGAAAAAAAGAAACCTTGAAGTAATTTGCGAACTAATATTCTTTATTATTCTTCTTGCCTGTAAGGTTAATGCTGCACCTATTGTCGATGTTTCACCCAATGCTGGCACGATAGGTATAAGTGTAATTGTTACAGGAGGAGGCTTTTCCCCTACCGAGGGAATAGTCATTGATTTTGGCAATACAACTACCATTGCTACAGCCCTGACTGATGCCTTCGGCTCTTTTTCCACCACCTTCACGATTACTCCCCAACCATCAAGTGGTACGATAACTGTAAATGCCAAAGGACTAATCTCAGGAACTATCGCTACTACAGAATTTAATCTATTGGAACCTCCACAGCCATTACTTAAATTTTATAAAGAAGTCAGCCCTTCCGGTCCAGCAACTTCTGGAGCATCGTTAACCTATACGCTTTATTATCAAAATATAGGTTCAGGCACAGCAACGACCGTTGTACTTACAGATGCAATACCTGCCGAAACAACTTATATCACCAACTCTGCTTCAGGCACAAATACAACTATTTTCTACTCACGAGATGGTGGGATAACTTATGATTAATCACAAGATTTGCCGGTAACTCATATTAAATGGGAATTAACCTCAACCCTCATATCAGGAGCGGGAGGGAGTGTAAGGTTTGAGGTAAGGGTTGAATGAGGATTTCGGAGTGCAATGAGCTTACTTGATTTCGCTTTGGAGTGCGGTAGTTTAACATTTATAGAACGAGAGCAAGTAAGCTCATCGCTCCGAAATAAAAAAAGGAGATGAAGAATTATGAAAAGATTACTAATTGGATTAATGGCAACAATCCTGATAATTGGCTTGCCGGTAATTAGTCAGGCAATGCCAGGGGCGAATGTGTTGCTTACGAGTAGGGGGGATGGGGGCTGGTAAGGTGATTGAGGTAAACCCAACAACTAAGGCTATAGTCTGGGAATATGCAGGGACAGGAACCGATGTTGTGGTTACTGATCAGGTTCCCGATGGGACAAAACTTGTCATTGGTAGTGTGGTATTTATTGAACCAGTTATAAGCGGATCATATGTCATGGTTTCACATGATGGTGGAAAAACCTATGATTCATCCTATACAGAACCAATAACGCATGGTAGATGGACGATACCGGCAATGGAACCGGGGATAACTATTGCGATGGAGTTTAAGGTAGTGATACAGCCGTAACAAGTAGGGGCGACGCATGCGTGACCCTTACATTCTAAAAAAGGAGATGAGAAAATGATGAAAAAAGGAATGAATTGGCTGCTTGGAATTGGGGCGTTAGTCTGTTGGATGATGCTATCTGTATCGCAGATGGCGAATGCTACCTCTACGACTAATTTGCTTATTACGGATACGATAAACCGGCGAGTAATTGAAGTGAACCCGATTACACATAATATTGTCTGGCAGTATGGGCAAACAGGTGTTTGGGGTACTGGCACAAATCAACTCAGCTGCCCTTATGAAGCTACTAAATTAATGAATGGGAATGTATTAATTGCAGACACCGAGAATAATCATCGTGTGATTGAGGTTCAACCTACTGGGACAAGTGGGGGCACAATAGTCTGGCAATATGGGCAAACAGGTGTCTCTGGCTCTGGGACAAATCAACTTTACTGCCCAAACGATGTCCAGAAGTTGGATAATGGTAATGTACTTATTGTTGACTCTAATAATCATCGCGTCCTTGAGGTTCAACCAACTTATCCAACAGGTGGAAGTATTGTCTGGCAATATAATGGTACTAGTTCAGAATCTCTTAAAGAAGCAGAAAGATTAGTAGATGGCACGACACTTATTTGTCAAGGAAGTCGTGTAATGATAGTCTCAAGTACAGGGACAACACGGTGGAGTTATGAGCTTACCTCTCCCACTGATGCCAAAAAATTGCTTAATGGGAATATACTCATCGCTGATAATCCTCAGGTAATTGAGTTGCAGCCAATTGGAACAAGTGGTGGGACGATTCCCAATCGGGTAATTGAGGTGCAGCCAATTGGAACAAGTGGTGGGACAATTGTTTGGCAATATGGGACAGGGACTTCTGGCTCAGGGGTAAATCAACTTAATTATCCTTTCGAGGCAATTAGATTAGCTAATGGTAATACGATGATTGCAGATGGTAATAATTATCGTGTAATCGAGGTAAGGACAACTGATTATCCAAGTTTTACCGCAGGAAGTATTGTTTGGCAACAAGGGCAAATAGGAATTTCCGGCAGTGGTTGGAATCAACTTGGCGTTGCTGTTAAGGATGTTGAGGAGATGTGGTTGGGGATACTCAACCAGGTGCGTGTAGAGTACAAGAATATGGCTAATGTGCCCCAGCCGGTAGTTACTGCCTGGGTATTTATGCCACTTATTCCAGCTTTACCGCCAGTACTTGAGGTAACAAAGACGGTCTCACCATCAGGGACGCAGACGACAGGCACAATGTTGACCTATACAATTGCTTATAATAATATTGGGCAAGGCACAGCGATAGATGTTGCCTTTACGGATGCAATTCCGGCAGGAACAGTCTATGGAACAGGGACGGCAGTGATAGCTACAGGACCAACAGGCACGATTGCATATTCGCATGATGGCATAAGTTATAATGGAGTAGATTCAACACCAGTAACGCATATTCGCTGGAGTATACCGACTATCGGACCTGGTGTGAGCGGGACATTACAGTTTAGCGTGACGATTAAGTAAGAGTGAGATTGTAGACGAGTCGTCTCGGCTCGTTTTAGAGGGATTCAAAGGGAAAAGGGGAAAAGAAAAATTAAAAAATCTTCCCTCTTTTCCCTTACTTACACAGAAGTTTTTAGGACACGGATTTTTACGGATTATAAAAAGGGAAATTTGTGCAAATTCTGAATTTTAACCTTAAAGGAAGGTGTGTTAAGATGATAGCTATAAAAGATGAAGTTGTCAAAATGATAAATAATTTGCCAGAGGAGGTTGATTATGATGATATTATGGCAAAAATATACTTTAGACAAAAAGTTGATAAGAGCTTGAAGCAAATTGAAGACGGCAAAGTTATAACTCACGAAGAAGCAAGGGGAAGGCTTTTAAGATGGATAAAATAGAAAAGCTTATTTGGACTGAAGATGGTATGAAAAGTCTTGAGGAGATTGTTCAATATATTTCTAAAGATTCGGTTTATTATGCCAGTAATTTTGCTAAGAAAATATTGGAAACAATTGAATGTTTGATAGATTTTCCTCTTATGGGTAGAGTAGTGCCTGAATATGATGATAATTCTGACATAAGAGAGTTGATTCATCAAAACTATAGAATAGTTTATAAGGTGAGCAAAAATGTAATTTACATAGTATTGGTTATTCATGGAAGTAAAGAGCTTCCGGCAAATATTTTTTAGTACACGGATGATACGGATTTCGCGAATTAAATTAGTAATCGAATTTAGCAAATAAATGGTTAGTATTGCGATATTTATGACTACATCGTCAGCGGATAATATCATTGAATATTCGCATGATGGTGGCTTTAATTTCGATGGCATTCAATCTGGCATAGTTACACATGTTAGATGGAGTATGCCTATGGTAGCCACAGGTGTAGTCGGAACATTACAATTCCAGGTGATGATTAAGTAATTTTGTCAGAGTGCAGTGGCTTGCTGCTGTCGATTTTAAGCTTACCGTCGTTTTTAGAAAAAGCGAGAGCAAAGTAAGCCGTTGCACTCCAAAGATTCACCACTTTGTGGTGTGGGGATAAGAAAAGGAGAATACATGAATTGGCTAACTAAAGCAACATTAAGTCCATTATGTATAGGCATATTACTATCCTCATTTGCATGGGATTGCCTTGCCCAGAATTCACCCCAAATTCAGAATCAAGTCAAGTTAGATTACGAAGATACTATTGGCGTAACTACTCAGGTAAAGTAATTTGCCACAGAGACACAAAGAAACAAGGGTGCACAATAACTATTATAGTTACATTGGACGGAAAAGAAAACAACGAAATACGCGAAAGGCACGAAAAGCAAGGGAAATAAAGACAGAATTTTTTCGTGTTTTTTGTGTTTTTCGTTGTTATCTCTTGATAGCTGAGTAGTTACGTTTTAGGATTGATATTCTTAAAATACATATCCGATGCTTTCGAAGAACTGCACGCTCAATTAAAATCCGGACAAGGTGAATATGCCGACGCCGACCCTGAAGACCGCGATGAATATAAAGCGGAAAATGTTTTCTTTGTGCCGCCAAAAGCACGCTGGACATATTTGCAATCACGGGCAAAGCTGCCGGAAATTGGTAAAGATGTGGACTCAAGTATGGATGCGATTGAGCAGGATAATCCTTCCCTTAAAAATGTATTGCCCAAGGTCTATGCACGGCAGAATCTCGATTCTGCCAGTTTAGGCGGATTAATTGACCGGGTTGGCAATATTGCCCTGGGCGATGCCAAATCCAGAAGCGCTGATATTTTAGGCCATGTGTTTGAATATTTTCTGGGTGAATTTGCCCTGGCTGAAGGTAAAAAGGGCGGACAGTTTTATACACCTGGAAGCGTGGTGCAATTATTGGTGAAAATGCTGGAACCTTACAAAGGACGAGTATTTGACCCCTGCTGCGGCAGCGGCGGTATGTTTGTGCAATCGGAAAAATTTGTGGAACAGCACCAGGGCAAGGTCAGCGATATTTCCATTTACGGACAGGAAAGCAACCAGACCACCTGGCGGCTGGCAAAAATGAACCTGGCTATTCGCGGCATTGACAGCTCACAGATAAAATGGAACAATGAAGGCTCTTTCTTAAACGATGCCCATAAAGACCTGAAAGCCGATTTCGTGATTGCCAATCCGCCGTTTAATGACAGCGACTGGTCTGGCGACCTGCTTCGCGGCGATGGTCGCTGGAAATATGGCGACCCACCCACTGGTAATGCCAATTACGCCTGGATACAACACTTCCTTTTCCATTTGAGTCCCAGCGGTCAGGCCAGTTTTGTGCTGGCTAAAGGCTCGCTGACTTCTAAAACTTCCGGCGAAGGTGAAATACGAAAAAAATTAGTGGAATCGCAATTGGTGGATTGCATTGTCAATCTGCCTGCCAAACTTTTTTTGAATACTCAAATCCCGGCCAGTCTGTGGTTTTTAAGTCGTAATAAAGCCAATGGCAAGTTTCGCAGGCGTGTTGATGAAATCTTGTTTATTGACGCCCGCAATATGGGACATTTGCTCAACCGCCGCACACGGGAATTTTCCGATGAAGATATTTTGAAAATAGCCCAAACCTACCACAACTGGCGCAATCCGAACGGCAATTACGAAGATGTAAAAGGTTTTTGCAATTCCGCTTCAATTGAACGGATCAAAGAACTGGATTATGTGCTCACACCCGGACGCTATGTGGGGCTGCCTGATGATGAAGATGATTTTGATTTTGTGGAACGATTTACCAGTTTGAAGGCAGAGTTTGAATTGCAATTGAAGGAAGAGGAAAAGCTGAATGCGATGATACTGGAAAATCTGAAAAAGGTATCGCAATTTACGATACCATCAAATGATTGATAGGTGAAGTAAAATGAATGAGCATGAATTAATTAATGTAGAGTCAATACAAAATTGCATTTATACCATTAGAGGTGTTCAGGTCATGATCGATAGGGATCTGTCAGAGCTTTATGAAGTTGAAACTAAAGTTTTGAACCAGGCGGTTAAGCGGAACAGCGAGCGATTTCCTGAAGAATTTATGTTCCAAATTACTGATGATGAATTCAATCGTTTGAGGTCACAATTTGTGACCTTAAACCAGAGAGGTGGGAGACGCTATCTACCGTATGCTTTCACCGAGCAGGGGGTAGCTATGCTTTCTGCGGTTTTAAGAAGCGAAACTGCAGTGAAAATAAGTGTCCAAATCATAAAGGCTTTTGTTTCCATTCGCCGATTCATTCTGTCGAACGCACAGGTGTTCCAACGATTGGATACACTTGAAATCAAACAAATCAATACTGATAAAAAAATTGATAAGGTATTGAATGCTATAGAGAGTAAAGAAATTCAACCCAAACAGGGTATTTTCTTTGACGGACAGATTTTTGATGCATGGCAATTTGTTTCCGATCTGATTCGTTCCGCTTCAAAATCAATTATTCTAATTGACAATTATGTAGATGATAGTGTGTTGGCTTTATTGGCAAAAAGAAAAAAAGGGGTTTCTGTTACTATTCTTACAAAGAAAATTTCAAGGCAACTGGAAGCAGATGTGGAAAAATTCAATGAACAATACCCTGCAGTAGCAATCAAGAAATTCACTGCCTCGCATGATCGGTTTATGATTATTGACGATACCACGCTGTATCATTTCGGTGCTTCCCTGAAAGACCTCGGAAAGAAATGGTTTGCATTCTCGAAGATGGATAGCGGAGCAATCGAAATGCTTGCAAGGCTGAAGGTGAAGGAATGAGGGAGTGGAAGGAATGCAAATTGGGAGTAGAAAAAATTTATGAATAACGATGTAAGATGGAAGCAGCGATTTCAAAATTTCACCAATGCGTATGGTGTCTTTTGCAAAACGCTAAACTACTATGAAGCCGAACCTGATGATGAAATAGTTCAAATGGCGTTAATACAGGCTTTTGAATTTACCTATGAACTCGCATGGAATGTCATGAAGGATTATCTTGAGAATGAAGGTTTTGATGAGGTTAAAAACGCCAAGCAAACAATCAGGACAGCTTTTCAAGCCGAGCTTATCAGTGATGCAGAAGATTGGATGGATATGATCCAGAGGAGAAATCTGGCAAGTCATACCTATAATCGGGCAATTTCAGAAGAGATAACTAAATACATTAAGGATGATTTCTTTCCTTTGGTTAGAAAACTTTACGAGGATCTAAAAAAACGCCTATGAAATACGGACTCAGCGATTCACAATTACAAGAAATTATTACATTTATTAGGCAATACCCGGAGGTTGAAGAAGCAATCCTTTTTGGTTCCCGGGCAATTGATACCTTCAAAGAAGCCTCAGATGTGGATATCGCCTTAAAGGGAGAAAAGGTAAATCATTCCTTAGCAGCAAAAATGAAATTTAACATCGAAGAAGATACCTATCTGCCGTTTTTCTTTGATTTTGTTGCATATCCGACAATTACTAATGAAGCACTGAAAAAACATATTAATGCCAAGGGGATTGTGTTGTATCGTGGCAATGATGCTGGGTTGGGGGAGTGGAGGGAATGTAGGTTGGGGAAACATATTTATATCAATTCACGGAGTATAGATAAAAATTATCCGTATAAAGAAATCGAATACCTCGATACAGGCTCAATTACAGGGGGTAAAATTGAATCATTGCAGCACTTTGAATTGGCAGATGCCCCGAGCAGAGCGAAGCGGATTGTAAAAGATAATGATATCGTTCTATCGATGGTAAGACCTATTCAAAGACATTATGGCTACCTACGGAATACTAAACCAAATACCGTAGTATCAACTGGTTTTGTAGTTTTAACCAATAAGGAGAGTATCGACCCATATTTTCTATATGTATTTCTTACTCAAGATGATATAACTGAATACCTTGATGTTGTTGCTGAAGGTTCTACATCAGCGTATCCTGCATTTACTCCTGATGTGGTAGAAAACCTTTCAATCTTGCTTCCTCCGCTACCTGAACAGCGAGCCATTGCTGGTGTGCTTTCCAGCCTTGACGACAAGATTGACCTGCTGCACCGGCAGAATAAAACGCTGGAAGGAATGGCGGAAATTCTGTTCAGACAGTGGTTCATTGAAGAGGCGAAGAAGGAGTGGGAGGGAAAACCTCTATGCGATTATGTTTCTGTTGTGGACAATCGTGGTAAAACGCCACCAAACACGGAAGAGTATACACCGTATCCTGTCATTGAAGTTAACGCATTAGGTAAAGAAAATAGGCTTGTAGATTATTCTGTAATAAAAAAATATGTTGATGAGGAAACTTATAATTCGTGGTTTAGAGATAAGTTGCAAAAGTTTGATATTCTCATATCAACAGTAGGTAGTATTGGCGCCATTTCAATGTTTATTATCGAATTAGGGAATATTGCCCAGAATGTTATCGGCCTGCATGCTAAAGATATTTCACCATTTTTTTTATATCAAATTTTACAATATAAAACTGATGAAATGATGCAAATGGATATTGGTGAAGTTCAGCCGAGTATAAAAGTGCCTCATCTTTTATCAATGTTAATTCCTATTCCGCCAAAAAACATTCAAGATGAATTTGATAACCAATTGAAATATTTTGTAAATAAAATGGAGTATAACTATAATCAAATCCACACGCTCGAAAAACTGCGTGATACTTTGTTACCAAAGTTGATGAGCGGTGAAATAAAAGTGGAAATTAAGGAGGTTTTATTATGAGTTCACAGGAAAATGTATTTACCAATTTAACTGAGGGTACTTTAAAATTTCTTGCCCCTTCTGATACGAATTGGCAAGAATTGAAGCCATCAGCACCTGACACAGCTAAAAAAAAGAAAATTGAATCCGAAGGAAAAGAAGCCCGGAATTCACTCAATGAAACATTACTTGTATCTTTGCAAATGCAAAACTTGATGGTCGTTGCTGGCTGTGGTACTTCTCTTGGTCCTGTGGTTCAAGGTCCGTCAATGTCAGAGCTTTGGAAGGCTGTTGAAGAATTGGTTGATCAAAATACTACAAAGATAAAAAGGGGAGATATTTCAAACAAAATAAAATTCAACGATGACAAGGAAAAACTGAATATCGAAGATTTTTTGTCTCGTTGTGATGCTTATTTGCAGGTGAATAATGACGATGAAGTATCTTCCTTTGTTTCTCTTTGCAAAGCAAAAATTTTAGAAATGTGCTCTTTTTGTATGGCAGATGAAAAGGACGAAAAGCTTGTTGGACACACAACTTTTTTACATCGCCTTTCTCGTCGCCGTGTTCGTGATTCGCGGCTAAAGATTTTTACGACAAACTATGATCTCTGTTTTGAAACAGCCGCTGGCAAACAGGGAATTGTTGTATTGGATGGTTTTTCTTTCACACAACCTCGTTTTTATGACCCGCGTTTCTTTGATTATGATATTGTCCGTCGGCCTCGCACAGGCGAAGACCTTGGCAATTACCTTGAAGGGGTTATTCAGCTTTACAAACTTCACGGTTCTGTCAATTGGGCTCGACCGTCTAATGGAAAATCCATAACTATAAAAGAAAAACCAACTCCTGATGAGGCGTGCCTGATTTACCCAGGCAAAGGTAAGTATCAACAATCATACATGCAGCCTCATCTTGAACTGGTTGCCCAATATCTCTCTTCATTGCGTGAACCAAATACCTGCTTGATTGTGGCTGGTTTTGGTTTCAACGATAGCCATCTTTCAGAGCCTATTCTATCGGCAGTTAAAACCAATCCTCATTTGCGACTTATTATTACTGATTGCTACGCTGAAGATTGGATCAATGGCAAGGATGAGGCAAGCCACCATTGGAAAGAACTCTTTGATCTTGCACAAAAGGGTGAGGATATCTGGTTTATCAACGCGTCATTTCAGGATTTTGCTGAATTGATTCCCGACCTCAAATCCCTTACGCCTGCTGAAAAATTGACAAAGAACATTTGTTCGATTGTAGGAGGGCATTAATGGATATTGCAAGCGTGTTTCCTAAGGGACTTCTTAGACCTGAACTATTTATGGGTGTCATTTCGTCTGTTTCGGCCTACTCGGTACGGGTAAACCTTTCGGATGCCGGGTCACCCAGCGGCTCTCATTTTTCTGGTGGTCGGTATGGTCGTGGTGAGGTCGGCGAGTTTGTTCTCATTGAAGGGCAGGTCAATCTGCTTCTTGGTCGTGTGGTAGAGGTCAAATTACCTGAGCAAGAACGCCGTGTCGTAAAACCTATCTATTCTGGAACCCCAACATTGGATGCAATCGGCAACATTCAGCTTCTCGGTTCAGTGTCAATGGACAGTTTGATTGTTCAGGCTGGCGTGGAAAATTATCCTCGTTTAGGCGATCGTGTGTATTCTGCTCCGCATAAATTCGTAGCAAAGATTCCATCACTGATGGATGTAAAAGATGATGATGCCAATCCGGTATTACTTCATCTCGGTTCAGTAGATGTTGCACAGGAAAGTAAGGTTGCAATCAAACCGGAAAAACTTTTTGGACGGCATTGTGCCATTCTTGGTACGACAGGTGGTGGAAAGAGTTGGACGGCTGCTCGTGTAATTGAAGAATGTATTAAACATAAGTCCAAAATTATTCTATTGGATGCTACTGGTGAATATCGTGATTTTTCAGGTAATTTTGTGCAACATTGCCATTTGGGGACACCTGTCGAAACCGCAGCAAGTTCGATACCGTGTTCGCTTCCTCCGACGAATTTTATTGAATCGGATTTCATCGCGCTATTTGAGCCTGCAGGAAAGGTGCAGGGACCGAAGTTTCGGGCTGCTATTCGTAGCCTTCGCCTCGCAAGTCTTCGCCCAAGTTTGGCTTCTGACGGGTTTATTAGGAAAATCCTTCAATTGAAAGCCCCTATTGAAGCTGCTGAAAGAGAAGAAGGGGTACCTGCATTATTAGATAATCCCCGTCAAGTGTTTAGTGTTTTCCATTTGGTCGTTCAAATTGAGCAAGAATGTTGTTGGCCTGATGATTATAACAATTCTTCAAAGTGGGGTAAAGAAGACGGTAATTTTTCTCACTGCTTGTCATTAGTATCTCGCATCAATGCTGTTCTAACCTCGCCTGCATTTCACTGTGTTTTTAAGTCGGATAAACCTCCTCTTTCCAGTATTATTGACAAGTTTTTTCAAGGATCCCATCGCCTCTTGAGAATCTGCCTTAGTGGTATTGCCTATGAATATAAAGCTCGTGAAGTTATCGCCAATGTAATCGGTCGCGATCTTTTGAATCGTGCTAGAAATGGGGATTTTAAAAAAACACCTATTGTCGTTATTGTGGACGAGGCTCACAACTTTCTCGGTCATCAAATTGGCTCAGAAGATTCTGCTGCTCGCTTAGACGCTTTTGAAATTATTGCCAAAGAAGGCCGTAAGTACGGCCTCAACATTTGTCTTGTAACACAACGCCCACGAGATATAACTGAAGGGGTATTGAGTCAAATGGGCACTCTGGTTGTTCACCGTTTGACCAATGACCGTGACCGGGAAGTAGTAGAACGGGCTTGTGGTGAAATCGATCATGCTGCTTCTGCATTTCTACCAAATTTGAAACCTGGTGAGGCAGCAATCTTTGGTGTTGACCTTCCAATTCCATTGACCATTCAAATTGACGAACCATTCGCAAAACCCAAGTCTGATGGTCCAGATTTCCAGTCTTTTTGGAAGGGAACAGTTGATGAGTAGCATCCAAGAAAAGAGAAAGAAAATAGGTGGGCAAAATATCATGACTAATACACCAGAACCCAAACAAACCAACTTCCTTCTCTACACCGGAGATGACGGAAAAGTAAATATCGAAGTATTTCTGAAAGATGAAACCGTCTGGCTGACACAGAAAGCCATGGCTGAATTATTTGGTGTTCAGATTCCAGCTATAAACAAGCACTTGAAAAATATCTTTGAAGACGGTGAGCTTATAGAAAATTCAGTTATTTCCATTTTGGAAATAACTGCCAATGACGGCAAAAAATATAAAACACAATTTTATAACCTTGACGCTATCATCTCAGTTGGCTACCGCGTCAATTCCTACCAGGCTACTCAGTTTCGTATCTGGGCAACCAAAACTCTGAAGGAATTCATCATCAAAGGATTTGTCCTTGATGATGAACGGCTTAAGCAGGGCAATCAGGTTTTCGGCAAAGATTATTTTGACGAATTGTTAGAGCGTATCAGGGAGATTCGAGCCAGTGAGCGACGATTTTATCAAAAGATTACAGATATATACGCTCTCTCGGCAGATTATGATAAAAACGCACCTATCACCAAAGAGTTTTTTGCTGAGGTCCAAAATAAGCTGCATTGGGCCATCACAGGGAAAACAGCCGCTGAAATCATTTATGATTCAGCGGATGCGACTAAAATCTACATGGGGCTGACTAACTGGAAACATTCACCGGATGGCAAAATTTTGAAATCAGATATTGCTGTTGCTAAAAATTACCTGAGTGAAGCCCACATCAAGGAACTGAATCAGATCGTCTCAGCTTATCTTGATCTGGCGGAAAACAGAGCACAGCGGCAGATTTTGATGAAAATGACTGACTGGATTGAATTTCTGCATAACTTTTTGGAATTGTCTGCCTATCCCATTCTTCAGAATAAGGGTAAAATAAGTGCATTGGAGGCAAAACTCAAGGCTGAACAGGAATATGAGGCTTACCGTATTCAACAGGATAAAGACTATATCTCTGATTTCGATAGAGAAATAAAACGGATTACAGGTAAAAAAATATGAAAAATAAAATAACAGAATCCGAGATTGAAACATTTGCCGTTGATTTATTGGAATCTTCCGGTTATCAATACCTTTACGGCCCGGATATTGCTCCTGACAGCGACACACCGGAACGCTCATCCTTTGAAGATGTGCTGTTGTTAGAACGGCTGCAAACCGCTGTGCGACATATCAACTCTGCCTTGCCGTCGGCTGTAATTGGAGATGCAATCAAACAAATTCAACGCATCAATTCCCCGGAACTCATCAATAATAACGAAACCTTTCACCGTTTGCTCACTGAAGGCGTCAAGGTGAGCTATCAAAAAGACGGCAGAGAACGCGGTGATTTAGTCTGGCTGGTTGATTTCAAAAACCCGGAAAACAACGATTTTTTAGTCTGCAATCAGTTTACGATTATTGAAAATGACATCAATAAACGGCCAGATATGATTCTTTTTATCAATGGTTTGCCACTGGTGGTTATCGAGCTTAAGAAACCGGGGACAGCGCCCGTTTTTTACAGAGGGTAGCAGGGTCATATCTTGGGGGGTAGCAGGGGGAAAATGGGGACAGCGCCCCATTTTCCCGGGTGCTGTCCCCATTTTCCCCCGCAACAGCTTGACAAAAAAATAATTATAGACAAACCTTGATTTGTAGTGTATAATATACAATTAATTATGAGAGACATGGGAAAAACAAGATTTAATTCTGAAAGAAAGCAGATGGTTGCTGACCATTTAATAAAACGAGGGATTACGGAGCAGAAGGTACTTGATGCCTTTCTCAAGGTGCCCAGACATATGTTTGTAGAAGATGTTTTTCAGGACAGGGCATATGATGATCATCCCTTGCCTATTGGGGTTGGGCAGACTATATCACAACCATATATGGTTGCCTTTATGACTCAAGTTCTGCAATTAAAAGGTACAGAACGGGTTATGGAGATTGGTACTGGTTCAGGGTATCAAGCTGCTATTCTATCAGGGTTGGTTGAAAAGGTTTATTCTGTTGAACGAATCAAGAAGCTAAGTGAACGGGCTGAAAATATATTGCTTCATGAGCTGAAATATAAGAATATTGTCCTTATTGTTGGTGATGGAAGTTATGGCTTGCCGCAGTTTGCTCCCTTTGATCGGATTATAGTTACTGCTGGTTCACCTGATGTCCCAAAGACATTATTATCTCAGTTAGCTGATGGTGGTCGACTTGTTCTCCCTCAGGGAGACAGGTACAGCCAAACCTTGACTATTGTTGATAAAAAAGGGGATGAATTTATTACCTCATATGAGGGGGGATGTGTCTTTGTTCCTTTGATTGGAAAGTATGGATGGAAAGAATGATAATCGGGGCGTAGCGCAGTTTGGTAGCGCGCATCGTTCGGGACGATGAGGCCGCTGGTTCAAATCCAGTCGCCCCGACCATTTGTAGGTACAATATACTATGCAATTAATATTTATACGACATGGAGAATCTGTCTGGAATGAAGAGGGAAGGGTTCAAGGGACAAGTAACCCTGATTTAAGTAAACGGGGCATCCAACAGGCAGAGATGCTTGCAGCTAAGTTTAACAATGGCTATAAGGTTAATGCTATTTATAGCAGCCCGCTATCTCGTGCCCATTCTACTGCATCAATCATTACCAGAACACACGATATGCCAATTAATATTTGCCATGACCTGAGAGAGATTGAGCTTGGAGAATGGGAAGGGAAGCATTTTGAGGAATTGCAGAAGGAATATCCAGAAATGATTAAACTCTGGTATTCTGAGCCGTTAAGTGTATCTGTCCCGGGTGGAGAAACAGTTCTGAAGTTTCGTGACAGGGTGGTGTCTGCCCTTAATGAAATTGTGAAACAGCATGAGCAGGATGAAAAGATAATGGTTGTGGCTCATGGCGGGGTGATTAGTATTTATATTGCCCATCTGCTGGAAATGAACCTGAATAAAATATGGTTTATGGTTCTTAAGAACGCATCTGTAAGTATCTTAGATTGCTGGGGTGACAAGGTTTGTTTGAGACTATTTAATGATACTTGTCATCTTGGGGAAGAATGGGAAACATGGTAGGTAAGGGAGAATACGAGGAAGAGAAAATATGACAGAACATACAAAACCGCATCATCTTAAGTGTCAGTTAGGCGATATTGCCCGATATGCCTTGCTCCCTGGTGATCCGGGTAGGACAAGGATGATTGCTGAAAAATACCTTGAAAATGCCCGATTGGTTAACGATTTCAGGGGGCTTGTGGCTTATACCGGGGAATATGAGGGCATTCCTGTTTCTGTTGTTACTACTGGAATGGGTTGTCCTTCAGCCTGTATCGTACTTGAGGAGCTATTGATGCTCGGGGTGAAAACACTTATCCGTATCGGTACATGTGGGGCAATACAGAAGGATATTCAGCCCGGAATGGTTATTATTCCCAATGGGGCGGTGCCATTGTGTGGTATTTTAATGGCATATGGACTGGAATTATTGCCACCTGTGCCAGATTATACTGTTCTGCGGGCAATTGTAGACTCTGCCAAAAATCTTGGGATAGAACACAGGGTAGGAATGATAGCTACTTCTGATGCCTTTTATCGTGAAATTCCTCAGGCAAAGGAATGGGAAGATAAGGGCGTGCTTGCCTTTGAGATGGAGTGTGCCGGACTGTTTAGCCTTGGACTTGTTCGTGGCTTGAGGGTTGGGGCAATGGTAACCACTACAGGTAATATCCTTTATGGTGAACAGATTATGGAGACAGCAGAGATAACTGAGGCAATTGGGGATGAGATACGGATAGCGTTAGGAGCAGTGAAGAGGTTGGAGGAAAAATTGTGACTTTAGTTAGAGGGAGATATGGGATATGTCCCCATGTTATCCATAGTATCATATTCGGACTTGGGATTTTTTTCCTATTCGTTTCTCCTGTTTTAGCCGATCAGCTATCCATTGAAGCATCTATTGACAAGGATACAATTGCCGTAGATGATTTTTTAATCTATACAATAACCATTTCTGGCTCTGGGGCAAATAATGTGCCAGCCCCTTCGACTCCTGCCTTGAAGAATCTAATTGTTGTCTCGCAGTCTCAGTCTTCAAGTATTTCAATAATCAATGGTAAAATGAGTGTTGTTAAGGGTTTTGTTTATACATTAAAGCCGGAAAAAGAGGCTCAGGCTTCAATTGGTGCGGCACAGCTTTCTTTCCGCGGAACATACTACCAGACACAGTCCATATTAATTACTGTCACCAAAGCATCTGGAGGACAAAAAAACAGGGGATCAAGGGCTGTAACCCCATTTGACATTTTTGATGAACTTTCTGGGCAAGATTCTTTTATTCCTCAGGACAGAGAGGTGTCTAATCCAATAAGGCTAACAACAAAAATCTCTAAAAATGTCGTTTATGTTAATGAGCCAGTGATACTTACGCTCTCTTTTTACTGGAGGGTCAGCCTGCTTGAATCGCCAATTATTACACCACCTACAACAATTGGCTTCTGGTCGGTTGAACTTCCAGAGGTTAAGGATGACAGAAGAGAGACAATCAATGGCATTTCATATCTTGCCAGAGATGTTAAAACCGCTTTATTTCCAATCCAGCCAGGGGATATAAAGATAGGAGAGGCATCAGTTGTGGCAAGGGTTTCTAATTTTTCTCCGGAGGTGCAGATAGAGACAAAACCAATATTGGTAAAGGTTTTGCCCTTGCCAGAGAAGGGAAAGCCGAAGAATTTTAAGGGAGCGGTTGGCAGGTACAGCCTGTCAACAGATATGGATAAGGATGTAATCAAACAAGAAAAACCATTTACCTTGAGGGTTAAGATTGTAGGAGATGGGAATATTAAGGCAGTCTCTGAGCCAGAGGTTAGCTTTGATGGTAAGATTAAAAAATTATCGGTTAATGTTACTGAGAATATCATCAAAGGAGATTTGGTTTCAGGCAGCAAGATATTTGAATATATTTTGATGCCAATTGGGAAGGGGAAAAGCAGGGTTGGACCCGTAGGATTTTCTTATTTTGATCCGTCTCAAGGTAAATACATCAACCGTTCATCATGTCCCTGCGAAATAACAATACTTCCATCAAATATTCCCCTGCCAAAGGGAATTGACCAAGCCACAAACTCGCAGGAAAAACCGATTATCCATGTAAGTCGGCAGATGATATTTAATATTCTTTTGGCTATTTCTACCATAGTGCTGCTGGTTTTATCTATTATTGGTATAATATGGAGCATTAAGAGATACAGGAAATATCTTTATTCTGATCCGATTAAAGTAAGGCGGAAAAGGGCGAAATGGGTGGCTATGAATAATCTGAAAAAAGCAAAAAACCTGCTTAAGGCAGGGAAGTTAAAGGAATTTGTAGCAGAGGCTTATGATGCGGTGGCACATTATCTGGGGGACAGGTATAACTTCGCTTTTGTGGGGATAACGCAGGATAAATTAAAGGATATTCTATCTCAACTGGGCATAGCGGATGATGTTCAGCAAGAAATAGACAGGTTTTTGTTTGAGTGTGATCTGATAAGGTTCACGCAGAGTTCTCTGGACAGGTCAAAGGCTGAGGAGATATTAAGGATTGCAGAGGGATTGATTGTGGCGGTAGGTGTTTAATTTGACTTTGTTAAACTAGTGCTAAATTGTAACATTAAGCGTTATATAACAAACCTAATAGTTACAACAATATAGCTCGCATTCAGGTATCGCTTATTTATGCAATCAAGCACTATCTTAGCCTGTCCCCGACTGTCAAGAATTGACAAAATCCTTCTTTTCCTTTCCTTGTCATTCTGGCTTGTCCAGAATCCTTCTTTTTATCCGATCACATCTGATGTACTTAACAAAGAAGGATTCCCGACAAGCGGGAATGACAGATCACAAAGAGCATGGACTTCTTGTCCATTATAGTGCTAAATTGTAACATTAAGCGTTATATAACAAACCTAATAGTTACCACAAGATTAACACGAGAAAAATTTGGTATACTCAGGAAGGGTATATTTTATTTCTCCGTGTCTCTGTGGTGGTTTTCTGTTTATATATTCCATTTATAAAACGATAAAGAGCGGTCTTCAATCGCCCATTTTTTGAAGATATAAACCTGAACATAAATATCTTCCTCCAAAGAAAGCGTCGTGTTTCCCTTTTTTCTCTCCATCTCTGCCTCAAATTGGTCCAGAAACCTTTTTACTGCATCAGTTTTAAGATACATCCCTTTTGGGGATTCCGTGAAATCATTAAGGGATATTGACTTAAGATTAATCAAACGAATAGAGCACCCTGCCATTTCATGACATATTCGCTATCCTTGCGGCAGAAGATGATCTCTACAGGAATGTCGCCATATTTACGCAGTTGAAAGTTATACCATTTGTCCTTGACATGGAAGAAGACGGGAGAAGACTC
>Ga0210016_1000113_pt1 | contig 59720 bp, 63 predicted proteins | sample CryGeyCG2014_300_FD_185454 | JGI IMG/M metagenome (GOLD analysis project Ga0210016, IMG submission 185454) | Groundwater microbial communities from aquifer - Crystal Geyser CG02_land_8/20/14_3.00 (SPAdes) (version 2) | ecosystem: Environmental > Aquatic > Deep subsurface > Groundwater | place...
GTATCTTAACCCATCATTGTAGAGGGTCAAAAACCCCTTGATACCGGTGAACTTGCAGTGAATATGGTTGTAAAACTCCATGAAGCTAAGGCTTCAAAGAGTGCAATATGTATCTGGCATTATGCACAACATTGCCCCTCTCTGCTGCGCCACTTTGAAGTCTTGACGAAAGGTGGCCCCCCTTTACTGCCGTAGCTGGTGAGTCATTCGACCCCGAGCCCATGACCGAGGGGCTTGCCGAATCCAGACGTTTACCCTTCCGTAGCTACGTCATAGGAGGGCCCCATCCTTCCGTAGTTTTACTGTGTCCTTCCGTAGCCCGTGGCGTAGGAGGACACAAAGGGGGGCTTTGCCCGTCCGTAGTCCTTCGATGTACTCAGGACGCAGGGAGGGATGCCTGCCCCGTAGTTCCGCCATGGGGCGGATACTATTGGGGTTAGAACCTGTCTACTTCTGTGCAAAATCTAAAATCTCGGAGTCGCGTATTAAAATAGCTCTTCCACAATTATAGGCAATACCCTTATTCGAATTGCTTTCGAAACCAAGATAAATGCATGTACCACCTCGCCTTTTTACCTCTGTAATTGCTGGTTGTAAGTCTGAATCAGAACTGCCCAGAATAATTGTCTGTACTAATTTATCAACAACGCATAAAATCATATCTATAGCTATTCTTACATCAACACCCTTTTCTTTAAATACAAGTTTATTATGCAGGCCTAGAAAACTATTCGTAACCTGTTGTCCGCGAACGTGTCCCGCAGTAATAACTCGAAACCCTTGACGTTCAAGATGTTGTTTTAATAATCGTCTGTTTTGGATCAATTCTTTTGATTTTTTAGCAGTCGCCGCATGCTCAGTTACCCGTGCATAGTAAAAAATCGTTGCATCGACATGCGTACCGTTTAGAACTTTTTGGAATAACCCCCTAAAATCATATGTATACCATATCGGTTTCGGGACATGCGCTGCAAAGAAAACATTTTCTGCATTCTTCCTAAAATTTTCAAAATCAATCAATAAAATTGTTTCCATATGATTCAGTATAACATAAACCCCGCCGGACCTTACGGTTGGGCGGGGCGTGTATGCTTATAGCATATAGGAGTATATATTGTGAGTCAAACATAGCTGTGGATAACTCAATTAACGATTCTTCTGATGCTACAACCTTCCCCTCCAACATTGTTACAGATTGCTCCGAACGCTGAATGAAATCCGAACTTTTTTTGGCGAAAACCCTGATGCTGACTTCTAATGCCGCGCCTGCGGCGCGAAGCGCCGAGGCAATAAACTCGCAACATACAATTTGGCTCCGGGGGCAGGTATCCTTCACTTTCGTTTCGGGCTACCAACTCGCCTGCCTGAAAAATCCTTCGCTATGGCATGCCATTCCGTAGCTTTAGCGAAGGATGGCTCCGCGGGCTGGCGGCTGTTAGAACCTCTTTGATGGAGATTTAATATAAAAATTGAATTATTTTAACTACCCTACTTTATGATTTTTATTGCCTTACCCTCTATCAGGGCTTCGGTGATTTTTTTGTAAGCCGAGGACAAGATTCTCTGAAAAGTGCTCTGGGAGGTATTCATCTTTTTAGCCGCCTCTTCCTGTTCTAAATCTTTTATATTTTTCAATCTCAAAGCTTCCGCTTCTTCGGTGGTCAATTCCACCACTTCCAAAAACCTCATTGGCACCCCTTGAGGCTTAAAATAAGTTACATTGGGATTAAATCTTATTCTTCGGCAAAGTCTTGGTCTAACCATAAATAATTGAAATAATTAAAACTTAATGATATTCTTGTAATTGAAGAAGGTCTCCCCAGCTCTCTCTGAAAAGAAAAGGCTGGGTTCTCGGCCTTCTTTTATTTTTGTCCTTTGAGTTCGGAAAGCCGGGCTTTAATGGCTTTCAGTTCTTCCTCTAAATCTTTCGCATCTTCGGAAAGCATTTCTGTTTCTTCCTTTTTAGAAGGAGTAAAAGCAGGATAGTAGGAATTATAGCCCCCAAATCTTCCCCCACCAAATCCTCTTCCATATCCACGACCCCAGCCGCGACCCCAGCCTCTGCGCCAGCCCATTCCGGCACCACAGGGACCCAATCCCCAACCCGTGCCGGCGCCCAAACCTCCAGGACCTGTTCCGCCAAATCTTGGCATAGTTTTTATTCTTTTAATTTATTATTATTCGAGGGTCAGACCTTTGTAAATGCCCCTCTGTTATGATTATATATTCATAACTATCCGGTGTCAAGTCTTTTTATCCACAAATTAAAAACCCGGGAGTTATCCCGGGCATCATCTATTTCATTGCTTATAACCATCGCCTTACTCTCTTTTTATAATCAATGTATTCATTCCCAAATGCTTCTTCAAGATTTTTTTCTTTCAAATTTTGGGCGCCTTTTTGAATCATTTTCTCTCTCGGTCTTTCAATTTTAGAAAGATATTTTATTTTCATGTTTATTTTTCACCCCATTAGATATATTGATTATCTAACGGGGTGAACTTTCCAATCTTGCTTTAAGCAAGAAAATCGTTTCTTCCCGAAGTTTGGCTCGCGCCCAGTCCTTTTGGCTTTCGGTTAAAAACTCGCCGAGGCCAACTAAAATATTTCGGTTATTCATTTTTTCTAATAATCCAATACATCTCTCTAATACCTTCTTGAAAGGTATCTCAGCCCTTTTTTCTACAATTTCTTTATTAATTGGCCAATTATTTTTCGTAAAAAAATATACGTCAAAAACATCTCGGCTTGTCTTGCCAACCCGTTCGTACATTGCCATTAATTTGTTGGCAAACATATCTTCCTTAACCATCACAAGCATAGAAATGCCAAGTAACGTCCTGAGTTCATATCGAGAGCCAAACTTTCTGCGGTTCACTTCAATTTTTATGTTTTGGGCTTTTGGATCGTAGGAAAGGATAACTATCAAATTAAAACGTTTTATCCGCGATTCTCGTATTTCTCCATAATCTTGGGCAATCTTCAAGATTTTCTCAAATACTTTTTTCTCTTTATCCTGAGCCGGGTCGAAGGGTTTGCTTTCATCTAATCCCTCGACTTCGCTCGGGACAAGGAGGTCGAAATCAAGATCAACTGATTTACGATCTAAATCGTAAAACATAAGAGCGGCCGTGCCACCCTTGAAGCCGAGATGCGGGGCAAGCGTTGTGTCAGAATAGATTTCTTTGAGAATTTGAAGCTGTATATTTTTGTGGATTGAATAATCTAATGTCATACAATTATTTTGTGGTTTTGTAATACTCAAAGTACTTGTTAACTTTCTTTATCATTCTCTTGTTATTGTAAACAGGCAAAATCTCAAAAACCTTATCCCAGTCCAAAGGATCCAAATGGTCAAAATGATAATCCTTGCTTACATAAATTCTGTCCAAAAAAGCACGTTCCTTTGTGGCAATGGCATAGCCGTCTTTGTGCTCGATGCCAGCAGTATTTGATAAAACATAACTTTTCATTCGTATGAATGTAATTTTTTGACCGTCTATATCTACTTCTCGATTCACATACGACGCAACAAAAATATTGCCGTAGTACTGAAAATTAATCCCGGCGCGAGTCAAGACGGTTTCAAAGCTGATATACGAGGGAGTATAAATTCTTGTCGCCAATTCAAACTTGTCGTAATTTTTATCTTTAGCATACAAACCACGATGAATACGAATTAATTTTCCAGTTTTAACATAGTAGCTTAATCTAACTCGAGCGGCGCCTTCATTTTCCTCGCCCCACAACAAAGCAACATCTTTTGTTGAAAAGACGTTTTTCTTTGACCTCAATAATGTGTCTAAATATTCGCCTTTTTTAATCTTTTTGTCCATTTTTATACTGGATATTAGTTTTAACCTCACTTCCAGTATAAATTATACCGAATATAATGTCAAGGAATGGAATGTGACAAAATAAAAAAAGAGGTTCGAACCTCTAAAAATGGCGGAAATGAACGGACTTTGAGGGAATTATACGCTCAAAGTCCGACGTTGCTCCCGAATTAAAACTTAATCAAACTTTTGAAATTATTTTACCGAATTTAATCCACAAATCAAAGAAACGAAACCTGACCTGACGAATTGCCCGCCGCCGCAGGCGGCGGGCAGGAAAACCCGTTGGCTCGCGGGCAAAAAATTTCCTCCCCTAAAACCCCTCCATTTTTTGCCCGCTCGCCGAAAATTTTTATTTTTCTAATTCACTTAAAAAATATTCACTAGGTAATTTTTAGTTTTTAATCAAGGTTTATTTCTTGTCTCAAAAATTTAAAAGTAGAGATTATTTGGTTTAGGGCACTATCGCTACCTGCGTAACATTCTCTGCTATTTTATAATTATTCAGGTTGCCAACATCTATAACCAAAAGCTGGGGAAATGTTTCTTTGGTGATTAATGGATAGATTTCTTTTCCGTTTTCTATTTTTGGCACACGTAGTTCTATTAGATAATAAAACTTACCATTTTTAGAAAAAAATTGAGGATAAATATTGATTTCTGCTGGAAGATACTTTTCTAAAGTTTTTGTTAAATCAAACTCTTTTCTTTCTTTAGTAATAAGATTCGTTAAAAAAATTATATTGTTCTTTTCCCATTTTTCATACAATAAATCGTAAACCCCTCCAAGGAATTTATTATCGGGAGATAAAATCCCGCTTTCGGAATAATTTGCGTATTTAACTTTTTCCGGTTTGACCAGTTCTTCTGATTCATAAACAATTTCTCCATCTTTATTTAAAATAAAAATTTTATTAGTTGCTACAATCGTTAATAAATTTCCATCTTCTGACCACTTGATAATATTTGAAGCTAAACCAAAAGGAATAGTTTCTGACTCTAAAATCGTTTTTACCTCCTTGGTGTTAACATCTCTTAGTCGAATCTGACTTCCTTCTTTAATATAGGCCAATTTTTCTCCAGTCGGAGAATACACTGGTTCAGCTCCAACTACCGTTATAGTAAAGAGTCCAATATCTTCTGGGGTTATATCTTCAGCTTTAACTTCAACGCCTTTTTTAAAGAATTGAAATATCTCAGTGTAGATTTTAGGATTTCTCCCATCTATTCCAACCTCAAAAAGGGGTGATCCCTGCGTGGGTTCATCAGCTGCCTGAAAATGGAAAAGAATCTTTTTACTTTCTGGAAGCCAACCATCAAAAAATATCCTCTCTCTCCATACCCCAGAAGGCCGTTCTATTTTGACTTTTTCTGTGCCATCACTTTTCAAAATCCATATCCAAGTTAAGGGAATATTAGGTGGTCCCGCACAGCAACCTGTATAGTCTTCGATTTCTTCGTAAACAATGTATTTCCCGTCGGGTGAAAGCACAAAATTCACTATTCCACCTTTCAGTTTCTCAATTTCCTCGGGTTTTACCCATTCTACTCCTTCCCAACGTTTTTTGATTTCTTCAATATTAAGTTCACTGGCTTTGGTTAAAAGTTTTATTTCTCTATTAGAATCTCTTTCCCAAATTTCTTTTCCATTAAGCCAATAAATTTTTTTACCATCGGGCGAAAAAGAAAATCTAGTTATAATTTCTTCTGTATCAACCGTTTTAGATTTCCTTTTTAAATCTTTACTTAACATCCAAATATCACCGTTTTGAAGAAAAGCAACCTCTCCGTCTTGGACCCCCTTTACGTCCTCAATTTTAAGAGTTTCGAGAGATGAAAGAATAATCCCTTCTTCTTTTTTTAATTCTGATTTCTTTATCTCGGGAAATTCAACAGGAACTTCTTGTCTTGTTGAAAACCATAAAATCGCACTTCCAACTACAATACCCAAAACAGCAATAATTCCTATTGACAAAGGGGAAGATATTCTACGATTTAAAAATTTGAACATGGATTTAAATGATTATAAAATACCTCACAACTTCTATTTTATTCTACCATAAAAATTAGAAAAATAAAAATTTTCGGCGAGCGGGCAAAAAATGGAGGGGTTTTAGGGGAGGAAATTTTTTGCCCGCGAGCCAACGGGTTTTCCTGCCCGCCGCCTGCGGCGGCGGGCAATTCGTCAGGTCAGGTTTCGTTTCTTTGATTTGTGGATTAAATTCGGTAAAATAATTTCAAAAGTTTGATTAAGTTTTAATTCGGGAGCCAAAGAATATGATACGAACTCGCTATTTTTAGAGGAAATCGTATTTTCCCGTTCGGCTTTTTGCGCCGACGCCCCGTCCCGCTTCGGCGGGACGGGGCTATTTTCTGCCGTCAGATTTTCCCAAAATTTTTAACTATTAACGGCTAAAAATTTGACACGTATTTTTGAAAATATGCTATAATGAAAGTGGATACAAACTAGATGGCTTTCACGATTTTTATTACAATTATTAAATTGTAATCCCGAAGGGGCAACTTCTGTTCAGATTCGTGAAAGCGAGTTTGTATCCACAGGGTTGCCCCTTTGGTTTGCAAAAATATGAACTACAAAAATTGCGCAATTTATACGAGAGTTTCAACCGACAATCAGGCGGAAAAAGAGTTTTCGTCTTGCGAAGCCCAGGAACAAAAAATAAAGTCATTCGTTGCTAGTCAAAATGATTGGCAAGTGTTTAAGGTTTATTCTGACGCCGGCTATTCCGGGGCAACCCTTGAAAGGCCGGCACTACAACAACTTATTTCAGATTTGAAAAAAGAAAAAATTGATATTGTGTTGGTATATAAAATAGATCGGCTGACCCGTTCGCCAAAAGATTTTTACCAATTGATTGAATTTTTTGAGCAATCAAAAATTGATTTTATTTCAATAACGGAAAGGTTTGACACTTCAACGCCCGCCGGCAGATTACTCCGCAACATAATGCTGACTTTTTCGCAATTTGAAAGAGAACTGACCAGCGAAAGAACGAGAGATAAGATGTTGGAACGGGCCAAAAAAGGAATGGCGAACGGCGGGCTAACGCCTTATGGATATATGCGACGGGACAAAAAACTTATCTCCCACTCCAAAGAAGCAGGAGAAATAAAATCAATTTTTGAAAAATATCTTGAAACGCAATCTTTATCCGCAGTTTATAAATTTCTGAAAGAAAAAGGAATTAAAAATCGTTCGGACAAAAATTTCTCGAAAACAAATATAGCCCATATTTTAAGAAATGTTGTTTATATCGGCGAAATCAAACATAACAACGAAATTTATCAGGGTATTCACAAACCGATAGTTTCGGAGGAAATTTTTGCTCTTGCTCAAAAAATTCACAAAGAAAAGGAGAAAAATTTTAGAGTGTACAGAAATTTTCTTTTCGGCGGATTGGTAAATTGCGAGGAATGCGACTCCAAAATGACATCTTGCTTTACCAACAAAAAAGCAAATGGAAAACTGAAAAGATACTATTACTATCGCTGTACTTCCACTTTAAGACAGGACTGGCAAGCTTGTTCGGTAAAACAAGTTTCCGCCGAAAGGTTAGAAAATTATGCTTTGGAAAATTTAGAGCGGATTTCCCTTGATAAAAACTATTTAGAAAATCTTGCTTTCAAGTTCAACCATAGTTCGAATCCCGAATTAAAAAATTCAGCAATCCCCCGCCAAACTGGATACGAACTAACGCAACCATGCTCTAAATTTTCGCCGGAAACCATCTCCAATGCTCTAAAATTTTTCCTTTCTACTCTCGCAAAAAAGAAAGGAATTGAGAAAAATCTTTGGGCCAAAAAATTCATTGAGAAGATAATTTATTCCAAAGAATGTGTAAAATTTTCCCTATTTTATAGGGAAAATTGGGGAAATCCGGCGGCTGAAAATAGCCCTGTCGGGTCAGGCGCGGCTGAGCCGTCCCGCCAAAGGCGGGCGCGGGAAAATACGATTTCCCCTAAAAATAGCGAGTTCGTATCATATTCTTTGGCTCCGGCGGCAGGATTCGGACCTGCGACCATCTCCTTAACAGGGAGTCGCTCTACCACTGAGCTACGCCGGAATAATACGAATAGTGTACCAGACACATGAGATTTTTCAATACGGAATTGTCAATATAAAAACTCCGATGCGATTCGGAGTTTTTCATACATAATATTCTTTTATTCCCTTTCGCCGATTTTCTTAACTGACTCGTGCTGGCGCATACGTTCCAACGCTTTTGCTTCAATTTGGCGCACACGTTCGCGCGTAATGCCAAAGTCTCTTCCGACATCTTCGAGTGTACGCGTCACGCCGTCGTCAAGGCCAAACCGCATTCTGATAATTTTTTGCTCACGGTCGGTCAAACTGCCGATAATGTCTCGCAAATTTTCCTGCATCATTTTCATCTCGGTTGCGTTATCCGGCGTGGGCGACGTGTCATCTTTGACAAAATCGCCGAAAACAGTATCTTCCTCGTCTTCGGTCACGGGCTTATCAAGCGACACGATGTCCTGGTCGATTTTCATCAGTTGATGAATCTTGTCGGTTTCCTCGCCCATTTCAAACGCAATTTCCATAGGAAGCGGCGGACGGCCGAGGTCCATTTCAAGTTTGCGTTTCACTTTTTTATATTTAGCAATAGTTTCTACCATATGCACCGGAATACGAACTGTTCTGCCGTAATCCGCAATGGCGCGCGTAATCGCTTGTCTGATCCACCATGTCGCATAGGTTGAAAACTTGTATCCCAAACGGTAATCAAATTTGTCCACCGCGCGCGATAACCCAATGTTTCCTTCCTGGATTAAATCAAGCAACGTAAGGCTTGCGGACCGCCCGATATGCTTTTTAGCAATGGAAACCACTAACCGAAGATTTGCCCGAATCAAACTTTGTCGTGCTTCGGGGTCACTTTTTTCAAGACGTTTGCCAAGTTCTCGCTCTTCTTCTTTTGTAAGCAGAGGCACTTGTCCGATTTCACGCAAATAAATCTGAACTGGGTCAGGCATTTCGTCCGTTTCGTCTTGGAATAATCCGTTTTCTCCCACGCGCGTGTCCAGTGGCGTACCCAAAAATTCTTTGACGCCTGTCAGTTTGATATTTGCCGCCTGCAAGCGTTCATACAACTGCTCGATAATCATAATATTTTGTTCCGTATCGGGAATTGCTTGCAAAATTTCCCGCTCGGTAATGAAACCGCGCTGCCGTCCTTTTTTCAACAATTCTTCAATCGCGTTTAACATTTCCGCTTTCTTCATTTTTCTGCCAACGCTGGATGCGCCTTTGGCGAATTGTTTCGTGACAATTCTTTTCCGTTTTTGTATCGCTAAGGTGCGCTTTGCGGTTATTTTTTTGCTTGTTTTTTTTCTCTTTTTTAGCAATCTCCGAAGCCCCAATGTTTTTCTCGCGTACCGAAGCGTCGGGGACATACGAACCTTTTTTGTTTTTGACGTTTTCGCAGTATCCCGTCTTACAAAACGGGATTTTGCGAAATGTTTAACAGCCCTTGCCGTTTTTCGCTTTTTTTTCGTATTCACCCTCATGCCAGCTCCGTCTACGCGGAGAGGCCCGCCTGACGAAGCGGTACGAGGTTTTACCCCCGCACCGGTCCCACTTAGATGGACGGTGCGGGGTTTTACTTTTTTACGCATTGTTTTGTAAGCCATTATGTAATCATAAACGAAAAAATATGAAGTGTAAACCCTATATATTTCAGCAAGAAGACAACGGGCTTCATTTCAAATCATGAATCATGGATCATGAATCATGGATCATGAACAAATTCCAATTTCCAAAATCCAAAACAGTGTCTTCGCAAGAACAAAGTTCTTGCGAAGACGAGAACAAAGTTCTTGCGAAGACATCGAGCGCTATACACTGTTTTCTATCTCCGCAAGCGTTGAGGTAAGCGTATGTGCTTGTTTCATTAGTTCATTCACGCGTTCCACATTTTTCGCCGCTTCGGCTTCTTTGAGCGCAAGCGTTATTTCACGCAAACTTGAGTGTACTTTTTCGCGTTTCAGTTCGAAAAGCGTCAATTCCAATTCTTTCTCGGGTGTGGTGTTGTCCGGAAGCATTGCCAATTCATAATCCGCGCGCAATGCCAAATAATTCAACGATTCCTGGTCAAGCGATTGAGGAAATACACCTTGTTGTAAATCCCCTTCCGGTATGCTTCCCAAAAGCCGGACAAATTCCTGAAACCGATACGGGAAAAACGAATACGCCTCAAACACGGTTTTGTTCGCGTAAGGAATCTTAATCATCAATCCGAGCGCGCGCTCAGCAAGCAAATCCAAACGTGACTTCATGAACAGCACTGACGACTTTTTATCATTTGGTTCGTTTGTTTCGGCCTCTTCCGAAAGAAGCGAGGGAGTTTTGCGAAGTTCTTCAATCAACAGTTCTTCGCGCACCCTAAGTTTTTGACTGATGGTTTGCGTCCATTTTTGTTGGTCAATGGGATTATCTAACAGTTTCAAACGCGGCAAAAGATACGCAACAATGCGTTTTTTATCTTCAGTTGTCGCATCTCCCTGCCGGAATGCAGTATCAACATAGTACGCCATAATATCCTGCGCATCAGGAATAAGCTTTTGCGCCTGTCCGGGATGGTCGCGCACAAAATCAGCCAAATCCTTCTCACTGGGCAGAGATAAAATCTTAACAATAAATCCCTTTTTTGTTGCAAGACCGATGGACCGGTCGGTCGCCATTTCGCCTGCCCTATCCATGTCAAAATCAAACACCACGGTTGCGCACAAACGTTTCAAAATGCTTAATTGATATTCCGTCAGCCCTGTTCCGGAAACCGCGACAATATTTTCAATGCCGTCTTGCCAACCCATGAGCATATCCATATTTCCTTCAACCAACACCGCGGCATTGGCGTCCTTGATAGCTTGCTTTGTTTTATGAAATCCGTACAAAATTTTTCCTTTTTGATACACAAGGGTCTCGGGAGTGTTGATGTACTTTGCTTCCTGCGACTGGTCTTGCGGCCCGCCGAATTCTTGCGGCAAAATTCTCCCGGAAAATCCAACCACGCGGTCGATTTGGTCAAAAATCGGAAACATCACGCGACTGCGAAATCTGTCGTAATACTCGGTCCTCTGTTCTTGCCTTTGCGACCTGGTGATAAGCCCTGCTTGTTCTATATCTTGGGGTGTGAATCCTTTTGTTTTCAAGTGAATAAAAATGTTTTTCCATCCCGCAGGCGCAAAACCAATACCGAATGTTTCAATGGTTTCCTGTTTCATGCCGCGCGATACCATATAATCCATAACGCGCGCGTTGGCGGAAAGGTTTTGCTGATAAAATATCTGCGCGTGCTTCAAAATTTCAAACGCGCGATTGCGCATGGTTTGAATTCGCGGGTCTTCATAGCGTAATTGGATTCCTGCTTTGTCAGCCAAAATTTTTAATGCTTCAGGAAAGTCAACATGTTCGGATTCTTCAATAAATTTGAATATATCGCCTCCTTTTTGGCAGCCGAAGCAATACCACACTTGCCGCTCCGGCGACACGAAAAACGAAGGAGTTTTTTCCTTGTGAAACGGGCATAATCCTTTCATGCTTTTTCCTGACGGCGCCAATTTCACCGTTTGTTTGATGTAGTCAACAACATCAATTTTTGATTTGATTTCTTCCAACGGAGTTAACATATTCGTTTATCCTGTTAAATTGCCTTTAGCACTATTTAACAGGGTTTACTTTATTGCTCAATTTCCAGCAGCCGATTATATTTTGCAAGACGTTCGCCCTGCGCAAACGCGCCGAATTTCACAAAATCAGCCTTAACCGCAACAGCCAAATCAGCCAAGTAGTCATCGGTTGTTTCCTGTGAACGATGCGATATAATAACGCGCCAGTTATTTTGCTTTGCTTTTTCAATCGCGTCAAATGTTTCACTCAAGGTTCCGACCTGGTCTGGTTTGATAATTATTGCGTTAATCATATTTTTCCCAATATACGCGTCCATTTTGCGCGGATTCGTCACGGTCAAATCATCTCCGACCATAAGCGTTGTATGATGAATTTTCCCATATAGCATTTTCCACCATTCATCTTGCTCCTGTTCGGCAAAACCGTCTTCAAGATATGTAATAGGAAAATCTTTTGCGCATTTTACATAAAAATCGCAATATGAAGACGGTTCAAACTTAGCAATGTTATTTGCCGCAACATCAAGGCCAAAATCAACTGGAAAATCGTTTTGTGTACGCACCGCGTCAAGAGCTTCAAAAACTGCGTATTCAGCGTCTTGCCCAAAAAGAATAACGCCGTCTTTCGTTATGTTCCCTGCCCAACCGCCTTCATAGCCGTATGCTTTATTCCATCCGAGTGTTTTTGCGTATTGCATAAATGCCTGGGAAAACGATTTGAGTATTTCAATTTGTTGGTTTAAGGAGTTAACTTTTGGGATAATCAAATGCTCCTGAAATGCCAAATTATTTTGCGCATGCACCCCGCCCTCAACAAGATTATACAGCATTCGTGGAAACGGCCCATGGGTGCTCACGCGCTTATTGATTATATTTCCTAAGTGTTGATACAAAGCAATTCCTTGTTCACGCGCAGCCAGCCTGCTGCATGCGATACTTATACCAAGTATTGCATTTCCGCCGAAATTCTTTTTTTGCGGCGTAGCGTCAGCTTGTATCATTGTATTATCCAAAACGCGTTGGTTTTCCGGGTCAAATCCGTGTAGTAATTGATTCAATGTTTCATTGCAGATTTTGACCGCTTGGTCCGGCGCAACATACATTGCTTCAAACATTCCTTCTGATTTTCCAAACGGCACGCGAAACTCGCCCGCGAGGCCGCATTCATCCGTTACGGTTACTTCTATGGTTTCCTGTCCGCGAAACCCCAAAACTTTTTCAGCTGCAATGGTTTGAATCTGCGGCATATTATTTCCTTGATCTCTATAAACTATTTTTCTTCATCCTTATACTGATGAGATAATTTATTATATTCATCAGCAGAATACAGACATAATCCTTTTTGTTGCGTGAGAATTACTTCTGCAATACCGACATCCAGAATTATACGGCTACATACAGTACAAAATGGTTTCCCCCATTTCACCACCTCTTCATTAATTCTCGTAAAATAAAGCCTTGAACCATCCAGCTTTTCTGGTTTATGTTTTAAAGCGTCAATAATTGCCCGCCATTCAGCATGCATGCAGCATGTGCGGTCGTACTTAAATTTCTGAGGAAGTTGATATTCATTTAAACAAGTTCTATGTTCCTCGCTGTTAAGTGGTGGTGCATTATATCCTTCTCCAATTATTTCACCATATTTTACAATTACAGCTCCGCATTTTGCCCGCAGGCATAAACCCTTCTTGGCGACATCGGCCGCCTTTTCGATTAACTTAATCGCCTCTTGTTCTTGTTGTCCTTCCAAATACTTCATAGCTTTACGTTTCGACGCTTTTTTTGCCCAGCGTCATAATTGTTTTGATTACCGAGTCAGGGTTCAAACTGATTGCCTGAATGCCGGCTTTTTTCAAAAACAGCGCGAATTCCGGATAATCGCTCGGCGCCTGACCGCAAATTCCCACATATTTCTTTCGGTCATTGCACACCTTGATAACTTGAGCAATCATGATTTTGACTGCTTTGTTTTTTTCATTTGCGATATGCGACACAATGCCCGAATCTCGGTCAAGCCCCATAATCATTTGAGTCAAATCATTTGACCCAATAGACATGCCGTCGAATATTTTCAAAAACTCGTCAGCAAGCAAAATATTTGATGGAATTTCCGCCATCACATACACTTTGCAATTTTTAATGCCGCTTTTGCGAATAAGGGCAAGCACTTTTTTCCCTTCTTCGGGCGTACGGCATACCGGAACCATGGGGATCACGTTTGAAAACCCCATCTCGTTTCTGACACGGGCAATTGCCTTGCATTCAAGCGCAAACGCATCAGCGAACTTCGGGTCATAATATCGCGACGCTCCGCGCCACCCTATCATAGGATTTTCCTCATGCGGCTCGTATAATACTCCAGCGATTAATGTTTCATATTCATTGGTTTTGAAATCAGAAAACCTGATAATAGCATCATACGGATAAAATGTTGCCGCGATTTTTGCAATGCCTTCGCTCAATTTATCCACATAATATTGAGTTTTATCCTCGTATCCTTTGGTTAACGCATCAATTTTACGCACAAAAGAAGCGATTTCCGATTGAGGGTGGTATGGAATTTTTACCAACCCCTTTTTCAATTTTGCATAATCCAATAAGGCTTTTGGATGAATGCGAATATGCGACGCAATGATAAATTCAAGACGCCCTAATCCGACGCCTGACACAGGCAACGCGTGGTATCGGAATGCTTCATCGGGCGACCCGATGTTTAACGCAATTTTGACTCCCGGATTAGGCAAATGCTTCAATGAATGACGCATCACGCGAAAAGGCAAAAGCGTGCGGTAAATTTTTCCAATTTCTCCTGAAGAACAATCAATTGTGATGTCGTCTCCTGTTTTAAGCAAACGAGTCGCATTGCCCGTTCCGACCATACACGGAACGCCAAGTTCGCGGCTCACAATCGCGGCGTGGCTTGTCCGCCCGCCCTTATCCGTCACAATCGCAGAAGCGATTTTCATCACGGGTTCCCAATCAGGGTCGGTAATTTCAGTAACGAGAATTTCGCCTTTTTTAAATGTGGCAATGTCCTTGACATTTTTAATCACCCGAACCGTACCGTTCGCAATTTTCGTTCCGACCGCAATCCCGACAAGAATCGGGCTGCCAGGTTTTACGCGCAAGGCATATTCTTCATACACAATTTCTTTTTTACCCGCGTGAATTGTTTCGGGCCGCGCCTGCACGATAAAGAGCTGATTGGTGACGCCGTCTTTTGCCCATTCAATATCCATGGGCGTATATTTTTTGTGCTTTTTGGAAAAATGCTGTTCAATTTTGAGACACTGCACGGCAAGTTCACGGATTTCTTTGTCCAGAAGTACGAATACATTTTTGTCTTTTTTTGAAACCGGAACGGTCTTGGTTGATTTTTGCCCGGAGCTGTATACAAGCTTTATATTTTTCTTTCCCAATGCATGAGAAATAATGGGATAAAACCCCTTTTCAAGCGACGGTTTAAACACGATGAATTCGTCAGGAATCACCGCGCCCTGCACAATCAATTCGCCCAATCCGTATATGCCCGTAATACTGATAACTTTATCAAAACCAGTTTCGGTATCAATCGTAAACGCAACGCCAGAACATGACTTATCCGAACGAACCATTTTTTGGATGCCAACCGAAAGCGCAATTTTGGACGGATTTCCGCCAGAGGCGGATCCGCCTTTGACGGAAAATCCCTTATCAACGCGATACGAAATGGCTCTATCAGTAAACAACGATGCAAAACATTTTCGCACTGCTATCATCAGTTGTTTTGCCCCGCGAATATTCAAAAATGTCTCTTGCTGTCCGGCAAAACTTGCCCCGGGCAAATCCTCTGCAGTTGCTGACGAACGCACCGCAACATCCACGTTTTGCGTTTTATAAAACTTTGAAAGCTCGTTGTACGACGCGATAATCTGTTTTCCCAAATCAAGCGGAAATTTTCCGGATACAATCAAATCACGAATGAGTTTACCCCGGCGCGCCAAATCGGCAATATTGTGCGTATTGATGCCTTGTAAAATCTGTTTGATTTTACGGTCAAACCCGTTTGTTTCTAAAAAATACCGATATGCGTCAGCACTAATGGCAAACCCATTGGGAATTCGAACACCCAGCGGCGTTAGTTCAGAATACATTTCGCCCAACGCGGCATTCTTCCCTCCAACAAGCGGCACATCTTTAATGGATACTTCCTGAAACCAATAAATCAATTTTGTTTTTGTCATATGCGTATATACTTTTATTTTTTTGTTTTATCCGCCGGAGAAGATACCGTGGCGTAAGCGCGTGGAGTTTTATACAATATCATCAAATCAGCGACGTTGCTTCCGGTTTTACCCGTTTTGATATAATCTTTTGTTTTTGAAAAAAAAGCATACGAGTTATTGTTACGCACATACACATGCGAGTCCAACCCAAGTTTTCGCGCGTGTTCCCTTGTCAACAGGTCTGCAATGGCGCCGGCATATGGCGTATTATCAATACCATCCGAAGCTGCGGAAATAAACAATTCGTTCTTTTTTATTTTATCAAGCGCGGCAAGGACGGCTTGCTGATTTCTCCCCCCTTTCCCATTTCCTATAACATGGACAATTGTTTCTCCACCCGCAATATATACATCCGCCTTTGTATCTTTTTGAGACATACGTTTCATCGTCGCATATGCCCTATTTGCGTCTCCGTGAAACCGTGCATCAACGATGCGCGGACGCAATCTTACTTTTTTCGCTTCTTGCGCCATTGCGCGTAAGGCTGTCGTATTCGTCAACACAACATGCTGTGATACATGCGTAAAATATTTTTTCTGCTTAGGCGTTTCGCCAAAATATCTCACTTTATTTTTATATGCATTCCATAATCCGTATTTTCTCAAAATACGCCGCGCATCTGCATTTGACGTATTATCTTGATACAAAGGACCGGACGCAATAACGTTCGGGTCATTTCCGACAACATCGGAAAAATACAAAACGCATATAGGGAGCGGATACAGCATGCGCGCGAATTTTCCTCCCTGCACTGCGGACAAGTGTTTTCGCACGCAGTTTAATTCATAAATATCTGCCCCGCCTTTTTGCAAATTACGAGTCAATTGAATAAAATCTCTCTTGTCAATGTTTTCAGGAATAAAAAACAAACTTGAACCACCCCCTGATACGAACGCTATAAGCAAATCTTTTTGAGGGTCAAGGCTTTTTGTAAATGCGACAATTTGTTTTGCAAATCCGATATTGCGCGCTGAAGGCAACGGATGCGTTCCTTTTTTACTTTTCAAGAATTTTAACTTTCCTTGCACCATATCAAGAATCAAACCGCCGTATATCCTTTTACCCAGAATTTTTTCCATATATGCTCCGGCTTCATACGCGCATTTCCCAATGCCAATAATGCCAATGCGGCGGTATGCGGAACAATCAATTCGTTCATTCTGCACATGCAAAATGGCGCCTTTTAAAAAGATAGATTTTTGCAAAACCGTTTGCGTATCAATTGCCCGGTATCCGGATTCCAAAATCCGCAGAGCAATCCTGCGCTCAGGCGTTTGCCCCAGCTGCCTTGTGTTTTGAATAATCATTGCTTTTTATACATTTAAAGCGCCGCGCAATTCGCTTGGCGACTGTTGGTGCACAAACACATTATATAAAGCTGCAAGAATCCGCGGCGTCGGAATATTTCGTTCTTTCAGCAACCGAACCATGCCCGTCAAGGACCGTATGCCTTCGCTTTGTTGAGTTACGACGCTATTTTTCGCAAATAATTCACCCATCATGCGATTGCGGGAATAGTTGCTGATGCTTGTAGCGATAAAATCTCCTTCTCCTGCGGTTCCACACAATACTTTTTTATTTATGCCGATGGCATCTGACAACGCATCCCACTCGTTTAAAATTTTTGCCATAACATATCCTCGCGCGTTATCGCCCAATTCCCAACCTTCAATCATCCCGGCTATAATGGCATAGATATTTTTCAACACGCTTGCATATGCCACGCTTTCCATATCGTGTTCTGATTCCATACGGATTGCGCTTTTTTCAAAAACATCAAATGCAAAACGGCACACGTCGTCATTGCCCGCGATAACGCCGTACGCGCTTTTTCCAGCATTAATTTCCTCTGCAATCATAGGACCAGCCAAAATCCCATGCGGATTACGAAGCATTTCATTCATCATATGATACATCGTCTTTCCGTCATCAGTCATTCCTTTTGACAGGCAAATGACATACCCGTTTGGACGCATATGGTCGCGGATATCGCGCAAGACAGTTGCAACCGTCCACGATGGCGTAGTGATAAAAACAGCAGCGCTTTCGGAAACGATTTTCTTTACATTTTTTTCAGTACTGCGTTTTGCAGGGTCAATGTCCCATACATACACGGAATGTCCGCTATGCTTGAACACATTTGCCAAACACGCCCCCATCTCCCCGCCCCCCATGCATGTAAGCGTATAACTGTTCATAAATAATTTACACAATTTATTCGTTGTTCCCGCACAAACCTCGCGCGTATTTTTGAAGCAATGATATGTCTTTTTGCTGCGCGCCGGTTTTTTTTGCAAGGTCAATGGTCGTATACGACACAATATCCCGCAGCAGATACAACCCATGTTCAGCCAAACGCGCATACAGCCAACCGTTATTCAAAAACGGAAAAACATTCATCGGATACAGCGCTTTTTGTTCAATCAATTTTTCCAAACTCTCGTGTTGCGGATACCCCCAACTTGTTAGTTTCATGCCCTTGCATTCTGCGAATCTGATCGCTTCCGAGGTGCAACGCGTGTTGGTCACGAGCCAGCCATTATAAAATTCCTGGCGATTACCGGGGCCGCGTTCCCATTTTTCTTTGATGTCCAAAAAACGGGCCCACACGTATAACGCCACTTTCAAATCGCAGCGCGCGCCGGGCGTATTGTGGTATTTGCATTCTACCACATATGTTTCACCATCGCGTTCAACAACAACATCAATTTCATATTGCACGCACGCGCCCCATACCATTTGATTGGTTTTAGTTTGATATCCGTACGACCCTAAGAGCGCGGCAATATATTTTTCAAACGGATATCCCGTTGGCCCCATTTGCATAATGGCGCGGCGGAGATTGTATTTTCCTGCAAACACCGGATTGTACTGGTACAACAATTCGGTAATTCTGCGAAAAATATCATCAGAGCGCAACTCTCTGATATGAACGCCTTTGATATCTTCTGCAAAAGAACGAGCCGTAGATTCGTCAACGCCGATGCGCGCGAGAGATGATATGATTTTCTGAGGCCGGAATATTTCCCGTTTTCCGTCTGCCTTGATGACGAACATATATATAATTTATACTTATTTTTTCTTTATACGCACGGGGTATATTGAAATCAACAGCGCAAAACCCATCACCGCGGCTAATACCTCTGAAATAAGACAATACAAACACCATGCATGGAGGCGCATTGCTTGAATATATACAAGCCAACCTGAAAATACGATTCCCCATGCAACAGCAAGCATAATGAAATGCACGAAAACAGATTTGCGCATGTCAAAATATGCAATGCACGCGAAAAACAAAATACCGTAATACAGCAATCCCCATACAGCAAGCGGCACGCCCCATACCATGCTATATGAACTTTTCATAACCGTATCGCAAGAAAATCCCCAAAAATCGCACGCAGGCCCGCGATGAAATACATATTCCCCCATAAACAAATATGCAGTATCAACAATGCCGATTATACTTGCAGCCAAAACAACAAAAGGAAAAAGATTATTTCGCCGCATGCCCTGTAGTAGAAATACGACAGAATTTAATGCCGTATTTCTTGTTTTATTTTATCAACAATATAATTCATGCCCATTGGTTTGTATATATTTATTTATGAAATTCTTTTGTTAAGGCAGTCGCATTTTTCCGCCAAAGGCGGATCTGCCTCTGGCATGACACTACAGGGCATGCCCCGTAGTAGTCCCGTTAATTATCTTTGAATATAAACAAGGGTGCTGAAGTTTATTTATCTCTATGGTCGTCGGTTGCCTTTCGTGTTCCATATATTTTATCCCTTCAGCCAGAAGACCGTGGGCTTCTTTTCAAATCATGGATCTTGAATCATGGATCTTGAACAAATTCCAATTTCCAAAACCCAAAATACAAAACAGTTTTGAATTCGGAACATTTGAATTTTGAAATTATTTAGAAATTAGTGCTTAGAATTTTCCGCCATAGGCGGACCAGGCTCTGGCCGAAGGATTTTTTATATTAATAAGAAAAGCGTACATTAATGGGCTTCGCCCTGAGGACTCCATTTTACGGGATCACTACCTAGCATGCAATGCTTGGTCAACTAATGCCTTAAACGCGTCATACGACTGCGGATTTTGAATGCGCGTGCTATTAATAAAAATCGTTGGCGTCCACTGGACATGGTCATGTATCCCCATTTGATATTGCGCAAACACTTTATCCATAATATCTCTGGATGCCATATCTTGGGAGAATTGATTTACGTCCAGTTTCAACGTTTTCGCATACGATTTGAAAAATCCCTGCGCTTCATCGATGTTTTTGCTTTGCAGCCATTCATCTTGCTTTGTAAATAACATCGCGTGCATATCCCAAAACTTTCCTTGCTTACCAGCTGCTTCTGCCGCGAAACTTGCAGCCAACGTATACGGATGATTTTGATATAACGGAAAATTCCGATACACCAATGCCACATTTGTTCCTTCATCCGATACGATTCTATCCATAAACGATGCGTAATATTTGCACGCTGGACACTGGAAATCGCTGTATACAATAATGCGCACCGGCGCGTTCTGATTTCCGCGTATCCAATCAGATTGGGAAATCGGGGTAATGTTTTCAGATTCGGGATTTGATTGGGTATATGACCACCATAAAAACCCAAATATGGCGCCTATGGCAAGTATTCCTCCTCCCCATAAAGCGATTTTTTTCATCAGGTTTTTTTGCATATGCATATGCTTCATTTGTAAGATTTCTTATCGTTGTTTACACTTTAAAATGAGGAAGTTGGTTTCGGAAACGCTTCGGGTAGCGAACGGGCACGGTTTTGAACCAGCGAACTATTTCAATACTTTATTATCTGTTCACCCTTTTTTGCATTTTTGTTATATTCGGATGGTTTATTAATAATATTTGATTTATCCCTATTTTGAACGATCGTCCCAAATACAGACAAATCAAATTTCTTCATGCATGCTATTGTAACATGTAAGAAATCCAGGTATTTTCCTTTTTGAAAAAGTAAACAACGCTGATAATTCCCACACCTCATTGTACCATACGATAACTGAAAAAACATAACCTATGCTTTCTCCTTTTGAAAAAACGCTTGCCCCGTAGTGAGAATGCGACTGCCTTAACAAGAGAATTTAATAAATAAACACGTATAAACTGTAAAGAATTGATTACATTGTTGATAAAATAAAATCAGAAATACGGCATCAAATTCTGTCGCATTTCTACTACAGGGCTTGCCCAATACGATTTTCCCTTTCAACTGAACCGCATTGCGCAAAAAACAGTCAATCCGCGTAACAAGCGCCAAATTACTTAATGTCCTCGTCTTCGCAAGAACTTTGTTCTTGCGAAGACACTGTTTTGGGGTTTGGAAATTGGGATTTGTTCAAGATCCAAGATTCATGATCCAAGATCCGTGATCCAAGATTTGAAAAGAAGCCCACGGTCTTCTGGCTGAAGGGATAAAGACAACCAAACAAAAAATATCGGTTTTACTCATTCGGAAACAGGATGCTGATTGTGCGAAGGTGCGCGCTTTCTTTTTTGTATGATTCCCCATCCGATACATACGAAAAATGAAATACTCAAACCAAGCACGATATAGATATGAAGCGACGCGTACACGCTCCATACATCCATCAAAACCTTTGACGCAGAAATGCCAAGCATATTAAATAACAAAGAACCCGCGGTTGTGAATATAATAAACCGCCAAAAATTGTATTCAGCCAAACCCGCAATATACGAAGAAAACAACCGCACATATCCGAAAAACCTCACGCCGAATGCGGTATAATCCCCGTATTTTTCATACCAATAATGGATTTTTTGCTCAATTGCCGCAAACGAAACATTATTCCTCAACCTGTATTCAAGCCAATGTCTACCGTACTTGCCCGCTGCGTACGCTGTTGCAGCGCCGAACATATGGCCAGCGGTTAAAACAACCATCACAAGCCAATACGAATGGATGCCTTTCTCAATCATATACGCGCCAGATAAATATCCTATTTCAATCGGAAGCGGAAACGCAATATTTTCCAAAAACATGGAAATAAAAATACCCACAAGCCCCCAATGCTGGAACACGATGTAAAAACCTGAAATCCACTGTGTTATCATATATAATTACAATATGTATACCCTTTTTATATAATACACCATATTTTCTTTTTCCCGCTTTGCGGGATTGTTAAAAATCTACTACGAGGTTCCATTTTAAACTCTAAGCAATTAAAGTCTTCGCAAGAACTTTGTTCTTGCGAAGACGAGAACATTAGTGCTTAGAATTTTCCGCCATAGGCGGATCAGCCTCTGGCCGAAGGACTTTTTACATTAATGAGAAAGCGTACATTATGGGCTTCGCCCTGAGGACTCCATTGCTATTACAGCATCGATATACGCAAACTGAATGCTATAATACATATACGTATGAAAAAATCGCATCGAACACTGCTTTTTTGGATTCTGGCCGCGCTTTTTTGCATCGGAACGCCGATTGTTGTTCTTATGTCGCAAGGGTACGCGTTTGATTGGAAACATTACCAATGGGTTCAAACAGGCGCCATATTTTTAAAATCTCGGCCTTCGGCAACCGTTATACGCATTGGGAACATAGTTCAGCGCGTCAAACCCGCAGCGGAAATACTCTACACCGGAACATTATTCCAGTCACTTATCCCAACACCATATTTTGTTGAAGTCGCTGCGCCTAATACCACAACATTTCTTTGGCAAAAGACACTACCCGTGCAACCTCTTACGGTCACAAAAGCAACGCGTATCGCCATCCCTTATTCGCAACCGCGCACGGATGCCGTACAGCTTTCCACCACAACAATCAATTTTGTGCAGCCGCGCGATGCGCAATCGTTTGCATGGAGTTCTGATTTAAAAACGCTTTTCATATACGACCAAACAAACGCAACAAGCCAGCGCGCCATAGACCTTTCAGAAATGGCATCGTCCTCTATATCGGATAAAATTCGTTCAGCGCTTTTTTCAAAGGACAAAGATACTCTATTAGTTCGCACCAATGAAACCGTCTTGATAAAGACAAAAACAGAAATCATAAACGGCAAATCTTATTTTGCTGATTTTCTGCGGCAAACAGGGCTCATGCTTTCTTCAATCCGTTTCCGATGGCACGCAAACCAAAACAATATCCTCATTCTGATGACCAGCCAAGGCGGATACGCGTTTGACTTCCAAACACAGCGCTACACGCACTTTACCGAAAAACCGATTATTGAAATATCTGAAACAAAAACAGGAAATTATTTTCTTGATGAGAACGGCATCATATATTCTTTTGACCCGTCAAAGCAACTGTCTGAAAAACGCATCGCCATACTCCCCATTGCGCATCCGGGCCAATATGCATGGTCGCTGTACGAACTGGATAATAATCGGCTCGTTGCTTTTGCAAAAAACGGTCCATTATCCGTGCTGGATACCATCAATGGTTCATCTTTGCGAATTACAAATTCAGCCCTTGATGTCGCTATCACGGCAAACGAAACAAAAATGGCGTATGCGACTGGCAACAACCTATATGTCTATTTCCTGGAACAAATGTATGACGATGTAAAATACGAACAAGGACAATCATTTTACATTGCTCCCTTGACACAACAGGCGTATAAAATCTTTTTTGCAAACGACGACTGGTCAGTCATCGCGCTTTTTGCAAAAACTATCGTGCTTGCGGAAATAGATTCGCGCCAACCAGCGAATCATTGGACAATTCCCACAGACATTAGTTTTCCGCTTACATGCGGTAATTCGTCGTGCTCCTGGGTCCAAACAGGAAGATTGGTGCGCGCCGCATTGTTTCCTTAGGACGTTTAGCGTCCCTTAATTGGCGTCGTACGGTTCAAGCGGGCATAAATCGTGACGATGTTTTCGCGCAGGACAATAATCGCGTCCATACTGCACAAGGCGCAAAGCAAATGTTCTCCATTCACTTTGGGGAACAATGCGCATTAAATCCAATTCTATATTTTTCGGGTTCTTGTAACTGGTCAATCCCATTAATCTGCTTAACCGAATCATGTGAGTATCAACCACGATACCAACCGGTTTTTTCGTGCATTCGTTGATAATCACATTCGCGCTTTTACGGCCAATGCCCGGAAGCCCCGTAAGAGCGCCCATAGTTATAGGAATCTTTCCACCGTATTGATGTACGATTTTTTGCGCAGCTGCGATAATATGCCGCGCTTTGGTTTTATAATAATTAACGCCGCGAATATCAGACATAAACTCCCGAGGCGACGCTTGTGCGTATGCTCGAATTGTCTTGTGTTTTTTAAAAAGCTTTTTTGTAATGTGGTTTACTTTCACGTCCGTAGTTTGCGCAGACAAAATCACGGCAACCATAAGTTCCCATTGAGATGAAAAACAAAGCGAAATACGGATGCGCGGATACAATCGTTTCAAAGTCCTGATGATATTCCGGACTTTTTGCCGATGAGAAACTGACATACCGAGTAGTGATCCTGTTAATAATTCTATTTAGTATACCCCGCTAGAGACAAACCGCCCCAAGGCGGCCGTAGCCGTGTCTGTGGCAGGGTGGTCTCTAACGTGACATACCAAATTATTCCACAACAATCTGAATCACATACGGACGAACTGTTCCTGTACTCATCTCATACGGCGTTAAGGTAAACGATTGGTCAGCAATGAAATCAATGCTTTTTGACATTCCGGGCAAAATTGCGCCACTGTCAATCGTCCCGCTTCGAAAACGAAGCCCTTGTGCATCAACATTCGCATTCATCGCATGAAGCTCAATTTTGATGCGCCATCCTTTGGGAACGTGAACAATCGTCATCCCAGCTGCATCATTATCAACATCAATTGACACGAGCCGCGTTTTCACTATTGGTTCTTGAGGTGGCAAAACTGACGGTGATGAAGAAATGTTAGGAGATAAAGATGGCGTTGTAGTTGTATATGCGGTTTGCGAAGTAAGGGGTTGAGGCGTTCTGCTATTTTGATACTTATTCGATTTTTGAAATGCCTTGATAAAAACGCCCCCTAAAACAAGGGCTAAAACAATAATGAGAATTCCAAATAATTTCCCCATCATAACTTTCTATCAACATCGCAAGACGATATTATTGTCTAGCGCTTTCCCCATTGCGGTGCTTTTCGCGCACGCTTGAGCCCGAATTTCTTGCGTTCTTTTTCGCGTGCATCGCGCGTAAGTAATTTCGCTTTTTTCAATATTGTCCGGTGTTCTTGTTTCATTTTGACAAGCGCGCGGGAAAGCGCATGGCGAATCGCTTCAGCTTGTCCGCGCATGCCGCCGCCTTTGGTTGTAATATTCACGCCTACCTTCCCTTCAAGGCCTAACACTCGCAAAGGTTCGAATACGATTTTTTGTAATTCAAAAACCGGGAAATACGCGTTCACGGATTTTTTATTAATCGTGATGTCAGCGCCGTGTTCCATAAGCCGCACAACAGCAACAGCGCGCTTGCGCGTTCCTTTTGCGCGGATATATTTTTTTGATTCGGATTTTATTTTTTTGGTTGCCATACATTATGTGAATATGATATTTTTCAACAGTTTATCGCGCTGATTATTTTTGGGAAGCATGCCGCGAATCGTATGCATAAATACCGCAGACGGCTTTGCTGCAAATAATGCTTTCACTTTGATTTCTTTCAAATGGCCCATATATCCCGTATGATACCGATACACTTTTTGACTTAGTTTTTTCCCGGTAAATCGAACCGCATCAATATGTTCAATTGAAACAAGAGGGCATACCTGTTGAAGATTTCTTTTGTACTCAGGGGTATGTTTTCCCAATAAAACTCGCGCTACCTGCGTAGCCAAACGCCCCATAGATTTCCCCGTTGCGTCAATTGTTATATGAGCTGGTTCCATAACGTAAAAATAAATGGCGCTATTTTTGCTCCACAAGACTAATGATGCACATCGGTGACGCGTCGTGAGTCCTGCGCGGTAGCGCAATAATTCTCGTGCATCCCGAAGTTCTATTCGCAAACCGCGGGACAAGAATTTTATATAACTTCTCCGCTGATTTTTTTGGGAGGCGAGCTAACAAAAGACGATACGCAGCAAGCGTTTGTTTCTTTGCAAGAGTCATCAACGGACCAAAAAGACGGGCTGTTTCTTTGGCGCGGGCGCGCGTCGTTGTTATCTTTTCCTTCATAATCAAATTATGCACCAACGACTTAGTGAATGCATTTCGATCGCCTTTTTTGCGTCCGAATTTTTTCCCGACTTTACGGTGCCGCATATATTTATTTCAAATCAATACCGTGCTGTTCGGCAACTTTTCGAATTTCTTGAATTGCTTTATCGCCCAAACCCTTGAATCTGCTTATTTTATCAAGATTTAGTTTCCCTATGTCGTCAAATGTTTTGACGCGATGTTTTGCCAATATCGCCAAAAACCGGGTCGAAATGCCCGAGAGAACCAATTCGTTTACCTGTTTTTCGCGTTCTTTGCCAGAAGCATCCTGGGCTGTTTTCTCCTTTTCAATCCTCAAATTTCCGAAATGGTCAACTAAAATCCCGATTGCTTGGTCATATGCGTCCAGTGGAAAAAGCGAACCGTCGGTTTCAATGTGTAAACGCAAACGGTTATAATCCGCTCGTCCTTCAACCATCATATTTTCAACTTCAACATTGACCAAGGTCACGGGAGAAAAATTCGCGTCAAGCGCAACGGTTCCGATAGGAAGCTTTTCTTTTCTACGCTGGTCTACCTCGGAATATCCCATACCTTTTTCAACAACCATTTTCATATCCAGAGCGGCACGCTTGTCAGTCAATGTCGCAATATGCGCTTCTGGATTGACGATTTCAACCAAGGGATTCTTTGCGATATCTGAAGCAGTCACAATTCCCTCGCCTTTTTTTACAAGCGATAGCGTTTGCGGTTCATTGGAAAAAACGCGGAAACGCAGTTTTTTCAAATTAAGCGATATGTCAATTACATCTTCCAGAATGTTCGGAATAGTTGAAAACTCGTGGTGAACGCCTTCCACGCGAAACGATGTGACCGCAGCTCCTTCGCACGAAGAAAGAAGCACGCGCCGCAACGCGTTTCCCAATGTTACTCCGTATCCCGGGAATAATCCTTCAATTTCAATAACCGCCTTGCGGGCATCTGACTCGACGATTATTGGTTGTTTCGGTAATGTAATCATATGTTCATTTTCCGTTTGTTAATTATGTTTACCCCGTCAGAAATTCATAAGTACAAAGAATCTGAAGAGGATAGTATGTTTTAGAAAATCTTTTATTTTTGCTCGTGCATTATTTTGTTGAATTTCATACGGGGTTTACCCCGTAGTAGAAATGCGACAGAATTTTATGCCGTATTTCTGATTTTATTTTAATACACAGATATCAATTTACTAGGTTGTATACGTAACATGCATGGAATTCTTTTGTTAAGGCAGTCGCATTCTCACTACGGGGTTTACCCACGCACCAATCTTGTCTAACAAGGATGGTGCGGGGTTTACACTAACGGGAGTAAAACTCAAGAATAAGGGGAATATTGAAATTAATGCCGCTTTGCTCAAGTGTTGGAACCCCTACAACTTCTGCTCTCAAAGCATCCGGGTCGGTTTTAATCCACGCTGGCGGTATGTGCTTTTTAATCGTTTCCAAAGATTCTGAAAATGCTTTGGTCTTTCTTGCTTGACCGCTTACGGTTATGATATCTCCTCGCCGCATTGCGTAAGAAGAAATGGTTACGCGTTTGTTATTGACCAAAATGTGGCCGTGCGAAACCAATTGGCGCGCAATACTCCGCGAAGGAGCAAACCCGGCGCGAAATACCGTATTATCCAACCGCGATTCAAGCCCGCGAACCAAACAATCGGTCTTTGAAATAATTTTATTACGCGTTGCATCAGACGCATACCGTTTCATGCGACGCTCGCTCAATCCGTATGCCAAACGGATTTTTTGTTTTTCCGCAAGCTGCAACGCGTATTCAGACATCATGCGGCGTCGTTTGCCGTGCATGCCCGGACGATATGGTTTGCGAATCATTGCTGATTTTTGCGAGAGCGACCGTTCAGCTTTGAGTTGCAAATACTCTCCAACAGCTCTGTTCTTTTTTTCCTTTGGACCTAAAATAAACGCCATACCATACAAAATATCATTATACTCTGCGGGGCTTTACCGGGCGAGGACCGTTGTGGGGAATAGACGTCACGTCCTGAATAGCGGCGATATCAACGCCTTGGTTAATCAATGCTCGCACCGCAGCTTCTCGTCCTCCGCCAATGCCGCGAACAAACACAACTACTTTGCCCAGTGTTACTTTTTTTAATTTTTGGAGCAATGTGTCAACTACGCTCGTTGCCGCATACGGAGTTGCTTTTTTGGGACCCTTGAACCCCAAACTTCCAGAGGATGACCACGCGACCATATCTCCTTTTTCGTTCGTCACACAAATCAACGTGTTGTTATATGACGCATTGACATATACACGGGCCTTTTCAAGGTGTTTTGAAGGACCATGGCTTGCGGCTACTCCTGCTTTTTGAATATTGGATGTAACGGCCTCCTGCTCTTGTAAAGCATGTTCGCCCGTTTCTCGCATGACTGTTTTTTTACCCATAGAAAAGAAAAATATGCATATTATGTTTTTGACGCGGAACGTTTTCTTCCCGACCCAACCAACTTTTTTACATTCCCGCGAACCGTTCGCGCATTACGCTTTGTGCTTTGTCCTCGCACGGGCAATCGCTTCATATGTCTGATGCCCCGATAGCATTTGATATCTTTCAACCGCTTGATGTTGGTTTGAATTTCACGGCGCAAATCACCTTCAATGCGATATTGTTTTTCAATCGCATCGCGGATTTTTGCAATTTCCGCGGTGGTCAAATTTTTCGTCCGCGTATTTGGAGAAATTCCCGCTTCTATGACAATTTTTCGCGCGCGCGTAGGACCGACGCCAAAAATATATCTCAACGAGATATCAATCTGCTTTTCATCTGGAATAACGACTCCTGCAATTCTCATACAAATACGATAACAACGGTTTTTTATCCCTGCCGCTGCTTATGACGTTTCGTGGAGCAAATGATATACACGCGCCCCTTTCTCCGAACCACTTTGCACTTTGCACATCGTTTTTTAACTGACGTTCGCACTTTCATATCATTTTCGATAAATAATTCGCCCATGGTCCGGGTTATACGAAGAAAACTGGACCGTCACGCGGTCCCCTACAGTGACTTTAATAAAGTGCATTCGCATTTTACCAGCCAAATACGCAAGAACTTCTCGGCCGCTATCAAGCCGGACTCGAAACGTAGTACTTGGCAACGCTTCCAGAACTTCACCTTCAAAACACTGCTCTGAACCCTTATTCGCCATACACGTGTCCTATTCTACTCACGATAAGGGGAAAAGTCAACCCAGCACCACTTCTGCTACGGCAGAAGTGGTGCTGGGTCAATCCTTCGACTACGCTCAGCATTGTCATGAGCAGCGCCGAATGACAATATGACAATGCTTCGACAAGCTCTGCATTGGTCAAATCGATTACAATATCAAAGCTTTTTATCGTACTTCAATGTCAATTTTATCCACATTGCTCGGAACGCGTGTAATCCAAAACGGCCACACGACAATATCAACGCGCGTCACACCGGAAACTGCCAGGAGTTCTCTCCGCAAGTCGTCCAGGGTCCTTGCGGCGGTTTTTTGTTGAAGCATCATGGTATCAACAATCGGTATTAATTCACGTTTGGCATGCACCGACATGGTCATCGTTCCTTGTTCAAAGGAAACAATTGGCGTTTCATACGAAAACGTCACAACATCTTTCACAAGCGTGCTCGCGGATTGGTTCACGGACATCTTGGTTTGCACATACTGCGTAATGTCTTTTTCATCAAACACCATCAAAGCAACTGTGCCTTGAATAGTCGCAGAAAACGAAGATGTTTTTGTCCCTGCCTTTGCAGGTACGGCGACGCTTGAAACTTTAATGCGCAGCGCTTGGTCCAGCAATTTTATTGAATCGGGTAAACTGCTGACGATATCTTGTTTGGTCTGGTCAATGGCATATTGCGCAATTGATTGTTTTGCGTTCTGTATGTCGTCCTCGGTCACCACTGGTATTGTTCCAGTTGCCGCATACGCAAACGGAACAATTGAAACGCCGTATATTGTTTGATATTTTGCTAATCCTGCAAGTCCCGGCAAACGAAACTGTGTAGGTTGAACCGCAAACGACGGGCCCGGCTGGTCAGCCCTGATGCGCGCCTGGATTGAACCCGGAGTCGTCGTACCATTCTGTATGGTATAGCCGGGTACAATGGTTCGCTCAATCAAACGGAATAATTTTCCGTCCGAAGATAAAAACCGCGTTGTGGCGACAAGCACTTGCGGCGTTCGTTGGGCCTTGTTGTATATCGTCACTGTTCCTTCCACATATGATGGCTCTTGGCTCTGTCCGGTTGCTTGATATGTTTTTGTGTATTGAAAAGATTTTTCATACAACCGCAGCGGCAAAATATCTGCAGTCGCGGTTGCAAGTTTTTTGGAAAACTGAATTGAAAACGATTGGTCTTGCTTTTGCTTTTGGGTGGTGATGACAATATGCACGCTCGTTGCCATAAGGCCAAACCCATATACGCATGCTGAAATGAAAAGAAATATACCGGACCACATGAGTGCTTTCATTGGCACACGATGTTTGCGTGCAGCATGTTTTTCCGTTTCGTGATCAAGCGTCTTTTTTCCCTGCACAAGCTTTTTCCAAATATTCGCTTTACGCCTCACATTATCTTTGATCCGTGATGATAAGGATGCTGCGCTTGTTGCGCGCGCGGCTTGCTGTAGGCGCGGTTTTTCTGTTTTTTCAGGTTCGGAATTCCGAGCGTTCTTTTTTGAATCACTGCCGTTCGGTCGCGCGATATCGGTAAATTTTTTTGGCATATATTACTATATATAATTTCTCGTTCCTATTATACCGCCTCAACGCCTATTCAACAATGGCGCGAATGCGTTTTAATCCTTGCCCGATTGATTCAACTTTCATAATGATAAAGTGTCCGATATCTTTCGTGTTTGCCACATGCGGACCACCGCAGATTTCTTTTGAAAAATCGCCAATTGTATACACTTTGACGCGTTTGCCGTACCGGGACGCAAACAAGCCTAAGGCTCCGCTTTGTTTTGCTTCATCAAAACTCATTTCCTGCATCGTAACCGGAATCGCGCGGTTGATGACCCTATTAACCAAATCTTCAATCTGTTTGATTTGTTCCGGCGTTATCTTGTCCGGATACGGAAAATCAAATCTCATGCGTTCTGCGGTGATATTGGAACCGCGCTGTTCAATATGCTCGCCTAAAATCGTGCGAAGCGCGGCTTGAAGCAAATGAGTTGCCGTGTGATATTTGGTGGTTTGCTCAGAATGGTCGGCTAACCCTCCTTTGAATTTCTGCTCCGCGCCGGCGCGAGAAAGCTCCTGATGGTGCTTCAATTTTTCTTCGAACAACGAATGGAGTTCTGGAGACGAAAACAATACGCCATTGCGCTTTAATTCTTCAAGTGTCAATTCCAAAGGAAATCCGTACGTTTGATATAAATCAAAAACTATCTTCCCCAAATCCTGCGGTTCTTCATGCAATTTCCTCGCGTATTGTTTTACAATTTTTACGCCGCGTTCAAGGGTCTTTACAAACTTTTCCTCTTCTCGCAACAATTGTTCTTGTATGAAACCCTTATGCTGGTTAAGTTCGGGGTACGTATCCTGGTATATATCCATAACAGTTTGCGCAATTTGCACAGTGAAAAAACCTTGTATTCCGATTTGCTTGCCATACCTTACTGCGCGCCGAATAAGACGGCGCAAAATATATCCTTGCTCAACATTAGACGGCTCAAGTTTTTCTGCCATTAAAAACGAAGCTGCCCTGACATGGTCGGCAATAATGCGCATGGCGCAATCGCTATCAACAAAATCTCCGTACCGTTTGTTGCTTAATTCCTCAATTTTTTTAATAATCGGAATAAACAACTCGGTTTGATAATCGTCGTCTTGGCCGTTGAGCACAGCAAGCGTCCGTTCCAACCCCATACCGGTATCAACATTTTTTTGCATAAGCGGTTTGTATGTTCCGTCCGATTGCTTATGAAATTGCATAAACACATCATTCCAAATCTCAACCCATTGCGAATTATCCGGGTCAAATTGCTCGGGCACATGATGAACATCGCCTGTCCAGTAAAACATTTCCGTATCGGGCCCGCACGGACCGGTTTGCCCCGCAGGCCCCCACCAGTTGTTTTTCTTTGGCAAACGCGCGATTCTGGAGTCAGATATTCCAAGCGATTTCCACACATCGTATGCTTCCTGGTCAAATGCTGCATCTTGATCGCCTGCAAATACCGATACTGCCAGCATGTCCGGTTTAAGCCCCAGCCACTTGTCCGAAGTCAAAAACTCCCAACTCCATGCAATTGCTTCTTTTTTGAAATAACCTGTCCCGATACCATCTGGCGCGGCAGGGTCGCCCAAAGACCAATTACCAAGCATTTCAAAAAACGTATGATGACAAAAATCGCCGACTTCATCAATATCATCCGTGCGCAGGCATTTTTGCACATCAACAAGCCGATTACCAGCAGGATGTTTTTCACCCAACAAAAACGGCACGAGCGGATGCATGCCGGCGGTCGTGAACAAAACCGACGGGTCGTGCTCGGGAATAAGCGGCGCGCTGGGAATAACCGCGTGTCCGCGTTCTTGAAAAAATGATATATATTTTTTGCGAAGCTCGTCTGCTGTCATAATAAAGCGTATTATAACAAAATTTATCTCATATTTCAGGTCGCGATTACTCCCCCACCGAGCATTTTTTGCCCTTGATAAAACACAATTGACTGTCCTGATGCGATTCCAACAGGAACTTTGGCGCATTTTACAACTGCTGTTTTTCCTTTTATACGCATAACCGTAACTTCTTGCAAGGGCTGACGATACCGATACCGCGCCATGCACGAAAACGGCATATGGGGCATATGTGAAGATATCCAATGTATATTGTGTACGCGAATAACATGGTCAAAAAAGCGGTTCACGTATTTGTGAAATGAAACATACAGGGTATTTGTTTTTGCGCATTTTGCAACTATGTAATACGGTTCGCCAGCCGCAATACGGATGCCGTGGCGCTGGCCAATGGTGTAAAACTGTACGCCTTGATGCATTCCGACAACACTTTCATACCTTTTACCTTGTGCGTCAAAAATCACTTGTATGATATCGCCTTGTTTTGGTGAAACATACGCTTGTAAAAATTCATTGAACTTAACCTTGCCAACAAAACATAATCCTTGCGAATCTTTGCGCTCAGCGTTTATCAATCCATGCCGTTTTGCCAGTGCGCGGACTTCGGGCTTTATATAATCGCCAATGGGAAACAAACAATATCGCAATTGCTTTTGCGTCAATGTCCATAAAAAATACGATTGGTCTTTGTTGTTGTCTTTAGCAACAATCAACGAATAACGAATTGGTGCTAATTTACGAATAAACGAATGAGGGGGCAAGAATTTTTTCGCAAATTCGTATATTCGTAAGGATTCGCTATTTGTTGATTTTAACCGAACATAATGTCCTGTGGCAATGTAATTCGCGCCCAAGGACAATGCTTTTTTCAAAAACAAACCGAACTTGATTTCCTTGTTGCACATCACATCCGGATTGGGCGTTTCGCCCTTACGGTATCCGCGCACGAAATAATCAAACACTTTACCACGATATTCTTTTTCAAAATCCCATGTATAAAACGGAATGTTGATTTGACTTGCCGCTTCGCGCGCGAACCGCTGGTCTTGCTCCCATGTGCACCACACAACCCCGGGCTTGCTTTCAGACCAGTTTTTCATATATACACCAACCACATTGTATCCCTGTTTTTTCAACAACAGAGCAGCGACCGAGCTGTCAACGCCTCCGCTCATAGCAACGAAAACAATTTTTTTATTGTTTTTTCCCATTATCACTATTACCTAAAATAAAGCAAGGGCAGTTATGATGCTTAAAATCCTCCGTTTCAAAATACAAGCTTGACATATAACAGAATGAACGATCGTTAATTCTGTTATGAGTTTGGGTATTGCTTTAGATTTTATAACGCGGCAACAGATGATTTTTACAATTGCCCGGAATTTTGAGATGCATCTTGCCAGCCGGAATCTTCGGGCTTGTGAACAATTTCTTTGAGCAACGACGTCAATTCTCCGTGAGACGTTTCTTGTTTTTTCTGCTTTTTTTCTTTTTCATACATTTCTTTCAACGCGCGTTCACGCTGCGCTTTTTTCAAACAATTTTTGCAATACACCGGGCGTTTAGGGTCCGGCTGAAATGGAACCTTGATGTCTTTTTTGCACGATGCGCATACCGCATCGTATAAAACCGCGTTTTCTTTTTGCGCATTCCTGTTTTCTTCTCCGCCTCGCTTTTCAAACTGTGAGGCAATCATTTGCTCAATGCCCTTCTTGGGAGAACAATATTTCAAACGGGACAACGCAATGATTTCATCTTCAAACATTTGCTCTGGGACTGGAGTCGGCGGGAGCGTTGATGCCAAAAACGGCTGGGATACAACTCCATCAACCATCAGTTTGGCGTAAAACTGATATTTGGGAAGATTAACCAAATCTTGTGCTGTTAACATTGGTTCAAATTCCTTTTCCAAAAACTTCGCGTCGCGCGCTCCGATGCGAAACGTAATCAATGTCCCGATTGTGCCTAAAATTGCCGCCTGTATCTCTTCCGGGACTTGCTCAATGTATTGATGCGCAAGAACCAAATTCAAGCGATATTTGCGCGCTTCTGCCAAAATATTGATAAACGCCTCGGTTGCGAAGTTTTGAAATTCGTCAATAAGCAAAAAGAAGTCTTCGCGTTTTGACTCCGGCACATCAATGCGTGACATGGCAGCTTGCTGAAGTTTGGTCACGATAAGCCCTCCCAAAAGCGACGCGTTGCTTTCGCCAATCAATCCCGTTGGCAAACGCACAATCAAAATTTTCTTTTGGTCAATTATTTCGCGCAAATTAATTTTGGACTTTGACTGTCCGATGATATTCCTGATGAGCGGGTTTGATACGAATTGTCCTACTTTGTTTTGAATAGGCGCGATTGCCTCAATTTGGAACCGGTCATGATACCTCGCGAATTCGTCAGTCCAAAACGCCTTGATAACCGGGTCAGTCAGATGGCCAACAACATCTTCTCTGAAATCTTTATTTGCAAGCAAATGGCTGATGCCTAAGAGCGTCGCGTCAGGATATTCCAGCAGCGCCAAAATACAGTTATTCAAAATATATTCCATTCTCGGAGACCATACATCAGGCCATATTTTCTTGAACACGCTCATAAGACCCGCGGCAACCGTATTACGCGCTTCGGACGATACGTATTCCATGGCGTTGAACGCAAGAGGAAATTCGATGTCTGCAGGATTCAAATACACCACATCGTCAAGGCGGTTTTTCGGAACCATTTTGAGCAATCGCTCGGAAAACTCTCCATGCGGGTCAATCACGCCGACGCCATTCCCACACATAATGTCGTGAACCGCCAATGTATCCAAAATGGTTGTTTTACCAACACCTGTTCTGCCAATCACATACATATGTCTGCGGCGGTCATCGGTTTTGATGCCAAACTTAGTCTGCTTATCGCGGAAAAACGTTGTTCCGATTAATGCAATGTCTTCTGTTTGTTTTACCATATTTTGAATTATTGGATAATGGGCAAATCTGACGGCGGCGCCTGCGTTTTTGTCTGCACACGATACAGCTTTGACGCCTCGACTTGGCTAATTGGAAAATGATACAAGGTTGCACACTCCTCAATATTTAAAAGCGTGCGTTTCATAATATCGTCTGTTGATAAAGGTTTGAATTCTCCCCATTTGCGGAATTGCGGCGCAGGTTCTACGATTCTGTTTCGATAGCATGTGAATAATGCCGTGGCGTCGCGCCGTTTCAAATTATCTCCCCACAACACTTGCGCAAAAAAGTTATAATCTTTTTTCTTGCCTTTGAATTCATTGAGGTTCGAAGTATTAAAACTTCGAAAAAACGCATTCATTGCCGCTCTGCGAGCTTTATTATCAAACACGGTCTTTGGGGCGTGATATAAAACCCGAATCATAGTTTCAAAAACCGGTTTCGCAAGTTTCTTTTCCATTTGTTCCACGCGGTCTCTTTGCCCCGGAGACATAAATTGCATCAAGCTTTGGGGTGTTTTCTCTTCTTTTTTTTCTTCCTTTTTTGCAGGAGATGCTTGCTCCATGATGCCTCCGAATGAAGTCAAAAAATCATTAATTGTTTGCGCTATTCCCGTAAGAAATTCAATAATCAGGTTTTCGTTTTTTGGTTCGGGCGCTGTTTTTTTACCCATCAACTTGTCAATAACCGCTTGCGCAGCTTTTTTCCATGCTTTTGTTTGCGGACCCGTAAGCCCGCGGAGATTCATTTGCACCCATATTTCCTCGCCTTCTTGCAAATGGCTCAAAAGCTCCAACAGTGGGGCCATAGGGTCAAGACGTTGCTCTTCAACCCGTTCTTCAAAAAATTGATATGTTTTGATGGGATACACAGGGTCTTCGCCAAGCTTATACTCCGTTCCCCACATATTAGTATACGCACTGGGCAATGTTTGAAATTTTTCTGTATAATCTTTCGCGTCAAGAATTTGTATTTGCGGATATTGCGAACGGAATTGTGTCTCAACCAAGGGCCTGAATTCCTTGGGCGTGCGCACGAAAAAAGAAATGCCGCTATGCGTACCGAGTAATTCAAACGAAACCCACAAGGGCAACTTCCCGGCTTTGAATGGAATCTTTTTGTCGCGCAATTCTTCTTGCCATGTATCTGGCGTGGTTGAAATCGCTTGCAGTCCGGCAAAAATCTGCTCCATGGCTTTGGGCGTCAACAAGACATCGCGCGGAACTTTCAGCTCAAGAAATTCCCATACAACGTTTTTCAAAAAAAGTTTCCGCCAATACAAAATCCATTGTTCCAAGAAAATGTAAAACAATGTTGGCGGCAAAATGACCCACCAATACGCCGCGAACGCGCGCCATATGACGCTGAATATATCGCTGAAAATTTTCTGGGTAAACGCGTCGGGAAACAAAAAACGATAGACATCCATGCCTTTATTGTATAACGCTTCCCATACGATGCGCAATATGCACTTATGCCTCTTCCATCTGACGTCCGATGCGGCGCAACGCGTACTTGCCGTTTGCGTCCCTGGAGAAAAACTTTTTGTTCTGCAAATTGATAAAAATGGTTGATTCCTTGACGATTTTGCGTTTTTGAACGCGTTTGACAATGTCGCTTATAGCCAATGGTTTTGCAGCTTTTTGCAAAATATCTGCGATAACTTCGCGCACGGTCCCGCCTTGATACCCCCATTCCTTTAACGCATATAATCCTCTGCCAACTAGCACAAAATTACGATTTCGAATCAATTCGTTATGTACGGTTTGCGCGCGCACCGTTCTTTGCCATACAGGATGGAAATTCGACGCAACGCTCGCATGCGTATTGATTGCCTGTGCCAAGTCGCGGAAATGAAGTGGATGTTCAGCTTGACGCAAAACCATCAGTGCTTTATCTCCGACATTCCCCGGAACAATCTGTTTCATGTGAGCCGCGCCAATGTATCCGAATGGGCTGAAGGTAAGCATTTTGCTCAAGCATGCATATGACAATGCAATACCCGGACGCAATGTCTTGATGCCGACTTTCTTCGCACAGTCCACAAAAAACGATTCTGCATCTTCAACTGAAATAGGTGTGGTCCGTTTGGCAAATGTTTTATCAACGAGTTTCACGAATGCAAAAACTTTTTCAGCAGTTTTCAACGCGTCGGTCCAAAACGCCGCGCACGAATCCGTTTCCGGCATGTATGTCATTGACGAGTCAAACATTAACAAAAACCTGATGCACATCGGGTTCGTGTTTTCTTCATTCATCACATACATAAGTTCGCGCAGCAATCTGCTTTCTTCGCGCACACCGTCAAAATGTTTCAAATGGTCATGTACAACTGCGGAAAACTTTTCAAATGACTTTGGTAATGCCTTACGTATCATGACAAGTCCCGCAGATTCAATCTGACGCACGCGTTCTCGGGTAATTTTTAAACTCTTTCCGATTTTATCCAAGGTTTCAATCTTTCCGGTTACAATTCCATAGCGGCGCGAAACCACTTCGCGAGTCCGCTGCGGCACAATATGCAATGTTTCTTGTATAAGCTGTTCAACCATATTTTCAAATACTAAGATACCACGTTTTGTGTTTTAGGTCAACGGAATGTAAAGCCCCATGGACTACCCCTCAAGACTGGACTAGCATGTGACAATCTTTCTTTCCCTTTCTGCGCGCGCTGCTGCGGTTCTTATTCAGTCAAACAGCGCTTACCAGGCATATCCCTGTTGCAGCGGAATTGTATGAGGCTTGCGCAACCTCACGCTTTTAGGCGTAATTTCAAGGTATTCATCTTCTGCCATCACCTCAAGCCCTCGTTCAATTGTCAACTCGTACGCCGGAGTCAAAACAATCGCCTCATCGCCTAATGGCGTTCGCACATTGCTCATTTCCTTGCCTTTCATCGGATTCACGCGCATTTCCCTAGTACTTTTTAATGTATTGCCAATCACCATACCTTTATACACCTCAACGCCCGCGCCAACATACAGCATTCCGCGCAATTGGAGATTCGCAAGCGCATACCCTAGTGTTTTGCCTGTTGCCATGGAAACCATGGAGCCGACAGCGCGTTTTTTGATTTCACCAATATATGGGCGAAATCCAACAAACCGTTGAGACAAAATTCCTTCACCCTTGGTATCAATTATAAACATAGTACGGTATCCCAAAAGCCCACGTGTCGGACCTTCAAATGTGAGACGCACAGTTCGGTCAGTCGGATGCATATTTTGCAAAATAAATCCGCGCATGCTTAATTTTTCAATCACAACACCCTGATACTCAACCGGCGCATCTACAACCACTTGTTCAAATGGTTCGCATACAACGCCGTCAATCTCGCGCATAATCACGTGCGGCTGGGATACTTGCATTTCATATCCTTCGCGGCGCATGATTTCAAGCAAAATCGCAATGTGCAATTCTCCTCGTCCGGACACCACACACGCGTCGCTTTGGGAAAAATCAATATGCAGACCCACATTTACTTCACGCTCGCGCTTCAAACGTTCGCGAATCTGGCGCGACGTTACATATACGCCTTCGCGTCCGGCAAACGGCGAATTATTTACAAACACATTCAATGTGAGCGTTGGCGCGTCAACCGCAATTGCGGGAAGCGGCTGTTCGTTCATGTCTGTTGTGACGGTCTCTCCTATATCAATATCAGGCAGCCCCGCGACCATCACAATATCTCCGGGCATCGCCGCATTTGTTTCCTGCTTTTGCAAACCTGAAAATGTGAAAATCTTGGTGAGTTTTCCTGTTCGCGTATCGCCATTTGGTTTTTTCACAAACACGCTTTGCCCTGGGCGAACCGTTCCCTGATATACGCGACTAATCGCAAGCCGACCCAAAAAATTATCATATCCCAAATTAAACGGCTGGAGTTTGAGCGGCAATTCCGATGACGCATGCGACGCAATCGGCACATATTCAAGAATCGTATCCAAAAGCGGGGTTAAATCGTGCGACTCGTCTGAAAGATTTTTCTTTGCAATTCCTTCGCGTCCTGATGCGTATACAATAGGAAAATTCGCCTGCTGTTCATTTGCGCCAAGCTCAAAAAACAATTCCAGCACCTGCTCTACGCATCGATTAGGGTCTGCGGTTTTCTTATCAATTTTGTTGATTACCACAATTGGTTTGAGCCCGAGTTCCAAAGATTTTTTCAGCACAAACCGCGTTTGCGGCATTGGGCCTTCTTGGCTGTCAACCACCAAAAGCACCGAATCAATAGACCGCAATACGCGCTCCACTTCAGAACCAAAATCAACATGCCCGGGCGTATCAACAATATTAATCTTCGTTCCTTTGTATGTAATGGAAGCGTTTTTGGAATAAATGGTAATGCCGCGCTCTTGTTCAAGCGCGTTGGAATCCATGGAAATGCCTTCGGCAACCGCGCCGGTTTGGCGCATAAGCGCGTCGGTCAAAGTTGTCTTGCCGTGGTCCACGTGTGCGATAATGGCAATATTGCGAATATCCATATTTATGTATAATCAACACCTGCCCTGTAGTTCTTGCTTAGCAAGATAGTACCAAGATGAGCAATGATAGCTATATTTCTAATATCCATACAAGCGAAATCTCACAGGCTCACTCTGCTGTTGCGTAGCCGCTATGGCGAAGCGCGGCGCCCGCGGCATCTTTATTATTTAATGTCTCAAAAGTTGAAACCCCGTACTATCCTATTTAACAATAACTAGTACAGTGGTAAACAAAACAAAAATGCCCATTCGGCATTATGGAGCCCCATGGGCGAAGCCCGTGGTACCTGCCTACCGCAGGCAGGCCTACTTTCTCGCCCTTTGGGCGACATCTCGAAACGCCATTCATCCATGGACACAGCCCATGATCTTCTGGCGTGAGGGATAAAATTATACCATGAAAATCGTGGATGCGACAATTGTTGTTACACGATTCGCGTAATCAACCCCTCAACTCCTGGTCTAAAGACCATAGTATACTTCATAGTTGATACTGAGCGGCGTATCTTACTTCGAGCTGAAGTTCGGAGTTTCACGCCGTCGAATGTATAAGAAACACAAACAACAATCCAAACAAGGGCATTACTTAAAATAATTTATCCGTATACCCCAAGGGTTCAAAGTAACGGTCACCGTATCGAATTTCATCCATGAGATCATTAACATCTTTCTCTGTCATGGAGCTCTTATATTGCAAAAGCGCACTCCTTCGTTTCTCTGCAAAATCAGTGATGTCAAAATATACTTGACTTTCATCCTGATAGGCTTCTGAAAACAATATATAGTTTACAATGTGAGGAGTTAACCCGGGCTCAATAAAGTGACGAGGGAAGAACCCTCTATCGCGCGAATACGGATAAACCGCGTCCCATGCGATCACCCCCGCATTTCGATGGTCCCGATGATTGACCCAACGGGAAGTTTTCGAATATTTCACAAACATCAATTTGGGATTGTGTGTTATGACAATGTCAGGTTTGAACTGACGGATATGGAACGCAATCTTCTCTATATTCTCAACAGATGCTTCCAACTCTCCGTCAAGGATATTTAAATTAAAACTTTCTTTGTTTGGGATGCCAAGTTCTTTTGCCGCAGCCATTTGTTCTTTAACTCGTAATTTGCCAAACTTTTCCTCGGTAATATCTGTTCTATCCTGCATACCCTTACCACCATTGGTCATCACCACAGATCGTACCCTTCGTCCCGTTGCGGTAAGGCGGGCGACAGTTCCTCCGCAAATAATTTCCAAATCGTCTGGATGCGCCATCACGACCAAAACCTTTTTGACATCTTTAAATATGAAATCAAACTGATCTTTTTTGTCTATATCCATAATATTATAATGTTTTATTGATCAACTCAATTTTCTTTTGTCTGCGCCAGGTTTTGATATGCGATTCGCGTTTCAACGCTTGGCTTTTTGTTTGAAATTTCTCAATGTATACAACTTTTCGCACAGGATGAGAGCGGGTATACCGCCCTCCTTTTTTGTCCTGATGTTCTTTGAACCTGCGTGAAACATTATCAGTAATGCCGGTATATAAACTGTTATCTGCGCACCGGAGAATGTAAAGATAATACATGGCGAATTTCAATTATTCTTTCTGCTTTTCTTTTCAAATAAATTATTAGTTTTCGCCGCTAAGGGACCAATGGACTTGGAATACAAAGATTTTTTGCGTTTGTTATAAGGCGTTTCTGCTGGCGATGATAAATATTCCACTGCAATTTGGCAAATATACATTCCAGAATATAAAGCCACTGGTAAATTAGACTGATTTGATATTTCAAGGGTTAAGGTGCCTTCAAAACCCGGGTCCACAAAACCGGCCGTATGCACCAAAATTCCCATTCTGGCTAAAGTGCTTTTTCCTTCCATTCTTAAAATAATATTATCTGGTACTTTTACATATTCTTCTGTGCTTGCTAAAACAAAATTATTAGGATGCAAAATAAATGCTTCATTGAGTTTGACTTTCTTTGTGATAATAAAATCATTACCCGGAAAACCAGACCTTGTATCCAATAAGTGATGTTTAGAAATATTAAAATATTTAAAAATCTGGCCTAATTTTAAATCAATAGAAGCTGACCCGATTTGGTCTTGTGTTAATGATGGTCTAAAAATAAGCTTTCCTTGTTTAATAATTTTTTTTATATCTCTGTCTGAAAGAATCATATTTTTGAATTGAAGAAATTAAAATGAAGCCCCACGGCTTTATAGCCGTGGTATCTTTCATTTCTTCGGCGGAATCCGCCGAAGCGCCCTCCTTCGCTCTTCGAGCTACGGAGGGTCCGCGGTTCGCATTCATCCACGGGCTTACGCCCGTGGTTTTCTGCGAAGGCGGATAAATTAAAGCACAAAATAACAAAATAATAAAGCTATCTGTTCTGAACAAAATCTTTACACCGCTGCGTCCCCTAGTAAGCGACGTTTACCCAGTAGCGAACTTGTTTGTCTCGTAGGGAACTCGTTCTACTTCTGGGTTTTACTACTGATGTAGTGAAACGCTTAGCGGGACTACTACTAGGGCGGGTTTCGTGGGATTTTTGGACCGAATCCGCGATTTTTTACTGAACTCCCAATAAAACTTATCCACAATAACAACAGGTGACATAATCCGTTAACTTGCTAAAATAATAACACTAAACGTGAGGCTGATTCTATATGAGTCCGCCTCATTTATTTTGCCTCAAATTTAAGCCTGTATTTCAAGATTAAGTAATTCAAAAGTTTCTGGTAATCAATTTTCCAGCCTAAGCTTTTTTCTCCGCCGTAAAATAAATTTGAAGCATCAACAAAAGCAAGAGTTTTCATATAATTTTATTTTCCAATTATAGGCGACATTAGTCAATTTTAAAAGTTTGCCCTAACTGGCTGGCCGTTTCGAGCCGGAACCTTACGGTCCTATAATTATTTTTTTCAGCTTTTTAGAATCATTTTTGACCTTTCAGAATACTAAAAGACAGAGTTGATTCAACCTCGGTTTCATTGGGAAAGAGTTTCATTTTGTATTTTTTCTTATACCATTCAGGAAGATTCTCACATACTTTGTATATTTTCTGCCTTTGTTTAAATGAAGCATTTTTTGAAATCGACCATTTTGCAAGCCATTTCTTGTGGACCCCAACTACTTTTTGTTTTACATTCCGTAGATCGGAGCTTACAAATAGTTTGTGAAGCATTTCATGAGATGGAGATAATGGATGAAAGGGTTCAACAACTCTTACTATCCTCGTTGGAAATTTTCTCTCTGATTCATAAACCGCAGTCTCTACAACAACCAAATTTCCTTCCCTTTTTAAGACTCTGACCATTTCTTTAAATGCCCTTGTGGGGTTATCAAAATTTTGAAGCAAATTTCTACAGCAAACAATATCAAATGAATTGTCTTCAAATGGCAATTTTTCAGCGTCTCCTAAGATTAGTTTATAATCTGGGTGTAGTTTTTTACACTCATTAAGCATTGCATGAGAAATATCAACCCCGGTGATGAATTTTGCACGAAAAAGTGAGGCTAGATCACCGGCTCCAATGCCGACATCGAGCAAAGTTCTATCTTTTCGAACGTTAGCAAACTTTGCGATTCGATTTTTAAAATCTGAATCATGAACCCATACTTTTTGTCGCCAACTGGAAGCTATGGAGTTGTATTCTTTCTTGATTAACTTTTTAAGCACGTTTTTTTCATACTGGCTGCGGGGCTAGGTATCCTTCATTAAAATTTCGGAACACCTGCGCCCAATATCTTTCGCCATAGAACTAAAATTAACGATCTACTCCTCTGATTTTGTCCAATGCTGCGGGGCTTGGAATCTCCGCCGGAGGCGGATGCGCCTTTGGCGCAGAACCAAGATACCAGCTGATATTTTTTTCTGCCGAGGGCTGCGGGACTTGGATTCGAACCAAGATACTCGCCTCCAGAGGGCGATGTCCTACCGTTAGACGATCCCGCAGCTCTCGGCGGAAATACTTATTCATTTGTCAATATTTTATCCAAAAACTTTCTTCCTTTGCCGGATTTCAAAAATAATTCTCGTTTTCTCGCTTCACTCCGTGTGAGATAACGTTCTTTATACACGAGAATCCATGGGCGTCGCCCCTTAGTATATCTTACTTTACCCATGTTGTGTTCCTTATTCAATCGTTTTTCCGGGTTCTCTGAACTTCCAATATAAAAGTTGCTATGAGATAGACTTTTTAGTACATAGACGTAAAACATAAAGATAAACTTGGATTCTCCGCCTAAGGCGGATGCGCCTTTGGCATGACTACCACTAGACGACCCCGCAATAACTTACTCGTTACATTATATGAAGATTTCATATAAAAAGCAAAAATAGCAAAGCGCTGGTTTCATGCGACAATCATATGAAAATGAAGCATGATATAATGCAAACAAATATCTGCCCGTATGAATATGAATAAGAAAACAGCTATTTTAAAAATTCTTGAAGCGTTGGAAAAAAGATTATCTAAAACAGACACATCAATTCAACAAGCCCTTCAAGATGCGCGAGAAGCGCCATCGGCCATGGAGCCACATTCAGATACTTCCCGAAGCGAAAAACAACGGCTCGCGGCAAATTTTGAACAGGATAAAACTAAACTCGCTCATGTAATGAAATTCGTAAGAACCATAGATAGTAGCCGCGCGCACGCAACCGTTCAGAATGGCTCCTTGGTCCAAACGCAAGAAAATGAAACGATAACATGGTATTTTATGATTCCTGCGCAAGGCGGAGACCACCTTACTATAAACAATGAAGTTTTGATAACTCTGTCTCCTGATTCGTTAATTGGAAAAAGTTTTATGGGCAAAAAACAAAATGATACTGTCAAATTCCAATCCCCGAAAGAAATACGGACAATCACAATAAAACAAATTCTGTAAATCCAATGCTTGATACCATTGAACTTGTCAAAACGCTCGGATATGTAGGCCTTACGAGCCTTATTTTTACTGAAACAGGACTCTTGATAGGTTTACTGCTTCCCGGAGACAGCGTGTTATTCAGCGCGGGATTTTTAGCGTCTATGGGATATTTACATTTACTTCCCCTTTTTCTGCTCACTTTCTGCGCTGCGGTTTTGGGCGACAGTGTTGGGTACGCATTGGGTAAAAAATACGGCCCGAAAATATTTGTAAAAGAAAAATCATTATTTTTTGACAAACAACACATCGAGCGCGCACAACGGTTTTACACAAAGCATGGAGGGAAGACTGTCATCCTCGCACGCTTCATACCGATTATCAGAACGCTTGCGCCTGTTTTGGCAGGCGTTGGCGCAATGCGATACAAAACGTTCCTCGCATATAATATTGTTGGCGGATTCCTGTGGACTACAAGTGTGCTCGGACTGGGATATTTTTTGGGCAAAACTATTCCCAATGCGGATAAATACGTACTTCCTATTGTTGCAGGAATCATATTCGTTTCACTCATCCCGCCAGCCATTTCGTTCATCAAACAAAAAACATGGAGATAGTTCCACGCTTTCATCCTTGCGCAAACGTTTTTCGATTCAATTCGCGAATTGCATCTTTTGCAATCCACTTAGCTGATTTTGAATTCAAATATAAAATCTCATGCGCTGTTTTGAGCGCTTGTTTCTTTAATGCGGGATTTCGTTTGCCGATTTGGCGTAATGCCCAATTCACTGATTTTTTCACGAAATTCCGCTCATCATTCGCGCCTGCCTTGATGTATGGGAAAAATCGCGAAAACTTCGCATGGGAAACAGTTTTATCATGAAACGCCAAAACTGCCATTAACACGTATCCGGCGCGCTTTTCAAACTCACTATCTCGTTTTGTCCACGCGATTGCTTTCGCATACGCAAACGCAGTTTTATCAAATAAATTTGCGCATACTGTATCACACACATCCCACGAATCAAAATCTTTTATCCACGCGTCCATTTGTTTTTGCGTAACCAACTCGGGCACATCAATCAATCCTGCCAAAATCCGTGCCTCGTGAATGCCTGATTTCCACAATTGGCTTGCCAATATATGCAAATCCTTATCATTGTTTGATTCTTTGCGTATATTTGCCGCAAGGGCACGTAAAAATGGCATATTGATGCCCAGCGTATTTTTTGAGTTGATGCCGAACCGCGCCATTCCCGCAATATTTTTCGGATTACGCTGGCTGCGAAGTTTTGCAATAATGTCGTGAACAGTCATAATTTGATAAGATGATATTCTATCACGCGAAATACGTTATTTCAAAAAAGTTTTCCTTGCCTCATCATTACACGAAGGACAAATGCCATGCGAATCGGTATCCTTCAATTTATACGCGCTATTGCCAAATTTCTTTTCTACATTGTCTTGGGACATCCAACCTATTTCATTTCCTTGTTCCCATGAATCCCGCCAACAACCACTTTATATTTTTTCCTGCACCACGCACATAAAACTAACCATACAACCGTAGGCCCGTGCTCACTGTGTTCACGATTTGCATTTGGTAATTTCATATTTAATTTAAGATTCTAAAAGCGTAAAATGGCGATGTGTATTTGAAAAAATCCCTGCCTGCCTGCAGGCAGGTTTGGCGGCAAATCCCCTATAAATATTTACCTAAATCTTCTGCAATGCGTAGGGGTTTTTCGGAGAGCCTATACTTCTTATCGAAGGGTACTTTAATACTGACCCCTCCTTTTCCATACTCTCCTCGATACACACCAAAGTGCAAATGAGGATATGTGGCAAAACCAACCTGACCACTTAAGGCTATAACTTGTCCTCTCTTTACTCTTTGACCTTTTTTCACCTTGATTGAACGATGTTGAAGGTGGACGTAGATACTAGTTTTCCCATCGGGATGACAGATAGCTATAAAATTCCTTCTTCCTGCAAATTTAGGAGATTTATATGATCGTCTATATCTATCTTGGCAAGCAATCACTGTCCCAGAACGAGCAGCTACTATCGGTGTTCCCTTAGGTAAAAGAAAATCTATACAAAATTTTAAATGTCGTTCTGTCTTATGAGCTGGTGCCTCGACTCTAATAATATTGTCTTTAAAAGGGATGGAGTATCTCCTACTATTTTTTATTTTCTGTGTGGTCTTTTTGGCTTTTATTGGGTTCATAATATTAATAAAAAATTTTCTTTTGTTCTTTCTAAAATATGGTTCGAGCCGATATTTTCCCGGTTCCTTGGCGGTTTGCGCCTCGCAAAACGAGGCGACGATTTCAAGTTTTTCTTTGCTTGCCAGCCGTAGCCCTTCGGCCTGAGGTCTCAGGATCGAAGACTTTATGCGAAGGTTGGGGAGGCAAATTCTTTTATGATTTTTTGAATCTTACAGTATAATTCCATAAATTCCCCAATGTTTTGTCTAGAATAAATCCCGCTTTTTTACATATCTTGATAGTGGTTGATTTCAAAACATAATCTGGATCAGGTAAAAACTCGGTTACTGCCAAAATCCCGTCTGGTTTTAATACCCTTTTAACTTCTTTTAGCGCTCTTTGTCTATCAGGAATTTCTTGAAGAACTGTTACCATATAAACCAAATCTAATGAATCATCATTAAACGGAATTTCATAAGCGTTTTTATTTATAATCTCAACATTTTTAATATCCTGATTTTCTGGGCTGACTAATTTCTTCTCTAATTGCTTTAACATTTTCGGCTCAATATCTAAAGCATAAACTCTGCCTTTTCCGCCAACATCCCTGGCTACAAAAGTAGTATACGCTCCGCTTCCGCAACCCAAATCTAAAATTTTCATTCCTGCTTTTATTCCACTACGCTCTATCAGTTTATCTGGCGATTGTAATTTTCTTCTATAATTACTGTCTAAAAAATGCCCGATAAAAGCTGGGGCGGGGAAATGAAACAGTTTCCTAAAAACCCTGATGATGAATTGCCATAAAACAAAAGTCGCCAGAATTATTAATAGAATTTTTATTAACATGGAATTGTCAGACTATTTATTTTATTAATTCCTCAATTGAAACACCAAGCACCTTGGCGATTTTCGCCATAGTTTGAACGCTTGGCTTATTAATAATTCCGGGCGAGCCAACAAAGACATTTCCTAACTGGCGGAGAGGGCGAGATTCGCCCGATCATTCGATCGGGCACCCAGTCGTATGACTTGGGCGTCTAGTTATGCAACTGGACGCCAAGTCGCATGACTTGGCGAACCCATGGTACCTTGCGGTATACGTGCTCTCTCCCGTGCATGGCGGAAGGGACGGGATTCGAACCCGTGGCACCTTTTCAGATGCACAGTCTTTCCAGGACTGCCCATTCAACCACTCTGGCACCCTTCCGCCATACACGGGATTGCATTTTATTCACTCACTACGTTCGAATAAAATGGGAACAAGCAACCGCATTAGCTTGCCTTGTAGCGAACCTTACTCTGCTACGGGGGCGCTATGCGACCCTCCTTCTATTGCGCCATGTTTTTCAAAGCCGCGATGCGCTGTTCAATGGGGGGATGCGTTGAAAACAGTGTAACATACCATGGCGTTTGACGCATCGCTGATGCGTTTTTGTTTCGGTCAGAACCAAACGGGCTTGTAAAATACAAATGGTCAATCGCGGCGCTGGCGCGATATGACACGCGCCCGGTTTGGCGTATCTTTTCCAAAGCTGACGCAAGTCCTTCGGGATAACGCGTAATCAATACAGCATTGGCATCGGCTAAAAATTCCCTGCGCCGCGAAATCGCAAACCGTATAAGCATCGCGGCAAACGGTGCAAGTATTGAAACAACAATACCAATCAAAAATAAAATGTTTTGCCCTTCGCGGTCATTATCCCGCGACCTGCGGCCGCCGAACCATTGCATGCGCAAAAACAAATCCGATAACACGCTGACTAAACCCGCAAGAATAACCACGGCAGTCATCAACAGCGTATCGCGATTCCCGATATGCGACAGTTCGTGCGCAATCACGCCCTCCACTTCACGTTCATCCATCATATCCAAAAGTCCGGCAGTCACGGCAAGCGCAGCGTGATTTTTATCGCGTCCGGTTGCAAACGCATTCGGCGCAGTATCGTTGATAACATACAGTTTCGGCATCGGAAGCCCTGCGGCGATGCATAGATTTTCCACAATACGAAATAGTTGCGGAAAATCCGTTTTGCGCTCAATGGCTTTCGCATTTGCAAGCGACAATGCGATTGCGTCAGAATACCAATACGAAACAATTGCGCCCACGGAACTCAACAGCGCCGCTGCGATGATGAAATCAGGCTGGTCATACACGTAGCTGAAAATCCATCCCAAAGAAAGGACCAATGCAAAAAACACAAACAGCCACAGCCACGTTTTCGCAATATTGCCTGAAATTTGGTTATACACAATCATAATTAGTGATGAGTTATGAGTTATAGTTTATTGGCCGCGGGAGATGTGGGGCTCTTGATAAAATAATTCGTTTTGTTTGACAAAACTGTTTAGCAATAATTTCAAATACGGATTGGCAAACTGGCTTTTATATAACATGATGCCCTGTTTTTTAAATAAAAACTCGTCTGATGTTAAAGGAAAACTGAACCAATGAAAGGAATTTGAATCAATGCGAAGCGGCGGCAAAAGTTTATATTGGTAATTTGCGCGCGCAGGAAACGAATATTGGTAATAATGGACCAAAAAATAAAACTGTTCCGGCAAAAACGCAGGTAATTTCGCTTGCGCCTGCTGCAACGCTTTGTTGACTAAATAATACACCGCGCGATGGTCGTCGTTTTGGTCGTAGGAACTATGTGTAATAACAATCGTCGGGTTTTGAATTTCAAACAAACGCTGCAAATCCTGAGTAAGTTTCTCTCCGCTGTAATTGCTGGTCTGGTCAAATACCGAATCAAACGGCGGAATAGTCACTTTGGTATAGTGCGACCGATACGGGTCGTTTACAGACCAGTTCTTCAAAAGCAAATATTCCAACCCGCGCGTGGGAAATCCCAAGAAAAATATGTCGCTATTTTGTAATCCCAAGGTATGCAACGCTTGAAGCGATTCAATTTCACGATGCTCTCCCTCCTGAATGTAATAGCGGACTGGCAAACGAATCCGGCGCTGTGATATTGTATCCGCAATCAGGCTCGCTTCGCCGCTGGTCACGATAACAACCATCACCTGCGCTCCATGCTGTTTGGCATACATCATATACCCGGCTGAACTCAAAAATTCATCATCGGGATGCGCGACAACCAGCATAATGCGGTCAGAATGACTCGGAAGCGGCATGGAATCTAATGGTTCCGAGCTTTGCATGTGCTGGGGCTGGAATACCGCGAGCATCACAAACGCCGCGCCCAGCACCAGAAAAGTAAGCGCAAGGGCGCACAAAAATAATCCGATAATGCGCACGTGCAATTTCAATTGAAACAAAATCTCCCGTAACCGAGTTTTCATACGATAATGTTTGCCAACAGCTATTTGAACGAAACTTTGACCGGTTCGCGCTCAACTTCGTTTTCTATTTCAAACAAATCGCGCTTTTGGAAATGGAACGCGCGCGCAATCAAAACAGACGGAAAGCTTTCAAGAGCAATTGCGTAATCACGCGCAACGCCGTTGTAAAATCTGCGGCTTGCTTGAATTTTATCTTCCACATCAACCAATTCCCTTTGCAGTTCTATGAAATTTTGGTTTGCCTTTAATTCCGGATAATTCTCGGAAACGGCAAACAGCGTTTTTAGCGCTTGTGAAAACTCCCCCTCGGTCTTTGCTTTATCCGTAAACGTCTGGGCGGACATGGCTGATGTGCGCGCTTGCGTGACTTTTTCAAATACGTTTCGCTCGTGCGTCATATATCCCTTGACTGTTTCAACTAAATTTGGAACTAAATCATACCTGCGCTTCAACTGCGTTTCAATATCAGCCCACGCCTCATTCACACGATTTTTCATGCGCACAAAACCGTTGTATGCGATAATAAGCCACAAAGCGATAATGCCAAAACCCAAACCTAATAATGTGAAAATGCTCATACAAATATGTTATTTACTTTTATTTTATAGCGCCATTATAGCATAAAACAACACAAATTGTAATATTAAATTGTAATATTAAACAATCCCGCTGCTTAGCAGGACTGCTGTTTATGCACCACGACGATTTTCAACACTGCTTCAATTCCCTGCCCTAAATCAATGGGTACCTTGTATTCACTTTGGTCTTTCAAAGAATGTTCAAGTTTGATCTGCTCGCTTGAAACTTTAATATAGTGGCGCGCTAAAAAATCCTTGATGGTTTGTTTGTTGACTGCGCCGAATATGCCGCCGGTTTTATCCGTCACAAGCTCATGCGTATATGTGAGCTGAGCAATATCCTGCGCCTGCCTTTCAAGCTCCGCGCGATGCTTTTGCTCGCGCACCTGCTGGTCAAGTTGTTGCCTGTGCCACTGTTTAAGGTTTTCTTTGGTTGCCGCCATTGCTAAATGTTTGGGAATCAAAAAATTACGGCTGTAGCCATTTTTAACATCTTTGCACTCGCCTTTTTTGCCAATACCTTTGATGTCTTGAAGTAAAATAATGCGCATAGAATAATAAACTCTAAATTCTAATATCTAAATTCTAAATAAATCCTCATTTTTTAAATTCAAACGTTTCAAATTTCGATATTATTTAGGATTTAGGATTTCGTACTTAGGATTTGTTATAAACTTCTTACAACCTCCACTGCCTTATCCAATTGAATATCTTGGGTTCTGGAAGCCAAAGGTATAATTTCAATGTCTGGCTTTAATCCAACGCCTGCAATACTATGGCCATTGGGCGTAAGCCACTTAGCAATCGTAAGCTTCAGCGACGAACCGTTTGCCATAGGATACACTTCCTGAACTGAACCCTTGCCGAACGTGGTTTGTCCGATAAGCAATACGCCGCGATTATCGCGAAGCGCGCCGGCAACGATTTCTGACGCGGATGCGCTGCCCCCATCAATCAACACCACGATTTTGTAATCCTTAAATATCGCCAGACCAGATGTTTTGCATACATCGCACACGTATGGGCCTGCGCCGTCGTCTTCTTTTACTGCAACGCTGCCACTCGGCAAAAAATACCCCGCTGTTTCAATCGCGCCGTTCAAATACCCGCCGGGATTGCCGCGTACATCCAACACAATCTTTTTTCTGCCTGACAAAAGGATTTCCAACGCGCGTTTGCGAAACTCCCATGTCAATGGCGCATAAAAATTATACAAACGCAAATGAATTACATCATCGCCGATTTTTTCAATGGTCGCGGATGGTACGGCAATCACATCGCGCGTAATAACAATAGGCCTGGGATTATCCCATGTATCACGTAAAATAGATAATGTCACGGTGCTTCCTTTTGGCCCGCGAATATACCTAATCGCTTGGTCAAGCGACATTCCTATGGTTGAGGTGCTGTTGATTTTGAGAATTGCGTCATTGGGTTCAAGCCCGGCTTGTTTTGCAGGAGTTCCTTCAAGCGGCGCAATAACAGTCAATATCTTATTTTTCAACCCGATCTCAATGCCAATTCCTTCAAATTTTCCTGATACTTCGTTTTCAAACTCCTGATTTTGTTCTGGCTCAAAAAATACAGAATAATCGTCACCGAGAGAATTTACCAATCCTTCAATCGCTCCATTCACCATTTTCTGAACATCCAAATTTTTTCTGCCCACATACTTTTCCTGAATGGCAGCCCAAACATCCCAAAATGGAGAAAAATCAACGCCCTTGGCGTTTTGGGCATTTATAACTCCCTTAATATACGATTGCGTAAACTCCACGCCAACTTGCGGCTGGCTTGCATGAATTTTAATAAAATACAGCCATGTAGCCGCAATGCCTATGCCAAGACCAAACGCAATAAGCAAAACAGCTTCGCTTATTTTTATGAATCGTTCGTTTTTCAATGGATTGTGAAATGGAATATGAAGTTGCATAGAAAATAAATCAAAAATTAAATATCAAGAGTTAAGATGAATACAAAAGTATATCATATACAAGAGAAAAACAAAAATTACCCGTCCCCACAAACATATTTTCTCAACAATTCTATTGTCTGCGTATACGTGCGCAAGTTATGCATGGTAGCCAAACGGTACGCTAAGGTTTCTTCAATTTTAAATAAATGATGCACATACGCGCGGCTGTAGTTTTTGCACGTCGGGCAATCGCAGAACTCGCTTATGGGGCGAAAATCGCGCGTGTATTTTTCCTTTTCCAAATCCAGATATTCAAACACCCTGTCTTTTGTAATATCCAAGTCGTTCATGCTTTTTGACAGTACATACATACGCTGATGACGCGCGTCGCGCGTGGGCAAAACGCAATCAAAAATCGTATATCCCATGAAAAATCCATCCACAATATCCTGCGGTGTTCCAACTCCAAGAGCGAATTTCGGTTTGTTATGCGGCATTAACTGGGCAGTAAATTGCAAAATGTCCTTATCAAGTTTTCCCGTTTGCGGGTGCATAGGCCATCCGCCAAATCCATATCCGTCAAATCCGATGTCCTGCAGCGCTTGACCGCATTGCTCGCGCAAATCTTTGTGGCTTCCACCTTGGATGACCGCAAACAAAAGCGGCCGCAGAAGCGCGTTCATTTTGCGCTGCTCAACTTGTTTGTCAAATTCTTCTTTGCATCGCTTTGCCCACTCAATCGTACGCTTGACACTTATTTCCACCTCGCCCCGCGTTGCTTTCATGTGCGGGCAATCGTCAAGGCAAATCATAATATCGGGGTTCAACGCAAATTGAATTTGAATTGATTTCTCGGGCGTAAAAATTTCTTTTTTTCGTTTTTTGCCTTTTTGATAAAATATCACGCCTTCATCTTTAATCTGGCCGCTCAAACTCGTTTCGTATATTAACGACAAAATCTGAAACCCGCCAGAATCGGAAACAGCCAGTCCGTTCCAATGCATGAACTGCTTGACGCCGCCGGCTTGTTCAATGACGGTCGTGCCGGGCGTGCTCATAAGATGATAGGTATTGATAACTACTGCTTCAATGCCAATAATTTCCAAATCAGAGCTATCTACGCTGCGTGTAACCGCGCGCGTCGCGTCAGGCAAATACATAGGAAATTGGACTTTTCCCCCACGGATAACATATTCTTTAAGATATTTATTCAAATCAAAAGCCATTTTTATAAAAACGGTTTTAATTTCAAATATCAAAATCTATCACCGCGTAGCGGGATCCCGTTTGCGGGAAATGACCAATCAATACCAAATGATTCAACGGAAAATTTTATTTTCAGCTCCTTATTTGACATTTGAAATTTGTTATTTGTCATTTACAAATTGGATATTGCCAATTTGAGTATATTCAGCTCCGGTGCGTTTCAAATCAACATGCCAAAGCTCAATGTGGTCAACAGGAAATGTTTCGTGAATTATTTTATCTGTCCATTGCATACGCGAAGAAAAAATAGCAGGAAAACGCGCAAGCGTAATGTGCACGATGTTTTCACGGTTCTGCTTAATGCGCTCGGGTTCAACTTCGGATTCGCGCAAAATTGAAATAACTTGTTTTACACACGAATCGTATTCCACAGACGGTTCGCCAACAACCCACACCATGCGCGGGTTGCGCTTGTTCGGTCCCAGTTCAATTTTTGAAAGCGTAATGGAAAATGGCTGTTGCGTAATCCGGTCTTGCAACACATCCATGCGATACCGTATATCATCCTCGTTCCAATACTGCGGAGGTAAAACAGTCACGTGCCAATTTTTCTGCGGGATCCAATGCGCCTGTTTACACGTTGTTATTTCTTTTTGAACATTCCGTCCAATTTTTTGTTTGACCGTATCGGGAATGAGGATTGCCAGAAAAACCCGCTGTGTATCCATATATTTCAATTCTATCACAATATGAAGTATAATGAAGTGCAGGAATTAGTAGCATTGTTTACCCCGTAGTAGAAATGCGACAGAATTTTATGCCGTATTTCTGATTTTATTTTATTAACAATGTAATCAGCTCTATATATTTTATTCGTGCTTATCTATAAAATTCTCCAGTTAAGGCAGTCGCATTTTTCCACCAAAGGCGGATCTACCTCTGGCATGACACTACAGGCTCCACTTTTTCAAAAAAAGGAAAACACCTGGATTTCTTATATATTACAATAGCATATATGCATAGCATGTATGTAAGATATGAAGAAATCTGATTTGTCTGTATTTGGGACGATCGCTCAAAATAGGGATAAATCGAATAATATTATTAATAAACCATCTGAATATAACAAGAATGCAAAAAATGGTAAAAATGCAAAAAAAGTGAACAGATGATAAAGTATTGGAATAGTTCGCTGGCTCGGAACCGCGCCCCAACGTGACCCAACGTGTTTATGAAACCAATTTCCTTCATTTTAAAAAGTAAACAACATTAAGGAAATCTTACAAATGAAGCATATATATGGCAGAAACCAAAACTCAAAATCAGAAAAAACCTCGTAAAAATCAAGATGTGCTTGATTTTATTGAATGGGTGAAAAAACGGCTTGGTGATGAAAATCCCAGGAACTTCGGGCTATATATGAAACTGTATAAGCAGGCAGGGAAAAACGGACTTTTGAAAGGCGTAACCGCAACATTGAAAAAAAAAGATTTAACAGACAAACTTCCATATTTTCTCGGCGTAGTGTATCAGGAACTGAAAGAAAAACAGCAAGAAAAGGCAAAACGCGTAAAAGTCGTAATCGAGGAAGAACGAGCAAAAGCAAATCGAAAAAAATACGAAAAACTTTTATCAAAACTCAAAAAAAAGCTCACGCCAAAATATCAACGAATATCAAGAACCCGGTCGCGCATGATGCACGCAGTTTCAAAACAAGAAAGGAAATCTTAGCAGCATGATACAAATCTACAAATAAAATGCCAATAATGCCTGCCCGGCTGTGCCAGTCTTTGGCAGGCGGGCGAATTGCGAATGTGGACACCAACTATACAAAACTCGTTTACCCAGAATTATCATACAGACTCAGTGGAATACTTTTTGCTGTTCATAATGAATTAGGAAGATACGCAAACGAAAAGCAATATAGCGATGCCATAGAAACAAAGCTTAAACAATTAGCTATTACGTATGAACGAGAACAAATTTTACCGCCATCGTTTGGGGAAGAATCAGTCGGCAGAAACAGAATAGATTTTATAGTAGATGATAAAATTATCCTTGAGATAAAAACAAAGCGTATCATTGGTCGAGAAGAATATTATCAGATACGCCGATATCTAAAGGCGATGAGTAAAAACTCGGAATTCTCGTAAATTTTCAAGATAAGTACCTGCGCCCGAAAAGGATATTAAACGCTTTTGTATAATTACATTCGCAATTCGTAAATTGGCATATAATTAGCATATTGGCATCATGATAATGAATATAATCACAGGAAAAAATACAAAAATCCTCCGCGAAATCGCGCAGCCAATCGAAACTGTCACTCCGGATACTATAAAACTTATACAGGAAATGCGACAAACTATGAAAGCAGGCCACCCGCGGGGTATTGGTTTAGCTGCTCCGCAAATCGGAATGAGTATACGATTATTCGTTGCGGAAATCAATTATACCAAAACAAAAACGGGGCAGTTTTATGCCTGCATTAATCCGGAAATCGTTTCCCAATCAAAAGAAACTGAAGAAATTGAAGAAGGATGCTTGAGCCTACCCAACATCACCGGTACGAGCACCAGGAAAAAGACTATAACTATCACCTACTTGAACGAATACGGAAAAAAAATGAAAACAAAAGCGCGGGGACTACTCTCGTGTATTTTCCAACACGAGCTGGATCACCTCAATGGAGTATTATTCATTGATAAAGCAAAAAATATCCGCGAAAGAATATCGCCATTATCGCCATCCATATAATAATTCGCATATGCATAACATCAAATTTATTTTTTTCGGGTCAAATCAATTTTCCGTCCTCGTGTTAAAGCGCCTTATACAAAACGGTTTCGTGCCCGCGCTCACTATCACCGTACCCGACGCGCCTGTTGGAAAAAAACAAATCATCACTCCCCCGCTTATAAAATCAATGGCGCAAGAATTGCGCATTGCCATTGCACAGCCAACATCTTTGAAAAAAGACCTGTCAGCAGCACAAACAATTGCCCTGCGCCATCCTGACATAGGTATTGTCGCGGAATATGGGCGTTTTTTCAACAAAACAATCATTGATTTGTTTCCGCTCGGAGTACTGGTTGTGCATCCATCGCTTTTACCCAAATGGCGCGGTGTTACGCCAATCCAAAGCGCATTACTCAACGGCGATACAGAAACAGGCATTACCATAATCCAGCTTGATGAACATATGGACCATGGTCCGATTCTCGCACAAGAAAAAACTCCCATCGTGCCAGATGAATATTTTTATGAACTTTACGAACGGCTTGCGAATATGGGCGGGGACTTACTTTCATGCGTGATTCCGCAGTGGCTGAATAAGAAAATAATTCCGAAACCACAAGACGAAACCAAAACGACATTTTGCAAAAAGATCTCCGATATGTCACGCGAAGACGGCAGAGTAAACACTTCGCAACCCATTGAACAAACCTACAACCAAATACGCGCATTCAGTACTGAACCCGGGTGTTGGCTTGAACTAAGTATGAAAAACGAACAAACCATAACCATAAAAATTCTTACTGCACACATTGAGCACACCGATATACAACCAGAGGGACTTATTGCGCAAAAGGACAAATTCGGCATTGTCCAAAAAAACCGCATGCTTGTGTTTGACCAAATTCAACCCCAGGGGAAAAACAAAATGAAAACGCAAGATTTCCTGCGCGGCAACAAAGACAAGCTTGATATACCCGTTATTTAATCCTGTACAATAATTACAAATTCTCCTTTTGCCAACTTTGGATCATTTTTAATCCTTTCCAAAAGTTCATTTGGACTTCCAGAAAGCACTTTTTCATATACTTTTGATATTTCGCTTACCAGCATGACGCGACATTGCGGATGTCCTTTTTCCAAACGCGCAAGTGTTTTTTCAATTCTGTGCGGAGCCTCATACGCGACAAGCGGCAATTGTTTTTCTTCGCACAATTCTATTATTCCCTGGAAGTCTTTTTGTTTGTGCGGTACGAAACCAATGAACAAAAACTTATTCAAACGCTCACCACTCAAAGCAATTGCGGATGTCAATGCGCTCGGTCCCGGCACACATTGAATTTTACAACCTGCGGTACGAGCTGCATCAACTAATTCCGGACCCGGGTCAGAAACACCTGCGGTTCCTGCATCAACTACAAATGCCGCATCTTGAGTTTCAAGTATTTTTATGATGCGCGGAATACTTTGTTTTTTATTCGCTTCGGTGTACGAAATCAACTGCTTCTTGTGAATATCAAAATGACTCAACAGCCGCAGCGTATGCGACGGACGCTCGCATATAATAACAGGCACCTCGCGCAATACGCGAAGCGCCCGCATACCCATATCTTCAAGATTGCCAATAGGTGTGGCAACCACATATAATGTATGAGTCATGTATATGACTAATGACTAATGACTTGTTTGCTTGTTATTAAATACTGATTTATTATAAGGCGCTGATTGATACTGATATAGCTGATTTATACGGATCATACAACTTATTCACTCAAAAATCAGCAACTTTTTCCAATAATGTTTTTTCCCGTGATTCCATACCCATGAATTTTCGAAGCGCATCTTCCTGCGCACGCGCCGCTTCCCTACCGAGCCGCACAAGTTCATTGACGCGGTCAAACGCGCTTGACCCGATATGAGACACATAGGGACGAATAACGAAAACCTTATCATTGGCAAGACGAGCTTGCGCATGCGCCTCGCCAACCACTGACAGCAATACATTGATGACACGGTATACGTCCCATGGCTTGAAATTCAATTGACCTTGGTCGCTGACCAGTTGCAAATCAGAAAAGGGCCTGCCCACATCAACACCTATCACGATATCCGCGCCCATACGAAAACATACATCGCATGGAATATTATTCAACAATCCCCCGTCAACCAAAAAATCATTCCCGTATTTACGCGGCGTAAACACAATCGGCACCGAACCGCTTGCAATAATGGCATCAACTAAATCTCCTGACGTGATATCAACTTCCCTGCCTGTTTTGAGCGATACGGCCACAGCAGTATACGGAGTTTTTAAATCATCAATGCGTATAACGCCAAAATATTCTCGCAGTAAACGCTCAACGCGCTCCATACTGAAAAGCCCGCCTTTCCCTTGCACATTCCACGGAACTTTTTTCATTTCAAAAAACGATTTCCATGGATGTTTTTCCAAAATAATCGCAATGTCATCAACACTCTTTCCCGTAGCGTACCATCCTCCCACAAGCGCGCCCATACTAGTTCCGGCAACACAATGAATCGGAATACCCAATCGTTCAATTTCCTGAATCACGCCAATATGTGCAAAACCGCGGGCTCCGCCCCCGCTTAATGCTAAACCAATTTTTTTCTTTCCGGTTAAACCTTTGTCCATACGCTGAGTATACCACGTGACAAGCCTGAATCTATGCTACATTGCGCATTTAGACCGTAAAAAAACTATGTATTATATCGTCTGGTGTGGGAATTAGCAGCGTTGTTTACCCTCCTCCGCGAGCGAAACGAGCGGAGGAAACCCGCCTGTAAGGCAATGGGATGCCTGGCCTTCGCAGTAGAAGCAGCTGCTTCTGCGGAGTAGGCAATGAG
>Ga0210016_1000117_pt1 | contig 59429 bp, 56 predicted proteins | sample CryGeyCG2014_300_FD_185454 | JGI IMG/M metagenome (GOLD analysis project Ga0210016, IMG submission 185454) | Groundwater microbial communities from aquifer - Crystal Geyser CG02_land_8/20/14_3.00 (SPAdes) (version 2) | ecosystem: Environmental > Aquatic > Deep subsurface > Groundwater | place...
TCTCCCTAACTTTCTCCCTAGTTTTCTCCCCAGTTTTTCGCGTCTCTTTCCCAATGGTCTCCGGAACTTTTTTAAGCGTGACCACAATGCTCGTTCCCGTATATTCAAAAACTGGATCCGGTAATCCCCACTCACGGCACCATTTAACAATCTTGTTCGTGCCTGACCCGACCTCTTCTACGTATTTAATCCAAAAGAACTGTTTGGCGATTAAAGGATTCGGCGGCAGGGATTCGTGCTTTTTCGTCAACGTCTCCGCCGTCCATCCTTCCGGTAATCTTCCCGGGTTCCAAAACTCGATCCTGTTATCGAAGATCCTGACTTGAACCTTGGCCGTCGACCAATAGTCCCGATGCGCAATGGCATTAGCAAGTGCCTCTCGGATAGCTTTGGGCGGGTATTCCCACTTCTCCTGCCGCTCAAGCTTCCCGGATTCTATCCATGCCGATAAAGCAATGTGGTTGAAGATGAACTTTTCCGCATCCTGCAACTGGTGGATGACGCTGCCGGTAAACGGCTTCAAGTCCAGCATGTCTTCGGTCACGTCCAGCCCCTTGAACTGAATACACTTCAGCTCGCACTGGGGATAGAAATCCTGCGGCGCGCCAAACAATAGAATGGCCGCGTTAATAGGTTTCTTGCCTTTCAAAAGTTTGAGCCTCATCAATGACTCTTGAACAGACAGCTTTTCGCTCAAATCCAACCCGCGCTCGGATTTCCCTTTAATAATGAATTCCCTGACCAAATCGTGATTGATATCCTTGAGCGTCGCGCCTTTGCAGATTTGATTGTCGAAACGAACCCGGTCTTTATTCTTTTCAAGGATTAATCGCTCATATTCGTCCTTGCTCATCTTTATCGTGGAACGTCCCACGCGCTTATATGGACGCCCGAACGCCAGAACCAAATGATCGTGCGATTCCTTTACCTCTATGACAAGCACTTCCCTGTCGTCAATCTTTTTTATAGTGACTTTGGGATGAAGTTTCGGGTCCGTGTTTTGGACAATTTGGTTAACCAGCTTTTCAATGGTGCCTTTGCCGATCTGAAAACCAAGCACTTTGCCTTCCGGGGTAACTCCAATGAATATCCGACCACCTTCGGTATTCGCAAAAGCGACCGCTGTCTCTATAATTTCATCAATCCCAGACAAAGACTGCTTCCATTCGACCGTCATTGATTCATTGAAACCAATTAATTTCGATGATTTATTCATATTCTCCTTTTTTCAGCCTTGAAGCAGGAATAATTCAATGCCTGCCCCCCTGTTTTGCTCCGATGTAACATCGGAGCAAGGGGGAGTCAAGGTCCGATCCCGAAAATTTTGCCTATCGTTGAGCGCATCATTTCAGGCGGTCTTGTATCCAGGTCAGCCGCGCCAAAACCATTTGTTGATATCCAAATTTCGTGCTTGTTTGTTTTTCCGCATAAAACGCATTTTCTTTCTTCTGTCACCAGAGTAGTCACTTTATGCCCCTGTATCTGCTACTTTTTAGCTTTGGATTGAATTAGTTAGAACTGTTTCCGATCTTGTTATAAGATTTACTTGATTATTTCTGTATAGCCTAATGTTATCTGCTTCATTTTAAACTTATAGTCATTTTTTTCTGTAGTATAATATCTCCTTATTTTGCTATGCATAGGATGGAAATGATTGTTTGCAACATAGCATACAATATTATCTTCTCTTATTTTTCCTTTGAATTCTTTTCTCAAAATAGAAAATAATTTATCTTTATAGCATCTAAAAAATAATGCATAATCCAGTATCTGAGAGATTACTTCAATCTTAGGGTCATTTAATTTAAGCTCAATAACTGCTATTTCTCTATATTTATTAAGTGTCACAATGTCTATAAATTCAGTTGGTAAAATTCTTTGCTTTTCTGATTTTTCTTTGTTAAACACACCTGTACCAAACTCTCTTAAAATTCCTATCTCTTTTCCTCCGAGATTGTAAAAATCCATACCAAGAATTGCTAGTCTTTCGTTAATTCTCTGATCTTTACCAGAACCTTTTCCAAATAAAAAAGCTTGAAAATCCTTTTCTGTACGACCGGGTTCTTCTTCATCATCTCTTGGGGGTAATTCTTCTCTTATTATTTCTGTGTTTGGTCTATTAAATAAAGCATCCTTTGTTATATAAAGGTTTTGTTTAACGCCGCCAATTATTGCTGAAAATTGTAGCTCTTTATTATTTAAGGCTAAAAATGAAATTCTGCGTATAAAGGACTCGATGTCTGCTTTTTTATCATTATCTCTAGGAATGTCTATAACAAATACAATTTGTTTTACCTTTTCAGCTGTATTGTCTTCAATTTCATTAATAAAAGCTAACCCCCAAGGATCCAATCTTTTGAATTACCCCGCGGCAAGCCGCGGGGAGTCTTATGCTCGCTTCGGCTTGAAATCGAGCCGAAGCTGCGCAGGATTGCTTACGGCAATCCTTTAAGGATGAGGGGCAACGGCCTCGTTTCCCCTCTTCTCCCCTTCAGGTAAGGATGATTTGTATCCCCGCGGCAAGCCGCGGGGGGTTAAATCATATTTTTGCTAAATTGGATTCCATATTCTATCTTCTCCCTAATTTTTTTATTAATCTATTTCTAAGATCTACAATCCCTTGTCTTGTTTTTATAAATTTTTCATTCTTTTTCTCCCATCCTTCCCAGGACATGGCTCTACCTTTGCCTGAAGGATAATTACAGTCTTCTTGACCCCATATCCACTTATATGCTTTTAGTAAAATTTCTGGGCTTTCGCCACATGGATTTTTAACTTTTAATTTTTTCAATACTTACGTTGGTTCTTTACCTTTGTAAACTTTTCCAAGCGCATTTAGTATTTTTATTGTTGCTTTTGAATTAATTTTACTCTTTTCTTTTAGGTCCTCATATATATCTTTGTGGGATATTAATCAAAGCGTTGAATCCCTTGAGTTATAAATCCAAACCATAAAATCTTCTCGTTTTGCCTTACCATAACTTAATTTTCCACCTGGTTTTGTTATAACTATCTTTCTACCACCTTTTATATTTTCTACTTTATATCCTCTATATTTAACTGCCTCCAAAAGTTTTCTAAATTTTTCTCTTGGTTGATTCTTAATTTTTAAAGGTGCCAATTTAATTTTGTGCACATAGATATTTCTTTTAGTTTCCATTGTATTTCCTTTCATAAACAAGTAAATATTGATGACTTATTTTCAAATTGCTATTTTCTTTTCGAGGCTCCTGATTTTGTATTTCTTTGATAACAATAATAATTTCTTTCAACGATAAACCATCAATGATTATATTATTTATTATATACTTTGCCATTAAGATAACATTTTTATTCATTCTTATATCTTGAGTTTGTATTATAACAAACCCATTTTTAATTATTATTGGCATTTGTTTTTCTATAATGACTTTTATTTTTTGCAAATGCAATTTAATATTGATACGAACTAAGTTTTCGAATGGATGTTTTATAAAAAGCAAATCCTTATTTTTTTGACTTCCTAATTTTTTCGCATCTTTAGGTTTTGTAAATGATATAGTTAAATAATTTCCCCTTGAATATCTTTCAACTATATTCTTATTTAACTGCTCTTCAAAACCTTTTTCTGGCAATACCCAGACTGTTGTTGTTTCAAGTGTATCCAATTTCTTCTTAAGAGGCATCTTTTCCATGATTGGAGTAAGTGCTGTATATCCTGTTGTTGTTTCATACACATATTCAAATTTAGGTTTGGGTTTTTCGAAAATCACTAAATATTCATGTGCGAGCAATAGGAAGTTAAATTTAACGCTATTGTCATACCAAAATCCGGTTGTTTTACAATTATGCTGCCTTTTAATAATAAGTTCCTTTACTTTAAAGCCAACTTTTTCAAACACATCTATCGTTTTAAATCCTAAAGGAACCACATTCTTATTTCTTCTCATGTCCCCAATTAGAATTGCACACTGCCTGCCTGTTTTAAGAACACGATAACTCTCTTTTGCTACCTTTGCCATTTCCAATAAAAATTCATCTATATCACACTGGGAAAGATCGCCCTCTTTTGAATCCGTATATTGAATTATATTTGCATAAGGTGGATGAGCACATATTAAATGGATAGAACTTGATTTGACTGTTAAAAGATTTCTTGCATCGCCTACTTTAACATCAGGATCATAAAACTCAGTTATGTTCCCGTTATCACCGAGATTAAACTGAGGTGGTATTGAAAAATCCATATTCTTTTTTGAAAGTTCTACGGCTTCTTCGTTTATATCAAAAGCGATGCATCTTCTACCTAATAGTTTAGCTTCAACTGCCGTAGTTCCTGCGCCGCAGAAATAATCCAGAACTATTTCGCCTGGCTTTGAATATTTAAGGATTACATTTCTTGGAAGATAAGGAGACCAGTTTCCTCTGTATTCTCCGCTATGTGTTGCCCAACTACCTCGTGATTTGAAGCTCCATATTGTTGTTTGTTCTTCTTTGAAATCATTGGGTACAAGTGTTTTTATCTTTTTAGAAACATTTAAATTACTTATATTAATACCTTTTGATTTTGTAATTAATTTCTCAATAAATTTAAAATTGACTCCATATTTCTTACCTATCTCAATGTCGGGAGTTCCTTTTAATTTTTCCTGTAAAATTGCTTTATGCAACTCTTTCTCTGAAGTCAAGGTTGTTTGATTGCTCACTTTATCACCTATTAGTTTTATTCTAATTTAACTTGTTTTTTAAAACGACTTTTTTATTTCTTAATGAAGTTGTTTCATCAATCTCAATGCTGCAGTCACGGCAAAAAATTCTTTCTTTTTCATTAGTAAATTCCGACTTTTCAACTTCAAATTTTCCATCAACAAATTTTAAAATATTGTAGCGGTTTGGCATTGTTATAAATTCATCTGAATTACATTTAGGACATTTAAGATCTTCTCGCTTCATAAGGCCTCCTTGCTATTCTCACTCAATCAGCACCACGCCGTAATAATTGCCCTTCGCATTCCTGGTCTTCGCGACCTTTATCGGGAAACCGTTATTGTGAGCGGTTCTGTAAACGTCTATGCCGCAGGCTTCCATCGAAGGCCGCGCTTTTTCCGGGTGCGCGCAATGCTGCGGGCACCTGGAGCAGAGATTGCACGGACCTGCTGCCATCGCGAACGCCTTATAAAAACCGTCCAGGAACATTTCCCTTTCAAGGACCGCAACGGCCTTGCGGATGTCCGTCCACTCCCCGCCATGGACAAGCAGGGCGTATTTATAATCGCCCAGCATCTTTTTTGTCTGCTGGGGCGCGGGCGAATTCGGGGGACAGGTCAAGGCGTGGCCGTACCCGTCACACCCGAACTGGCATTTCATCCTTACCCATTCGGCTGTCTTAATGCTGGAAGCGCGGATGACCTTGGCGTTTTTTGCCCCCAGTTGTTTTGCCGATTTAATATATTTTGTGTATTGTTTCATTGCGTGTTTAAATCCCCCTACATCCCCCTTTTACAAAGGGGGAATGAAATAAACACCCTCACCCTACTACGCCAAGGCTTCGTAGGGCACAGCCTTACATCCTCTCCCGCCTCATCCACCCCCACCTCAATCCTCCCCCGTCCCACCCAGTAAGATTGGCGGGTCTTCGACAAGAGGGAGGAAAATTATGAAATTAACTTAAATCCGAAGGGGGAGAGGGAAATACGCAACCTAAAGGTTGTGGCTACATCTCAATCTCGGGCGTGATAAATCACGCCCCTACACTTATCCACTTATCCACGTATCCACGTATCAACTAACCGCAGGGCAAGCCCTGCAGCTACTATGACACGGTTTTCATTTTGACTGCCGTGACGGACATCGCGGGGAATTTTTTGATCTCTTTTGCCCTGATCTCAGCAGGCTTAACCATGTCCGGCTCTTCGAAAGTATTGTGGGTGTGTATGTCCTTGGCTGAAAGCTGCCGTATTTCTTTTATCTCCCATTTCTGCCCGGAAATCACGCGCAGATCAGCGTCGATATTATTTTTAAGGTCGAGGTTGGCGATCGAAACAAAAAGCTCTTTTCCGTCATCCGAAACCGATGCCGAGACCGAGACCGCGTCCTTCTTTTTCCCGTCAGGCAGGTTCAGGGCCGGGTTTCCGTTTAGCTCAGCCGGGACAACCGCTGCATCCCTGTGCGGCATGAACATTTCGTATACGTGGTATGTCGGGGTAAGCACTGCCTTGCTTCCTTTTGTCAGGATAAGCGCCTGGAGCACGTTTACGGTCTGCGCCATATTGGTCATGAACAGCCTGTCGAATTTGTGGAAACAGTGGAAGCTTGCGGCGGTGAAAAGCGCGTCCCTCATAGTGCTCTGCTGGCAGACCCCGTTTTCCACGACCGCTTCCTTGTACCATGTTCCCCACTCGTCCATTATCACGCCTATCGGATGGCCGTAAGCGCTGTAAGACTGGGTAAGACCGCTTGCCCTCTTTATGTTGTCGTCCATTGTTATGACGCCGGCGATCGTCCTGTAATAATCCTCGTCCGTGAAATTCACTTCAGGACTGCCGCCCGTGTATATGTGAAGAGCTATGTAGTCAACAAGGCCCAGCGCGGGTTTCAGTTTTACCAGGAACCGCTCATCCCAATCTATTATGCCGGGATGCGAACCGCACGCGATAAGCTTAATATCCCCGCCTGTGGGGCGCATATAACCCGCGAACTGCCGGTACAGGTCAGCGTAATGCTCGGGTTCCATTGCGCCGCCGCAACCCCAGTTCTCGTTCCCCACACCCCAGAACTTTACGTTGTAGGGCTCCGGATGGCCGTTGGTCCTGCGCTGCCCCGTAATTGCTGTATCCTGGCTTGAATTGCAGTATTCAACCCAGGCGCAAGCCTCTTCAACCGTACCGCTTCCCACGTTCACGCAAATATACGGCTCTGTCCCTATCCTGGCGCAGAAGCGCATGAACTCATCCGTGCCGAACTGGTTGGTCTCAGGCTGGTTCCACCAGAGGTTGTGCCTTTTCGGCCTTTTGTCCTTTGGGCCGATGCCGTCCTTCCAGTGATAGCTGTCTGCAAAACATCCTCCGGGCCAGCGCAGGGCAGGCAGGGCGACTTTTTTAAGCGCCTCTGCGGTGTCAAGCCTTATGCCTTTCTCGTTCTTAATGGCTGAGTCTTCGCCTGCCCAGATCCCGTTATAAATGCATCTTCCTATGTGTTCCGCGAAATGCCCGTAAAGATATCTGCTGATCTTGTGCTGCTTTACTTCAGGCCTTATCGTTATCTGCATTTTTACCTCTTTTTATTGATGATTACAGCGATGTTAAATAACGATTGCAGCGATAAAAAATGAATTTAGTGCGATAAATCGCACCGCTATAAAGCAGGGCTGAAGCCCTGCGTTACAAAAGCAACTACTTGACCCTTGATACTTGACCCTTGATACTGAAAGCAGGGCAAGCCCTGCGGCTACAGCGTGAGCCATTTGCTGGTATTCAGGCCTCTTATAGTAATCCGCGTGATTTTCTCTGCTGAGGAAATCGTTATTTCCTTTTTTTCGCCGGGCAGGAGGAAAAGATAATTGTCCGAATACTGTGCGCCATCAGCATCCGCCGAGACCTTTATCGCCGGCGCGAAGGTATCTGCTTTCAGGATCAGCTTAACGCAGCCGGAACCCGGCTTCACCTCAGCCTCCAGTTCAGCCCGTTTCAGGCTGAGGTTCCCAAGTTTTTCGAAGAACAGGAAGTTCCTGAAAACCAGTTCCTTGCCCCTGACAAGGTCAACCACAAGCACCCGGGTTTTAGGGTCATCAACGGTTATGCCTCTGCTGAAGATAAGCTTGTTTGAATTAGCCGGGCATTGAGCGGAAACTTCGCTTCTGTAGTACTCGGTCCCGCTGAAATCAAGCAATCTCAGGACAAGCCTGCCTTTGAACGGGACAAGCTCGTCATTTATAAGGTTTACCTTTACCTTGCCGCTCTCCAGCACAGGGCTCACAATTACTGGCGAGAACGCCCTTTTTGCCGAGAAATAACAGAGCTTTGGCCTATAGTAATAATCCACAAACGCCCAGGATATTACCGGCCAGCAGTCGTTAAGCTGCCAAAACAGTATCCCCGACGTGATAAATTTCCTCCTGCGCCAGTGCTCTATCGAAAATTTCGAGCCTTCCGCCCAGTTCACCTGGGAGTAATAAACGAAATCTTCGAACCCCGCGGGCTTAAAACCCAACACTTCCTCAACGCCGAACCGTATCCAGTCAAGCGGCTTGTCGTAGGCCTTTTCATGCGCGAGTATTGACTTGCCGGCCAGGTCCCAGTCTTCTTTCGGGGCGAATTTCGCGACCGTTTCTATGTCCGGGAATGACTGGTATCCTGTTTCGCTCAGGAACCTGCCTTTAATGTCCCCGAACTTCCTCCAGTCCCCGCCGCCCCAGCCCTCATAGGAATGGAAATCCCCATTCTTCTGCGACATGTAAATAAATTCATCAGGTGAGTAAGGCGAGGAGGGAACGTACGGGCGGGTCGGGTCATGAAGGCGGCATATCTCCGGGAGGATCCTGTAAAAGAGCGCCTCCCCGTAATACCTTTTTACCTGCCTGCCTTCCTGGCTCACGTAATACCTGGACGATTCGTTCTCGTTGTTGCCCGACCAGATGACGACCGAAGGGTGGTTGCGCAGCCTTTTGACCTGGAACACCGCTTCTTTTGAAAAAGAATCGTTGAACCATTCCAGGTGGTCAGGCACTTCCTCGCACCCGGACATGAAATCCTGCCAGACCATTATGCCAAGCTCGTCGCAGGTATCGTAAAATTCCTCGTCCTCGTATATCCCGCCCCCCCATATCCTTGCCATGTTCATGTTCGCCTCGGGCATCATTGAGAGGAGCCTGCGGTATCTTTCTTTTGTCACCCTTGTCAGGAACGAATCGGCGGGGATCCAGTTCATGCCCTTGCAGTATACCGGGATGCCGTTGATCCTGAATATGAAACCCCTGCCCTCTTTGTCTTTTTCCTGGGCGATCTCTATGGTCCTTAGCCCGAACTTCACTGACCTTTGGTCCAGCATTATATCCTTATACTTCATGCTTACTTTCACTTCATAAAGGTGCGGGTCCCCGTATCCGTGCGGGAACCAGAGCTTTGGGTTCCTGATCTCAAACTCCGCCCTGATCAGGTTTGTGCCGTCGATCATGTGATGCCTGACGGTCTTTTTGCATTTCGTCCCCTTGATCTCGAAGCTTACGGCCACGTCGTCTTTCATCAGGGAATCAGCCTCGACCTGGACCTTTATCCTTGCTTTTTTTCCCGACACTTCAAGCTGCTTGACGTATACGAAATCGAATTTCGCGTAGTTATAACCCAGCAGGCGCACGCCCTTCCACAGGCCTGATGCCGGGAACCTGGGGCCCCAGTCCCACCCGAAGCTGTACTGCGCCTTCCTTCCGTAACCGCGTATTGTGCAGAAAGGCCCGTTCATTATCACGCCGTGCTTCTTCTCCAGCTCTGAAAGAGCGCGGGCCGGCGACTTAAACCTTAACTCAAGGGAATTTTCCTCTTTCAGGAGCCCGTTGACGTCAAAGACATACGGCCTGAACATGTTATCGGCTGAGCCCAGCATGTGGCCGTTAAGGAAGATGTCCGCGAAGGTATCAATGCCCTCAAAAACAAGCGCTGTTTTTTTCTTATCTACCGTCTCTTTGCTGACAACGAATTTCTTCGTGTAGACCCAGTCTTTTTCCTCAACCCACTTCAGCTTGGATTCGTTGTCCGAGTAAAAAGGGTCCGGAATAATTTTGTTCGCCATAAGGTCGGTGTAAACGGTCCCGGGAACTTCTGCCGGGGCAGGATCCTTCAGGACCTCCCCGTTTTCGTCCTTGAAAAACCACCCGTCGTTCAGCAGTATGTTGTCCATATGCTCTCCATTTCATTGATTACAGTGATTTTAACTGATGATCTTTGCTTCGCAACATTCTTTGTGGGCGATGTCGACAACCGACGAATTCCAGTGATTATATTAAGTATCAAGAGTCAAGTATCAAGTGTCAAGTTTGAAACCAGAAAATATTTCTTTGTGCCTCCGTGCCTCTGTGGTTATATTTCGTGCTTTCGTGATACTTTCGTGTTTTCGTGGAAATCTTGTATCACTTCGCTTTGCCCTGGTCTGCCACCGCCTCCATCGCTTTCTTTACTTCCTCGGGATCGCCCAGGTAATAGCTTTTTACCGGCTTCAGGCTCATGTCATCCAGCTCGTAGACAAGAGGTATGCCTGTCGGTATGTTCATCCCCACGATCTTGTCTTCCGCCACGCTGTCCAGGTACTTGACAAGCGCCCTCAGGCTGTTGCCGTGCGCGACTATCAGGGCTTTCTTTCCCGCTCTCATGGCCGGCCCGATCGCCTCGTACCAGTAGGGCATAAACCTTGCAACGGTATCCTTCAGGCACTCGGTCAGCGGTATGTCCTTCTCGGACACGTTTTTATAACGCGGGTTTTTCCCCGAATGTCTCGGGTCGGTCTTCTCAAGCGGCGGCGGGGGTTTGTCGTAACTCCTTCTCCATACGAGCACCTGCTGCTCGCCGTATTTCGCTGCCATCTCTGATTTATTCAGGCCCTGCAAAGCCCCGTAGTGCCTTTCGTTCAGCCTCCAGGAATTGTGCACCGGCACCCACATGAGGTCCATCTCGTCCAGCACGATCCACAGGGTGCGCACCGCCCTTTTGAGCACTGATGTGAACGCGATATCAAAAGTAAGGCCTTCCGATTTCAGGAGAGCTCCGGCTTTCCTGGCTTCCGCGATCCCCTTTTCAGAAAGGTCAACATCTGTCCAGCCCGTGAACCTGTTTTCCTTGTTCCAAACACTTTCGCCGTGCCTCAGAAGAACGAGTTTCTTCATAAACTCCCTCCAGTAACTCTATTGACACAGATTTTCACAGATTTAGACTCTGACTCTACGTTTATATCCGTGGCTGACTTCTTAAGGAATATATTATATCATAAAGTATATTAAATATCAAGTATTTAATAAATATAATATATAAACCGTCGGACGTCGGACGTCGGACGTCGAACGTTTTTATATCAAACCTGAAGGTTTGAGTTACGAAATACAATCCGTGGAAATCCGTGGCTGAATATTTTTAAGTTCTCGTAAGCCTGCCCGCCAACGCTTTCTGGGAGGGACACGCTGACACGTTACTTCTTTTTAGAAAAACCGAAAGACCCCACCTTCTTGCCAAGGCTCCAGTATTCACCCTGGTTGAACACGAAGGGCCTTGCCCTTCCGAAGTCTATGTTGCCCTTGCCGTCCAGCACCTCCTCGTCAACGTGCACCGCGACAACCTCTCCAAGGAACAGGTCATGGACCCCCAGGGATATGACCTGCTTTAATTTACATTCTATATTTACCGGGCATTCTTTTATGAGCGGGGCCTTGACCTTTGAAGAAGTTGTTTTTGTCAGGCCAAATTCTTTGAATTTGTCCGTGTCCCTTCCGGATACCAAGCCGCATCCGTCTGTTTCAGCCAGCTGTTCCGTGCTGGGAATATTGACCACAAATTCCTGCGTTTCCTTGATCAGCCCGTGCGAATACCTGCCGGGCCTTATCGCGATCCCTATCGTCGGCGGGTCAGAACACACGATCCCCACCCATGCAAGCGTTATGATATTCGCCTTTCCGTTCCTGTCAGCGCAGCTTACCATTACCGCAGGCACCGGAAAGAGCGCCTCTGAAGGACCCCGTAATTCTTTAGCCATTTTATTTCCTCCTTTTTATTATGATTACGGTGATTTTAAATGAGATTACAGTGATTATTAAAAATAGCTGTCGGTTGTCAGTTGTCAGCAAAAGCCAAAATTTCTCTGTGCCGTAGGGTCATCGACCCCGTTCTGACCCGAAGGTCCCTGTGTTAAGTTCCGGTTTCATCGGAACTACAGGGAACTCCGTGCCTCTGTGGTTAATTTTGTATTTAGCTTTTGACTTAATCCAAAACGTCTGAGACCTTGTTGACCGCGGCCGCGATATCGCGGATATCGGCTTTGGTGAAATTCTCGTTGATGCCGATCGTTATGAGTTTGGGCTGTTCTGTGTCTGTCACCGGGCACAGGCCTTCCTTATATTCGATCCTCGCGTCGGTTTTGGGGCAGTCAAACGGGCAATGTGAGTTCCCGTAGGTCGTTTTCGAGTGCAGCGCTTCGCTGCAGACGAATATAGGCTTGCCGATATAACCCGAACCGCAGGGCACGCCTTCAGCGTTAAGGGCTGAGGCGAATTTCTCGGCAGGTGCGTCCAGGACCTTAAAACCGTAGAGCCAGAAAGAAGGCCTGCATCCTTCAAATATTTTCAGAGTTTTTATCCCGCTGGTTTTCTTTATCAGGCTGTTCAGCAGAATACCGAGTTGCCTTCTTTTTCTTACAACGCTGTCCAGTTTTTTCAGCTGCGCGAGCGCGACAGCCGCGGTGAGCTCGTTCATCCTGTAATTCGGGGCGAGGAACAGATATGCCCTCGGGCCGAAACCAGTGCGGTTCCATCCCTTGTCGGCAAAAAGCAGCATCCTGTCCGCGTATTTTTTATTATCCGTTATGGTTATGCCGCCGTCCCCCGCGCACAGGTGCTTGCTTTGCTGCATCGAGAAACACCCGATATCGCCGATCGTGCCTGCAAGCCTGCTTTTATAGTATGTCATATACGCCTGGCAGCAGTCTTCAATAACAGGTATCCCATATTTTTTGCTCATTCTCATTACCGCGCCCATATCCGCGGGATTTCCGAACAGGTGCACTACAATTATCGCTTTCGTGCGTTTTGTGATCTTCTTTTCGATGTCCGCGGGGTCCATGTTGAACGAATCCGGATCAACATCCGCGAATACCGGTATGCAGTTCTGAAAGAGAATTCCGGTTATTGTGCCCATATCGGTAATGGGAGCGGTTATTACTTCATCGCCCGGGTTTGGGTTTATCGCGCCCAACGCGATATGTATGGCGGAAGTTCCCGAGGTGGACGCGACCGCATGCTTAATCCCGTATTTCGCGGCAAATTTCCGTTCAAGCCCGGAAACCTTTGTCCCTCCCCACCTGAAAAGGTTCTGGGAATTGATTGCTTCCGTAACCTCTTTTATCTCTTCTTTTCCGTACGGCGTTCGCGCGGGAAAAGGTTTTGCCCTTGCCGGCTTTCCGCCGTCAATTACCAGTTTTTCCACAGTTGCTCCCGGATATAACTTATAGTTTATAAAGTTTACAGAGTATTACTGATGTTCGCTTAATTGGTTGACGTTTTTTGGTGTCATTGCGAGGGCAAAGCCCGTGGCAATCCCGTCGCTAAAAGCGAGATTGCTTCGCTATCGCTCGCAAAGACAGCTGTCAAGGTATTATGCAAAACTCGGTAATCTGTGATAATCCGTGGAAATTCGTGGTTAAAAAAATTCGTCTGTAATGATCTTCCCCAGCAGGAAAAATTTCCTTTCAGGATACCAGAGGACCGTTTTCCCTTTTCTTATAGTAACGCTTGCGTACATCGCAAGGTCGCATCTCTGGGCTGCCCCGAGAGGAAGCCCTGTGTGGTCCATCAGTAACTTCGGCTCTGAAAACCAGACCGGCTGCCTCGCGTTCTTCCTGAACTCTCCCAGAGCCAGGTATATCGGCCTTCTGTGGAAAAGGGAATCCAGGGGTCCCCATCTGCGAAAATGCCCGTCGTGGTTGTGGAAAAGAAACATATATCTTTGATCCCCTATTTTGTATACCGGGCAGGGGCTCAGAGGCTGCGGTATTTTCTGTGAAGTATCGGTGTAACCAAGCGCTTCCGGCTTTGACCAGGTCTGCCCCGAGTCTGCGGAAACGCTCCAATAAGGGTTCCCTGCGGACGTGCGCATCACTGTGAACAGCCTTTTATCGGGAAGCTCGACAACGCTGGGCTCCTGCACCACACTCAGCTCAGGATGTCCGGGATAACCGACCCTCAGGGCATTTTCGTTGCCCGCGAAATAACTTATTTTTATTCCGCTTACAGCCGGGTCGTCATCTATATTCTCAAACCTTAAGAATTCCACAACTGATTCCTGCGCTGACCAGTGGTCTATCGGGGGCTTATGGTGGACCGCGAAACTGACCCACCTTGTGAAACCGCTGAAATATTTTCCGCCTGACAGCCTTTGCGGTTTTTGCCATACGATCCAGTTTGAAGGCATTGACGGATCGGGATTGTCATATATACTGCGCGGCATTGCAATGGTTTCCGGTTTTGACCAGGACCTGCCCGCGTCATCGCTGTATATGCCTTCCATTAAACCTGTCGTGTGAAAGAATGTGTCGAATTTCCCGATATGCTTGCTGTATATGACGTAGATCCTTCCTTTTTTAGAAACAAGCGGAAAACCCCAGCTTGCCAAACCACCCTTTGCCGGCGGAACAGGCCCGGCAATGATCCTGGGCAAGGGCCAGGTCTTCCCCTCATCTTCTGAGCGCGCAAACACGATCCTCTGATCAGGCTGTCCTTCCGCGGTGCTCTGCGTCCACACGGTCATCAGCGAACCATCAGGGCCGTCAAACACAATGAAATGCTCGTTTCCCGTGTCGAAAGTGGAACCGTCAAGGCTCCCCGGCTTGTATACCACAAAATCCGGATTGGTGCTCCGCAGCTCTTTTTCGATATCTACTGCCTGCATTATCATATCCTCATATTGTCGATCAGGCGCGTTTTTCCGACCTTTGCCGCGATAAGGATCACGCAGCCCTTTTCGATCCTTTTCACCGGCTCAAGGGTCGTTCCGCCGCGTATCGCGGCGTAATCAAGCTTTATCCCGGGCTGGCTGAGTATCGCGCTGCGTATGCTGTCTGAAAGTTTTTTGGCGTCCGTGAACCCGTGGTCCCTGGCAGCGTGGACCGCTTTTTTCAGTGTCCTGCTGATCACCAGCGCTGTTTTGCGCTGTTCGGGGCTGAGGTATGCGTTGCGGGACGATATCGCGAGCCCGTCACGCTCCCGTACCGTAGGGCACGGCACTATTCTCACCGGAAGGTCCAGGTCTTCCGCCATCTTTTTGATCACAAGCAGCTGCTGATAATCTTTTTCCCCGAAATAGGCCTTGTCAGGCAGGACTATGTTGAATAATTTTGCCACAACGGTCGCAACTCCCCTGAAATGCCCGGGCCGGCTTGCCGCTTCAAGGACTTTTGCAAGATCGCCCTCCACATTCACGTATGCGGCATACCCTTCGGGGTAGATCTCTTTCGCCTCCGGGACAAAAATGAAGTCCGCGCCTGCTTTCCCGCACATTTTCGCGTCTTTTTTAAGGTTGCGCGGGTATCTGCGGAAATCTTCCTTAGGCCCGAACTGGGCCGGGTTAACGAATATGCTTACAACCGCGGCGTCGTTTTCTTTTTTTGCGCGCGTTACAAGGCTTATATGGCCGTCGTGCAAAGCCCCCATTGTGGGCACAAACCCGATTGTTTTTCCTTTTTTGCGCAGATCCGAAACCACTGATCGCATCTGTAAAATTCTTCTGATAATTTTCATGCTACAATCCTTTTTAACCACAGGTGAACACTGTTTTTCTCAGATTAAAGTAACTCAAAACTTTAGTTTTGATATCAAGGCTAAAGCCTTGAGTTACACCTGTGTTGACCTGTGTTAATTCGTGGTTCCAATTTTTTCAGCAGTTCTTTTATAGTTTTTTTAAGGACCGGGTGCGTGACGCCGGGGGCTATCTCGGCAAGTGGCTTGAGCACGAACAGCCGCCTGTGCATCTCCGGATGCGGAATTCTAAGGCGGTTTGTTTCAACCGCTTTATCCCCGTAAAGCAAAATGTCTATGTCGATCTTTCTCGGCCCCCATTTTATCTTTTGCGGCTTTCTTCCGAGCTTTTTTTCTATGCCTTTCAGTATCAGGAACAGCTGCGTTGGCGCCAGAACGGTTTCTGCCAAGACTGCCGCGTTTATGAATTTCGGCTGGTCTTTGTACCCCCATGGCTCTGTCTCATATAGCTTTGACATCTTCTTTATATTGATGCCTTTTGTCTTCTGCATTACGGCGGCAGCACCGAGAACGTTCTGCCTTCTGTTCCCGAGATTTGACCCGATCGCAAGGTAGACTGTTTTCATGTTAATTTCCTAAAACTCATTGAATATTTCATGCCCCGGGCGCAGGCTGCCGTCCGCCTCTATGAACGCGAGGTTACCCGGCGGCCCATAATAGCCGAATTCCGGGCGGTGGGCGTCAGCAATAAGGCTGTGATGCAGAAGGTATACAAGCCATCCGATATTACGTTTTTTTAGCTCACCGAGAGTGTACCTGATTATTTCCACGCGCCTTCGGTCGTCAAGCGCTCCCCAGCAGGTCTCGGTAGCCAGAAGCAGTTTCTTTGCTTCCGCGGCAAATCCCGTATAGACATCCAGCGATCTTTCATAAATCGCCTTTTCGTGATGCGTCTGCTCATTCTCGGTCCAGTACGGGTGGATGCTTAAAATATCGCTTATAGGCTCTATCTGCTTTATGCCGCCCAGGCCGTGCCCCGGGTGTATACCTACCGTGATCGGCGCTGTCGCATTGAGTTTTTTACAAATCCCGTATATCCCTTCAAGCCAGGCGTATTCCGCTTTGACAATCTCGGGAATTTCCTCAGTCGGGCAGGAATATGAAAAAGGCTCGTTACACAGGTCCCAGGCGAATATCCTGCGGTCTGAAGAATGTCCGCCGACAACCGCTTCCAGGTACGGCAGGAACTGGTCGCTTTTTTGCACCCAGCTGACCCCATGCAGGAAATGGTCTATATACATCCCGCCGTAATCCAGGACACTGTCGTGCCAGCGGTTGAAAAGCACCGGCATAACGGCAAGCCCGTGTTTATCCGCTATTTTCAAGGCGGCTTCAAAATTATCCGAAAAGCGCTTCGCGCCGCGGTTGAAAGAATCCCAGGAAAGCCAAAGCCTTATAGCGTTCATTCCGGGAAAATATTTTTCCCCAGGCCGAGCTCTCTGCCTATGGCCTTCGCGTCGAATTTCTGCCACAGCTCAAACCCGCTGGTCCCGTAACTCGGCTGGTAGTTGAACCCCTTTATTTTTGAACAATCCATATTCTTCTCCTGAACGTAAAAACTATTTAACCACAGGTTTCCGCCACAATAATTGGCGGACCCGCCAGTCTTTTAGGCGGGAACACTCCTTAATATAACAGGGAATTTATGGGATTTAAAAAGCTAAATTATGGCAGTTTAAATTCCCTTTGAATCCCTGTTAAAAGCTTTTTACAGGGAACCCTCCACCAAGATTGGCGGGCAGGCTTAAGAGAACTTAAAAACACGATTTCCACGAAAGCACTCCGCCCCGATCCCTGTAGCCCCGATAAATCGGGGCTTAACACAGGGACCTACGAGTCAGAGCAAAGTTAATGACTCTACGGTCGGGGCGAGACTTCGCCCACCTTAAAGGATGGGCGAGGAAAGCACGAAAACACACATTTTGCCACTGAGTTCACTGAATTCACTGAGATTTTTACTATGTAAACTCTGTAAACTTTGTAAACTATGTAAACTGTATTGAACCCTGAAACCTTTAAACCATTAAACCTTTAATCAAACACTCTTCTCATACTTCAGCCGGCTTGCGGTCTGCCAGAAATATCACCAGGTTTACCGCCGCAAGCGCTATGAAACCTGCAAGGCCCGTCATGCCGGTTAAAAGGTCATTGCCGCCGCTTATCACTATAATTGCCAGCCCTGCCGTGCCGTTCAGGGTCCCGTGCAGAATCGAGGCGGCAATAACGGATCTTGACTTTATCCTTATATAACTGAATACGGGGGCGAGCAGCACGCACCACACTATCATCATTAGAGCGCCGGCGTAAGGATGCTGGGGGTAATTGTGGCCAAGTATTATTATCGGCATATGCCATATCCCCCAGATAAGGCCTATAAGAAAAGAAGACTTCCAAAAACCCATGGGCAGCAGCTCCCTGAAAAGAAATCCTCTCCATCCTATCTCTTCGCCGAAACCCGCAACCGCGTTAACCGTAAATCCCGCAATAAGGCCCTGGATCAGGCCGATCCAAAAATAATGGATAGGCAGTTTCGCGATCCCCTCCTGCATCTTCTGGAACTGCTCCGGTGTAACCATGCCGCTTAACCTTTCAACCATCCCCTCCATTCCGGGGGTAAACTTTATCCCGGGGAAAAGCAGCGCGATGCCCATAACGGCTATGGCGGTCGCCGGCATGATGAACCAGGCAACCAGGAACCAGCGGTTGAACTTGAACGAAATACCCAGAGCTTCTTTCATCGGCTCCCTGTAAACAACCTTTTGCAGGATTATCACAACCGCCATGGGAACGAACATAAATCCCGTTGCGACGATCATTGCCGGTTTCGTGTTCCATTTCCCACCCGACAGGGTGAAGATCAGTATCAACAGCCACGAAAACAATATTGTCAGCCCGATAAACGTCTTTGCCTTCTTTGTCATCTATTTCTTCCTTTTGAATGATTACAGTGATTATCGCAGACTGATGATTACGGTGATATAACTGGTGAAACCGGTCCGCCCATTTCAAAAAATGGGCGAGATCTCGCCCCGATGTCCATCGGGGCGGACATAACTGACCAAACAGACTAAAAAGTTTTTGGCGATGAACGATGCACGATGAACGATGCACGTTACTCTTTATGGAACGGTATCCACACCTGCATCTGCGATTCGCCGCGGTTCGCCCAGGCGTAATACGGTATGAATTTAGCTTCCGCTTTTTTCCTGGAGCCTGCTTTTCTTTCGCCTTTAGGGAGGTAAAGCGGTTTTATCTTTTTCCAGTCCGCCGGATAACTGACCCTGCCTTTTACAAGAATGATCCCGCCCAGCAGGTCTTTTTCAAAGCCGCACGAGAGCTTCGCGGATCCAAGCTCTATGTCAGGCACCGGGATCCCCGGATTATCCGTGCTTTCAACGCAGTAGACTACAGGACCCCTTTGTATAGCAACCGCCCCTCTTGCAGAATCAAGCCTGGGGTGCGCCTCAATAAGAACGGCGGGCATTTCCAGGTCCAGGGTTACGCGATCGCCTTTTTTCCAGGTCCGGTTAAGGTTCAGGTATGAAGAAGGCCTGGCAGGCTTGCTGATTTTTTTATTGTTTATTGACACGGACGCCTTGCGGCACCAGCCCGGGATCCTGAGGAACAAAGAAAATTTCTTTTCCTGCTGCAAGCTAACGCTTATTTCTATCCTGCCGTCCCACGGAAAGGCGGTATTCTGCGCGAGCCTGACCTGCGCGCCGTCTGAAAGGCGGAAGCCGGCAGCTGACTCCCCGTAGAAATGCACCCATATCCCTTCCCTGCTGGTAGTATAGAAATAACCCGGCAGAGAGGCGAACATCCTCTGGACGTTGGGAGGGCAGCAGGTGCAGCCGTGCCATTCCAAACGTTCCTCTGAAACATGAGGCAGGTCTATATTTTTATCAAGCGATGCGAGCGGATTGGTATAGAAATATTTCACCCCGTCAAGCGATACTCCTGAAAGGAACCCGTTGTAAAGCACCCTTTCCGCGACATCAGCGAAACGGGCTTCCCCGGTCACGCAGAGCATCCTCCAGTTCCACATAAGGTTTGCGATCGCCGCGCACGTCTCGGCGTAGGCGCGCAGGTTCGGCAGCTCGTACGCCTGGCCGAAAGATTCCCACACGTGGCGGGAACCCACGCCGCCCGTAATGAACATCTTGCGCATTGTAACGTCCTGCCACAGGGAATCAAGCGCCGCCCTGACCTGTTCGTCCCCTGTCTCGGCAACATAATCCGCGGCCCCGCAGCACAGGTAGCATGCCATCACCGAATGGCCTGAAGACGTAGGCCTGCGCGGTTCCATCTCCCTGTATCCGGGAAATTCATAGTTATCAAGAAGCTTCTTCGCGTATTCCAGGTATTCCTTTTTTCTCGTGGTCCTGTAAAGCTCCACCATTGCCATTTCAAGTTCAGGATGGTCCCTGTACATCTTTATTTCTTTATCCGGCCCAACATTTTCAACCCAGAAATCAGCCAGTTTCACGGCAACGTCAAAAAGATCTCTCTTTCCCGTTGCCCTGTAATGGGCGATCGCTGCCTGGATAAGGTGGCCTGAGCAGTAATATTCGTGGTTAAGCCCTCCGCCTTTCAGGCGTTCCGCAAGATGGGGCCCTGTGAAATATGAATTAAGGTATCCGCTTGGCTCCTGGGCTCCGGCTATTGCTTCAACGGCCTTGCCTATCGCGTCAGAGATCTCGCGTGAAGGGCTTGTTTGCAGGACAAATGACGCGGCTTCGATCCATTTATACAAATCGGAATCTGTGAAAAGCGGCCCCCTGCGCTCCGCCTGCTTTTTCCCTGAAGCTATAAGGAAATTGTCCGTTACCCCGTTCTCTTCAAGGAGCTTGAACAGCTTCATTATGCTCGCGTTCCTATTCGCGTCCAGGCGCGGTTTCCAGAAACCGCCCAGCTTCACCGCGTTGACCGGAATGGTCTTCAGTTTTGCGTTCGGGCTGTTGCTTGTGTCGATAACCCCGGCATCTTTCCAGTTCTCCATATATCTCCCTTTTATTTTTGATCAGAGCGATATAAAATTATCATAAGTCATAAGGTTTAAAAGCATATCAACGTGTCAGAACAAAAACAAGGAATATTATTGTAACTCAGGGCTTTAGCCCTGATATCAAACCTGAAGGTTTGAGTTACAAAATCCTCAGTGAGCTCAGTGCCCTTCCGCCCCTTTGGGGCGAGACCTCGCCCCGAGAATAATCGGGGTGGGCAGTGGCAAAAATGTTTTCTCCGTGCCTCAGTGTCTCCGTGGTGATCTTTTCGTCTGTATGATCAGTAATTTCGGGAACCTGTAGCCTTTTTTACAGTGGCGCGCCGTAATGACCGTTTTGACGTTGCCGCGCGGGTTGAAATCCCCGGTAACCTCCACCCACCTCGGGCCCAGGGCTTTTACCAGGTCGTCAAGTATCCTGTTTACCGCTTCCTCGTGAGAAATATAAACGTTACGGAAACCGTTAATATACAGCTTGATCGATCTCAGCTCGACGATCTTCGTGTCCGGAATATACCTTACTTTTATCGCGGCGAAATCCGGGTACCCGCTCCTGGGGCACAGGCAGGTAAATTCCGGCAGAGTTGTTTCTATCAGGTAGTCTCTTTTTTTGTTTTTATTCGGCCACGTTTCCAATTTTGCTTTCTTTATCTCTTTTTCCCCGTATTTCATTATGCCTCCGCGGCACATCGAACGTCGTGAGTCTTTCGTCGTGCGTTTCACGTCGTACGTCGAGCGTCTTACGTCGTGCGTTTCACGTCGAATGTCGTACGTCTTGCGTCGTGCGTATAAGCCTTTAAAACGTACGACTTACGACGTATGACGATATTTACGTACGACTTACGACATACGGCTTACGACGATTTCTTAAAGATGCCCATCCAGTTCTTACCGAATTTTTTGAAAAGCGTGATCCTGCCGGTTATTTTCGGCGATTCTATGTCAAACTGGATCTCCCGACCCCACTTGATCTCGGTCCAAAAACCCTTTGCGTATACCTTAACTGTTCCGGCGCCGTATTCGCCGTCAGGGATGGTTCCTTCCCATTCCATATAGTCAACCGGGTGGTCTTCAACCGGAATAAAAAGGAACTTGTCCCCGTCTTTCAGTTCTTTGCGCACAACAAATGATTTCGCTACCCCGTCCTTTTCAAGCCGCCAGTCATAGTGCAGGCCCGCCTTCTTCGCGTTATGCTCCTGTATTGTAAATTTTGCCTTTTGCCCAGCAGCCGGGCGGACTGCTACCTCTGCTTTCGGCTCTTTCGTCTTTTTAAAATCTCTTTTCTTCTTATATTCTTTCAGTTTCTCTTCTTTCATCTTTAATTTTTAACCTTCAACCTTTAACTTTCAACTTTTAACTGTTTCTAGAGGCCGATTCCCCCGCAAGCCTGCCTGTGGAAAATGCCATCTGCAGGTTATACCCGCCTGTGGGCGCGTCCAGGTCCACGACCTCGCCCGCGAAATACAGGCCCTTCACTATCTTCGATTCCATCGTGCGGTTATCTATTTCCTCAAGCGCAATCCCCCCGCTTGTTATTATCGCCTCTTCTATGGGCCGTGTTTTGCTTATTTCAAACGGCAGGGCTTTCAGCAGTTCCGCGAGATACCGCCTTTCTTTTCTCGTGATAGTGTTCGCGGGCTTGTCTTCAGGGATGAAGGAAAATCTCACGATAACGGGTATAAGGCTTTTCGGCAGGAGGTCGTCAAGGGAATTGCCGAAGGTCTTGTTGCTGTATTTAATGAGATCCCTCCGCAGCCTCTGGTCCAGTTTCTCCAGGTCCAGGGCGGGTTTCAGGTCTATTATCAGGACAACGCTGCTCCTTTCAACAGAATCCTTTTTATCTCCCCCTTCAGAAAAGGGGGATAAAGGGGGATTTTTGTTCGCAAGCCACTTGCCTATTTTTTTGCTCATCGAAAGGATTATGGGCCCCGAAACCCCGAAATGCGTGAAAAGCATATCCCCGAATTCTTCCGCTATCTTCTTGTAGCTGCATTTAGCGGTAACCCTGACGTTTTCCAGGGAAAGCCCCTGCAATTCCTTCGGCCATTCCTCTTTTGTCTCGAGCGGCACAAGCGCCGGCCTGAGTTCAGTTATCGTGTGGCCGTGCTTTTTCGCGATCTTGTAACCGTCTCCTGTGGAGCCGGTGCCCGGATACGACACCCCCCCCGTGCATAGTATCACGCTGCTGCACCCTATGGCTTCGTCCGCCTTTGTTTTTACCGCGCTGACCCTGCCTTTGCGCACCACCAGGTCTTTCACCCTGGTTTCATACAGCAGGTTGACCCTCCCGCTCTTCATATAATTGAGCAGCGCCTTATGGATATCCTCGGATCTGTCGGAAGCCGGAAAAACCCTGCCTCCCCTTTCGACCTTTGACTTTACGCCCAGCCCTTCAAAGAACTTTTTCAGGTCCTCGTTGAAAAAATTGAAAAACGCGGGATATAAAAAATTCCCTTTATTGCCGAATTCCCTGATGAACGCGTCAAGCTCCGCGGAGTTGGTGAAGTTGCACCTGTCTTTTCCCGTAATAAGGAGCTTTTTCCCCGGTGACTCGGTCTTTTCAAGCAGGAAAGCCTCTGCTCCCCGCTCAGCCGCCCTTCCGGCGGCCATCATTCCGGCCGCACCTCCGCCCACTACGATTACCTTTGCTTGTTTCATATATTCCGTCATACGTCGGACGTCATACGTCGTGCGTAAATGCCGTCATACGTCGTAAGTCGTACGTTTTAAAGATTTATACGTATGACGTAAGACGTACGACGTTCGACTATTTTTTATTCAGATCACGCGCGAGATCTTTAAGCTGCTGTAATTTGCCCCAGTCTTTCACCCCATAAAGCGGGAAAATGGAATTGTTGTGCAGGAGCGGGTCGTTGAATTCGAATTTGTTATCCTGCCAGTCCCGCGTGCCGGGTATGGGCGAGTATTCGGAAAGGAACACCTTCACGCCCAGGTCCGAGGCGAATATTATTGAATCCCTGACCTCGTCAAGGTCCTGCCCCGGCATTCCCATCATCACATACGCGCCTGTCTCTCCCTGTTTATAGCCTGCCCCGTACAGATCTTTAACTGCTTTTTCAAATTCTTTGTTTGTTACCTTCGCGCCTGTTTCTTTCTGTCTTTTTTCGCTTGAGGTCTCAAGGCTGAGGCGCGGCTGTATAAAATCCGCGCGCCGCATCAGTTCCGCGATGCCTTCTGAAACGTATCTCGCGTGGAGCCCGTTTGGGGTATGCAGGCCGCAGTTTATCTTCCTTTTTAACAGTTCCTTTAAGATCACGGCTATATGGTTCCCGGCATTGAATAAAAGCGCATCGTCATAAAAAGCGAAATCCTTTATGCCTTTCTTAAAGAAAAATTCTATTTCATTTGCGACGCTTAACGGCTCGCGCTGGCTGAAATTCTTTGCCAGCAGTCCGGCAGCGCAGTAGGTGCACCTGAAAGGGCAGCCCCAGGAGGTCCTGATCGCGGCGTATTCCGGTTCCGGGTAAAGGTCGTAGGCGGGAGTGAGAGATTGCCCGCCCCGATATCCATCGGGGCGAGGTCTCGCCCCGGCTGAAACCGGGGCGGAAAGATTGTCCCGAAGGGACCCCTTTGGGGAAAGATTGAAATCCTTACCTGCAAGCTTAAATACTTTTTCTGCTATCTTAAAGATATCTCCGCCGGGGAAGACTTCGGCTCCGGAGTATTTCCGCGCGTGCTCTTCGCATATCGTGGCGTAAACGCCTCCCAGCAAAACCGGAACACCCCTGAATTTCCGCTTTAAAACCTCTATTGCCTTGAACGCGCCAGGGTACCAGTATGTCATTCCGGAGCTTACAAGCACTATATCGGGATCTTTGCCTTCAAGTTCATTTTCAAAGAGCCGGACCGGTATACCGTACCTTTTATATTTGCGCGGGATATGCCTGAGCGCCAATGGTTTTTCGATCTCTTCCCTGTAATACTGCCCGCATCCAAAATCTTCATCTTTCCTGAAATCCAGGCCCGGATGTTTACGGTCAAGGCAATCTATCAGGCTGACCTTGCAGCCGGCTTTCCTGAGCGCGTCAGCGATATATAAAAGCCCCAGCGGTTTTGCCCACAGGTCAAAGGCGGCAAAATCATAGATCCATGGATTGATAAGCAAAACATTCATTCGAGCTTAATCCGTGTAATCTTATTTAAAATCTGTGTAATCAGGCATCGGCTTTTTGCGGCGCCTCTTTCTTGATCCAGAACACGTAAAATGGTTTTGCGCCTAAGCATACGAAAAGCAGCGCCAGCCACCTTGTCCGCAAAAGCAGCGCCTGCGGAATGATCCTGATAAGTATAAGCAGGCCAAAAATAAACGCGAAATGCGCGTTCATAAGGTCGGAAAAAGTAAATCTCTGTATCCTCCTGTCATACTGCCTGCCGGTTTCGGGATTTACCCTTCCCTCTTTGGCCCAATATATATAAAGCGATATGACGGCGAACAACGCGCACAGCGGTATAGTCCATTCCAGCCCCACTCCCAGTATTGAGGGAAATGCCTTTATGAGCGCGATGCAGAGGAATGTCACTGCGGCCTGCGACAGCTTCTCGTCAAGCAGATTGAGCTTTTTCACCCTTCTGTCCAGATCAGCCATGCACATGTTCTCTCTCCTTAATCAGTTTATAAAGTTTACAAAGTTTATAGAGTTTATAAAGTCTTATGATTTAAACAAACTATGTAAACTGTGTAAACTCTGTCAACTCTGTAAACTATTTTTAGGCAAACCATTTCCTGAATTTTTCCTCAAACCACCTTATATCCGAATCGGCTGATTTCGCGGCAAGCATCGCCGCGTATATCATTATGGAAAACTGCCAGCCTTCCGCGTGCCCCGCGACCAGGCCTGTCTGCGTGTCTTCCTCTTTTTCAAGCTCGTCTCTAAAGTGCGCTTTTGCCTTTTCAAGAGAACCTTCAAAAACATCCACGTTGCTGGTCTGGTTCTTGAACCTCATTGAAGGGAACGAGATGCCCCTGATCATGAAAAACGTTCTCAGCGCCTCGTCGCTGGCTTTCAGGCCTTCCTCGAACTCAAAGCCTTCGAAGAAAGGCATGTTCTCCGGCAGTATTATCGCGGGTTTATGCATGTTGACCTTTCCCCTGCGCACAACCGTGTCGCCCGCGTTCACAAGGGATTCGGCAAGGAATATGTAGGGGATCCACGTCATTTTTGACGGCGCGAGGTAAAGGACCCTTGACCTCAGTACCTGCGTTGATTCAACCGCTTTTTCCCACTGTTCCTCGAGTTCCATTCTCCACCCGGATCAATGCTTCCCAGAAATTTCTTCTCTTCTTTTCCGCCTGAATATCAGAAAGTAGAATATGACGTAAAGCACCAGCATAGTAATTATGGTTATCGCGGTGACAAGGTTCTGGTTCAGGTTTGCCGTAAGGTCGCGCACCTGCCCGTAAAAAAACGTCCACATGCCTACGCTGGCGGCAGTTGAAGCAATTACCGTGGTAAGGTTCAGCCGCACGGGAAGGCCCACTATTATGCCTATAATGGAAGCTGTTATGGGCCCGGTTATGGGCTGGAAGGGGAAAAGCGCGCAGAACGCGACACCGACTATGCCGAAGGTCTTTATCCACTTATGTTCCTTGGTAAAATCCTCGACCTGGTTGAAAGTATCTTCTATCACCTTGCTTTTTAATACCTTTTTCTTCAGGAGAAGGACAAGGGGGAATATAATAAAAAGGCTTACGATATCCTGCAGGAAGACTATAAGGGCTGTCAGGAGCCTGCTGTTCAGGAGATGGACGCCTATGGGTATGCTTGCGCCCTTGCCTACGAACTGGCCCGCTATGAGCATCTTCAGAAGGTGGTCCCATTTCTGAAAACCGAAAAGCACAAAAAGCAACCCCCCAACGCCGAAAATAAGCCAGGCGGTCCCGAAGAGCAAGCCTTCGGGTGATTTAAAAAATTTGTCTTTCTTCATTTCTTCCATCAATAATCTCCGCTGTAAATTTAAATATCAAGGGTCGAGTAGAAGATTAATTCGTGGAAATCCGTGATAATCCGTGGTTAAATGTATTTCTCTGTGGTTAAAGTTTCCCCATCCTTGCAACTGCTTCCCTTATTCTTTTGACGCTGACAGTGATCGCGAACCGCAGAAAGCCTCCGCCTGACGGCCCAAACCCGTTACCGGGAGTAGCAAGCACCCCGCATCTGGAAAGCAGCTTTTCGCACATTTCAACAGAGGAAAGATGGTCTGCCGGTTCGCCGGTTCGCCGGTTCGCCGGAAAAGACGAAGGAAACCGAGCCCAAATATAAAAAGTGGCCTTTGGAGTGCTGACTTTCCAGCCAAGCTCCTTCAAACCGTTTACAAGCACATTCCGTCTTTCCTTAAGTATCTTAAGGTTGTTCCTGACGCATTCCTGGCTTGAAGAAAGCGCGGTGATCGCCGCTTCCTGCACTGCCTGAAAAACACCGGAGTCCAGGTTGGTTTTTATCTTCCCCAGGCCTGACAGTATTTCCCTGTTGCCGCACGCCCACGCGATGCGCCATCCTGTCATATTGTATGTTTTTGACAGCGAGTTGTATTCTATGCAAACATCCTTTGCGCCGGGAATTTGCAGTATGCTGGGCGCCTTGTACCCCTCAAAGGTCATTTCCGAATACGTGTTGTCGTAGCAGACAATAAGGCCGTGCTTTTTCGCGAACCTGACCGCGTCTTTCAGGAAACTCACAGGCGCGACCGCGGCTGTGGGATTATTCGGGTAATTCAGAAACATCATCTTCGCGTGCCTTAGAACGCTCATGGGTATCTTCGAGAGGTCCGGCAGGAACCCGTTCTTTTCCAGAAGCGGCATCAAATAAGGCCTTCCGTCCGCAAATACGGTTCCGGCCAGGTACACAGGGTAACCGGGCTCAGGTATAAGAACAATGTCGCCGGGATCTATAAAGGCAAGCGGTATGTGGCCTATGCCCTCTTTCGCCCCTATCAGGGAAAGCACTTCATCGGCAGGATCAAGCTTCACACCAAACCTTTTCCTGTACCATCCTGCAACTGCCTGCCTGAATGACAGCATTCCTTCGTAAGACGGGTAGCGGTGGTGCAGGGGGTTCGCGCACGCCTTTTGAAGCGAGCGCACTATATGGCCGGGCGTGGGAATGTCAGGGTCGCCTATGCCGAAACTTATGACGTCAACACCCTTCCTGACAGCCTCCTGCTTCATCTTGTCAAGTTTTGCGAATAAATACGGCGGCAGAATTTTCAATCTCTTTGCCTGTTCAAACACTTTTTCCTCCTTAGTTACACGGATTCATACGGTCGCCACTGCGGTCACCACTTCGGCGACCTGCCGACGAGGCATGGCGACCCGCCAAAGAGGCGGGATGCATACGGATCAACCGACTGGATGCAAGCAGATTATATTGTAGAGCGCAACCCTGGCTCTTACAGCCAGATCTTGCAGGGACAAATTATTTTCTATTATCATGCCGGATCTTTTGGCTTTCCTGGCGTCAGGCCACTGCGAGCAGATCATCGCAAGGGCTTTTTTCCGCGGAATACCCCTTTTCCCCAGCCTTTTTATACGCAGTTCCCTTGGCGCGGTTATCAGAATAACATGATCGACAAGCCTGTCCCATCCTGCCTCGAAAAGCACTGCCGCGTTAAGAACAACCGCTTTTCTGCCTTTTTTCCGCAGCAACGCTATTTCTTTCCTGAATTCCTTGGCCATCAGAGGGTGTATCGCCCTGTTAAGGACTTTCAATTTCGCGCGGTTGCCGAAGGCGATCCTGCCCAGCTCCCTGCGGTCTATCCTGCCGCTGCTGTCCAGTATCTTTCGGCCGAAGGATTTTACCAATTTTTTCCGCAAAGAACGGTTGTTCCCAAGGAGCCTGTGCCCGGTTTTATCCGCGTCTATTACATGCGCGCCGAGTCTTTTTAAAACCCGGGCTGCCTCATCCTTCCCTGCCCCAGCACCGCCGGTCAATCCAATCACTATCATATCGTGCCTCGTTCATCGTTCATCGTTCATCGTAACATGGTAACATCGTCAAAATCTTAATCCGCCCCGATCAATATCGGGGCGAGACCTCGCCCTGCCTTTGCTCAGGGTGGGCGACCAACGATGTTACGATGCACGATGTCACGAGTTTAAAATCAGCCGGCTCCGCCCCCGCCCCCGCCTCCTCCGCCACCGCCTCCTCCTCCGCCCCCGCCACCGCCGAACCCGCTTGAAGAACTCGGGGAAGAAGTCATGGCAGTATTCATTCCTGAGACCATTCCGGAAAAGCTGTTCCCGAACGATGCGGCATAGAAAGACCCGCTTTTGCCCGAATACCAGTCCGGTGACTGGAGCTCGATATCCGCGAAACGCCGCGCCCACTGCTTCTCAACCCTGAAAAGTATCGCGTATGGAAGGTATTTTTCAAAGGTCTGCTGAAGCGTTTCTGTGCTTACAACGCCCAGCCTGAATCTTTCCGCCGTGTAAAGATACATTTTAAAACCTTTAAGTTCATTCGTGACCCTTGAACCCTTTTCGGTCCTTCGGGGCATCTTCATGCCGAAAACAATTATTATGATCAGCGATGAGATCACCGCGAAAACATGCCAGGCCGTGAACCCAATAAGACTGATCGCTCCTCCCAGAAACATCACAAAGCAGACGAAACCCATTATCAGGCATCCGGCTGTGCCGCTGTATTTTGACCTGGTCTTATCCGGGCTTTCATCAAAATATCCTTTTTCTTCAACCGCGGAGTAAAGAGCTTCTTTTATTTTCGGAATGTCTTTGTAAAACCTGTCCTTAAGGTCGTCCATTGTAACATACCCGAGCGTGTTTTCCCTCATAACGCCCAGCCCGTGCGAAAAAAGCTTTATCAGGATCAGTTTCTCGTGGTCCTCGAGGTCCCCGCCTTCCTTGAGCCATTTAAAAGCATACCTTTTCCTGCTGCCGAAAATAAAGGGCGATTCTTCCTCAATGATCTTTAAATACCCGCGCACCGCAAGGTCAACTATCACGGCTATGATATCCCTGGTATCAGCTTTTTCGTCGATCAGGGTCCCCGCGATCGCCGGCCTTATGCTGTCAGGCGGCTTAAAGGCCGGGACCACCACGTCATCCCTGTCTGTCTTTATATCCCTGCCCTTCCTCCACCACAACTGGAACATGAAAATAAACATAAACAGCGGCGCGAGCATTCCTATAGCCCTGTCCGGTCGCGCGAACCAGCTCTCTTTATCCGCGTCGGACAGAACCTGGTTCACGATACCCTTGGGCCAGCCGGCGACGATCGTGAAATCGCCTCCTGGCTGGACATCCGAACCGGAAAACACGAACGTCTTATAATCCTTTTTTTCTATCTGCTGGTCCGCGGCATAGCTTTGTATCTCGGCTTTCATCTGGTCTTCTATGTAAACCGCTGACGGCAGAGTGACATACACCCTGACTTTTTCAATGGGCACTGTCCTGTCCGAAGGCACGCAGTTCCACCACAGCTCGTCGTGGTCCTGGAAGAACCCTATTGCCCCGTGCACCAGGTATTTCACGGTCCAGGTATGGTCCGTATCGCTCAAGTTGAAACCCCACCTGACCATTATGCGGTTGGCGTGGTGGCGCGGGACAACGAACACCTTTTTCTTTGTTACCTCGTCGATAACCTGGATATCCGAGATGTAGCGCAGCTTTTTTTCCTCGATATCCCTGTAGGCATAATGAAAGTTGCCCTCAAAGTGGAAGGTCATCTTCTCGCTTACCCAGAAGCTGCCGTTCTCATTTATGTCTACGCGCACTTCGTAGTCCTTGTAATAATACGACTTCGCGTGCGCTGCGGACACTGCCAGCATTATAAACAAAAATGCTATTAATATTTTTTTCATTTTTTCACCCATGACAAATAATTAAAGACTGTCTTTAACCACGAATTAGCACGAATTTCCGCGGATTTCAACTTTCAACCTTCAACCTTTAACTTTTAACTATTGGTTAAAACGAAACCTTCGGCGCCTGCCTTTCCGCTTCATCCCCTATTTCGAAGAATTCCCTGTGCGTGAACCCGAACATGTTCGCCACTATGTTGTTGGGGAAAACCTGTGTGGCGATATTGTAATCGCGGACGCAGCCGTTATAATACCTGCGGGAGCCCTGTATTTCCGCCTCTATCTCGTTAAGGTTCTTCTGCAGTTCCTGGAAATTCTGGCTGGCTTTCAGGTCCGGGTAATTTTCCGCGACCGCGAATACCGAGCGTATTGCCTGGGTCAGCGCGTTTTCCGCCTGCCCCTTCTCTACCACGCCGCCAGCGGATATCGCGCTTGCGCGCGCCTGCGTGACCTTTTCAAAAAGCGTCTTCTCGTGCGCCGCGTACCCTTTTACCGTCTCAACAAGGTTCGGCACCAGGTCATAGCGGCGTTTCAACTGCACGTCAATGCCGCTCCAGGATTCATTCACAAGAGTGCGGTTCCTCACAAGCAGATTGTAGATCCCCATCAGCCATGCTCCAACTACAATAACCACGATCAACAACACGAAAGCTCCCATTTTGCCCTCCTTTTAACTACAGCCAGTGTTTCTTTTTTATAAACCACAGCGTTATTATTGCCACGAACGCCATAATGCCCAGCGCAAAGAAATACCCGTATTTCCATTCAAGTTCCGGCATGTATTTAAAATTCATCCCGTAAAGCCCCACGATAACGGTAAGCGGCATCATCACGGTTGCGACTATTGTAAGCGTTTTTATGACTTCGTTCATCTTGTTTGAGGCGGCCGCCATCCTGTTTGAAGCCGTTGAAAGGTATATTTCGAGCGATCCGCTCACGAGGTCCCTGTAGGTTTCCAGTAATTCGTAGATCCTGAAAAGGTGGTCATAAACGTCCCTGTAGTATATCTGGCTTTTTTTATTTATTGCGGGAACGGGCTCTCTTGAAAGGAAATTCAGTATATCGCGCTGGGGGCCTATTATCCTCCTCATGTAAAGGAGCTCTTTTTTCAGGCCGAGGATCCTGCCCATCTGGTCTTCTTTCAACTCTTTGAAAATCTCCTCTTCAACCTCTTCTATTTTATCGTCAAGACCCTCAAGCGCGCACAGATAGTCGTCCACTATCCTGTCCAGCACCGTATAGAGCAGAAAATCCGGGCCCTTCTCCATTATCTGCCACGGGGGGTTCAGGCATTTATCCCATACCGATTCAAGGCTTTTAACGGGTTTGTTATGAAAACTGACCAGGTAATTCGTACCGAGGAAAATACTGACTTCCGCGGCCGAAATTTCAGGGGACTGAGCGCACTTTTCAATTGCCTGCGTCTCAAGAAAAATATAATCCCCGAAATTGTCAAGCTTCGGGTGAAAACTATCGTGCATGCAGTCCTCTATCGCCAGCGCGTGGAACTGGAAAATCGTTCTTAACACCCCTATCTCGTTTTCACCGCCCCCTTCAAGGTCCACCCACAGAACCGCCGCAGAACTCTTCAGCAGTTCCGGTATTTTCCCGGGATCGTCAATGATCTCGCATTTCCTGTCTTTAAACGCAATAATTCTCGTCATTATTTTCCCTCCAGCAATGCCCGGAGCTTATCCATCTGCCCGACGGTCGCCATGACTATCAGAACATCGCCTTCCAGCAGTTTTACGTCAGGTGTTGGGTTGAATATTTCCTCCTCCTGCCTTTTTACGGCAAGGACCAGCGCGTTTGTCTTCCCGGATATATCAAGGTCTTCGAGCGTCGTGCCGGCAAACCCGCATTCCCTGCTGACGCAATATTCCGCTATCCTCAGCTTCGCGTCCTTATCCCTTAGCATCCTGTCCAGGAAAGACGTGACTGCCGGGCGCATTGTTTCCGAAGCAAGCCTCAAGCCTCCTATGTGGGTGGGTGAAACAACGGCTGCCGCGCCCGCTATCTTCATTTTATACCCGCTGCCGTCTTCTTCCGCCTTCGCGACTATGCGAAGTTTCGGGTTAAGGTTCCTTGCCGTGAGCGTGACAAATAAATTGTCCTTGTCGGTCGGCAAAGTCGTGACAAGGCCCGCTGCCCTGTCTATCCCGGCAAGCTTCAGCATCGCGTCAGAGGTCGCGTCGCCCTGGATGTAAAGAAGGCTCTCAAAACCCGATATTTTCCTTAGATTTGCCATATTGTTCTCTATGACCACGAATCTTGTGCCGGTCGCCAGGAACTCTTCTGACACGCACCTTCCGGTTGCCCCGGCGCCGCATACTATGTAATGCCCGCTGAGCTGGGATATTTTCTTTTCCATTTTTCTCCTCCCAAGGATCCCGGTTAACTGTCCTTCAATAAAAAAAGCAACGAAAGAACTGCCCGCGTAAACAAGGGATATCGTGCCGCCAAGAATAAGGAAGATCGTAAAGATCCTGCCGGTGCGGGAAAGCTCATGGACCTCCGTGTACCCCACGGTGGCGATGGTTATGACTGTCATGTAAAGGCTATCAAGAACAGGCCACTTTTCTATGGCGGTATAGCCGATAACGCCTGCGGCAACCACTATGCCAAGCATTGCCCCTATGATAATGATCCTCTTCTCGATCTCCATTCTTTTCCTTTTACTTGATTGCGGTGATTTTTTAAAGATGATTACGGTGATTATTTTAAGTATCAAGAGTCCCACCTCAACGGCGGGTCGCCGAAGTGGCGACAAGTATCAAGTGTCAAGAGTCAAGTAAAATATTTATCCGTGGAAATCCGTGGCTGAATTTCGTGTTTTCATCCGTAGCGCCATTCGCTCAGCTCTGGCGCGCAGGCCCCTGCGTTGAGCTGCGCAGCAGCTGCAGGGGGCACTTTCGTGCCTGCCCGCCGAAGCCTTGGCGTAGGCGCGGCTTTCGTGGAAATTCTTTGGCTTTCAACATTTAGCATATTTTACTCATGACTGTATTTCCTGCTTCAGGCGCTCCGCCATATCCTGCGGCGCCCGGCACACCTTGCCTTTCCCGTCAACGAAAGCAAGCTTCGTGGAACCCTTTGTTACGATTGCCCCTGTCTCTTTGTTGAGGATCTCGTATTCTATAAGCACGGACGCACTTCCCACATCCGCGATCCAGGGCCTGAGTATTAATACGTCATCGTACCGTGCAGGCCGCAGGTATTTGCAGAAAGCCTCGGTGACAACAAGGCATGTTCCACCCTGCTCGAGTTTCTTGTGCGAAAAACCTATATGCCGCAGCAGCTCAACCCTTGCCCTTTCAAAATATTCGAAGTAGTGCGAATAGTAGACCGTTGCCATAAGGTCCGTGTGCGCGTAGGGCACCCTTATCTCAATTTCAAATTTCTCAGCCATGTTCATCCCCTAGGAATCTATCCCTTTTATCTGGTTTTATACGGTGGTTTTTTCTCCCGCACGGACACCGTTTCTTTTATCAGAGAAAAATTGCCAGTTACAGGAACCGTTTTCAGGGTTTTTGTCTTGAACCATTTCTCAAAGTTCAATATCGAGAAACCGACCACCCTGTCTGAATCAACATCCAGCCTGACAAAGAAATCGTCCTCAATTTCCCTGGAAATGGCCTGCCGGGGCTTTCCCAGAGAAATATCCAGAACATCCCCTTCCTTATCATATGAAAAAGCTATTTTTTCTCCCATATTATATCACCCTCCTTTATCCTGTCAGTAATGTAGCATGTTACCACGAAACTCAACATAATCTTTTTAACCACCACGATTATATATTTCCCTTTTAGAATTTCTTTGAAAAATCTGTAATATAAATAAACTTCTCTGTCTTTTTTGCTCTCTTTAATCAGATCGGGATCCTTAAGAACTGTTTCTATTTCTTTTATGTATTCTTTTACCTCGGGATGCTCCTGGATAATATGTATCCATCTTTGTTGCGACAGAGTAATTTCATTTTTAAAACAATCTACAAATTTAGGCACAATACACCTTTCTTTTGAAATTATTTCTTGGTTATCAGCCTCGGGCCGAAAGCAGTGTCTTCAATGGTTATTCCTTTTTTCTGCAGCTCTTTGCGTATCCTGTCAGCTGCTGCCCAATCCTTGTTTTTGCGCGCTGTTTCCCTTTCGGCGACCAGAGTATTGAACTCTTCCGGTGAAACCTTCGTTTTAATTACCAAGCCAAGGATTCCGGTCCATTTATCAATCTGCTCTTTTGTATATTTTAATAAGTAAATGATGTCCATTATATTTTTACTACCAGGAACAGTATTTTTCATTGAAATATTTGCGTTATTAATAAGCTCGTGGATATACCCCAGCGTTTTCGGAGTATTGAAATCATCATCCATGGCTTCTTCTAACATTTTTTCATATTCTTTTCTACTACCGGACAAAAATGCTTTATTTGCATTAAGTTTTTCCTGCTCTTCTTCTGTCAATTGTTTTTGCATTGATCCGAGAACAAAGTTTAGATTATTATTAAATGTGCACATTCTTTCATAAGTTTCTTTGGCCGCGTCCAGCTCCTTATCGCTGAAATCCATGGGCTGGCGATAATGGGCTGAAAGAAGGAAAAGGCGGACAACCATCGGGTCGTATTTTTGCAGCACTTCCCTTATCGTGAAGAAGTTGCCCAGGGACTTGGACATTTTTTCCTTGTTTATTGTTATAAAACCATTATGCATCCAATATTTAGCTAATTTTTTTTCTGTTGCTGCTTCGGACTGCGCGATCTCATTTTCATGGTGGGGGAAGATCAGGTCCTGACCTCCGCCGTGAATGTCAAGTATAAACTCCTTTGAGGAATCCATATCTTTTAAAGACATTGCTGAACATTCTATGTGCCAGCCTGGCCTTCCCTTGCCCCAGGGACTGTCCCAGGACGGTTCATCCTCTTTCGCCGCCTTCCAGAGCGCGAAATCCAGCGGATTTTTTTTCTTTTCGTCCACTTCAACCCGCGCGCCGGGCATCAGTTCTTCTTTGGACCTATGAGAAAGTTTTCCGTATTCAGTGAATTTGGCAACATCAAAATATATACCTTGTTCAGTCGCATACGCATACCCTTTGTCAAGCAGTATCTTCACAACATTTATTATTTCGTTGATATGCTCTGTGACCTTCGGGTATTCGTCCGCCCTTCTGACGTTGAGCGCGTCCATCTGTGTGAAATAATCAGCTATGTACCTTTCCGCTATCTCTTTTGCCTTATCTTTAGCTGACAACTGACCACTGGCCACTTCTTTTTGCTCTCTTGCTTTATTTATTATCTTATCGTCAATATCCGTGAAATTCTGCACGTAATTGACTTTAAAACCTCTGTATTCCAGGTACCGCCTTATCACGTCAAACACGACGTAGCACCTTGCGTGCCCAACGTGGCACTCGTCGTAGGGGGTGATGCCGCAAACATACATTCTGACGTTATTTTTATCCTGCGGTTCAAATTCCTCTTTTGTCCTTGAAAGCGTGTTATAGACTTTTAGCATTTTACCTCATGTCGGTATCATTGGGACAGTCCCGATTCTACGCCCCGATTGACATCGGGGCCGTAAATCTGGGACAGTCCCTTTCGCGCCGTTACATAATCTTAACGACTTTCGTTCTGGAAGTTGCGCCGCGGATGATCTCTACCCGGTTCTTTTTTACCTTGAAATGCTCCGCGAGCGCTTCAACCAGTTCTTTATTCGCCTTCCCGTCAACCGGCGGGGCCTTTACGTAAACCTTGAACGCCCCCTCACCTTTGTCCTCTCCCGCCAGGGGAGAGGAGAGATTATTTAAAGGGCAGATCCTGGGCTTGCTTGCGTTCGGAATTACTTTTATATTTAAAAGCACCTTAGTTCCTTTTTCGATGCACGATGCACGAAGAACGATGTACGAGTTATTCGATCCCGAGCAGGTACTGGTAGATGCAATGCGGCAGGTCAGGGCTGTAACCGCCTTCAAGCACGCTGAAGACCGGCCTGCCCAGGTCTTTTATAAGCCCACTTATTTTCCTGTAAGTTTCCTGCTTCAGGTCCATGTCCGATATCGGGTCTTTCTCGTATGTGTCAAATCCGGCTGAAACCGCGACAAGCGAAGGATCGAATTTTTTTACCTCTTCCAGCCCGGCTGCCAGGGCTTTGAGATATTCTTCCTCGCCTGTGCCTGCGGAAAGCGGGAAATCTATGCAGTTCCTCTGCGGCCCAAGCCCTGTGCCGGGAAATAAAGGGCTCTGGTGCAGGGAAAGATAAACGATACGCTTTTCCCCCAGGAATATCCCCTCTGTGCCGTTCCCGTGGTGGCAGTCTATGTCTATTATGGCTATGCGCTTCCCGGGATCTGCCTTTAGCGTTTTTTTAACGGCTATAGCCATGTTGTTAAAATAACAGAACCCGTAAACCATATCCCTTGTCGCGTGGTGGCCCGGCGGCCTCATGAGCGAGAACGAGCCTTCGCCTTCAAGAGCGAGCTCGCCTGCCCTTATGGCCCCGCCTGCCGAAAGTTTCGCGATATCGTATATCCCGGGAAAGTTTGGGGTGTCGCCGTCACGGAAGGTATTTTCCTTAACGCTTTCTATCATTTCCGCGGAATGCACCAGGAGCAGGTCCTGCTCAGAGCAGGGCTGCGGCTCGATGAACTCGAATCCCTTATCCCTCAAAAGATAATATGAGTTACCGACCCTTTCAGGCGATTCCGGGTGGCCCGGTTCCCTGTACCCCAGGCATTTTTTCGAATATATTATTTTTACCATGTTTTTGCGTTGACACGTTGACACAACGCCTGCCCGCCAATCTTGCTGGGCGGGATACGTTGACACGCTTAACGAACTTACTAGGCTTTCTTGATGTGCAGTTCCTTTAGCTGTTTCTCGTCCACCTCAGAAGGCGCGCCTGTAAGCGGGCAGGTGCCTGTGGCGGTTTTCGGGAAAGCGATAACGTCCCTTATGGATTCCTCGCCGGCCATCAGCATTACGAGCCGGTCAAGGCCGGGCGCTATACCGCCGTGCGGCGGCGCGCCGTATTCAAGGGCTTCAAGGAAAAATCCGAACTTTTTACCCGCGCTCTCTTCAGAGATCCCCAGTATCTTGAATATCGCCCTCTGCACGTCAATGCGGTGGTTCCTTATGTTCCCGCTGCCTATCTCCACCCCGTTGAGCACCAGGTCGTAAGCCCGTCCCTTTAATTCGAGAAGCTGCTGGACACTGGATACTGGATACTGGATACTGAGCAGTTTGTCTATATCCTCCTCGGCCGGTGAGGCGAACGGGTGATGCGTGGGCTGTACCCTTTTCTCTTCCTCGTTCCATTCGAAAAGCGGGAAATCAACCACCCAGACAAATTTGAACCCGGGTTTTATCAGGCCTGTCTTTTTCGCCATTTCGATCCTCAGACTGCCAAGCACCTCGTTCACAAGCTTTCTCTTGTCCGCGACGAAAAACAGGATATCGCCGGGCTTTGCTGACATCGCCTGCTGCATCGCGCCCAGCTCCTCTTTGCTGAAAAATTTCACGATCGAAGACGCGGGACCCGAATCTTCTATCTTTATCCATGCAAGGCCTTTTGCTCCCAGGCCTGTGGCAACGGCTATGATCTCCTCTATCTCCTTCAGCGAAAATTTCGCCCCGCCGGCCACGTTTATGCCTTTGACAGCGCCGCCGCCTTCGATTATTTCCCTGAAAACCTTGAAGCCTGTGCCCTTGAGCGCGGAAGTGAAGTCACACAGCTCTATCCCGAATCGCAGGTCAGGTTTGTCCACCCCGTATTTTTCCATTGCGTCCGAGTGCGTTATGCGCTGGAAAGGGACCGGGATCTCCTGGCCCAGGGCTTCCCTGAAGATCCTGCCGGCCATCTGTTCCATAAGCAGGTAAATGTCCTCTTCTGTAACGAATGACATTTCTATGTCCACCTGGGTGAATTCCGGCTGCCTGTCAGCGCGCAGGTCTTCATCCCGGAAGCACCTTGCGATCTGGAAATATTTTTCTATGCCGGACACCATCAGTATCTGCTTGAACAGCTGGGGGGACTGCGGCAGGGCGTAGAATTCTCCGGGGAGCAGGCGGCTGGGAACAAGGAAGTCCCTCGCGCCCTCAGGGGTGCTCTTCGCAAGCGCCGGGGTCTCGACTTCAAAAAAACCTTTTTCCGCGAGGAACTTGCGGATCGCGATGCAAACCTCTGAGCGCAGTTTCAGGTTCTTCACCATGGGGCGGCGCCGAAGGTCCAGGTAGCGGTACTTCAGCCTTACTTCCTCGGTTGCGTCAACCTGGTCCTGGATCACGAAAGGCGGTGTCTTTGATTCGTTCAGGATCCTCAGTTCCTCCGCCTTTATCTCTATATCCCCGGTTGGCAGCTTCTGGTTCTGCGTTTCCGCCGGCCTTGGCACAACGCTGCCTTTGACCGCGATCACGTATTCGGATTTGAGGGTATGAGCTTTTTTGTGGAGCTGCTCGCTGTGCTGCGGGTTGAAAACCACCTGGGTCACGCCTTCCCTGTCACGCAGGTCTATGAATATGACGCCGCCGTGGTCGCGGCGCACGTCAACCCATCCCATCAAAATAATAGATTCCCCGATATCTTCCTTTCTTAGTTGGGCGCAGTGATGCGTCCTGCGCCATTCCCCCATAAGTTCTATCATAAAGTCTCCTTTATATATCAAAGTCTATCAAATTTAATATTATATCATAATATATTGTTTTGTCAAATAAAAAAACCCCTGCGCGGGGTTTGTTTTGATGCTGTGCAAAAAACAGGCTGCGCAGGGGTTTCAGATTATCTCTTTGAGAACTGGAATTTGGCGCGGGCGCCTCTCTGCCCGTATTTCTTTCTCTCTTTTTCTCTGGGGTCGCGCCTAAGGCAGGATGCCTTGCTCAGGGTTGGTCTCAGATTCAGGTCGATCTGGATCAGCGCGCGGGAAATCGCCAGTTTCATCGCGTCCGCCTGCGCGTAAGTGCCTCCGCCCTTCACGTCAGCGTTCACATCGAACTTGCCTTCTGTTGACGTGAGCTGGAACGGCAGCTGGACCTCGCGCTGCATAGCGTTTGTGTAGAAATACTCGGCCATGTCCTTGTCATTCACGGTTATTTTACCGGTGCCCGAGACCACGGTAACCGTCGCAATTGAGGTCTTGCGCCTTCCTGTTCCTAAAAATAAGTCGGCCATTTTCTTTCCCTCTCTTAAATAAATTAAGCACATAATGATCAGTAAATCTGTGAAATTCGTCGTTTATCGACATGGCCCGCAAAGAATGTTGCGAAGCAAAGATCATTTTATAAAATCGGAGTGATCATTCTTGTATTTCGAGAGTCTCAAATTTCTGGTTAAGTCCGTGCTCCGCGCCGGCGTAAATTTTAAGGCGCCTCATCGCCTTGCTCTGCAGCCTGTTATGGCGCAGCATCCCGTGCACTGCGTGCCTTATTATTTCGCAGGGCTTTTCTCTCAGCATCCTCTCAAACGGGATCAGCTTGTGGCCGCTCGGGTAACCGCTGTGGCGGAAGTAGATTTTCTGCTCCGACTTCCTGCCCGTTACCCTGACGCCGCTTGCGTTCACTACCACAACGATGTCACCCATGTCCTTTGACGGGTCAAAATCAGGTTTGTGCTTTCCCCGCAGGATCCTGACTATCTTTGTGGCCATCCTTCCCAGAATTTTGTCCTTCGCGTCCACGAAATAATATTTTCTTTCCATTTTTTTACTCTGAAACCTAAAAATTTATTTTTTAAATAAAAATCCTTCACTCATAATTCATAACTCATAATTCATAATTTAAAAAGGCTTCTTATCATATATTATCCTGCCCTTTTTGAAATGCTCTTTAAGGTATCCGGGCAGGACGAACATCGCCTCGTGAATTTCCGGGTTGTAGAACCTGAGCTTCCCTTCCAGCTTTCTTTCTTTGATCCTTTTACGCGCTGATTCCGATTGCCTCAGGGGTATATCTGTCGATGATGCCATGCAGTAACCCCAGGGGCCCACGAACGATGGAACATCTGCCTGGTAGGGAAGGACGTTCCTGAAAACTGATCTGAGCGTCCTGAAAACGTGCGCGAATCCTTTGAGCATGTTAAGATTGGTGCTGCCGCACTGCACGGTGAGTATGCCGCCGGGCGCGAGCTTTCTGCTGACGATCTTGTAGAATTCACTTGTGAATAAAAGAGCCGCCGGGCCTTGCGCGTCCCCTGGGTCGCAGAGGTCAAGTATGATGCAGTCGAAAGTTTCCTTTGTTTCTTTAAGGAATTTGCGCGCGTCCCGGAAATATAATCTGACTTTTGGGCTTACGAAAGCCCCGCGGTGCCACTGGAAAAGGTGGCGCTTCGCGATATCTATGACTTTTTTATCTATGTCAACGGCTATTATTTTTTTTACACAGGGATGCTTGAGGATCTCCCTCAGGCTTGCCCCCTCGCCGGTCCCGCCCACAAAAACATTCCTGGGAGCCGGGTGGGACAAAAGAGCCGGGTGGACAAGGGCTTCGTGGTATATGAATTCGTCCAGCTGCGCGGACTGGATCTTCCCGTCAAGGAAAAGGCACCTTCCGTACGGAAAGGTATCCAGTATTAGGATGTCCTGATATTCCGATTTATATTTTCCGACCAACCCCTTAATGCCGTACATGTGCGCTTCAGCGGGGTTGAGGAATTCAATGTACCAGTTGGGATCCTTCTGTCCTTTTTTATTCATGGCAAGAAATAAAAAACCACTCTTCTTCTGTTTCTGCGTTTTCAGTTTCTTTGCAGGAAGAGTGGCAGATTCTTATCTCTTGCAGGCAAGAACTTCTTCTCGCTGCGTTACCGCGCCCGCATACTCGTTGGCCGTCGGGATCACTCCCCTCTTCATTTCGACCATTGCTGAACTTTTCGCCCTGAACTTCGAGATGATGTGGTTACAGGCAAGGTCCGCTCTTATGTCTTCGCCGCAGGTGAAGATGTCAATAGCGGCATACTCGTATTCGGGCCACGTATGAACGGACAAATGAGACTCAGCGATGATCACAACTCCGCTGACACCGTGGGGACTGAAACGATGAAAAGCTGTTTCCACGATGCGAGCGTTCGCAAGAAGAGCGGCTTCCGTGAGAATATCCTTTATCTTCTTGGTGTCGTTGAGGACAAAAGCATCACAACCATAAAGTTCTAACAGAACGTGATGGCCTAATGCGTCCAATTCTTCGTCTCACCCCCTCTTTTAGTATCCAGCAATCAGTCAACCTGCCGAACCAACCACTGCTTACTTTATTTCACGCTCTCCTGTTTCTTCTTTGCTCATTGTCATATACAGGAATTTCTTCTATTTTTATTTTTTATTATTATATATTATACATTATTTTCTTCAAAAGTCAAGAAAAAAATGCAAAAAAAATGCAAAAAAATATCTTGAGAAAAAATATTTCTTTGAATTCTCCGTCGGAAAAATAAAAATAAACTATTTTTTTACCGCTTCCTGCTCGCTCAGGACAATTTTGGAAAAATCGGCGGTTAAGAAGAATAAACCCGCTATCGCGGATAAAATCGCGAGCCTGTTCGTTTTCAGGTCATTATCGTCTGTCATCACCATCACGTTGTCGAACAGATCGTCGATGGGCTTTCCGAGGTTCGCGAGAAGTTTTTCCATCGCTTCTTTGAAATTATTTTTTTCAATTTTATCTTTTACGTCATCTTTTATTTTCAAATATATTTCGTATAGAATTTTTTCTTCCTTCTCCTTCAGCAGTTCTTCGTTGACACGTTGACACGTTGACACGTTGACACGCTTGACTTCTGCTTGTTTTAAAATATTCACTACGCGCTTGAACGCGATAATAAATTTCTTGAAATCTTCGCGTTCCCTGAACTGCTGTATTACCTTTGCCCTTTCAACAGCGGTGCGCAGGTTAATGTTAAGCGCTGTTTCCATGACCGCGTCCGATTCATCGTATTCGATGCTCTCTTCTTTGAAGAGTGTCTGGACGCGCTGCCTAATGAACGACATTATTTCGCTTTTCGCGTTCTTGTTCGCGGATTTTTCCGAAACAAGCTCAAGCTCCCTGTCCACCAGGCCGTTTATCGGAAGGCTGCCTACCTGCGTAGTGCGCATCAGGATCTCTATGAGCCCCTGCGCGTCGCGCCTTGCGCCGTACGGGTCCTCTGAGCCGGTTGCCTTGTACCCCTGCGCGAAAAACGCGCAGATGTTGTCTATCCTGTCAGCTATGCCGATGACCGCTCCGGCTATGCCCGCGGGCCTGTCCGTGTATTGTTCTTCTATTGCCGCTGCCGTATTTTCGTCTTCCCCGCTTGCTTTCGCGTATATCCTTCCCATTTTGCCCTGAAGCGACGGGAACTCGCTTACAACCCGCGTGCCTATATCTATTTTCGAAAGTTCCGCTGCGCGGGATATTTTTGCAGCGGCCTGCGCGTCGACTCCAAGCAGAGAGGAGATCGCAGATGCCATCTCCTTGATGCGCAGTGATTTATCGAACATCGAACCCATTTTTCCCTGAAAGGTTATATTCTTCAGTCTTTCAAACCTTGCGTTCAGGTCCTCCTTTGCGTCATGTTCATAAAAATATTTCGCGTCAGCAAGCCTTGCGGTAAGTACAGACTCGTTACCTTTCCTTATAGCTTTCTCCGCGCTTTTAAGCGGGTTGTTCAGGACAGAAATAAATTTCGCCTCAAGCTTCTCGTTTTTCTCAACCGGGAAAAATCTTTCGTGGCCCATCATGCATGTTTTTACAAGCTCAGCCGGCAGGTCAAGGTACTCCTTCGAAAAAACTCCTGTCACTGCGCGCGGCCATTCAACCAGCCCGGCGACTTCCGCGACAAGTTTCCTGTGCGCAAGATCAACGCTATCAGTATGTTCGCACTCAATCGCTTTTTGTGTCTGCAGCATTATGGATTCTTCCCTTACATCCTGGTCAAGCATCACATACGCTTTTGCAAGCGTTTTCTTAAACTCTTCGATGCCGGCTTCTTTTATTTTTATCTTTCTGTTCGCTGCAAGCCGGTTGCCGCAGGTTATATTCGAAGAATCCAGGCCGAAAACCCTGAACTTCACTATTTCTTTTCCGTAGAGAGCGAGGATCCATCTCACAGGCCTTGAAAAACTTAATTCCTTTTCCTGCGGCCAGCGCATTGTCTTCTCGAAAATCGCGCCAATGCTTCTTATCAACGCGGGCAGCAGTTCCTTCAGGTATGCTTTGGTGTCTGTGCCCCCGGATGTCTTTTCAACGCATACGTATTCGCCGCCCCCCCTGGTCTCATTCCGTTCGATCTTCAGGTCTTCCGCGCGGGCATCCCGGGATTTCGCGAAACCAATTGCCGCGGGGGTGAATTTTCCTTCCTTGTCAAAAGCGACATTTTTTGGCGGTCCAAAAACCTTTTCCTTATATATATCAGTCTTGCCTGCCAGGTCCTCAGCGCAGATCACGATACGCCTTGGCGTTGTATAAAGCATCAGCCTGCCATGTTTTAGGCGGCTAAACCCCCTTTCATCCAGGTTGGCGAATTTTTCCCTTATAAGCGCCTGATGGAAAACCGGCAGTTCCTCGCATCCTATTTCTAGTAGTAGGTTCTTCTTTTGCGTTGACACGTTGCCTGCCCGCCAACGCTTTCTAGGTGGGACACTTTGACACGTTGACACTCTATTTCTCCTTCTTATTTCTTTCCTCAACAAGTTGAGGCTTCCCAATGTATAATTCCGCGCATCTTCTCGCAAGCACCCTTATCCTTCCCAGCATTGACGCCCGCTCTGTCACGCTTATCGTTCCCCTTGAATCCAGCAGGTTGAACGCATGGGAGCATTTCATCACGTATTCGTAGGCAGGAAGCACAAGTTTCGCTTCAAGCATCCTTCTGACTTCGCCTTCATACAGGTCAAACAACTTCAGGAGCGTCTGGACGTCCGCAAGTTCAAAATTATATTTGGAGAACTGCTTTTCTACTTCAAGCTGTATATCCCCGTATGTTCTCCCCCCTCCCCACTCTATATCATATATATTATTCTTTCCTTGAATATATATAGCAATGCGCTCAAGCCCGTATGTGAGCTCCACGGAGACCGGGTCAAGGTCTATTCCCCCTGCCTGCTGGAAATACGTGAACTGGGTTATCTCAAGCCCGTCCAGCCATACCTCCCAGCCCAGGCCCCACGCCCCAAGCCCCGGCGATTCCCAGTTATCCTCCACAAACCTGATGTCGTGGTCTTTGCGCTTTATTCCCAGCGCCTCAAGGCTTTCAAGGTAGATCTCCTGCGCGTCCGCGGGTGCGGGCTTCAGTATCACCTGGAACTGGTAATGCTGCTGCACCCGGTTAGGGTTATCCCCGTACCTTCCGTCATCAGGCCTTCTGGACGGCTGGACGTAAGCCGCGTTCCACGCGTCTTTGCCAAGCACGCGCAGGAATGTAGCGGTATGGAAAGTCCCGGCGCCCACCTCTATGTCGTAGGGCTGAAGTATCACGCAGCCTTTCTTTGCCCAGTAGTCTTCAAGCTTCCGTATTATTTCCTGGAAACTTAAAATCCGTGCATCGTCCATCGTGCATCGTCCCTCGTTTAAAAAGATGCCAGATCCTGGATCCTGGATGTCAGATGAAGGAATTCCAATTTAAATAAATACCTTAACCTAGGATCTGAAATCTAGCATCTAGGATCTGTATTCACAAAACCAAATTAATTATACCATATATTTTTTAAAATTGCAAGGTTTCTATCTCGTAAACTAACTCTGTAACCACGGATTAGCACAGATTCTCACGAATTTCCACGGATTTTAAACTGTGCGAACTTTATATACTTTTAAACGATGAACGAAGAACGATGCACGATGCACGTTTTTATTTAAGGAGGCTCGCGGCATCCACGTTCTTGATATCGCTGAACTTATCGAAGTCTTCTTCTTTGTCCTCGTATTCCGCCTTTATAGCCCTTACCTCGTCCATCGCGCACAGGAACGCGTCAAGCAGGTCAGGGTCAAAATGTTTTCCGCGGCTGTCCTTCATTATGGCAAGCACCTTTTCTTCGGGGAACGCGTCCTTGTAGCATCTTTTGCTGGAAAGCGCGTCGAACACGTCAGCGATCGCCACGATCCTTCCCTCAATGGGTATGTCCGTGCCTTTAAGGCCCAGCGGGTAACCTGTCCCGTCCCACTTCTCGTGGTGGGTGAGCGCCGCGATCCTTGACATTACAATAACGGCCTCTTTTGAATCCTTTAAGATAAGCGCGCCGATAAGTGAATGCTTTTCCATCTCCTTCCTTTCCTCGGGTGTCAGGATGCCCGGCTTCAGCAGTATCGCGTCCGGCACGCCAAGCTTTCCGATATCGTGCATGGGCGACGCCCAGAAAAGCAATTCAGCCTTCTCGCTGTCAAGCCCCGCCTTTTTTGCCATAAGCCTGCAGTAGCTGCTGACGCGCTTAATGTGGTTCGCGGTTTCCTTGTCTCTGTAACCCGCTGCCGCGCTCAAGCGGAATATCGTTTCCAGCTGCGCGTTCTTAAGGTCCTTTGTGAGCTTCGCGTTCTGTATGGCAACTGATGCCTGTGAAGAAAAGGAGGAGGTTATTTTAAGGTGGTCGTCCGTGAACGGGACAACCTTATCCGCGTCCATCGAGTTTATCAGCTGCAGGATCCCGATAACATTGTTTTCCCTGTCCAGCATCGGTATGACAAGCATGGACACGGTATTGTATTCGTTCTTTTTGTCAAAGCTGGGGTCATAACTGCATTCAAGGTTTTCCGGTATGCAGTGGACATTGCTGATGTTGAGCGGCTTGCCTGTGAGCGCCACGTACCCGGACATGCTTTTCTTTGTTATGGGCATCTCAAAGCTTTTGAACATCTGCCGCGTTTTGGCTTCGCCCCATCTTTTGAAAAACGTGTTGTTGCGGCTCACCTTGAAGATCAGCTTGTCTCCTTCGGCCAGGTATATCGAGCCGCCGTCCGCGTTTGTCAGCCTCTGCGCCTCCATCAGGATCATGTCAAGGAGCTTGTCCAGGTCGTGCTCCCCCGAAAGCGCTATTCCCACGTTCAGAAGCTCCTCAAGAATATTGGTTATCATTCTATCTCCTTAAATAATGATTACACCGATTTCTGAAAGATGATTACACAGATTAAAGATTTCCACGAAGGCACGAAAGTATCACGAAAGCACTCCGCCCCGATGGACATCGGGGCGAGACTTCGCCCACCTGAAAGGATGGGCGAGGAAATCATAAAAATATTTTACAGGGATCTTCGAGAGAGATTTAAAAAGCTCAGCCACGGATTTCCCCCTGCAGCCCGCCAATATTCGTGGCGGGCTCAACGCAGGGACCTTCGGGTCAGAACCAAGCTGATGACCCTACGGCACGGATTTATAACTTTGTAAACTATATAAACTCTGTAAACTATGTAAACTTAAGTAGTTATTTCTTTACCAACTTAATCTCCGCTTCTTTAAGTATCGAAAGCGCGAGCTTGTCCGGATACTCGCCCTTGTAAACAATCTTTTTTATTCCGGCGTTGATAAGCATCTTCGCGCAGGCCACGCAGGGCTGGTGCGTGCAGTACAGCACAGAACCGTTCAGGCTTATGCCTGTAAGCGCCGCCTGGATGATCGCGTTCTGCTCCGAGTGCAGGGCGCGGCACAGCTCCTGCCTTTCGCCTGAAGGGATCTTCAGCTTGTTGCGCAGGCAACCGGTCTCGCTGCAGTGTTTAAGGCCTCTGGGCGCGCCGTTGTATCCCGTGGTAAGCATTCTTTTATCCCTTACTATCACGCAGCCCACCTGCCTGCGCAGGCAGGTTGAGCGCTGCGCCACAAGCTCCGCGATCTTCATAAAATATTCGTCCCACGACAGTCTTTTCTTCATGTTGCTCCCTTTTAATTTCCTTATATCCCTCGCCCCTTTGTGGGAGAGGGTGGCGGGTGAGGGGTTAGAAAATGATTTCGGTCCTTTTTATTTCCGCTATACCAACTCCCGGCAGAAGAGCGCCTGCAACTTCGTCCGGCCTTGCCTGCCCTTCCCTCATCATTTTCAACAGGACATCAAGGATAACGCACCCGTTCAACCCGGATTCGCTGAGCTCAATGCTTTCAATTCCCGGCCTTATGTTCACGGTCTTGTCAACTTTCGGCGTCTTCCTTCTCACCATTATTTCATTTTTCTTAAGGAGTTCCTGTATTTCATTTTGCAATTTGCAATTTGCAATTTGCAATTTGACTTTTATTTCGTATCTCACGTATCTAACAGCATTTACGATCGCCGGCGCCGCCAGCATTATCTCCTGGGCTTCTTTCAGCTCGATCCCCCGCGGCATCTGGGATGAAAACCTTTTCGCGAACTCCCCCAGTTCCATCCTTTCCGAGAGCAGGACGTCGCACAGCTCGCAGTCGCTCAGCATTCCCACTGAAAGCGGGACTCCGGGCAGGATAAGCGGAAGAGAGTGGAAACTTTTTGAGAAGGCGAACGGTATCTCGGCGCGGCGTAAAGCCCGCGCAAGAAGGCGCTGCAGGTCCAGGTGCGATATGTATTTCAGTTCCTCTCCCCTGCTGTACTTGACGCGAAACCTCTGCTTCGCGTCAGCTGGAAGCTGAATGCTGGATGCCCGAAGGTACTGGATGTTTTCATCTTTGACGTCCGACGTCCGACGTACGACGTACGACGGTTGTTTGCTTTCGCAAGCGCCGCACTCGTTACACTCCCCGGATATGCAGTTCGGCGTAACTATTCCTTCCTTCGCTTTCCTGCTTTCTGAAACCAGGAAATCTTTGCTGACCAGCGTGTCTATGTGGTCCCACGGCAGGACTTCGCCGTACTCCCTTTTCCTGTAAAGGTAGAAAGCCGGGTCAGTGCCTGCTTTCTGGAAAGCGTCCTCCCATACGGCAAACCCGGATATTTTTTCTTCCTGCGCGTCAACCTGCGCCCCGCTCTTCCACGCGTAAAAGAGCGCCCTGCCCAGCCGCCTGTCACCCCTGGCAAAGATCCCCTCAAGGTAGCTCATTTCGGGCCTGGACCACCTTACTTCTGTTTTTCTTAGATCCAAAAGAAGTTTCTGCTGTTTTTCTTTTAAAGCTCCTATGCCATCCTGCGGTTCCCACTGGAAAGGCGTGTGCGGCTTTGGGACGAACGAAGAAATGCTCAGGCGCAGGCTTGCTTTCGGGTTCACCCTCTGCCCCGGCCTGCGCAATTCCCTTGCAAGGTCCACAATGCCTTTCAGGTCATCGCCGGTCTCTCCTGGCAGCCCTATCATGAAATAGAGCTTACACGAATCCCATCCGGAGTTGAACGCGCTGCCCGTGCTTTCGAAAAGGTCTTTTTCGCTCACGCCCTTATTTATCGAGTCCCTCAGCCTTTGTGTCCCGGCTTCAGGCGCGAAAGTGAGGGTCGGCCTGACCCGCATGCCCATTGATATGAGCCGGGCAAGCTTCACGGAAAAGCTCCCGGGCCGCAAAGACGGAAGCGAGATGCTGATCCCCTTGCCCGAGTATTTCCCCGCGATCCAGGAAACAAGCCCTTCTATGCCGGGAAAATCGCACGCGTTAAGCGCGAGCAGGGAGATCTCCTCCCACCCGGTGTTTGACATAAGCTCCTGTATTAACTCCCGCGCGCGCTCTTCGGAACGCGCTCTCGCAGGCCTGGTTATCATCCCTGCCTGGCAGAACCTGCATCCCTGGCAGCACCCGCGCAGGATCTCAAGCACAGCCCTGTCGTGTATGATCGACTGGAACGGCACAACCGGTTTTATCGGGCAGAACGCCGCGTCAAAATCCGCGATGAACCTTTTTCTGACCCTGGGTGCAACGCCTTCATATTTCGGCTTTACGGAACTGATCGTATTGTCCGGGTTGTATTGCACATCATAAAATGCCGGCACATACACCCCTTCTATCCCCGCTATTTCCCGTAGTAAATTTTGCCTTTTGTGTTTTGACTCTGACACGTTGACACGTTGACACGTTGACACGATTTCTAAAAGGGCTTCCTCTGCTTCGCCTATCACAAAAAGGTCGAAAAACTCCGCCATCGGCTCCGGGTTGAAAGCGCACGCCCCGCCGGCTATCACAAGCGGCAGGTCATCGCCTCTTTCTTCTGATAAAAGCGGCAAGCCCGCAAGATCAAGCATTTCAAGCACGTTCACGTACGACATTTCATACTGCAGGCTGAACCCGATTATGTCAAAATCCCTTACAGGCGTGTGGGTTTCAAGGCTGAACAGCGGGATCTTGTTCTCCCGCATCCTGCCTGCCATGTCAGGAGCAGGAAGATACACCCTTTCCGCGGTAACGCCTTCCTGCTGGTTGAGCAGGTGGTAAAGGATGTTCATCCCGTAATGCGACATCCCGATCTCATACACATCCGGGAAAGCTAATGCGATCCTTATTGGACGTACGACGTTCGACGTTCGACGTTCGACGGAATTCCATTCGTTGCCAACGTATCTTGTGGGCTTGCTGACAGACCCCAATATATTTATAATAGATTCATTTGTGGTATTCATTAGACTTTATAAATTTTCTCATATCTATTATATATCATTTAGGGCAAAAGTCAAGGAATTGCGGTTTTTGGCAAAAAATAGCCCCCCTTCTCCTTTTTTCAGTCCTGCAGCCACGAAAGAAGTTCGCTTGCCCGCATATTTTCGGGAAAAACCTTATCCCTTAATTCCGGCCAGTGCTCTTTGATGAGATCCACCACTTCGCGACTCAGCTTCTTCATTTCGTCTTCGGTTAAAAGGAACCAGAGATAAACCTTTGCTTTTAGAAGGGCATATCTGTCATAGTACTTATTCAGTTTTTCTTTTTGTTCCTGGCTTGCTCCCACGGGATAATATCTCGGGATATTGTCCGCCCCGTTCTTAAATAGCTTTGCCCTCGCTTCTTCCCCCTCCGCCGCTTCCTTTAAGAACGCTTCCTTTAATTTATTAAGGTCGTCGTAAGGCGGCAGGTCGTCATTGTACCACCTGATAGTGTCGTAATACCCGAAGAGCAGTTCCACGAGGAACCCTTTCTGCTCTTCTTCATAATCGTCGTCGTGGTTTAATTCCCTTTCCTTTTTCTTTTTTATCTCCTCTTCGGTGAACAGGACCAGGCTCAGTTTCGCGGACCCGGCAGCGTTTATTTTTACCGTTCCCAGCTCAAACTCGCAGCTGTCCATGTCCATGTCTTTCCCGTCCAGGAGGATTTCGCTTGCGTAGATCTCCTTCTTGCAGTTGTTGCAGTAAAAACGCACGTGCCTTGAAGGTTTTATCTCTTCGGCGCGCAAAGAGTCCGCGACAATGCATTCGCCTGGCGGCGTGGGCTTGATGTCAAACTCGATCGAGGTTGAAGCCCACGTGCTCAAGCCTTTCAGGTCCGTGCTCCCGCATTCCTTGCATTTTATCTCCATTTTTACCCCCTGGCGCTGCGCGCCATGATTACGGTGATTTAGAAAGAGATTATAGTGATTATTTTAAAAAGCCAGGATTTAAATTCGTGGAAATCCGTGATAATCCGTGGTTGCAAAGGTAGTTAGCCGGCCTTTTCCTCCATCCTGGCAGCTATCCCTTCCACGATCTCTTTTTCCAGCACGATCTTGCCCTGGTTCTGCGAAGCCTTGTCCATCCTTTCGAAAAGCATCGGGGAAAGCAGGTTTTCCATTATCGCCCTCAGCCCTCTTGCCCCGGATTTTCTTTTCAGCGCCTGCTCTGCTATTAATTCAAGCGCCTGCCGCGGTATCTCCAGGTCTATGTCGCTTGCCTTGAAAAGCTCCACGTACTGCTTGACAATGGCGTTGCGCGGTTCTGTCAGGATATTCACAAGCTCTTCCTTTGTCAGGCTTTCCATAGGCACGATCGTGTGGAACCTGCCAACGAATTCAGGCGTAAACCCGTAGTTGATCAGGTCTTCCGTAGTTATATGCCTGAGAAGCGAGCCTTCCGCGAGAGCTCCGCTGCTGTCCGGCGTTTCGAACCCTATCCGCTTGCCGCTCATCCTTTTCCTGATTATATCCTCCAGGCCGTCAAAAGCGCCGCCTGCTATGAAAAGAACGTTTCTCACGTTCATGGCCACTGAAGGGGAGAGAAAATGCCTTCCGTTGTAATGGATCATCTCGCCGTCAAGCAGTTTAAGCAGTTCCTGCTGGACGCTCTCACCGCTCACGTCCTTGTTCCCGGCAAAGTGGCCGCCTCCCGGATTCCTTCTTACCAGCTTGTCCACCTCGTCAATATACACGATGCCCCTTTCCGCCATCCTGATGTTGTTTTCGGCGCTTTTCACAAGCCTGACAAGCATCTCTTCTACATCCGCCCCAACATACCCGCTTTCCGTGTACTGGGTTGCGTCGCAGAAAGCGATCGGCAGCTTGAGCGTGTTCGCGAGCATCCGGCAAAGGAATGTCTTGCCTACGCCGGTGGGGCCTATTATAAGGATATTGCTTTTGTCTATCCTGTCCGCCGGCTTCCTTTCTTCATTGAGCTTGATCCTTTTTAAATGCTGGTACAAAGCGACCGAGATCATCCGTTTCGCGTAATCCTGCCCCACAACGTATCTGTTCAGCCCCGAATAGATCTGCCGCGGCCCTGAAACAGACGGAAGCTTCTGCCTTGTTTTTTTCCTGGCAGGTTTTTTCCCGCTTTTCTCGCCCAGTATTTTTAAAAGCTTGTCAGGCCTGATCCTGATGAAATAGCACCTGTATGCCAGGTCATTGGGCAGCATAAGAATTATCTTCTTCCGGTAAAGCCCGGAATCGATCTTGAAATAATGCCAGTATTTTATCGCTTCCTCTGTTTTACCCAGCGTGAGCAGGTTCAGCATCCGTTTCGGGTCCTGGTATTCTGTTGAGCACATGCTTTCCCCGTAAGTCAAGATCATAAGGATCTTTCTTTCGTCTTCGCTTAACTTGTGCTTTTTGACAAGCTCCTCAAGCGGGATGCTGATTTTCCTTCGGATGGATTCAGCCGCCTTCCTGCTGATCCTGCCTCTCAGCTCTTCAATGGGATCTGCCTGTTCAGGCTTATCGCTTTCTTCCGGCTTTTTTGTTGCAGGCACCGGCCCGCGGCTTGCCTCGTTTGCCTTGCGCTCTATCATCTTGACAAGCTGAAAACAATCCTGCAAATATTCCCTGTTGCTCCCGTAATATTCTTCCATGGCGTCTCCCTGTTTAAGAAATTTATTTCAATTTGAAATTTACAATTTGAAATTTACAATTTGAAATGTTTTTAGTTAATCCCCTACTTTCTCTGCCTGATCACTTCGTCAATGATCCCGTATTCCCTCGCCTCTTCCGCGTCCATGTAAAAATCCCTGTCAGTGTCTTTCTGAATACGCTCAAACGGCTGGCCCGTGTGCCTGGAAAGTATCCTGTTCAGCCTGTCCTTTGTTTTCAAAATCTCCTTCGCGCGGATGCCCACGTCAGAAGCCTGGCCCTGCGCTCCCCCAAGCGGCTGGTGTATGAGTATTGAGGCATTGGGCAGGGCAAGTCTCTTGCCTTTCGCCCCTGCTGCCAGCAAAAGCGCTCCCATGCTTGCCGCCTCTCCCACGCACAGCGTTGAGATCTTCGGCTTTATATACTGCATCGTGTCGTAGATCGCCAGGCCCGCGGTCGTGATGCCCCCCGGCGTGTTTATGTAAATGCATATGTCCTTTCCCGGGTCCTCCGCCTCAAGGAACAGGAGCTGCGCCGTCACGATATTAGCCTTCACGCTGTCGATCGGCGAACCGATAAAAACTATCCTGTCCTTGAGCAGGCGCGAGTAAATATCGCACGCCCTTTCCCCTCTCGGGGTCTGCTCCACTACCATCGGCACAAGTTCCATCTTTCCCTCCCTTTAGATACAGTCACGCGTCATGAGTCATGTGTCATGAGTAAAATATTTGATTAAAGGTTTAATAGATTAACGGATTAAAGGTTAAGATCCGTGCAAATCCGTGGCTGAATCTTTTTAAGTTCTCTTAAGCCTGCCCGCCGATCTTGGTGGAGGGTTCCCTGTTCAAAATGTCTTTCAATCTGTAACTGGACACTGGTCACTGGGCTTGCCCGCCAATTTTGCTGGGCGGGACACTGGCCACTGTTTTATCTGCCTCAAACCCCATCTTCACCTTCCCGTTTGACAGGAACGAAACTGACCCGAGCAGGTCTTCCCGCAAAATTGCTATCTTGCCCCCGGTTTTGTCGCGGAACACCCTTTCAGACGCCTTTATAAAGGCGCGGGTCACAACTTCCCTTACAGCCGCGCAGGAAAGCCCGTTCGCGGCATCAGCGATCTCTTCCAGGTCCGCGTCCTGCTCGAATTCAAGGCTCTTGCCATACATTTTCAGGATGCCCAGCCTTGTTGCGTGATCCGGGTTGTCGAACCGGACCTTCACGTCGAACCTTCCCGGCCTTTCTGAGATCGCCTTATCCAGCACTTCCGGGAAATTCGTAGTAGCGATGGTAATAACATGCTTATTATTCTCAAAGCCGTCCAGCTCGTTCAGGAAAGCGCCAAGCCTGGCTTTGGAGTCCGTTCTTTCTTCGCCCACAAGCAGGTCAATATCCTCCAGGAAAACGATGCAGGGCGAAATGCGCCTCGCGAGTTCATACACCGCTGCGAAAGCGTCGCTCCTGCAGTTATGCTCCAGCCAGAAAATATGCTTGCTCGTTGCCCATATGAAATTGATGCCGGACTGGCAGGCAAGTATCTTGCCCGCAAGGGTCTTGCCGTTGCCCGGAGGGCCGTGAAACAGTATCCCTCTTTTGCAGGGAATGCCGTGTTCCTGAAAGAACGCCCGGTTTTCAAGGAAGAAGGATATGTTGTGCCTTAGTATTTCCGTTACCCCGTCACCCAGGAAAGCGTCTTCCCACGCGTAATTTTTACCCAGCTCAAATATCTGGCCTGTCCCGTTAAAAAGCGTTCCCTTGACACCGTTTAACGCTTCTTCTATCCGCCTGACAAACAGCACCGCTCCGCCCAGGTTTGACCTGTCCGCGTAAACCCGCAGGATCACTTCATAGGTAAGCCAGTTGTTGTAAAATTCCGCAACTATTTTCCCGCCGTCTTTTGACCGCAGGTAAACAAACTCCCTTCTCGTGGTTATGCCGATATCGCGTTTCGCGCTTCCGTCTTTTCCCGGCGAATAGACAAAGGGGGACGAAGGCTCGTAAGCGTACCAATCATTGTGCTGGGCTGTGCTCATCGCGAAGTGAAGGTCCGCCCCGGTATCATAATTGTCGTTACAGATCGAGGCGATCTTGGTCTCAAGCTGCGAATTTTTTATCTTGGGGAAGCATACCTCGTATTCCTTGCCGATTAAGCCCAGGATCGACCTTTCCACAATGCCGCCGAAAGTGGCAGGATAGTTTTGCACAACCGTCTCTATGTCCGCGTCAGTTTCACATTCAAGGAACTGTTTTACCGGCTTTGCCAGCGGTGGCAGCTCTATTGGGATCGGCCCGTTAAACCGCACGTTCATTTCCTTTTCCATTATATCCTCCCGCGCCCCGATGCCCATCGGGGCAAGGTCTCGCCCGCTGAAAAGACGGGCGGACAGTAGGTTCAGTGGCGTGCTCCTCTCTATAATATATACTCGCTTCACCGCCATTCCGCTGCAAACAGTCATTAGTCATTAGTTTAAAAACTAAAAGATATTCATCCGTGCAAATCCGTGCCGGAGAACCATCGGCCCAGCTCTGGTTCGTAGGCCCCAGCGTTGTGGTTTCGCAGAAACCCGCAGGGGGCAAAGTAATTTAAGTTCTCTTAAGTTCCCTTTTAAAATCTCGTGCTTGAACTTAAACTTTTGCAATTTGCAATTTAAAATTTGACTTTTGCAATAGTAAGTTAATCCTGCTATGGACAATGGACTATGGTCTATGGGCTGGTTCAGCGTCCGCGGTAAACCCTATCATCCCTTTCACCCTCTGCACGAACTCAGCAGCTCTTTCCAGGTGCTCTTTCCCGACAACCACCTTTCCGTCTGTAACAGACCCTGTTTCATATGCCGTTACCAGGCTGCGCGTGACAACCTCCTTCATGGCCGCGCACGAGAAGCCCTCTGTTTTTTCCGCTGTTTCCCCAAGATCGGCGCTGCTGTCAAGCACCAGGTTCTTTGTGAAAAGCTTCAGGAGCTTGATCCTTGTTTCAAAGTCCGGGTTTGGGAACTCAATCCTTATGTCAAACCTTCCAGGCCTTCCCAGCGCCTCGTTTATGGCTTCCGGGTGGTTCGTTGTGGCGATCGTTATCACGTTTTCGTTCTCCTCGATCCCGTCCAGTTCCTGGAGTAGTGTTCCCAGCCTGTGCGTGTTCTCTCCTATAACCAGGTCAATGTCTTCAATAAAAACTATCGAAGGTGAAATAACCCTTGCAAATTTGTATATCCGGATTAAATCGTCATCCCGCCAACCGGAAACGAAGTTCTTGTTGGTGCAGAGTATAAAGCAGACTTTTGTCTGGTTTGCGATTATCTTTCCTGTAAGGGTCTTGCCGTTGCCCGGGGGCCCGTAGAACAGCAAACCTCTTTTTATGGGTATGGAGTTGGCGGCAAGAAACGCGCGGTTTTCCTCCTTCATAAATCCTAAGACTTGGGATTCTATCGTTTCAATTATCTGCCTGCTCAATACCGCCTCTTCCCAGCCGCGTTTTCCGGCTATCGTTATCCTTTGTCCGTTACCGTCAAAAACGCCTTTTGTCCGGCTCAATCCTTTCTCTATTTCGGAAAAAAATTTAAGTGCGTTCTCAATATTATCGCGGGTGACCGTTGCCATAATATGCATAATATTATCTCCGCGCGAATCAATGTTTATCTTGAGCCTGCAGTTGTCTTTTGATATCAAAAGCAAACCCTCCACAATGGGATAGTCCGCCTTGCATATGTCCCCGTCAAAAACCATCCCAAGTGGCTTTGACCACCACATCGCCTCGGTATCCGCGAAGCGCAATTTCATGCCGCCCATATCTATCAAACGGTAATCCCTGACCGATCTTTCCAGATTTTCCGTTATCCTTATATCCGGGAGAAACTGCCTGTATTCGGTCCTTAGCAGCTCTTCAAGGATTATGCCTATTATTTCCTTTAAGATACGCGGGTAGGTCCTTCTTATCTCTGCTATTTCAGACAGCTTTTCGCATCCCAGGAAAGACTTATTGATATCAAGGCGCGGCAGATCTATCGCGACAAAAGGTTTGTACATCCCATTCCCATTATTCTCTCTCATATCCCCTCCCGTGCCCCGATGCCCATCGGGGCGAGGTCTCGCCCGCTGAAAAGACGGGCGGACAGTAGATTCAGTAGCCTCTCTCTAATATATACTGATATGTTTCTCAATTTGCTGCAATGTCATCTTTAACCTTTTTAACCTTTAACCCCTTTAACTCTTTAACTGTTCCAGCAGTTTTACCGCCCCCACCCCCAGCGTCCCTGCCGGGCATTCCGCCGAACATTCCCCTTCATCCGCGTCAAATTTCCTTTTCTCCCAGTAATCCAGGAATTTCCTGCTTAGCTTTCCCGGCTCTTCACTCTTGGGATCAGGGTTGGGCTGCAGGGTAATGTAAGAGGTCCTTACAACGAACTTTATGGGCACAGGGTCTGTAGCTTCGCATTTGTAAATAGCTATGCCTCCCTGAAGCTTTGTGGCTTCCAAGGCTGACGCAAAAGTATCAAAAACAAATAGCCTGGTATTCTCAATCTTCGGTTTCACCCACTCCCCAACCTTGTATTCAACCGTCATCCGCGGTATGTAAAAGATATATGAAACCAGCTTCCCGAAGTTCTCCACCACCACCTTATAAAACTCCCTCTGCATTCTCTCTCCTCTCTGCAGTTCATTTTACAATTTGCAATTTGACTTTTGTCCCGCAGTCCCGGTTGCCTATCGGGGCGAGGTCTCGCCCGCTGAAAAGACGGGCGGACAATTTATTCAGCAGCTTCCCGCTCCAAAAAAGAACCTGCGCCTTATATCCTGCGCCGGATTAATCAGAATTATTGGCCTTCCTTTTGTTCATTTCCCTTATAACTTCTTTCCTGCCTTCCCCGTATATAAGGTTATACACGTGCTTGAAACTGGAGAAAAAGCCTATTACCACTATCATAAAAAACATCACCAGGTCTAAAAATCCGGTATACCACTTAAGTTCTTCTTTCTCTTCCATTTTTAACTCCCCGGAGCGCCATCCGCTTAGCTCTGGCGCGTAGGCCCCTGCGCCGAAGAGCCATCGTCTAAGTTCTGGCTTGTAGGTCCCCCCTGTCACTTTCGAAAAAAAGTAGGGGGGATCATGAGCAGCTGCAGGGGCAATAGGTTACCATTCACCCAGCCGGAGAATCATCAGCTCCGTTCTGATTCGTAGGTCCTGCCGTTGAGCTCTTTTGGAGCTGGCAGGATTCTGGCGCGCAGGCCCCTGCGCCGAAGAGCCATCGATTGAAGAGTCATTTGCCTCGTTCTGACTCGAAAATCCCTGTATTAAGCCCCGAAGGGGCTACAGGGACAAAATACTACTCTGGCTTGTAGGTCCCCCCTGTCACTTTCGAAAAAAAGTAGGGGGGATCATGAGCAGCTGCAGGGGCAATAAGCTATCGTTTGACTTCACTCAAAATATCCTGGTAAAGGGCATTCAAGAAGATCCAGCAACGCGCCCTCTACTTCCGGTTTCATAACCCCGGCTTTTACGCCGTATGTCCTTCGCAGCCAGGCTGCGATCTTCTTCAGCGTTTCTATCCTGAAGCGGCCCGGCTTTTCCTCCATGGCCCTGGCGCCCAGGATATATTCATTATGCTTTTTCTTGCGATGGATAAAGCACCTCAGCCACTTTTTAAATCCCACTGTCTTTAACCCTTTCTTTCTCCTGGTTTCGTTGAAAGCGTCGATTGACTCAAAATGATGCCTGCCCGGGCAAACCGGCAGTATTATCTCATTATACGCGCAGAACTTGTAAATGCTGCAAATCACGCCCTTGTTGAACGGGTCCCGCGCGCCTATCCCGGTTATATTATCCGGCTCGTTTTTATCGGCTTTTAAGCCCAGGATATCAACCACTTCGCGAGGCACCCTGAACCCCGTTCCCCCATTTTTCATTTTCATGGTTTCCCCTTTTTAAAAACAAATAACGCTTTCAACAGAATCCCCTGATTTAACGACCAGCTCTTCAGCGCTGGTGTCAAACGACGGCTCCAGGGCCTTGACCTGGGTGTAATCCTTTTCATCCTGGCTGTAGTCAATTATCTCCCTGCCGTGGGCCAGGTTAACGCTTCTCCACATAAAACCTGGATATTTAAAATAATACAGCCTTGCGGGCTTTCCTTTTATAAAGGTATACGCGGTCCAGCATAATCCCCGCCTTTCCTCCTGGATCCCGCCGAAACGGTAATGACCCCCGCTGAAACGGGAAGGCAGTTCTTCGAAATTCTCCGGTTTTTTCAAAATAAGCTTGTCGAAAACAAAGACTTCCAGCCACTCGGCTTTGCAGGCCAGGCACGCGACGTATTTATCCTCGACTTTGAAGAAAAGCGGCCAGTTTTTTTCCGCCCTGGAAACCAGGCCCATCATTTTCGCGCTCATGCACCAGATGCTCGTGCTGTACATCAGCTTGCCCCTGGAATAACACCTCACGCCATGAACGCACCTGTAATCATCCCATTTTACGCTTATCCTGACGGTGAAGAACTTCTTTTCGCCGTCTATGGAAAGCGTGTCAACCGGGAAAGAGATCGTCCTTGCCCCTTCTTCCATCATTTTCACCTTAGCGACCAGCGTTTCTTCCTCTGCGGCCAGGTCCTCAGCCACAAGGAACCTTTTGCCCCCGATCTCCAAATGGTTGATCCCTTTGCCGTCCTGGGTATTGAAACCCTGCACCACCTCTGTCTCCAGCTTCTCGCTCATACCTTCTCCTTCCCGGAAAAACAAAAAACCCGTGCCAAAGCACGGGTAGGAAAGAATCCGGGATGTCTCCGCTTTAGCGCCCTGTTCAAGCCGGGGCAAGTTGGTCCTTAAATCCTCGCTTTTTACCAGTTTTTGGGCTTTTATGGCCCTGTATATATATTATACCTGATCCCTGCCTTTAATGTTGCAAAATAGCCGGAAAGGCTACATTATTAACTAATTACCTGAAAAACGGATAAAAAGCTTTCTTTTTAGCTCTCGTCGTCGGGATTATTATGTAATTCATTTGCAAATTGAATAAAATTTAATACAAAAATATTGTTTATTATAGTATTGCCCGAGGGGATAT
>Ga0210016_1000129_pt1 | contig 57078 bp, 63 predicted proteins | sample CryGeyCG2014_300_FD_185454 | JGI IMG/M metagenome (GOLD analysis project Ga0210016, IMG submission 185454) | Groundwater microbial communities from aquifer - Crystal Geyser CG02_land_8/20/14_3.00 (SPAdes) (version 2) | ecosystem: Environmental > Aquatic > Deep subsurface > Groundwater | place...
TCGTTAGGCATATTTGGGATATTCACAAAAGAATTATTTATTTTATTTTCATTATTTGCATTGTTTTTGTTAGGACTTCTCCCTAGAAAAAAGAAATTGAAGTATGGGGATATTTAATGCCCCCACCGAGATTCGAACTCGGGTCTCAGCCTTGAAAGGGCTGGATGCTTGGCCTCTACACCATAGGGGCATTTGTTAATACAAAAATTTCATAGATTTATAAAGGTTTTTCCAACAAAAAAAGTGACCCTGCTGAGATTTTCAAGTGTTACGTCTGAAAATGTCAAACGCAGTCCACATTTGAACTCAGGACCTCCGGTTTGCTTAGAGCATTATCTTAACCCTAAACGGATTATAGTCTTATAAGACCGGCGCTCTAACCAGGCTGAGCTACAGGGTCATAAAACATAAAAATTAAGAATATATTTAAATCTTACTTTTAGCGAATAATGCTCCCAAAGAAATCAAACCACATAAGGCAAATGCCAGTGCAAAATATGGTAAAATGACTAACACCAAGAAAAATAAAACCCTGCCTGAACCGGCGCTGAACTCTCTTATCGTTATATCTTCAAGAGGATTTTTTTTGCATTCATTGTATATCTCGCAGTCCTGCGATATTGTAATTCCGGGATTTACCAGTCCATAGAAAAAGTTTACTGTTATAGCTTGGATAAATGTTGTTACTAAAATTCTTGAAAAACTTATTATGGAGTTTATTGCAGAGAGAACCTTAAACAATTTTATTTTATTCATTTTGTCTGTTAACCACCCGAAAAATATCGTAGATAAAAATGAGAGCAGTAACATTATAGTTTCCAAAATTCCAACAGAAAAATAACCTTTAACTATCAAGAAAATAAACAACGGCCATATTATTCCCATAACAGTTCCGGTGACAAGCCAGCTGTTATTGGAAAAATATCTTCTAAGCGTTAAATTTCTTATAAAATTTTTATATGAAAAATCTGTATTTATATTTTCTTCTTTTGAATAGAATAATGGTATGAGGGATATGGCTAACAATAAAATAGTTATTATAAATAAAATATTAAAATTAGTTACAGACAATACAATCCCCCCGATTAATGGACCGAGCATAGTCGCTAATGTCGAAACTGCCATATAACCACTTATTTGCTTAGCCCTTTTTTTCTTAATGCTGTATTTTACAAAATCCAGATGAAATGCTGGCCAGAAAAAAGCCATGCTTATTCCCAATATAGTCCCGCTTATAAGATAAGATCCATCGGATTTCAGATAGCTCAGCAAAACTAAAGATATTATTAAAAAAACGAAACTTATCGCCATTGAATGTTTATATCCTATTTTTGCGATTATTTTCGGGATAATTAAACATACAACAGAAAAAACACCATACATCAAAGCGAAAAATAAAAAAATAAATCTTAATGTTAATCCATTCTGATAAAGATAGATAGGAATAAAAATCCCTACTAGAGACAAAGCGAAACTTCTCAGCGTCAGCATAACATACATCTCGCTAAGTTCTCTGTTTAATAAATAATGGAGTGAAATATGTGTGTGCTTCATCTCTTTTTATAACTTTTCCAGAAAGGTCTACCTCCTTTTATATTTGCCCCACTGTAAAATGATGGCAACGATTTTCTATTTTTTATATTGTTGCTTATATCACTATATAAATTCAATATATCTTTATAAATAATTTCTTTTTCTGATTTTTTCAATAAATTGTATTCAAATTTAATCTTTTTGTATAAACTCATAGCATCGCTGTATTTTTCCTTGTTAATTCTGTCACGACTTCTTTTAATTTTTGCTTTTATATCTTTTAAAGTTCCAAGTCTGATATATTTTGAAACTCTTGCTCTGTGTCTTATGAATGCTATTGCTGAAAATATTAACATCAAACTTGCTAGAACCACAGCTAAAAATGTGAATAATAATTTTGTATTGATAAGTGGTTTTTCCTTCACCACAATATTAAATTCCGCCTCTTTAATCTCTTTCTTTCCAGCATATTTTATTTCAATCATCATCTTATATTTTCCTTCTAATCTTGGAGATTCAATTGAAAGTTTTATTTTATTGCCAATATTTTCAGCAGAAAATATCTCTTGTTTTTGTATAATTATATTCCCAGCTTCATCAGTAATGTAATAAGTTACCTCAACATCTCCTTTTTCCGGAAGGGCATCTTTGTTAATCGCTACTTCTATCTCAATCATTTCTTTTGTTGAGATTATCTCTTTATCAATATCTAAAGATTCTAACAAATCTTTTTTAGTTTCTTTAGGTTCAGCTTTTTTTTCTTCAGTTTTTTCTGTTTTTTCAGATTCTTTTGATGCACCACCTCCTCCGCCACTTCCCCCATCATTACTGCTTCCGGAAGAATATGCAACAGTAAATGTTCTGTTTATTGTTGTTTCGTTTAAATTTCTTGCAGTGTCCTTGCATCTTACATAATAATTATAATCTCCGTTTGCTAATGTAAAAGTTGCTGAATGTTGTGTTGTATTCGCATTTCCTAAAGCAGACATTGATTCATAATCGTCTGTATAAGTTGTTACATATCTACAATCAGCATTTTCGTCAGTTGTTACATTTATGGTTACCGAAGATGAAGATGTTACAGTTGAACCGTTGTCAGGAGTTGGGCTTACATAAGAATATGATGTTTTTGTTAAATCTATTGTAACATTCCTTGTTGCTGTTGAATTGCACTGGCTTATAATATCACAACTTGTTACATTAAATTTGTAAGTGTATTCTCCAAGCCCAGTAAAATTAACCTCTTTAACCTCGCTTGTGTAAGTTGTTTTATTGATTTGTGAATCGTTTTGATATGTTAAAGTGTAAGTAATATTTACAAGGTTAGTTTCTGTCAAAGAAACATTTGTGATTATTGATGTTCTATTGATGTAACTATTATCTTCCTCTGCCGGAGGTGTGTTATATGAAATTAATGGATAGGTTGAATCGATTTTGATTGTATAATTTATTGCATTAAAGTTTTCTTGTGAAGCATTATCAATAGCTTTGCAATTCCACAAATAAGTTCCATCAGATGTGAACGTATATGAAGATGAACTTGAATTGGAAGTTCCGTTTACGTAATTTGTTGTTGTGTTTAACAATGTTCCGTTTGTCTGATACCATAAATATAAATCTATATTTGTGAGCTGTTTGTCATCTGTTGCATTGCAAATAAATGTTTGCGATGTTGTCGAACTATTTGTATTATTTGCTGGATTAAATAAAACAATTGTTGGAAGATTATCTGTGCTGTTAATTGTAAAATATGTTAAAGAAGTCGTATTCCAATTATCAAAAGAGTCATTACACCAATATTGAACATAATAACCTCCATCTTGTATTGAAGAATTATAATATGTAAAGTGTGTTGTGTTTAAAGCAGTCATCGTAATATTTGTTGAGCTTGCATTTGTAAGATACAAACACGCTGAGCCAGTTTCACTCAAAGAAACATTAAAACCTAATTTATTTGAAGTGTAATTTGTGTTATTTTCTGGGGTTATAACTGTTATTATTGGTTTTGTAGTATCGACACTTAATGTTCTATTTGTATCCGAGAAATCATCGTTTCCAGTAGTATCATTACAATAACTTCCCCAAATATAATTTCCATCGGAAATTCCTTCAACTGTAACATTCCATATTACTCCGGATGCAACATTTGTTGAATTTGTTTTGTTATAAGTCCAGCTTCCCGAGAAATTAGACCACAACTCTAAATAACTAGGATAAGTATCATTACATCTGATTTCAAAATAAACTGTTGATGATGAACTATTATAATTATCAACAGGACTTATAATTTCTGCTATGGGATCTGTTGTATCAGATGTTGTATTTGCTATTATAAAACTCCTGTTCGAAGTTGCAAAAACATTTGTTTCATTGTCGTAAGCAAGGCAATTCCACAAATAAGTTCCATTGCTTAATGTCAAAGTGAAAGTTGTCCAGTTGTTTGTTCCTGTTGTTGTGTTTGTCCCGTTATTATGCCATATCCCTGTTGAATTTATGTATAAAGAAATATTTACTAACTCTTTGTTTGTATTTGCTGAGCAATTAAACTGCATTTCTAAAGATGAAGTTGTATTGCTGTCAGCAGGATTTAACAAAGTTACTGACAAGTTTGTTGAGGTTGACAAATTGATTGTAAAATATCTGTATTCTGACTGATTGAAATTATTGTAGGTGTCATTGCACCAGAAAGTTATGTTATGGAAACCATGTTCTAGTGTGTTATTAGAACCGTAAAAGTGACTGTAATTCAGATTACTCATGCTTACATTCAAAGAATTATCTAATTTGTAAAAACATGCAGTTCCATTTTCATTCAATGAAATATTTATTGGAATTGTAGTATCAGTGTAAGCTGATGCATTGTCTGGGTTTGTGATTGTTATGAATGGGGGCGTATAATCGTAGAAATAATACAAGATTGCTGTAGTGTATGGTGGTGTATGTGTTGTTGTGTTAAAACTTGTAATATTTATTGTATGAGTATGATTTCCAATTAAATCAGTTATGGATCCTGCTGTAACTACTTCAGTAGTAGTTCCCTGTGATTGTATATTTATAATATCTTCATGTGTGTTATCAGATTGTCCGCCAGTTGTTCCGTAAACTGAAGAACCTTTTATAAATTTCTGATAGAATGGTTTTCCCGAATCAGAAACTATCTGCCATGATGAACTTGCTGTTGTTTCATTGAACATTCCAATCATGCCTTTGACTATATAACCATCTGCATTTGCCTTGCAGAAAATTGCTGTAATATAAGGAGGTTCGTTGCTCGATATATTACTTACCTGGTTATCTACAGTATGTACATGTCCAACAGCAGTTAATGTTTTCGAACCAGAACCAGCAACAGATTTGCCTTCCTCATTAGAACCAGCAACTGTTACTGAAACTGTGTGAGCATGTGTTGCCTGTCCGCCAGTTGTATTAACAGAAACAGAAGTGTCTATATAGGTAAAATTACCATTTTGTTCAGAATAAGTTGTCCATCCAGTAGGGCATGAAGCATTGAAAATCGCTATTGCTCCTTGGGGAACTGTTGATGGAATTCCGTTATATTTAATTATTTTTAAAGTTCTATATGTTGGAAGGTTTGAAGTTTCATTTACAGATGCACTTCCAGTATGAGTATGGGAAACCGTATTGTATCCAGTACCAGGAGAAGTTGATTGACCAACAGCAGTATCATCAGTTGTTGCACCAACTGTTACTGAAGCAGTATGCGTATGTGTTGACTGCCCGCCAGTTCCGCCATAAGTGTCTGATGCTCTAATAAATTTGTCCTCAAAATCTGAACTAACATCAGTCCATCCTGAAGGTGTTGAAGTTCCATCAAAAAATAATAATAGTGAAGGATTTCCTGGATTTGCTGTTATTTTAGGAGAGAATAAAAATATTACTGAGAATAATATCGCTGCTATAAGTATCAATGCGATTATATTTTTTATAACTGCTAATTTAGATTTGATAAAATTATTCATGCTTAGCCTCCTTTTTCTCTTTTTTATTTTTACCAGAGTTATTATTCTCTTTTTCTATGTTTTTTAATTTTTCGTAAAGAAGAATATTAATAAATGAAGCTATTGAAGGATATTTGTATTTATACTCTTCATCCTTCAACAGCTTTTTTAATTGTCTTAAAAGTCCGTCATCAATACGAACTACACCCATTTTACTCCCAAGCAGGCTTTTACTCTCTCCCTAATTCTTTTTAATATATGTTACAAATAGTTACAAATTGTAACATTAAATAAAGTTAAAAGTAGTATTTAAAGGTTTCTAAAAGAAACTTTTAAGAATATCTCTTGTTTTGATAATTTATGCTAATTGGCATAGTCGGCAAACCCAATGTAGGAAAATCAACATTTTTCAAAGCAGCTACTTTAGCGGAAGTTCTTATAGCAAATTATCCTTTCGCTACTATAAAAGCAAATCATGCTGTCGGCTATGTTAAGGTTGATTGTGCCGATAAATTATTCAATGTTCAATGTAATCCGAGACATGGTTTCTGCTTGAAACATAAAAGATTTGTTCCAGTTGAATTAATGGATGTTGCCGGACTTGTTCCGGGAGCTCACGAAGGAAAAGGGCTTGGAAACCAGTTTTTGGACGATTTAAGGCAGGCAGATGTTCTTATTCATGTTGTTGATATTTCCGGGACTACTGATTCTGAAGGAAAACTAGCAAAGGGACATGACCCAGAATTAGACATAAAATTTCTTGAAGAAGAATTGGATTTTTGGTATTTAGGGATTCTAAAAAAAGTCTGGCAGACTTTCGCAAGGAAAATGGAAGTTGAACATTCTGATTTTGCAAAAACAGTTGCAAAGCAGTTTTCTGGTCTGAAAGTTGACGAAGAAATAGTAAAAAAAGCAATCAAAAATTTAAATGTTAGTCTAGAAAAACCTTCTTCTTGGCTAGATGAAGAGTTATTAAAATTCTCTAGCGAATTGAGAAGATTAAGCAAGCCAATAATTATAGCAGCAAACAAAATCGACAGACCAGAGGCAAAAGAAAATTTTGAAAGAATAAAAAATAATCATAAAGATGTTATAATTATCCCATGTTCTGCTGAATCGGAGTTAGCTTTAAGAGAAGCTGCCAAAGCTGGCTTGATAGAATATATTCCTGGAGAAAAAGATTTTGAAATTATAACAAATATAGGGGACAAGCAAAAATTAGCATTGCAGTTTATCCAAAAAAATATCCTAGATACTTATAAAACAACAGGGGTTCAAGATTGCTTAAACAAATCTGTTTTTGATTTTTTAAAATATATTCATGTTTTCCCCGGAGGAGTAAACAAATTAGCAGACAAAGACGGAAATATTCTTCCAGATTGTTTCTTGCTGCCTCCAAATTCAACTGCCTTGGATTTTGCATACAAAATTCATCAAGACTTAGGAGACAATTTTGTAAAAGCAATTGATGTAAAGACAAAAAGAGCTATCGGAAGAGAATATTTGCTTAATAATGGAGATATCATTGAAATTGTGACGAAGAAATAAAATGTTGTTTCAAATCAAAGTAAAACCAAATTCTTCAAAATCAGAGTTTGATTTTGAAAATAAAATTGCTTATTTAAAATCTGCTCCAGAAAATAACAAGGCAAATATTGAATTGATAAAACTTCTCGCAAAACATTTTAATATTTCTTCTTCAAATATAAAAATAAAAAGAGGATTAACAAGTAAAAAGAAGATTGTGGAAATATGCCAATAAGTTACCAACAAGCGGAGGACATAAAAGAAAAAGCCAAGGAAATTGTTTTAGCTTTACAGATGGATTGGATTAATCTTGAACGTGTGGGTTTTATCCGAAGCAAAGGAAGTGCAACCCGATGTGTTATTGCTCGATGTCATACACTTGGAAAAATAATGCAGATGGCGATGAACACTGAAGCTTTTTATGTCATTGAAGTTATAAGCGAGAGGTTCGACAGGCAGAGTGAAGATGATAAAATTAAAACAATTATTCATGAACTTATACATATCCCGAAAACTTTTGGCGGAGGTTTTAGGCATCATGATTTTGTCTGCGAAAATAATGTTGAATTAATGTTCAAACAATATAAAAAATGGAAAGAATTCCAATCAGATTTAAAAAAGAGAAATTTTTTCTGAAGGCAGAGATAAGAAAAAATTTCTTCAGAAAGTTGATGGGTTTGATGTTTAAAAGTTATAAAAATGCAAAACCTGCTTTATTTATCTTTAAAAATAAAATCAGAACATCTTTTCACACATTTTTTTGCTTTTTTCCAATAGCTTTTATATTTTTGGATGAGAATTTTAGTATTATAAATGTCAAGATAAAAAAACCATTCTCTTTTGAAATATCATCGGAAAAATCCTTTAAATATGTTATCGAGATACCTTTAAATAAAGATGAACATAAAACAATAATTAAAAATTCTAATCTCTCCTCGGTAGTTAAATTTATTTTTAGTTCTTTTAAAGTGAATACCGACGACGACAGAAAGATTTAAATACAACCACCGATTGAATATATAATAATTAACAAAAGGGAGGTAAAAAAATGGGTTCAATTTTAGTAAGAAACGTTATTAAGAGAAAGCCTGGCTACCTTTATTATGTAGACGGAAAAGGAAATGTCTGCGAAGCAAAGATGGCAAGAGGCGGAAAGAAGAAAAAGAAAAAAAGATAAATCTTTTTTATTCTCTTAATAAAGGCTTTGGTTGTTTTTCTCTTATTTTTTATTTATTTTTCAACTTGTCAGAAATCTATTTCTCCCAAGAAAAATCTTTAATTTTTCTGGGCTTCAAAAACTTCTCTTTCTGCTGCGTCCTCGACTTTCTCATTGAATTCCAAATGACCACCAGGAAAACACAATGAACCTTCTCCATGTGCATTTTTTCTTTTTCCCAAAAGAACTTTATTATCTTTAATTACTATAACTCCAACACCAACTTTCGGAATTTCCATAAAAGATAAAAACTAATTAAATTTATATAATTTATAATAGTAACTTTCCATACAATAATCCTTTTATACTAAAATATTCTAAACCTTTTTGCATGGACCAAGAACAAGTTGCTAGAGCAAAACAAAAAAATTCTGCCGAACTAATCACAAGGTTTGGAAATCTAGTTAAGCATCCAACTGCAGTAAATTTAGAAGATAGACAAATAATTTACTGGATTTTATTTGAGAGATTTCAGAATAGGATAACTTCTTTATCAGGTGCTTTCCCAAGCATTGAGAGTTATAGATCTGATCTTAAACCAACACCAGCTAATAATGAATATAATTATTCAGTTTATGAATCATTAGTTCATTATCAGGAAGAAGGATTTTTCCACAGAGAAATAGATTATGGTTCAACACAACAAGTTAGTTTAGAAACGGCGTTATTCGATCCAGCTGAAGGAGTTTGGATGTCCCTTCTCAGAACTGGTTTAGGAGATTCCTTACGATTAACCTTTGAAAATCCATTTTTTGTGGATGGAAAAGAGAGACTTCAATCTTGGCGTAATCCAACATCAATAACATGCTAATATAAAAAACATATGCCGAAATCTGGTCATCCAAATGCTTCAAAATATTCTCCTTATTTAAGAAGGAGTGATATCATAAATTTAGAATTTAAAATTCTAAAACACGGAAGAGGGGTATTAAATTTAAATGATCCTTCCTCATTAAGATTTTATGCTGTTTGTAAGTTACCAATCGGGAAAACTAGAAAAATAGAATCTGAAACATGTTTTATCAGACTGAATGTTGTAAAGAAAGATGGCAAAATGACAATTCACGGATTTCCAATTTTTATGAGGGAGTTTGAGGAAGTAATCCCTAATGATAAAAATGGTCAAATTTATCTTTTGGAAAATCCAATAAGAGTTCCAATAAGTAAAGATTAAAAATCTGTTTTTCTTTTCTTTAATATGATAACGCTAGGAATTGAAAGCACAGCACACACTTTTGGAATAGGAATAATTAAAGATGAAAAAGGAAAGATAAATGTTTTTTGTAATTTAAGAGACATGTATAAAACCGAAAAGGGCGGAATTATTCCAATCGAAAGTGCGAAACACCATAAAGAAGTCGCCGATAAATTATACCAAGATGCTCTGCAACAATCAAAAATAAATGAAAAAGATATAAACATTATCGCTTATTCTGCTGCACCAGGTTTACCTCCGTGTTTGAAAGAAGGAAAAGAATTTGCAAAAAAACTTGCAATGAAATTAAACAGATCATTAGTTCCTGTTAATCACTGCATTGCTCATCTGGAAATTGGAAGAACTTTAACAAAAGCAAAAGACCCTGTTTTGTTGTATTGTTCTGGAGCAAATACGCAGGTTATTGTTTTTACCGAGAGAAAATACAGAATTTTTGGGGAAACTTTAGATCAGGGAATTGGAAATTTTATTGATGCATTCGGCAGATATATCGGTTTTGGATTTCCTGCAGGTCCGGAAATAGAAGAGATGGCTTCTCACGGAAAAAATTTTATAAAACTCCCTTATTCTATAAAGGGAATGGATGTTGCTTTTGCCGGTTTGCTTACAAACTTAAAGCAAAAATTTGATTCAAAAAGATATTCTATTGAAGATTTATGCTATTCAATGCAGGAAACAGCTTTTGCAATGCTGATTGAAACAGCAGAAAGAGCTTTATCACATTGTCAAAAAAAAGAATTATTGCTTGGGGGTGGTGTTGCATGCAATAAAAGATTGCAGGAAATGGCAAAAATCATGTGTAAGGAAAGAAATGCGAAATGTTTTATCTTAGAGAATCAGTATAATGTTGATAATGCTGTTATGATAGCTGATTTGGGATTAAAAATGTTCAAAGCGGGAATTTTTGTCAAACCAGAGCAAGCAGAAATTTTTCCTTATGAAAGAACTGATGATGTTAAAGTTAAATGGCGTTAAATTTTTAATTTTATGATAGTAACAATAGAAAGGTATAAATAATCATTCTTATTGTTTTTTTAATGGCTGAAAGAGAAAAAACACTTGAAGAAAAAATAGAATCTGGAGTAAAGCAAATTATTGGAGAAAATTGTATGAATATTTAATATGGAGAAAAAATTCTTATAATATCTGATCAAACAACAATTCCGATTGTAGAATCCTTCATAAATGCTTTTGATAAAATAAATGTACCAGTAGATGCTTATGATATGGAACTTGAGGGATGGCGAGAACAAATTGATGAAAAACATTTCAGAGCAGAATTGCCAGAGTCCGTGGCTGATAAATATGGAACTCATACATCTGTTTTGTTTATAGCAGCATCAAAGCGAGGAGAAAACTCATTCAGAAAATCTTTGATTGAAAAATTAAAAATATATAAAAATATAAAACATGGTCATATAAGCGGAGTTACCCCAGAAATTTTTGCAGAAGGAATGGATACTGATTATTCAATTATTAACAGATTAGGGGAAAGTGTTAAAACACAGATGAATGATATGATGAAGAATCTTTCAAGAATAGCTTTGGAGATTTTAACTGGAGAAGATTCTGCAGGATTAAAACTTCAGATAAGTAAAGAACGTAATTGGGTTTGCGATAATGGAATGATAACTCCGGGTGATTGGGGAAACTTTCCTGCAGGAGAAGTTTATACTTGTCCTGGACCAGTTTTGTATGCTTCTAAACCCTCTCCTTATTTTGGAATTTGTGTTGATGTGATGGTCGGAAGTGAATGTGCAAAATACGGAATTATAAAAAAAATCCGTTGTATATAGCTTTTCATTTAGGGTTTGGGGAGATAGATACACAAAATATTTTTTGTATCAATGAAAAATTAAAAGATGATTTTGTAAATGAAGTATTAGAAGAAACAGAAAAAGCAGAGAAAACAGGAAAAGTTTTTAGAATCTCCGAGCTTGGATTCGGACTAAATCCAAGTATAAGGGAATTTTATCCTTCTATTTTAACTGTTGGAAAAACTTGGGAAACTGTTCATGTTGCTATCGGAGACGGATTATGTTCAAAAACAAAAGCTCCGTCAATTATGGATGTTGGAACAAAAATTGATTTGGTTTTTCATAGACCAACCATAATTGCTCATTATCTCAATAAATCTGGAAAATGGGAAGAACTTCCAATAATGGAAAAAGGAAAATTTACTTCAACAATAACAGACAAAGTTCCAGAAATTCTCCCTTATTATAGATAAGTCATTACATAAATTTTAAAAACAATATTTCTCTAAGTTTAGTATGGTATTTTGGTTTTGCATACCGTGTTTGATGCTGATTTTGTATTTCGTCATAATCGGAATTTTCTTTCCGAAATACAGACCTTGGATTAAAGAAGCAATAAGATGTTTCTGGGATAAATTAAGAGGAAAGAAATGCGAAGTAGGTTTTGATGAGAAAATGAGATTAAAGTTTGCAAACTGGCTCGCATCAAAAAATAAGGTTAAATTAGCCAAGTTTTTTTACAACAAGAAAAATTTTGAATGGACTTTGATAATAGTATTCATAATATTTACAGTTGTTACCACACTATTATTTATTCTGCTTATACAATATTTATTCTTCCAATCGCCCTGCGAAGTCGGAGATAATTGTTATATAGGACCAAAATAGTTACCATTCTTAAATTACAAGAAAACGAAAGGTTTAAAAAAACAAACTTCTTTTAAAAAATAGGTTAAAATGGCAAATTCAGATTTTGGAATTGAGAAGGTTGTAGCAACAAGTCACTGGAGAGTTCATACTGTTCCCATAGGAAGAGATGGAAAACTTTATACTGTTGAACTTTGCACAGATCTTCTTGATGGTGGTGCTTCTAGAACTCAAGATGAATGGGCAAAATTTTCTAAAGCAGAATTAAATGCTGGTCGTTATGGATACTTAAGCGCCCCGCAAATCAGGGGGCTTGTTCATGTATGTAGAATTAATAAAGATAATCCAAAATATGACTCTTCTATTAGAGAAATTCAAGAATTTTTAAAAAGACAATTTAGTAAACATTTTTTAGTAACAAATTCAAGAGTAGATTATATGCCTTCTGGACAAGATGTTGTTACCTATGAATATGGATTAGATGGAGAACATCAAGTTAAAGCAACAATTTTAGGACCAGATGAATATATTATTAAAACCAAAAATCCACAAGGGTATCACATTCTTTTTGACACAAATGATGACCCTAAAGAAATTAATAGTGATTTTGTATACCTAAACGGAACCAATGCTTATGCTTGGAAAGTCAACTCAAAACCAGAATCAAAAGAGACAAGAGTCGTGAGGTTTTACGCGTATCCGGGCGGGTTCGATGTCTTTTGCGACAGGGATCCTCAGGACTCGTATTCTGCGTTCGGGGGTAAAGTTTTTGTTGAAGGTGACGCACCAAAAACTAAGCAATGATTTTTAAAGTAATCTTTCTTATTTATCTTGCCTAAAATTTATAATTGTTATATAGGACCAAAATAGTTACCATTCTTAAATTACAAGAAAACGAAAGGTTTAAAAAAACAAACTTCTTTTAAAAAATAGGTTAAAATGGCAAATTCAGATTTTGGAATTGAGAAGGTTGTAGCAACAAGTCACTGGAGAGTTCATACTGTTCCCATAGGAAGAGATGGAAAACTTTATACTGTTGAACTTTGCACAGATCTTCTTGATGGTGGTGCTTCTAGAACTCAAGATGAATGGGCAAAATTTTCTAAAGCAGAATTAAATGCTGGTCGTTATGGATACTTAAGCGCCCCGCAAATCAGGGGGCTTGTTCATGTATGTAGAATTAATAAAGATAATCCAAAATATGACTCTTCTATTAGAGAAATTCAAGAATTTTTAAAAAGACAATTTAGTAAACATTTTTTAGTAACAAATTCAAGAGTAGATTATATGCCTTCTGGACAAGATGTTGTTACCTATGAATATGGATTAGATGGAGAACATCAAGTTAAAGCAACAATTTTAGGACCAGATGAATATATTATTAAAACCAAAAATCCACAAGGGTATCACATTCTTTTTGACACAAATGATGACCCTAAAGAAATTAATAGTGATTTTGTATACCTAAACGGAACCAATGCTTATGCTTGGAAAGTCAACTCAAAACCAGAATCAAAAGAGACAAGAGTCGTGAGGCTTGACGCGTATCCGTACAGGTTCTATGTCGATTGCAGCGGGTATCTTCAGGTCTCGAATTCTGTGTTCGGGGGTAAAGTTTTTGTTGAAGGTGACGCACCAAAAACTAAGCAATGATTTTTAAAGTAATCTTTCTTATTTATCTTGCCTAAAATTTATCTTTCCTTGAAAGATAAATAACTTGGGCTACATGCAGATTTATTATGGCATGGACGATTGAGTCTAGATGCTATAAAATTCAATAACAATAATCAGTAGCGATGAAAACCTTGGGTAAGTTTGAGTGAATATTAAAGTTATGGTGATAGGAAAGTAAATCTGCTACTAAAGTCGTGAGGCTTAACGCGAATCCGAACAGGTTCAATGTCAATTGCAACAGGAATCCTCAGAACTCGAAATTTTGTTTGGTAGAACAAAAAGAACAAAACGAGTCTTCTGCGTTCGGGAATAGCCCAAGTCGTCTTAAAATGAAGACATATAGAAACCTGTTCTTAAGCATCGTTTCTATAGAAAATTTAAAATTAGCACACAAACGAGTCCGCAAGGGCAAAACTAAAAAAATTATATGATTGAATTTGAGAAAAATTTATAACCTTATATTTCTTTTCTGAATTAGTGAGAATCTGCCTTGAGAGGCAGACATTAGTGCGCTTCTCAAAGCGCAAGTTCATTTTAATTTAAAAAATGCCAAAAGAAAAAAGTTGCAAATCTTATGATAAAATTCAATATTCCAAAAAAGTCATAAACTTATTTTTACATCCGAAAAACGTTGGTGAGATAAAAAATGCTTCCGGAGTTGGCGAGGTAGGAAACCCAATCTGTGGAGATGTTATGAGGATTTACATAAAAGTTTCTGATGATAAAATTGTAGACATTAAATTCAAGACCTTCGGATGTGCTTCTGCAATTGCAACATCTTCAATGATGACAGAAATGGTAAAAGGTAAAACTTTAGCTGAAGCAAAAAAACTGACATTCAATGATATAACAAAAAAACTTGGCGGCTTACCCGATTCAAAATTGCATTGTTCTGCTCTGACAATAGCCGGTTTGAAAAAAGCAATAGAAAATTATGAAGAAAAGAATTAATCTAATTTTTTTGGAACTGAGAGATAAAGTCTTACTCCAGCCCCGAAATGATTTTCTCCGTTTTTGTTATGTTCATAGCTAATATTTGGACCAATACCTAATGAGGAGATGTAATCATCATAAGATTTAAACGGAACATTTAATGTAACTTGGGCGTCTGTGCTAAAACCAAAAGAAGCATCTTCATTAATCCATACCTTAGAGTCTAATCTTATCCCTCCAAAATTTCTGTAATAAGTTCCAGCTGGGTTCCAACGATATTCTTCTGCTTTACTAGTAAAAAATACTGCTTCTGCGGTTAAACCTACCCCGCCATTTAAATAAAAAGAAATTCTTTCATCAGAAACTTTTCCCCCCATCTCTAAAAATCCCATTGGTTGAATATAAATCCCATTTAGTACATTAAACCAAGATACAACTTCCAATAAACCACCATTTTTGCTGACTAATCTTTCTCCTTCAATATCAAAATGGTAATGAGAAAAACCCAAACTTCCTGTAAAAAGAAAATTTTCTACTTCAACATAATTTGCAAGTAAAGCTTCGAAAGGTTCTATTTTAAAATCTAACCCCAATACATCAACATCTTTTCTATCTTCCATAGAAACCGGCAATCCAATCCATTTTCCGAAATTTATATTTCCCCTTGCAGCATTCCCCCCAACATCAACCTTACCATAAAGTGTAGGAAAGGAATTTTTAGGACTTATCGTCACTTCTGCTTGACCCCCTTGACTGTAATACATATTGTCCTCAACAATTCTTTGTTCTATTCCGTTATAATTCACCCTTACCCAGGTATTATCTCCACTTAAAGAAGCCCCAAACAATAATGCCGAAAATAATGCGTTTAACATTAATTTTTTAAATTTCACATATTTATAAAGAATATTATTATTTAATATACATAATCAAATTATTAAAACTAAAATTAAACCAAAACGTTTAAAAACCTATTTTTTCTTTTCTTATTGGTTAATTTATCAATGACCTATTGGGAGGTAAATGAAATGGTTTCTCCTTATGAAATAATAGAAAAAGCAAGAAAAACTGGAAAAATAGACAAAGGAACTAACGAAGTTACCAAAGCAATCGAGAGAGGACAGGCTAAATTAGTAGTTTATGCTTCAGATGTTTCACCAAAAGAAATAATCCAACACATACCTTTATTATGCAAAGAAAAAGGAATTCCATGTTTGGAAGTTGAAAGCAAAAATAAATTAGGAGTAGCAGCAGGCATAAGCGTTTCAACGTCGAGTATTGCAGTTATAACTTCCGGAGATGCAGAGAAAGACATCCAGGCTATAAAAAAATAATTTTATAAAATGGCTTTAATCCAGAAAAAATCTAGAGCAGAAGAAGAAATATTCCCTTCGGTTGTGGAGGAAATCGTAGGCAGGACTGGATTCAGAGGAGAAATTACACAAGTTAGAGTTAGAGTCTTGCAAGGAAGAGACAAGGGAAAAGTATTAAGAAGGAATGTAAAAGGGCCAGTCAGGGTAAAAGATATATTAATGTTAAGAGAAACCCAGATTGAAGCAAGAAGATTAAGAAGCAAAGTTATGAAAGGAGCATTTACATAATGATAAATAAAATCAAGTCATATCTTAAGACTAAACAAGTTCTTGGGGTTATGGCAGACCTTCTTTTTAAGAAGGGATGACAATGGTAAAATGCGATTTTTGCAATAGGGAAATACCAGAACATAAAGGACTTACATTTGTTAGAACAGACGGTTCAGTATTGCATTTATGTTCAAGAAAGTGCAGAATAAATTTTAAGATGAAAAGAAATCCGGTCAAGATTAAATGGACTGGAAAACATAAAAAGAAAAATAAATAATGAGGAAAAGTTTATAAATAATCCCTGTTAAACCTTATATAATACTAATTAAAATTAAAATCAATTAAATAAAATGGCAAAAGAAAAAACAAACTTCAATGTTGTGTTTATCGGCCATGTCGATCATGGAAAGTCTACAACAATTGGAAGACTATTGTTTGATCTGAATCTCATAGATGAGAACACAATAAAAAAACTTAGGGATGAAGCAGAGAAACTTGGTAAAAAAGGTTCCGAATTTGCTTTCGTCATGGACACCATCAAGGAAGAAAGAGAAAGAGGAGTTACAATTGACTTAGCATACAAGAAATTGATGACAGATAAATTTCAAGTAACTATTATAGACGCTCCGGGACACAAGGACTTTGTTAAGAATATGATTACTGGTGCTTCACAAGCTGACGCAGCTGTTTTAGTAGTTGCAGCTCCGGAAGGTATACAACCGCAAACACAGGAACATATTTTCTTGGCAAGAACCATGGGTGTCAAGCAAATGGCAGTTTTAATAAACAAGATGGATGCAACAAAACCAGAATATGACCAAAAACAATATGAAAAAGTCAAGGAAGATTTGGCTAAATTGTTAAAGACAGCTGGTTTTGACACATCAAAAATAAATTTCATTGCTGGAAGCGCTTGGAAAGGTGACAACATAGCAAAAAAATCAGACAAAATGTCTTGGTATAAAGGTCCAACAGTCAGAGAACAGCTTGATTTATTCGATCTACCACAGAAACCAATAGAGATGCCAATGAGAATGCCAATCCAGGATGTTTACACAATTACCGGAGTAGGAACAGTTCCTGTCGGTAAAATAGAAACCGGAGTTATGAAACCAGGACAAAAAGTAATAATATTACCTGGAAGAACATACAAGGGAATTCTTGGTGAAATCAAGACAATAGAAACTCACCATGAATCATTGCCATCAGCAGAAGCTGGTGATAACGTCGGTGTAAATATCAGAGGAATAGGCAAACAAGACATCACAAGAGGAGATGTTATATGTGACGTAGCAAAACCTGCAACAATGGCAGAAGAGTTTACAGCGCAGATCGCAGTTATAAATCATCCAACAGTAATTGCAAAAGGTTACACACCTGTTTTCCATATACATACAGCACAAGCACCATGTAGATTTGAAGCACTATTGAAAAAGATTGATCCAAAAACAGGAGAAGTCTTACAGGAAAATCCGGACTTTTTGAAGAACGGAGATGTAGCAATAGTAAAAATCAAACCAATGAAAGCAATTGTTTTGGAAAAACAATCTGTAAATCCTCATATGGCAAGATTTGCAATCAGAGATGCTGGCGCAACAGTTGCAGCAGGCATATGTATCGACTTGGTAGAGAAAAAAATCTAAACACATTTAGCTTATTTTTATTTTTTAAGCTTCCTTATTCTTTTTTATATTTTTTTAATTTTATTGAAAAGTTTGAGATATAATACTTCGCACTAGAGTGTGAAATTTTCAATCCCAAAAAAATCATGTCGATTTTTTTGTTATAACAATAACTTTAAAAACTTAAATTTTCTAAACTATTCATGGCTCGAGCAAGAATAAAATTAGCAAGTGTGGATAAAGATAAATTAAATGAATTAATCGATGCTATCAAAGCTATCACTGAAAAATCAGGAGTTATTATGAAAGGTCCGATTCCATTGCCGACAAGAAAATTGAAAATTACAACAAGAAAATCTCCATGCGGAGACGGAAAAGCTTCTTTTGACAGATTTCAAATGGATATTTACAAAAGAATAATTGAGGTTCCGGTTGATGAAAAAGTTCTTCATTCAATCATGAGATTGAACATTCCAAAAGATATTAACATTGAAATTTCAATGTTGGATTAATTCTGAAAATAATTATTTTTTATTTTTAATATGTTCTACAGCATTTCTATGAATCTTAAGTCTCGGACACAATCCTAAAAAATCCAATGGATTTTTGGGTTCGTGAATTTAAATTTAAATTCACGTAATCGAACCGGCAAGGTCAAGAAACCGGGTTTAATTTTATCTCACTTTACTCCGATAAAATTAACGCCCAGACCCGGAATCGAACCGGGAGATCCTTGCGGAAACCAACTCTCTATCTACTCATAGGTAAAGTAGTTTTTCTACCTTCCTAGAGTTTCTCTTTTCTAAAGAGAAACTGTAGTTAGCAGGCTGGCGCCGTACCATTGGGCCATCTGGGCTTAAAGAATATATAGAAATATTAGGTTTTAAATTTAATTATTTTTTTATCGCCTCAACTTTCAAACTTTCCAAAGGAATTCCTGAATATTGTCTCTTTGAAATATCTTTATCCCCACAAATTATTTTTGCTTCAAAACCCGCTTTTTTTATTATTTTTAAATAATCTGGTTTTTGCAATGCTCCCGCGACACATCCCGATATAAGCTCGGAATTATCTTTTTGTTCTCTCGTTAATTTTTTTAATAGAACTATGTCAGAAACAAACATTTTTCCGCCTTTTTTTAAAACCTTATGAGACTCTTTGAAAACTTTTTCCTTGTTTGGTGCTAGATTAATGACGCAATTGCTTATAATAACATCAACTGAATTGCTTTCAATAGGCAATTCTTCAATATCACCATATTTAAATTCCACATTTTTATAACCATATTTTTCTGCATTTTGCCTTGCTTTTTTAATCATTTCTTCTGAAAAATCAACACCAATTACTTTTCCTTTGTTGCCCACTTTTTTTGCTGCCAAGAATACATCAAAACCTGTACCACTTCCCAAATCCAAAACAATATCCCCTTCTTTTATATTTGAAATTGCAATAGGATTTCCACAACCCAATCCAAGATTTGCCTCAGGAACATTATTTATTTCATTTTCAGAATAACCAATACTCTTCGAGATATTAATAGCATCTTTTTTTGAACAACAGCAGCACGAACTAACTGCTAGATTAGAGTAAGTTTTATGCACTATTTTTTTTATTTTTTTAGATTCCATTATAAAATCAAGAGAATTCTGATTTAAAAAAGTTTTCTAAAAGAAAAAATCAAAATTACTTTTTCTTTTCTTTTTCAGCTGCTGCTTTTTTTGCAGATTCAATTGCTCTCTGAATTTCTGCCTGCAAATCAATTCCCAAATCCTGAAGAGCTTTCATATGTGCCTGAATTAATTGCTCGGTAACCTGAATCATTCTTATAAGCTCGTTTCTTTCATTTGCTAATGTTTGAATAGCACCTTTGTGAAAACCAATCATCTCTTCCTTGCTTGCAGAACCTTTTTCAGATTTTTCTTTTGCCATAATTATTTTAAGAATAATGGATTTTTAAAGGTATTTATTCAACTGTAACACTCTTCGCAAGATTTCTCGGCTTATCAACATCCCACCCTAAAAATTTAGCTGAGTAATAAGCGAGTAATTGCAATGGAATCACATTTATTATAGGACTTAATTCTTCGATAATCCTTGGAACTTCAATTATGAAATCTGTTTTTGTCAAACACCCATTTTTTCTTAAAGCCTCTTTATCATCGGTTACTATTATTACTCTCCCATCTCTTGATTTTACCTCTTGGATATTACTCATTGTTTTTTCATAATACTCATTTTTACCACTTAAAATAAAAATTGAAGGTGTTTCTCTGTCAATTAAAGCAATAGGACCATGTTTCATTTCTCCGGCAGGATAACCCTCTGCTAACCTGTAGGTTATCTCCTTGAATTTTAATGCTCCTTCCAAAGCTACGGGGTAATTTATACCCCGACCCAAAAATAAAAATCTTTCAAAACCAGAAATTCTCTCGGCAATATCTTTTATCTGCTCTTCTATCTTAAAAACTTCTTCAATTTTTGAAGGCAATTCAGAAAAACCATCTTTCAATTTTTTAATGTAATTATCATCATTTGTCAAAAATGCTTTTAGTATGGTCAAAACAGCAACCTGTGATGTAAACGCTTTTGTTGATGCAACTCCTATTTCAGGACCTGCATGAAGATACACCCCCTTAGCTGCAGTTTGTGCAATTGAAGAGCCAACACTATTTACAATTCCTCCGATATAACAACCTTTTTCTTTTGCAAGTTTTAAAGCTGCTAACGTATCTGCTGTTTCTCCCGATTGTGAAATAGCAATAACAAAATCATTTGGAAATAAAACAGGTCTTTTATATCTGAACTCCGAAGCTATTTCTACCTGACAAACAATTCCTGTTTTTTCATCAAATAAATATTCTGCAACTTTTCCAGCATGCCATGAAGTTCCGCATGCCAGCAAAATTAATCTGCTTATTTCTCTCGGCAAATCAGGAAAATTATCTATTGCTAAAGTTTCCAGATGTTCTATACGACCTCCGACAGCAGTTCTTATAGTATTCGGTTGTTCTCGGATTTCCTTCAACATAAAATCTTCGTATTCTCCTTTTGTTATTGCTTCTATATCTTTTGGAACTTTTCGGAGAATATCCTCAATCTCAAATCCCTCAAAATCTTCTATATTATAACCCTTTTCATAATCTTTGGATATCACAACGATTTCTCCATTTTCTAAAATCTGCTCTTCTTCACATATTCCAATTAAAGCTAGTCTGTCAGATGCAACAATAATTTCATCTTTTGATTTGCTTACCCCCAATCTTAACGGACTGCTTCCAAATTTTGCACAATATATTCTATTTTCATCTTTATGTATAGCTACAATTGCATAAGCTCCGATTAATTCTTTTAGCGCATCAGTAAAAGCTTTTTTAAAATCTCCATCATTATTTTTTTTATAATGAAAATCTATTAGATGCGGAATGACTTCTGTATCTGTCTCTGTTTTGAAATTGTAACCTTTTTCTTTCAGTTGTTTTCTTAGTTCAGCATGATTTTCAATGATACCATTATGAACAACGGCTATTGTTTCATCCATATTTGTATGAGGATGAGCGTTTTCTTCAGAAACTTTTCCATGCGTTGCCCAACGTGTATGTCCTATGCCAATATCAAATATTCTTTCTATACCATTTAATTTGGACTCTAAATCTTTTATTCTACCAACATTCTTTACAACAAGAATATTTTCATCAGAAAAAGCGACACCAGCAGAATCATAACCCCTATATTCCATTCTTTTTAATCCATTTAATATTACATCAATAGCTTTTCCATCTTTTCCATAATAACCAATTATTCCACACATTTGTATCCCTCTTTAACACCTCAAAAACCAGGAAATATTAATTATTAGATATTTTTAATCTTTATGCAACACTCAAATAACCTTTAGATTCTTATCTTTGTAATTCCAGGCTTCATGCCCGAACTGAATGAGCAAATCAATTTTTGCCTCGTTTAAAGAAGGTGGCAAGTCACAAGCTCCATAGCAGGAACCAAGCCAGATAAAAATTCTTGCTTTAGTTTTTTCCTCAATTTCTCTTGCAACTTTCGTAGCTAAAGGCTTTAAACCATCTGGAAACTGCAAGCAGACATTTTTGTATTTTTTATTCTTAATAATTTTAACTGCTTTTTTTATTTCAAGATCATATTCTTGTGAAAGGTCCATAATTAAAATATGTTTAATTATACTTATAAATTTTTGTAAATCACAAACTTTATAAAGAAATAAAAATTAACAGATTCAGGCATAAAAGAGTTAAGAGTTCTTTTATGGATAAATCAGGAGGAAAATAAATGGCAGATTTTAGAAATCGTGGTGGAAGTTTCAAAAAGACCTTCAACAGAGAAAAGCATAAAGCAGTTTGTGCTGAATGTGGCAAGGAATGTGAAGTTCCATTCAAACCAATCGCAGGCAAGCCAGTTTACTGTTTAGAATGCTATAAGAAGAAAAAGGGATTCTAAACTTTTTTTCTGAAATATAGAAACAGTTTAATTTATTTTTATTTTTTATATTCGTTAATGATTCTTTTGTAAAATTAATGGCACATCTCAATGCGCAGATGGCTTACTTCTTTTGTAATTCCACCCAAAAAATGCAGCTCCGATAAAAAGAAATATAACCCCAACAATAAGAATTCCCAACGTATCAAAATTTGATTTAACTACAAAACCAGTTATTAAAGCAACTCCTACAGCAAGACAGAAATACTCAAACCATTTAGTTACCAGTTCCATTTTATCTTATAAAAAAAGCTTCTTTCTCTGCTTTTTTGACATCTTCTAATTTTATAGTGTCTCTTTTGCTTTTTCTCGCATATCCCTTAGCTCTTTGGGAAAGAAGTTTAGCATGAGTTTCTAAACGATTAGCAATTTCTTCCAATGCTTCTTTAGAAATTCTTGTAATTCCGGATTTTTTTGCAATTCTTTTTAATGGCTCAATATACAATTCTCTTTTTTTGCTCTTTTTCATGAAAATTACAATACTTTGAGATTTTTAGAGTTTTTGGTTTATTATCATATCAACATAATAATTTTTAAAAACTAAACCCTCTTTTTTGCCGTATGAACTCTGAGGAAGTCATAAATGCAGTACGAAACATAAAACGAAGGGAATTAGTATACAAACTTATATATAACCCTTCTTATTGTAGTATTGAGAAATATCATCGTTTAACAAAAGAAGAAAGGGAAACTGTTAATAATGCAAGAGAGGTTTTTGGTAGTTTAGAAAAAGCGTTTTCTTCTGCTGGTCTCGATAAAAATGATGACAAATATAATTATTTAAAGTGGGCGCTTGCAATTGAATATGCTGGAGAAAATGAACGATTAATTGATCACATTCTCAGAAGATATAACAGCTTATTTTCCGCTAGAATTGGTAAAAGCTTGGATAAAGGAGAGATCTATAGTTATGTTTTAGAACAACTTACTCGAAGAGTTATGCTTTATGATTATAAAAAGAATATTATACAATCTCCTTATCTGAGTTGGTATATAAGAAACGCCATACTTGCGGTGGGATTAAGAATCCTTCCGTTAATTAGAGTTAATTATCATGTAGCGTTTGATGAAAGGTATAGGGGAAAATATCCCGAACCAGCAAAAAAAGCAGACGAAGCTTTTTTGGTATATAGTCTAGATAATCCTCTTCCTAGCGGCTGTAATATTGAAGAAATTATGCCGTCATTAGAGGGTTTTGACACAAGAATTGAGAATCTTTTCACGATTCTCAATAAAATTATTTCTGATAGAACATGTTTAAGTGAAAGAGAAGCGACAGTTTTAGGATTGAGATTTGGATTGGATGAACACTTAACATTAGAAAAGATAGGTAGTGTATTAGGGAATAAAGATACTGAGAAACCTATTACCAGACAAAGAGTGTGGCAAATCCAAAACAGAGCTTTACGAAAATTAAGAAATCATCGTAAGAAATTAATCTGCTGATAATCTATTTTTAAATATTTATACACCCCAGGTCAGTCTCTCTTTTCTTTTTATTTTTGCGATTTCTTGAAGAATCTTTATTTCGTCCTGCGTCAATAAATTCTTGTTCTTTTTTAATTTTCTGAATTCTTCTTCTGTTAAATTAGAATATAAAATTTCTTCTTCTTTTATCTGTCGTCCTATAGTAACATTAGGAATTGAAACTGCAACCTCACTCCCTTTTTCAGCTTTTTCAACAGATTTATTTTCTGATTGCACAGCTTTTATTCTTCCGATTTCCTCTCCTTTAATATTCATAAGTTTTTTTCCAGACTGTAAACTTCCCGCTAAAACTTGGAAACCACAGATTGCAGGTTTTGACTGCCTGAAAATACAGTTTTTCATTAATTTTATTTTGAACGGCAATGTAAGTTCAGATAATTTTTCCCTTTCAATCTTTCTTTGTTTCTCTTTCTGCCATTCTTCAAAATTTTCTATGATTTTATAAACAACTTCGCCAGTAATAATCTTAACATTTAATTTTGAAGATTCTTTTTCCTCATCTTCATTCAAGGAAACATTAAAACCCAATATTACAGAATTCAACTGGTTGAATTTTTGATTTGTATAAGCGGACATTATATCCTGTTTTGTTATATTTCCGATGCTTGCTTTAATGATTTCTATATTTTTTTGTCTTAGCAAATACATCAAAGCTTCCAAGGAACCAAGGGAATCAGTTTTTATCACAATACCTTCTTTGTCTAATCTTATTTTCTTAGAAATTTCTTTTTGCAGTTGTTTCTTGATTTCTTCTTTTTTTCTTTCATTATTGCATACGACAAAAGGCATGCCCGGCAAAACATCATGATTTGTTAACTGCAACTGCAAGCCGGATGCAGCTTCAACTTCTTTTGCTGATTCAAAACCTTTGCATAACGGCAATGCTTTGAACAAAGCTCTGACTTTTGTTTCTATTGGATTTTCCAAAGAAGCAACAATTAAATTATCATTCAATTTTAGTTTCCCATCATAAATTATTGCTTCGATATAAGTCATCTTGCTGTCTTTTCTTACTTCTAAAATTGTTCCCTTGCATTCATCACTTAATTCAAGTTTTCCTTGCAAAAATTTCTGTGCTAAACCCGCAAGCATAGCTATCAATTCTTCCATGCCTTCTCCTGTTTTTGCAGAACACGGGATTAATGCAAGCTGTTTTGTGAAATCCTTGATATTCCAGAATAAATCAGCTTCAAACTTCAACAATGACAATGTTCCGATAATATCATAAAGTTTTCTTTCGAATTCACTTTTGACCAACTCAGATTGTTTTTCCAATGATTCCTTAACAGGAATTTTTTCTTTTGGTTTTTTCCATGATGATACATTATCTATTTTGTTTAAAGCTACAATGAAAGGAACTTTATTTGCCTTTAAAATCTGGATAACTTCTGATGTCTGTGGTTTTATTCCTTCATTTATGTCGATGACAAGAATAGCCAAATCAGCTAACGAACCCCCTCTTTTTCTCAGGTTACTAAAAGCAGCATGTCCTGGGGTATCTATAAATAAAAATCCAGGGATTACCAAATCAATATTTAATTTTTTCAGTAAATTTGCACATCTTATTTTTATGTTCTCAGCAGGAAAACAAGTGAAAGAAATTTTTTGCGTAATCAGGCCAGCTTCTTTTGCAGCAACAGTTGAACCCCTGAAATAATCCAGAATAGATGTTTTTCCGTGGTCTACATGACCTGCTATGGTAACTATTGGTTGTCTTATTTTTTTCATGTTTAATAAAAGAAGAAGTTATTTTTAAATTATTTGTATAGAAATAAATTTAAATATATCGTTATATTTCTTTTAATATGTCAAAAAAAGGGCAGATTGCTTTGTTTGTAATTATAGGTATTGTAATTATTGTAATTATTCTACTTCTACTCTTATTTCTAAATAAGCAAAAAATTCATGATGAAGAAAAACTATTGAAAGAGAAGAATATACTGAAAGATAATTTTGATTCTGCAATAGAGCAATGCATACTGGAAAATCTAAATCAGGGATTTTATTATAGTTCAGAAACACCAAAGGAAGACGCTTTATTTTTTAAATATTATTATTACTTTATTGAAGGAAAAAGATATATTCCAAATCTTAATAGGGTGAAAGATGAATTTATAAAATGTTTAAGAGATAAAACTGATTATACAAATATTGATATAAATATAAAAGAGGAAAATATAGAATTTATTCTAATAGAATATTTTGAATCCGAAAAAATAAAAATAACTTTGTATAAAGGTGTTGATGTAAATGAATTTTTAAAAGTCTCTAAGGAAATAATAGACGAATATGAAAAATCTCCGGATAAGATATGTTTGACTTGTTATGATGAAATTTCTAAGAAATATAATGTAAAAACGGAATTTACAACTATGTTCAAAGATGATGGCGGATCTTTCATTCTAGTAACAATACAAAAAAATAAAAATACTCTAAACTTTTTATTGGAATATGAAGAATAAAATTTTTATAGTTTTAATTTTCGCAGTTTTAATTTTTTCTAGTCTAACTCTTACTGACGAATTTAAGGAAAAAACAGAGGTGGGAGATTTATTTGGCTTGGAAAAGGGTATGATTATAATTAAAAATTGTAAAGTATATGACGAGATTCTAGAAGAACAGTCAACTGGAAGGAAAATAATTGAAACAATGTCTGCTGATAGCTATGTTAAATTTATCAGAAAATATACGAAAGATGAAGAGGAAATTACTGAGGAATATCTTTTTCAAGAAATAGAGAAAGGTTCTAAACTAAAATTCAAGGACGGGGATTTGAACGGAGCTGATATTTATTATCTCATACCTAAAAGAACAACCTTTAAATTTCCGGAGATAGAAGAAATTGAAATTGAACAAAAAGTGAGGTTAATATACGAAAATAAAGAACTTAAGATAGAATATTTAGATGAAGATAAAGAAAACAATTATGTATTATTTAAAGGAATTAAATTATTTAGAGAGGATGATACTACAATATTCGGCAATAACATCATCGGTAATTTTGAATACGGAGAAGGGGAAGAAAAGATAAAAGTGTTTAATGGTATTACTAATATTTTTTCCAAAGATGCTTTTAAAGTTTCAGCAATAAACAATGATGTATCTATTTTATACAAAGGCGCAGATATTAACTTAAATAAGGGAGATAATATTTTTATAGACGGCACAGGTAAAATTACCAAAAGAGGGGAAAATTTTATCTCTTTTGGAGATGATGAATTCTTGTTTGGCGGAAAAAAAGATGCTTTTAGTTTCAGTCTAAGAGAACAAAATTGTTATATATCATATTTTCCGGAGTGGATAGAGCCGGAAACAATAGGAAAATTAAATTTAAAACGAAATGTTATATTTTACCCCGAAGGATGTGATATTGTTCGAGTAACTTCAGATGATTTTGGTGAAGAACTGACAGTAACAAACATTGGAAACTTCAGGATGATGAATGGTAATACTGAGATAGCAGTAACTGGTTCTGTAGTTTATGAAGATGGAAATGCTAAAGATGTTGTAATAAATCAAGAGGATATCGAAAATAGAAGAGCTGTGATGGAACCAGATGTTAAGACTGAGGACAGAATTGCTATCAGGAATATTCTTCCTAATTATCACAGTGGTTATGTTACTATATTGAATGTAAAAGAAGGAATAAATAAGAAAATGGAAAATATATACGAAGTTGAAGTAGAGTACAGAACAGTTTCTTTCTCAGAATGTCTAAAAAAGTAAATAAAGATGAATGTTTTACAAAAGCAACAATTATATTAGACAAGAACAATCAATTTGTGCTAGGTTCAATATAAAGAAATTCATAAAGGTCTATATTTTTTGGAAATCCTGTTGCGCTATTTGAGAAAAACTGTTCACCGATTCTGTTCTGCCATTTAGCATAAGTTCTGTCCATTCTTTGTTTTAATTCCAAACCATTGTCCATATTTAAAATACCGTCAACTAATGCGATTGTTGTATAACCTTCTGGAGCAACCCCCTCTAAACCATCTTTTCTATTATATGTAAATGCTAATCCATAAATATTGTATGAAACAAAAAGATTGCTTAACGTATTTTCAGTTTCACATCCTATAATTGCAACTCCTTTATTTTTCTCTGGAATTCCAACTATTTTTGATTTTAAACTATCAGGAATTACAAAACCCATTGCAGGATTATGTCCGCAATAAGCCCAAATTAATGCTTCTCTCAAATCAAGTTCAACCCCATTGTCTAATGATAATTGAAAAGGATGTCTTCCATTAGAATCATTTCTCGAAGTGTCATTTGCCATTGCAAAAGGATCTTCCTTTAAATAAGCCAATATATCTGTAACTGCAGTGTTCATACCACTCCAACGATAAGTCATAGGAACAAAATAAACATCCACGCTGTCTTCCACGCCTTTATTTCTCCATCTTTCGTTTGGTAAAAATCTTTTATGATAAACTAATATTTCTACGGGGGATTTCTCATATTTTTGTTCAAAAACTTTTTCCCAGTTTTGTCTTTTATTCCACATTTCCTTATGCCCAAAACTAAACCCTCCCCAGTAAAGGTTTTTTTCCGGAGGATTGGCATATGCGACATACTCTCCATTAATCCATCTTCCATGTGTGCTGTCTAAAGCAACTGCTGTTGCTATAACTAAAGGTTTGCCTTCTTTGAAGTCATTTACTATTTCATCATAAAGTGGTTCTATTAGTTTTGGTTGTAAGTTTATAGAATTTAATGTATCATAAAGTTCAGGTACTCTTAAAGAATCTTCAAGAGGCGTTGTTACATATTCTCTAACTCCTTCACTGTAAAATGATTGATTAAAGAATTCTGTATTTATGTTCTTATTAACATCACAACTAGGTAAAATTATAGGGATTAAACTTAAAATTAAACTTAATATTTTCATCTAAATTAATAGATTAAGATATATTTAAAGCTTTCTTTTGTTATCACTCAAAAATAACATAATCTTATCTTCTGTGACAATCAATAGTTATTCTTAATACGTCACCATCTCCATCATCAAGATCTTCAAGTCCTCTTCCAGCACAACCACTTCCTCTTGGTCGTTCATATTGTGTTTCTGGTTCAGGAATAGAATATACATTTTTCATTCTTTCTCTTTCTGCTCTTGCTATACTATCTTCTCTTTCTACTTGAGCAATACTATCTCTTTGTCTTTCATAATATCCTGGAGGTGCTTGTCCGTAACTGAATTCTACAGGACAGGAAATTACAGATAACAAAATTCCTAATTTTAAATATTTTCCAAAATATTTTAATATATTTCCCATATTTATTTCAATAAGATAATGTTTTTAAACTTTATTGTGATTTTGTCTTATTTGCCTTTTGCAATTTCTCTTAACTTTCTAAGAACTTCATCATCCTCGGAAGTTGTTGCTCTTGCAGGTTTAGGTTTCTCAACAATTTTTGTTGCAGTTGTTCTTGTCTGTTGTCTTACAGGTCTTCTCATCGGTCTTTGCATAGGCATAGGACCTCTGAAAACAGGTCCTTGGTATGTTGTTGTCCTCGGCATATTGAATGCTGGATGTATGGGCTTGTTTTCTTTTGGTTTCTTACCTTTCATCTTTATTATTCCTTTTTTGTAGAGTAAAACAACAACAACTATAACCAGAACTGATATTAATAATAGTATAATCCAGAAAAAATTAAATGAAGGTTTTTCTTTTTTGCATTGTCCGAAACAACATTCAAAAGCATCGGAAGATTCCTCATAATCACCAACACAATGCTGTCCTTCAGAACAGATTTTTCCTCCTAAACTATTGCAACTTGACAAGCATTTTCCTTCAACACAGCAAAATTCTGCATCTGAAGTTTGAGTTATGCTTCCAGATGAAGAACATTCATCAGCTGAGTCGCATATCTGACCGTTTAAATCTCTGCAAGTTTGTTTTGAAACACAACTCCCGCCTTGAATACAGCAAGAGCCGTCTGATGTTATAATTAATTCTCCGTTTTCACATTCTTCATTAAATAAACATAATACGCCGCCTAAATCATAACATATTTCTTCTTCTTTGTCCTGACAATAAAAATAATCACAGCAATATTTTTCATCTATTGCAATAAACCAATTATCTCCTAAACAAACTTTGTTGTCAGTAGGAGAACATTTTACACCGCCCTGGCTTTGACATAATTCTGAAGATGATTTACATTCTCCGATACAACACGAAGCTGAATCAGAACTTATAACAGTTTGTTTTGTTTTACCTGTTGAATCCAAACATTTTTCATCACTTATACAAACTTCTCCCTTTAAATCAGAACATTTAATTCGTGTTGAATCTAAACAGCAAACACCAGAGGAACATTTGTAATCACTTCCTTCCATCTTCAATTCTGTTGTCAAACATGATGTCTTGCATTTTCCTTTTCTGTTTTCACAATTTGACAATCCAAGACCCCCATCGCAACATATCTCGTTTATGCCTTTGCACTGCAATCCTTCGATAAAGACACCATTATATTCCTGGCAAAAACCTTGTTTTACGCAATTATAACCTTCTTTTTTACATGGGTATTCATCCTCTTTTAAATCTCTGCAACAAACTTTATTGTAAATTTCACAGCCAGTTTCATCTGTTTTTGTTTTGTTTCCAGTGCATTGATCTTCAGCTACACAACTATAATCTTTATTTTTGCATTCACTTGAAAAAGAACCTCTCGGCCAGAAATTCCATAATATCCATGATGTATCTTTTAAATTATTGAATTTTCCGTCTGAGGATTGTTGTGATAATAAATAATTTTTTGAGTTGTCTATATTCCCAATTCCAACCAAAGCTGAAGTTCCAGCGTCAAAGAATTTTCCTTTTGAAGAAGATGGAACATTCCAACTTCCATCTGCTTGCTGGTATTTTTCAGCTTCAGTGATATAAAATTCATCCCCGGTCAATTCATATAAAAATGCATCATTGAATAATTTTTTATTGCTATCCTTCTCCAAAACCAAATAAGGAATGAAAGTTTCTGCAGAATAATCCTCGCTAAATGCCGAGAATCTTTCCAAATCAAGAGCGAACCACAATGTTGCCTCGTAATCACAGCTGTTTTTTCCTATGCATAATTTTCCGAATGAAAATTTCTTTTCCAGTGGTTCTCCAAGTGTCGCGCTTTCACTTATTCCTGTAAGATACAAAACTTCATCATCTTTTGTATAAAACACAGACAATTCATATTCTCCTTCGTAAGTTGAATAACATCTGAAAACAAATCTGTTGTTTATGCAGTTCTGTTTGCTGGTTTTAATCCAGTATGGTTCTGAGTGAATTTCAAAGCAAGGTTCCCCACCTTCAGCAGTTAAACTGGTTATTTTATTATATTCATCAATATTAACAATTTCTTTTACAACATTGTTTGATGAATCAAAATAACTTATTTCACATTCTGCAGTTATTCCCAAATCTGTATCGAGCTGGACAAACCACATTATTCCTTCCTGAGAAAGTTCCATAACATTTTCAAGAATTTTTTGTTCAATTGCTGATGTGTCCTGTTGCAAATTGTCAAGAACAAATTTTGCTTTTGCTAATTTTATCAAATCATTTTCATTTGTTAATTTTGTCGTTAACGATGTTAAACCATCTTGCTTTAAATCATCAATATAAGACAAGGCAAGCAAAGCAAATCCATGTTCTTCGATATCAGAAGGCCATCCGCTCGCAATCTGACTTCCAAGCCAATTGTAACCCAAATCAATTTTCGCTGTGTTTTCAGCTTTTACACTATTAATATTAATTAATAGAAGTAATAATATAACTAATAAACTTACAACTACCAAACTCTTTTTCATATTCTTTTTAATATTCTATCATTTAAAATTCTTTCTGTTAAACTTTTTTCTTTAGAAAAGAAAATACTTTAATGAAAAAAGAAACTATATTAGCGAATATAAAAAGTTTTATAAATATACTTGACTACTAATTTCTATGTTAAAAAACAAAAGAGGACAGATAGCTATATTTATAATTATAGCAATAGTGATTGTTGTCGGGATTGTTATAACTATTCTAATTTTGACCGGAGGAAAAAAAACTATTCTGCCTGAGAAACAACTTAAGTTCTCAGAAGATTACATTGAAGAATGTTTGCAACAAAATTTAGAAGAAGGGGTTAACATTACAAGTTTAAATGGAGGAATGTTATATCCTTCACCATCTGTTTCTCTTTATGATAATACCAACGTTTTGCTGTTATGCACAACTTCAATTGCATATGAACCATGTGTTTTACAACAAGGATTAGCATCTACAATTCCAAATTCTATTTTAACATATATGTCTTATGATGAAAAAATTCCAATTAAAAGAACAGAAGAATGCATTAAAAAAGCAAAAGAACTATTTACAAAAGAAGGTTATACAGTTACAACTTGTTTGGATGAAGGTAGAGAACCAAATTACGCTGTAACTTTGCTTTATGATAGAATAAAATTTGAAACTGAATGCAAATTTTCATATTCCAAAGCTGATGATTCCAAGGAAAAATCCAAGTTTAGAATAGAGGTTATACATCCAATAAAAACATTTATGTTATTAGCTGAAGAAGCTGTTGTAAATGAAAATGAAGGTTCAGATAAAATTTGTTCTGCTTTGTCAACCACTAATATAAATGTTGAATGTCTTCCTGGAAATAATCTTAAATATTATGTGATGACAGATAAACAAAATGAAAAAAATAAATTTAGATTTGCAATGAACTCTTATTTTACAGTATAAAATGAAAAAAAACAATTTAATTAAAATTAAAAAAGGTTCAATTTCAATATTTCAGATTATAGTATTTATCATGTCAATAATTGCAACAGCTTATTTAATTTCTGATGTTGATTTTGCAAAAGCTGATGATAATGAAGATTCACCAACATTTGGTTGCTGTGAAAAAACAATAGATGGTAGAAGTTGTGCTTGGGAGTTGACTGAAATTTGTCTTACAACCGATAATCCAAATATTGATTCAATAATAACTGAATTGGGTTTAACAGAAGAGGATTTAGGGAAATTTACGTCTGGAACAAAATGCGAGCAGACAACTTACTGCGATTCTGTCTGTGTAAAAAATGTAGAGACTCAACAATGTTCTGTTATGCCAAGAACAAAATACAATGAGGTGAGCAATGATTATAGTTTAGTCGGAACTTCAAGTTCCTGTAAAAGTTTTCCTGCTTGCAAACAAATATGTTGTTTTTTGGGAAATGATGCATTTCCAACTTCCCAGGGAGATTGCCAATCTAAAGGTGGTGAAGTTCAATCAGATATTGACCCTGAAGAATGTGCAGCATATGGTTATGATAAAATGGATGGTTGCTGTATTTTGGATGAGCAGCAACAATGTTTGCAGACGACCTCTTCAATTTGTGCAAGAATGGAAGGAGATTTTATTGCTTTAAAAAAATGCAATGATAATTCAGACCCGGCTATAGAATCAAGATGCGGAATGTGCAGAGCAGGATATTCAAATAAATGTTTAAAAGATGAAGCAGGAAGATTAACTGATTATGATGTCTGGAATATTGATGCTTGTGGAAATAAATTATACAAAACAAAAGATTGTCCTGAAGGGCAAATTTGTTATGAAGACAAAATTACTGGTGAAGCAGATTGTAAGGCATTGACTTGTGAAGTTGACGGAAAAATTTACCAGCATGGCGAAAGTTGGTGTGGTTATGATAGTCCTTCAGTTGGTCTGGGAAGAGATTTACCGGGTTCATGGCATTGGCTTCATACATGCAATTTTGGTGTTCACAATGTTGTTCCATGCGGTTTACAAAAAAGTGAAGTTGGCAGAGATGAAATTTGTGTTGACTTAAATAAAAATGAAGGAGATAGGATTGCTGCCTGTAAAATAAATCCAACTTGGACTTGTTTGACAATTACTGATGAGCAAGAGTGTGTTAATTCCAACGGATGTTATTGGTTTGATTTTGATTATGCTATTGAATTTCCGGATGGTTCTACTTCAAATCTTAAGCCATTATCTGGTTCTGTTGATACCATGGGCCTTAATCCCGGAGATATTCCAGGTTTTGATTATACAAGATGTTTACCAGTTGTTCCAACTGGAAATATTATGCCGAATGCAGCATCTGAAACTCCTGCAGAAGATTCTGGAAATGAAAAGGATAATGCTATCGATAATGCAAAATGCAGTTATGGATCTGCTTCTTGCGTGGCTGTTTTTAAAAAGAGTGGTAAATGGAAATTAGCAAAAAAAATGACGGAGAAGTATGGAACCAAAAATGCTTATGATATTTGTTTTCCAGATAAAAAAGAAAAGAAATTTTCTTCTCTTGAAGAAATAACCCCAAAAAAAGAATGGATTCAACTTCTTCTAGATAGATGTGTTGCTATTGGTGATTGTGGAGTAAAAGATAGTCATGCTGGAGATAGTTCGGGGGACTTTAAAGGTATAATAAAAATAACAACGGCAAAATCTGAAGAAGATCAAACAGAATCGCAACATAGCATCTCAGAAATTGTTACATTACCGGATGTTTATCCATCTAATTTAGGATTTCCAACTCCAATAGTAGAGAATCCTGGGGAAGGTAATACTGGTCCAGACATAGAACAAGTTTCATTAGAAAAAACATTTGATAATTCGGATTCTTTATTTTATCAGGCTCCATCATCTTTTGGACAAGCCTTTGGACAAGTTGAGATAATTGCTGGTCCTATATCAGCTATACTAGGAGCTTTAGCGGCGGCAATACCTCCGGCTGCTTTAGTACTCTGGATAATAGCTGCAGCAGTTCAGGTAATAGCGTTATTAGTGGCTCTTGGTATGTGGATATTTAGTGTAGAATATGTCGGAGTAGCAGTAACATTCAATTGTAACTCTTGGGAACCACCCCAATCATCTAATAATTGCGAAAAATGTCAGGAATATGCCGAGAAAGGCGGCGGTTATTGCACACAATATTTATGTCATAGTATTGGAATGAATTGTGATTTTAATGATCAAGAATCATTAAATCCGGAAGATTGGATTTGTTATGATGCTTGTGCAAGTGATACCGGACAACGACCATCGATAAGTCAATGGAATTACATACTCATTAGAGATGCAACAGGTTATGGAACTAAAATGATTAGAAATGAAGAAAATGAACCAATTCAGGACAGAACAATTAATATAGAAGATTCCATAGGTGTAGGTTCAACGATTACAATTGAACTAAAAGAAGTAACACAAGAAAAGAAAGTAAGATGTATTGTAGAACCTTCAACTATTTCTTTCCCTCCTTGGGATGAAAACACTGCAACAGGATTATTTTTAAGAAATCCAAAAATAACATTAACCCCTATGAACAAGGAAGAAAATAGTTTTAATATATGGTGTGAAGATTTATGCCAGAATAGAATGAAAGATACTGAACCAATAAAAATAAAGTTGAATAATTTGATTGATAAGGATTTAACACCTCCAGTTATAGTAAAAACAAATTTAGATGATGAAACAAAACACGAAACAACTGTTCCTGCTTCATTGACCAGCATTCCAGTAACAATTTTTGTTAATGAACCAATACAGTATATTCCAAAAGAAGAGTGCAATGGTATCTGTGAAACAACAATGCTTGATTGCAAGGATTCATGTTTCTATAATGAAGAAACAGATGAAGAACCAGAAGATGGGAAAGATAGGTGTGACAATCTTCCTTCAAAACCAAGCACCAATTTAGAAAAACAAGAGAAAAATTGCTGCACTTCTTGTAATGATTATTATACAAGTTGTTTAAACCAGTGCACAAATGATTGTTTGGATGAGAATGGAAACCAGATTGAAGATTGTGCGGGAAGTTGTGCTTGGGATTATGAAGACAAGGCATTTTCTCAAATGACTGGAAAATTAAACTGTCCTTCGATAAATAGTCCGATTATTGAAAATTGCGGATTTGGAATTTGTTATACTTGTGATACTATTATAGGAGATTTAGGAATAGAGGAAAAAACAGTTTATTTCAAATGTAAAGATGCAAAAGATAATGTAGGTTCAGCTTATTCATTAACTTTCAAAAGAGGAGATAGTTTATTTATTGAAGATATCCAAGTAACATTAAATGAAAAGGAAACACAAACTATTGAATTAACCGGGGATGCTAAAAAGGAACAGAACAAAAATGTTATTGCAGATTATACGGTTAAAGGCGGAAAAAGTTTAGGAGATGTGAAATTAGATATTGATGTTTTAACTTCCGGAGGTGCAGATAATGGAGTTTCAAATTGTGAATTAAATAATGAAGAATTCTTATTGACTGGCGGTGCTAATCATAATACAGAATTGTTGCTAACAAGCACAGCAACTTATAATATTAAATGTATAGACAGTATTGGAAATGTTGCTTTGACAACATTAAAATTAACTTTAGACAGAGATGGAACAAATCCAGAGATAATCCGATATTTCAACGATGGAAGTGGATTCAGAGTAAAGATAAATGAACCAGCTGTTTGTGTAGCATCTCCTTATACCGGAGATCCATTGAAAGATTTGGGATGTCCTACTTCATCTAAATTCGACATGGTTGCAAAAATGTCTTCAAGCGACAATATCGAACATTCACAATCTTGGGATTATGACAAATATGATGTTATATGCAGAGATATCTGGAATAATATTATGTCAACTTGTAAAACAGTCCAGAAAGACGAACAATAATTAAAATGGAATTTAAAAGAGGTTTGATTTTTGGAATTTTAATCTTAACTTTGCTAATTTCTTTTGTTTATGCAGAATATAATTTCAAGAAATTGGACTTTACAGAACAATATCAGCCCTCCGAAAATATAAAGGGTGATTTGATAATGTCTTTTGATAAAGAAAATGCAAATCACAAATTCGAATTTGTGATTAAAAACAAAAACAATGAAACTATAACTGAAATTGAAAAATCCTTGATAGAGACATTAAAATTAAACAAGGTAACATATTCATGTGAGCCGACAAACTGCTCTGTAAGTTATTCTGTTTCAAATCCACAATTGGAAAAAAATGTGGCTTTAGCTGAAGACAATTATATTGGATTTTTTATTCAGGATGAAAATGTTGAAATCCAGTCGCTAAATTTCAAGATTAAAGGTTCTGGTTTTCCAATCGGAGAAAATGCATGTGAAAATCCCGAGACAAAACTTGATTTTTTGGATGACAGTAAAATAGAGTGGCTTTATCACGACACAACAGATAATTTATGTTTAGCAACAGCATCTGACTGCTATAATTCCTCGGTAGAAGGACAGGAAGCAATATTGAATGCAATGCCTTATTGCCAGGTTATAAAACCAAGACCCACAAACAAAATAAAAGTTGCAGCAACTGTGAAATATGTTGATGGTTTCGGAGAGACCAAATCCGGAGATGTTGTCTTGTCAATTTATGATGCAGCAACAAAAAAAGAAAAGAAATGCTCTCCAGGAAAAATAACCAATACAAAATATCAAACATATGAGTGCACAATTTTTGATTTTTTAATAAGCAAAGAAAATATGGAATACTATGTCTGCATTTCTTCAGATGGAACAGCAAAATACAAAGTCAAAACAGAAAATTCAGCACCTGTCTGCGGTTTCTGGGGAAGTCCGCCGTCAAATGATTACAAGGCAGATTATTCAGTTTATATAAGAGAATACAGCTATGCACCATTTTTAACTTATACAAATATAAATGAGTCAACAACTCTCGTAGAAAACAAAACTCTTATAACTTATCTGCAGGAATATATCAATGCTAAATACAAAAAAGATTGTTCTTCGGGCTGTATAATCCCATTAAGAATAATCCAGGACCAGAATTTAAACTTCAAAAATTTGGAATTGGTTTATAAAACATCATCGGGGTTGAAATCAACTTCATCTTTTTATGATTTAACAGCAATTCATCCAAGTATAAATGCAATTGAGAATAAAATAAAATTAGATAATTTTGCTTCCGAAGGATTAAAAGCTCCGACAGGCTATGACAAATATTATTTTGAGATTTATTTCAATAAAAATAGATTGGCTAAAGAGGAATTTATTGTCGCTCAGATCCCGAAAGTTTCTTCAATTTATCCATTAAAAGCTGGTTTAGGAATTTCAACAGAATTTAGTGTTGATGCTTCATCTCCAACTTCCAATGAAATTAAAAAATATAATTGGGATTGGGGGGATGGTTCTTCATCTGAAACAACAACAAAAAAAACATCCCATAAATATTCTGAATTGGGAAATTACACGATAAAGGTAAAAGTCGAAGATTCACAAGGTTTAATCGGAGAGAACAGCTTTGAAATTTCAGTTGCTTATACGTCTTCATTGATAAGCCAGATTTTAGAAGAGAAAAAAGACAAATTAACAGAATTTAAATTATCTGTTTCAAGCGAAGAAAAAGATTTGGTTTACAAAGTTTTGGAGATAGAAAAAATTGATTCTGAACTAAGTAAAATAGAATCCGATATTTTGAAAGCACAGAACGATGAAGATTATGAATTGCTGGTTAAAAAATTAAATTCTCTGAAAATTCCATACAAATTATTATATGTTGGAAGTTCAGAATTAAAGGAGTATTATGTTTCTGATTCATCGATAGATGTTTCTTCATTAGAAATATTAAATGATAAACAGAGTAACTTTATAGAGGATTATAATCAAGCCATAACAGAATTTAACAACAACAATATATCAATAAAAACAAAAATAATGTCAAGAAATGTTATTTATGAGGACTTGACACAAAAAACAATACTGACTTATGTTGAAATAAAAACAGAAGAGAAAGAGATGATGAATTACAACGGAGAATTTTATCTTGTTGTCGGTGTTGCCGGAAATATTTCCGTTACGGGATTCATGAAACCATATAAAACTGACAATAATTTCATGTTTTTCAGCGCATCATCCCCAAAATTTGAAGTTGCTTTAACGTCTGAAAAAGCTCTAAGCAGTTCTGAATTGACAATATGGGAAAGCCCTGATGCGAATTATTTCAAATTCAAGAAACCTTTCAATTGGGGAATTTTAATATGGATAATAATCATTCTTGCTGTTCTAATTGGAATATACTTTTTATACAAAGCATTCAAGAAAGGGAAAATAAAAATGAAACCGAAAAATCAATCAACACAACAACCAATCCAACAGCAAAAACCAGTAATACAGAATAAAATGGTTAATCAACAGATTGGAATGCCACTAGATTTGCGAAACAGAAGATTAAAAATACGACGCTAAACCAATTAATCAAAATGTTTAAAAAGCACAAGAATTTAATTTTATTATATTAAACAAAAGAGGAAAAATGATAAAAGCAATTAAAGATTTTATGAGGAAATTATTCTCAGGACTATTCTCAATTAAAAATAATTTTAAAATGGGTTTCTATGGACCGCCAAATTCCGGAAAGACAACATTGGCAAACAGAATATGCAAGGACTGGACAGGCGATGAGTTGGGAAAAACAAGCAAAATTCCACACGAGACAAGGGAAATCCAATTCAAGGAAAAAGTTGAGATTGAATACAAGGGAAATAAATTAACATTCAAGCTTATAGACACTCCCGGAATATCAACAAAGATAGATTATGAAGATTTTATGAAATTTGGTCTGAATGAAAAAGATGCCAAGAAAAGAGCGAAAGAGGCAACAAGAGGTGTTATAGAATCAATAAGATGGCTCGATGATATGGATATGGTTGTTGTTGTTCTGGACGGCACAAAAAATCCATACACACAAGTTAATATAACAATCATTGGAAATCTTGTAGCAAGAAAAATTCCTGTTCTGATTGTAGCAAATAAATCTGACCAGAGAAATTTCAATGTAAAAAAAATTGAAGCAGCATTTCCTCAATATAGAGTAGTTTCATTAAGTGCCAAATTCGGAAAGAACATGGAGGAGTTTTATGAGAACGCATTTGCTCTGGCAAAACAAAGAAGGTCTATGAAAAAGAAGAGGAAGAGGTAAGAATGAAAAGAAAAATAAAAGATTTAACATTGCAATTTGTCCCTTATACTGAAATATCAAACCTTACTCCTTATAAAAAAATAAAAAAATTATTGGATATGATTGATGAGAATAAGATATTAATTATTCAGGGAAAGCTGGAGCCACATGAGGAAAAAGATTTGATTGAAGAGACAATGAGAAAGATTGGAACATCAAAAAAAGCAAAGTTCAGGGGTATAGAATTAGCTTCTTTAGTTCCAAATATGAAAAATTCAAATGTTTTTGATAATTTTAAAACAAGAGTTGCAAACATGCTTGTCGGCGAGAGAGACGCTCTGACAATAATCGGACCAGCAACAATAGTAAAAGAGATAAAGAGAGACCCGAGCAAGATGCAGTTGTTGCTGAAGACCTAAAGTTACTTCTCACAAATCATCAACAAAACTTTAAATAGTTCAGCGTTTTTCTTTTCTTATGTCACACCAATGCGTTCGTTGCGGGAAATTCTACGAAGATGTTTCAGAGGAAATTCTCAAGGGTTGCACATGCGGAAGTCATTTTTTCTTTTTTATAAAAAAAGAAGAGATGAAACAAATTAAAGAGGAGCAGATTAAACCTATTGATCTGACTTTGACTGAGAGAAAAGAAATTGAAGAGGATATAAGGGAAATTATCGGACCAGATATTGATTTGTCAAAACCAGTTATACTTGATTTGGAAAGTATAAGAATCAAAAAGCCGGGACAATTTGAAATTGATTTGGTTTCTCTTTTCAAGAGAAAACCTCTGGTTTATCGTCTGGAAGACGGGAAATATTACATAGATATAGCAACAACATTCCAGCTTAAAAAAAATTTTGATGAAGTTCAACCAAATTATAACAAAGAGGAAACAGAAGAATAAAGAAACCTTTTTAAACCTAATTTTTCTAATCTATTTATGCCGTTCAAATTAAATTTAGGAAGCAAATCTGGGAAAACATTTAAGGTAGAGCTAACTGAAGATGAGGACGAGGTTTTAGTAGGAAAAAAATTAGGAGATGTTCTAAATGGGAAGGACATTAAATCAAATTTGGAAGGTTATGAATTCAAAATTATGGGAATGTCTGATAAACAAGGTTTCCCCGCATTGCCAATTATAAAAGGAAATATAAAAAGAAAAATTCTTTTAAAATACGGCAAAGGGATGAGAGACAGCAGACCAAAAGGGCTTGTCAGAAGAAAAAACGTCAGAGGTGATACTATAGACAAAGATATAGTTCAGATTAATCTTAAAGCAGTTAAAGAGCCAAAGCTATTGGAAACTATTTTTAAAAAAGAAACCGGTAAAAGTAAGGAAGGTATCGGAAACGCAGTTTCCGATGAAGAGAAAAAAGAATAATTATCTCTCTTTTCTTGCTTTTCTGTTCATTAAAATCGTCACTACAGCCGAGATTAGTGTCAAGCCCAGAATTATTAATGGAATAAATTTAATTTCTTGCTCTGCTGTTCCTATTGCAGCAGCATTTATACTTGTAGCAGTTATTATAAATAAAATTGAAAATATAGCTGTCAAAGAAGCGAAAATTAATGTTGCAACAGTTGAATAATTTTGATTTACTTGGGTTTCGTTTAAGGCACCAGGTTTATGCATCTTTTTCATTATTTCTGTCAAATATCTTGCTCCACTTTTTCCAGAATTTTTAAAATATCTTAAATAACCGTCTCTGTCCCCATGACCTGTAACACCTGGAAGCCTATCACAAAATCTTGATAATGCTTCATTAGAAACATGTTCTCCTCTAACAGGTAAATATGCTTCTTTTCTTCTTCCCTTGGCCACTAATTCATCTCCAACTAATTTAACATCAATACCTGTTCTTTTTCCAATCTCTCTTAATGCATTTTTTGCGTCTTTACTTTTAACAACCATAGAAAATAAAAATCATTCGAACTTATAAATTTTTCTACTAAAAACAGAATATTTTCTGTTTTGGTATGCTGAAAATTGTTTTTTAATTTTCATCATTTTAGCAATAAATTTAAAAGTGACTATCTCCATATTTTATGATGATTAAGAAATCAGAAAGGAAAAGAGAAGAAAAAGAACAGATTACCAAACAACCTGTTTTTAATATAGGAATTGTCGGGCACATTGACCACGGCAAAACAACTTTATTACATAGATTAACCGGGAAATGGGCTGATACACATTCTGAGGAATTGAAAAGAGGGATAACAATTAAGCTTGGTTATGCTGATTGTATAATAAGAAAATGCCCGAAATGTAAAACTTATAATTACACAACCCAAAAAGAATGCAAATGCGGCGGAAAATCAGAGCCGATTAAATATGTAAGTTTTGTCGATGCACCAGGACATGAAATGTTAATGGCAACTATGTTGTCTGGAGCTGCTATAATGGATGCTGCAATTTTGGTTATCGCAGCAAATGAGTCATGTCCAAGACCACAGACAAAGGAACATTTGATTGCCCTTGAAGCAAAAGGAATTAACAATATAATAATAATCCAAAACAAAGTTGATCTGGTTACAAAAGAACAGGCGTTGGAAAATTATAAACAGATAAAAGAATTTATTAAAGGAACAATAGCTGAAAATTCAAAAATAATTCCAATTTCTGCCCAGCAATCCATTAATTTAGATTTGTTGCTGGAAGCTATAGACAAAATAGAAATACCAAAAAGAGATGTTAAATCAAAGCCAATATTTTTTATCGCCCGTTCATTTGACATAAACAAACCCGGAATTTTGTCTGATGAATTCAAAGGCGGTGTAATCGGAGGAATTTTGAAGCAGGGAACTTTAAAAGTCGGGCAGGAAATAGAGATTAAGCCTGGTGTAAGCGAGAAAAAACACGATGAAGTTAAATATCACACAGTTAAAACCAAAATTCTTAGTCTTTACTCTGGAAATAACAAACTGGAAGAGGCAATACCTTCCGGAAGTTTAGCAATTCAGACTTCTTTAGATCCAAGATTAACAAAAACAGACAAATTGTCTGGGTGCACAGCTTCTTTAACCGGAATTTTGCCTGAGCTAACAGATAAAATAAAAATGAAAGTTGATTTATTCAAAAATGTTGTTGGGGCAAAAAAAGAAACCAAAGTTGAGGAAATAAGACCTCCGGAACTGCTGTTGTTAAGCATAAATACAGCAATAAGTGTTGGTATTGTAAAAAGGTCTGTTAAAGGCGAGGTTGATCTTGTCTTGAAAATTCCTATTGTGCCGTTAAAAGACTCAAAAATCGGAATTGCAAGAAATATTGAAGGAAAGTGGAGATTGATTGGCTCGGGAATTTTGATATAACTAATTATCAAAAATAACTTAAATTTTCAGTTACCATTTTAAAATTAATATAAAAATATATAAAGAAATCTAGATTAAAGATCTTATATTCTTAGAAAGTCAGGAAAGCAAAAGAGGGAGAAGTCAGGGAAGTTAAGGTGAGGTTTGAGAAGTTTGCCTGAAAATTTCTTAAGATTGGTGTTAAAATCACCTATAAAAATCAAATTTAAAACCAAATATCAAAATGTCAAGAGAGAAATTAAATGTTGTAAGTTATATTAATTCTGCTTCTAAGCGAGTCATATTATTCGTAGATTCTACAGAAAAAAATTATTCTCCATTTGGGGATGTTATATATAGGGGACAGATTCCAACTAATGATTCTATTACAAGACCACATGAAGCAATTAAGGATATATTTTCATATTTACATGAAAAGGGATTTAACGGAACTTATAGTATTGAAAGAAGGACTTCACAAGATACAAGAAATGGTGACAGAACAACAGTTATTTTTGGAACTTTACTATATAATGATAGAATTTTTTTAAAACAACTTTTAAAACAATATATTAAAAAGAGTAGTTCAAGGAATATCTCTTCCATTTTTAAATTTATTGGGAGAGATGGATCCAAATTAGAAAAAGTAGCAGCTGAATCCAGTCCAGTGCCCGAGTAATTAAAATCTATTTCTCTTGAAAATGTCGCATAGATATAATCTTCAATTATCTCTTGTTCAGAGCAGATTAAGAGGCATCAGAGGATATTATGATTTGGTTGTTATAGCAAGTTCAAATCCGCTAGATTCAACGAGGTATAGAATATTAGCCCAGGCAAATTTAAGATTAAATTCTACTCCGAGACATCTTGCCCAGAAATTTGTAACTCATTTATCAAGTTTGCATACCGATATAACTTATGAGAAACAACCAGAGATTTATTCCGGGAGAAAAGCAACAACTGTTGTATTTCCGAATATTCATATTGCAGACATTCCAACTCTAAAAAAAGCTGTCAAGACAATTGTAAGGCCGAGAGCAAAAAAGAAAAACGATATTTTCTCGGTATTTTCATCCGGAGCGAAAAGGTTGGAAGGGCTATTAGCTTCCTTTACAACATGATAAAACCAAGAAATTCAACAGAATTTCTGGTCCAGAAAATCTGAAAGATTTTCTTGGAATTAACAAATTTTCAGCATTGAGGAAATCTTTGATTTCCGAAACAGGAAATTAAGCATAATTTTCATGTCCTGAAAAAGTTTATCTTTTTCAATATAATAAACTTTAAAAAAGCTATTTATTTTATATTATAAAATCTAAATGAGGTAATATGAAAAATTCAACTATTTTTGGCATTATTGCTATAATAATAGTTATTGGACTGGTAATTGTTGGTGTTTTGGCAATAACAGGCAATATCAAAACTGAAGATAAGACAATAGATGTTCAGGGAACAGCAACCATAACAAAACCAGCTGACAAAGTTTGGATGTCTATAGGCGTTGTAACAGAATCTACAGAATCTGAAGGTGCAACAAAAGCAGAAAACGAGAACAAAGAGATATCAAATAAGATTTATACTACTTTGAAAAATTTAAATCTGACTTCTGCAGATTATAAAACAGAATACTACGCCGTAAATCCAAAATACGACTGGGAAAAAGGACAAAAACTTATAGGATATACTGTAACACACCAGATAAGAATTGACTCTGAAAAAATAGACATGGCAGCATTTATTTTAGATGCTGCAATAGAAGCAGGAGCAAATAATATTTATGGTGTAAACTTTGACTTGTCAGATAATACCAGAGAAACAGCTAAGGCAGAAGCATTGAAGCAGGCAACAGAAATTGCAAAATCAAAAGCTGAAAGCATGGCTTCAGGAACTGGTGTCACAATAACTGGAATAAAAAGAATTTCTGATTCAACTGTTGATTACATTCCATACAGATATGAAGAAATGTCTGTTTCAGATGTATCAGCCAAAGGCGGAGCTGAAAACATAATAACAGAATCAGGAAGCGTTGAAGTTTCAGCAACTGTTTTTATAAGTTATAAGTTTAAATAAATTTTTTCTTTTTCTTTTTTATTTCCAAGAAAAATCATAGATTTTTCTGGACCAAAAAAACAGGGGCTTTTCTTGGTTTTAATTATTGTGTTGGATTATAATAATTCTTTTAAAAGGAAAAAATATTCTAAGATTATGTTTAATCGAGAATATCCCCCACACATTTCTGAATTAAATGCAAGAAGAACCAGCATAAGTTCTATCAAAATTCTTGTTTCTGAAATAGGGAGTTATGAAATATTAGAGAAAATACATCGAGGAGATGTAATTTGTTTGAGAGAGATGTATAAAAAAGAAATACCTTATGCTACTGACGCCAATTTTAAAACATTTCTTGAACACACTAAAAAACCAACAGAAGAAGAATTATCCCAAATGAGGATATGTATTAATACTAAATATTCTAACCTTTTAGATACCTCTTTATATGAAGCACAACTATTAACAACAGAAAAATTAAAAGAAAGGTTAAGAACTAAGGTTAACGAACTAGAAAAACAATTAAAGGAGATGTAGTAACAACTTCTGAATAGTAACAAAAGAAAGGTTTATAAATTAAGAATTCCCTATAAAATAGAGGTTAAGGGAAAATGAAATGGAAAACATGGTTGAACATAATAATATCTGGAATAATTTTATTTAGTCCTTCTTGTAAAAAAGAAGTTGAAATAAACAAAAATAACTCTCGTGTCTCTATCCAAACTTATGAAAAAAGTGGACAAGCAGTTCATCCCTCGATAATTTACCAAACTGGGGAATATTTTTTGGCGATAACTCCCTACCCAAATGGAAATACTCGATTTGAAAATCCCCAATTATTATCGTCAAAAAATGGACTTGAATTCATTATCATTGGAGATTCAACAAAACCAATAGATTTTCCTGATAAATATGCACATAATTGCGATCCTTGTTTGATAAAAAATGGTGGAACTTTTCATCTTTATTATGTTGAGGTGGAATTAGATACCTGTAGGTTAATGTATCGAAATTCTAAAGATGGGGTAAGTTGGAGTCCAGAGAGAGAGAGTTATTAACCGAATCAAATTTTGGATTATTAAGTCCCTCAATATCCTCTAATAGAAAAAAGATGTGGGTATCAAATGCAGGACAAGATGGATTTTCAACTCAAAACACAGATTGTGAGTTATATATTTCAGAAGATGGAGTCAAATGGAAAAGGAAAGCAAAATTAAATTTTGACAAAGATTTTTTAGTTTGGCATTTAGAGGTAAGAGAAAAAAACAATAAATATTTTATGCTTTTTTCAGGAAGAAGAAAAATGGGAGAAAATGGACTTTCTTTATATTGTGCAAAAAGTAAAGATGGAATAAATTGGGAAATAAATGAAGAAACATTAATACAAAATTCGGAAATTTTTCCACTTATTTATAAACCTTCTTTTATATTTCATGAAGGGAAAATTAAAATTTGGTATTCTACAATGTCTAATACTAAAGAATGGAAAAATTGGTATACAGAAAGACCACTAGACGTATTTAACTAATCTGTGTTTTCTTCTATTAACTTTGCAAATGCAGTTGCCTTATCTCCGGATTTTAATTTTATAACCCTTACACCTTGTGTTGCTCTTCCCATAACTCTTATATCTTTTACACTTGTTCGTATTATGATTCCCTTTGCTGTTGAAACAATAATACTGTCTTTGTCCGTTACTGTCTCAATTCCGATAACATCGCCATTTCTATCTGATATTTTTATATTTGTAACACCTTTTCCAGCTCTGTTAGTTTTTCTGTAATCTTCAGCATCACTTCTTTTTCCATAACCATTTTCTGTTAAAGTTAAAATTGTTAGCTTAGGATCTTTCAAAACAGCTATCGAAATTACAGAATCGCCTTTATCTAATTTTATTCCTGTTACTCCGTAAGCACCTCTACCCATAACTCTAACCTGGTCTGATTCGAATTTAATCAACTGTCCCTTTTTTGTCGCCAATAAAATATCTTGTTTTTCAATTAATTCAACTCCGATAACTTTATCATCTTTTAATTTCATAATATTTATTCCCGAAGCTCTTGGTTTTGACAAATCTTTCATATTCATTTTCTTGACGATACCTTTTTCTGTTGAAAATATTATATTGCCTTTGAAATCAGATGTTGCCAATACCTCCGTAATTCTGTCAGTCGCCAAATTCAATAAATTAATTATTGGTTTTCCTTTTCCGTATCTTTGTGATTCAGGAATTTCATATGCTTTTAACCAGTATAAACGACCTCTTTCTGTGAAAAATAATAAATGGTCGTGAGTTGAGCAGAAAATTAATTTTTTGACATAATCATCTGTTGCCAATTCAGTTCCGATCATCCCCCTACCACCTCTTCTTTGCTCTTTGTAAGTTTCCAAAGGAACAGATTTGATGTATCCTTTTTGTGTGAAAGTAACTACAATATCTTTTTTAGCCACCAAATCTTTTTCTTTAAACTCCTTGACAGTGCCCATAAGTTTTGTTCTTCTGTTATCTCCATAATCTTTTTTCAGTTCATTTAATTCTTTTTTAATCAATTTAACAATTTCTTCATCCGAGTCAAGAATTTCCTTTAATCTTTTTATATTTTCTTTTAAATCTTCATCTTCTTTTTTCAATTTGTCAGTTTCTAATTTTGTTAACTTGCTTAACTTCATATCCAGAATTGCTTCAGCCTGTTTTTGGCTTAATTTGAATTTAAAAATTAAAGATTGCAAAGCTTCAGTTGTTGTAGAACTTTTCTTGATTGTTGTTATAACATTATCAATATCTTTTAATGCTATCAATAATCCTTCAACAATATGTTTTCTCTCCTCTGCTTTTTTCAAATCAAACTTTGTTCTTTTTATTATGATATCTCTTCTATGTTTTACATACAAAAAGACAAAATCTGCCAGCGTAAGCAACTTTGGTTTTCCGTCAACCAATGCAATCATATTTGCATCAAATCTCGTCTGCAAATTTGTAAACTTGTAAAGCTTGTTTATTGTAAATTTAGGATCAGCTTCTCTTTTTACTTCAATAACAACTCTGATCTTTCCTTTTGCTGATTCATCTCTTATATTTGTAATATTCTGTATTTTTTTATCTCTGGTTAATTCAGCAATTTTTGTTATCAATTCTGATTTGTTAACCTGGTAAGGCAATTCAGTTATTATTACTGCCTGCTTGCCTCCTTTGACATCTTCAATCTCAGTATTTCCTCTTACTGTTAATTGTCCTTTTCCTGTTTTGTACATCTCTTCAATACCTTCTCTCGAAACATAACCTCCTGTAGGAAAATCAGGAGCCTGAACAATTTCAATTAGTTCTTCGATTGAAATATTTTTTTTAGATAAGAATGCAATTATAGCATCAATCACATTAGTTAAATTATGTGGTGGAATGTTTGTAGCCATACCAACTGCAATACCTTGACTACCGTTAATCAATAAATTTGGTAATTTTGCAGGTAAATACAAAGGTTCTTCCAAAGAATTATCAAAATTAGTAGTTGTTTTTACAGTATTTTTTTCTATATCAGCTAAAATTTCATCAGAGATCTTAGCAAGTTTTGCTTCAGTATATCTCATTGCTGCTGGTGAATCTCCGTCGATAGAACCAAAATTACCCTGTCCATGGACTAAAGGATAACGCAATGAAAAATCCTGTGCCATTCTAACCAATGCGTCATAAACAGCAACATCTCCGTGAGGATGGTATTTACCAAGAACATCTCCGACAATCCTCGCACATTTTTTTGTAGGTTTCGCATAATCCAAAGACATTTCATTCATTGCAAAAAGAATTCTTCGATGGACTGGTTTCAAACCATCTCGAATGTCAGGCAAAGCTCTTGCTACAATTACAGACATAGCATAATCAATATAACTTTTCTTTACTTCTTCCTCAATATTTGTTTCTTCTATGTTTTCTTTTTCTTCTTCTAGCATTTTTTATTTTTGTTTTATATCCAAATCTCCATCAATTCTCTTTCAAATTCTAAAATTTTTTTCTTTACATCCATTTTAAACATCCAAATCAGCGTATTCTGCATTATTTTCTATGAATTCCCTTCTTGACTCGACTTTATCGCCCATCAAAGTTGAAAATATATTGTCTGCTGAAGCAGCATCTTCAATTGTAATTTTTTTCAGCATTCTTGTTTTCGGGTTCATGGTTGTTTCCCACAACTGCGAAGGATTCATTTCTCCCAAACCTTTAAAACGCTGGACATCAACATTTGCACCAATTTTATTTTTTAATTTTTCAAGTTCTTTGTCATCATAAACATAATAAATCTGCTGTCCTTTCTTAATTCTATATAATGGAGGGACTGCAGCAAAAATATTCCCATTTTCTATCAATTCTTTCATATACCTGAAAAAGAATGTCAACAACAAGGTTTTGATATGTGCGCCGTCAACATCTGCATCAGTCATTATTATAACTTTGTGATATCTCAAATCTTCCAAATTAAATTGGTCTGTTACACCTGTCCCAATTGCGGAAATTAATGACGCAATTTCATTATTGCTGAAAATTTTGTGGGGATTTGCTTTTTCAACATTTAATATTTTTCCTCTTAATGGTAATATTGCCTGAAATTCTTTGTTTCTTGCTTGTTTGGCTGAACCACCTGCAGAATCTCCCTCAACAATATATACCTCAGAATCTTCTTTTTTTCTTGACGAGCAGTCAGCTAATTTTCCCGGCAAATCTCCGAAACCAAAAGCTGATTTTCTTCTGACTAAATCACGGGCTTTTTTTGCCGCTTCTCTTGCCTTGGCTGCCTGGCTTACTTTATCAACAATTTTCTTTGCTATTGTTGGATTTTCCTGGAAAAATTCCGCCAAAAATAAAGTTGTTATGGAATCAACAACACCTTTTATTTCGGAATTGCCCAGTTTTGTTTTTGTCTGTCCTTCAAATTGCGGTTCTTTTAATTTAACAGCAACTATCGCAGTTAATCCTTCCCTTACATCATTTCCAGTTATTGTTATATTTTCTTTTATAAAATTATTTTTCTTCGCATAATCATTAATAACTCTTGTAATTGCTGTTTTAAAACCTACTACGTGAGTTCCACCTTCAACAGTATTTATAGTATTGACAAAACCCAAAATATTGTCCAGATAAGAATCGTTATATTGAATTACTATCTCAATTTGATTGCCATCATCTTCTTTTTTGAAATAAATTGGCTTATGCAACGTTTCTCTCGTCCTGTTTATCCATTTAGTAAATTCTTCCAGCCCATCTTTGCTGTAAAATTCCTCTTTCTTTTCTTTTTCTTCATCCTCAAGAATAATTTTTAAACCAGGATTTAAAAATGCTATCTCCCTGAATCTTGCTGTTAAAGTCTCAAAATCAAATTTTAATGTTGAAAAAATTTCCTCATCTGGAAAAAATTCAACCTCTGTTCCTGTTGCTTCTGACTTTCCAACAACACTTACACCATTTTTGGCTTTTCCCCTTTCATATTCCTGCTGGTAAATTTTTCCATCTCTTTTTATTTTGACAATTAATTTTTTTGACAGGGCATTTACAACTGAAACACCAACACCATGCAACCCTCCAGAGATAAGATAAGATTTTTTGTCGAATTTACCTCCGGCATGAAGCATAGTCATTACTGTTTCTAAAGCTGATTTTCCTGTTTGTTTGTGTTTTTCCACGGGAATGCCTCTTCCGTTGTCTATAACAACAACAGAATTTTTCTTTGTTATAATTACATTTATTTTATCACAAAAACCAGCTAATGCCTCATCTACAGAATTATCTACAACCTCGTAAACAAGATGATGCAATCCGTCTTTTCCAGTTGAACCAATATACATCGCAGGTCTTTTTCTTACACCTTCTAAACCCTGCAAAACCTTGATTGATTCTGCATCATAAGTCTTTTTATCGTCTGTCATAACTGTAAAAAGCAAAGGAGGTTTTTAAACTTTTCTGGTGTTTTATCGACGGAAAAACAGAAAATTGTTCAAAATCAATAAGTTTTTTAATTAAAAAAACCTAATAAAAAAATGATTTATCAACCGGCAGAAGATTCATTTTTATTGAAAAAACATATTGCAAAATATTCTAAAAATAAAATAATTCTTGACATGGGAACTGGCTCCGGGATTTTGGCTGAAGAAGCTTCAAAGAATGCAAAAAAAGTTTATGCTCTCGATACCGATAAAGAATCTATAGATTATTGCAGAAAAAAATTTGGAAACAAAGTCGATGTTAGAAAAAGTGATTTGTTTTCTAACATTAAAGAGAAATTTGATTTGATTATTTTTAATCCACCTTATCTTCCAAAAGATTTGCGCGAAGATGAAAAATCAGCTAGAGCAACAACTGGCGGTAAAAAAGGTTTTGAAATTATAGAAAGATTTTTGAAAGAGGCGAAAAGACATCTGAATAAAGACGGAAAGATTTTATTTTTATTTTCTTCTTTGTCCGGAGATGTTGAAAATTTGTTTAAGAAATATGGATTTAAGGCAAAAAAGATTGATGAAGAGAAATTGTTTTTTGAAAAACTCTATGCTTATCTTCTTCAATAAAATAAAATGCATGGAATTAGAAATTTTGGATTGAGAAAAGTCCATTGTTGTTCAAAATTTATTTTTAGAGGGAATACAAATAAAATTCCATTTACTTCTATTCTGCCGTCAGAATAATAATCTACTTTTATTCTTAGTAAATCGCCAGTAATATCTGTAATTCTCCCCAAATTATCTTTTTCAAATTTCCCACTTAAATTTTTTGACTCCTTTATCATAAGTCGGCAGTTTTCCATAAACTGTATCTTCATTAAAATGCAAATTTAACTTTCTGCCATATATCTCTCCGATTAAACTATCTAAAGTATTGCCTGTGCAATAAATCCATACATCTATAGGAGATGCTTTTACAGATAATCCTCTGTAATTCGGTCCGACAATATGGTAATCATCTCCTACCGGATAAGCTTTAAAATCCACTATTCTATCTTTATGAATTCCACCAAAAAAAGTTGTGTCTGCCACATGAGAAACATCAACATCTGTTGTTCTATCTCCAGATTTTCCTGTTAAATGTTCCAAGTTACCATTTTCAACTGTTGCTGTCAAATAACTTTCATAACCAAAATAGTTACCATTTGCTTTATAATACTGTGATGCTAAAACATTATTCAGAGGGAGAAAAAGACCAAGTAAGGTAAAAATTTTTAAACTTTGTTTCCAAAATTTCATATGTAAAAAAGAAGACTCGCTTATTTAAAGATTATAGGGATATATGTTGTCCCTAAGTAATAATAACAAAATAGAAAGATTTTTAAAGTTTGAAATCTTTATTAAAATATGACAAGAGGTTAAAATGTTAGAATCTGAAGTTCAATCAGCAATTGAAGAAAGAGATCTTGATAAATTACATGCTCTTTTAGAAAAGGCAAAACACAGAAACCCAACTCTTTATCTTGAAATAGCAGAAGAACTGGGAGCTGATGAAGATTCATTAGACTGTGATTCTTTAGCTCAAGGAATTATAGACACAGTAACACTGGAGGGCAGAATAAAACAGAAAAGACTTGAATTTCACAGAAAAGGTTCAACAATTGAACCTTACAACAGATATTCTCATTTAAAAGAAAAAGCACATTTGCTATGTGAAACTTACCCCAACAAATTTGGAAAGAGTGGAACACAACCTCTTGGAAAAAAATATGCTTCTCCGGAAAGAAGGTCGGTTATAGGGTATATATTCAAGAAAGTTTATACTGGAAACAGAGAAAAAATAAAAGAATTGATTGGTTAATAAAAATCTATTGTTTCTTCCACATAAATCTTTAAATAGAAAAATTAATTCCTGATATAATGGTTGAAAGAGATACTGCAGATTATGAAAAGAGTGAGAAGATGGCAATCACAAGTGGAAAAGAATCTTTGAAAAGGCAAGGGAAAGAAATTCCAACAGAAGGACCGGGATTACAGGTTTTCAGAAATGGTATTTTATATTTTAAATAATATTTTAGATTTATTTCAACCCCAAAAATTTCTCGATATGTTTCCAGAATATTTTTGGATAGACTAAAGGGAAAGAATGATCTCCTTTTACAAAAATTAATTTTGAATTTTTTATATTTTTTTTAAATTGATTTGCGACTGTAGAAGGTGTTTCGGGGCAATCGTCATGGAGGGGCCATAATATCAAAGATTTTATCTGCTTTATCGGAAAATATTTTGTAATGTCAAATCGCGCAAAATAATCAAGTTCTTTCCACATATTTAAATTAAACACGTCTTTAATCATTTCGAACATTCCTCTTCTCTTTACAAATCTTCTTTTTCTTAATGAACTAATACCTCTTTTAATGGAATCTTCAACTCGTTTTAATGTCAATTTTTTGTCTGGATGCAGACCTGCAGGACTCGCCACAATCATTCTATCTATCTTTTTGGGATATAATCTTGAAAATACGATAGCAAGAGCACCACCAATTGAATGTCCAATTAAAATTATTTTTTTTATTTTTTTCTTTTCCAAAAACCTGTAAATTAAATGAGAATAATGGTCCAAAGTGAAAGTTCTCTTTATATTCTCCGATTTTCCGAATCCAGGTAAGGTCAGAATATAAACAGGATTTCTCATCTTATAATTTTTTAATAAAGAAGAATAAACCTGTGCATTAGCTCCTGCACCATGCAGAATAACAACGGGGGTTCCTCTGCCTTTTTTATAAATATAATTTATAGTTTTTGTCGCTATATCTATATTTTCTTCTACAAAATTATCTTTCCTCTTTTTCATTCTTTTATATACAAAAGAATTTTTTTGTATTTAAATTTGTCTGTTTTATAACTTCTTCCGGAGAAATTCTTTTCTCTTCCGCTATCTTCTCAGCAACTTTGTAAACGTTAATTGATGTTCCTCTTGCACCGAAGCCAAACCATGGTGAGTCAGTTTCAAGCATAATCAAATTTAATGGAATTTTTTTTGCTGATTTTCTTACTGATTTTGATTTTAATATTCCCGGGCCGATGGAAACAGACCAGTTATTTTTTATAACTCTCCCGATTTCATCAGCATTTGAATATGAATAACAATGAAGAAGAATTTTCATTCCAGAAGCATGTTTTTCCAGAATATTAAAAGTATCTTCTCTAGCATCTCTTGAATGAATCACTATCGGCTTGTTTAATTTCTTCGCTAACTCAATAAATCTGACAAACCAAACTTTCTGTTTCTCTCTTAATTTTTCATCCTTAATCCAGTAATAATCTAATCCGATTTCTCCGATGGCAATTAATTTGTCTTTATTTTTTATTAATTCATTAATAAATCCAGTAACTTCTTTATCAGAAAATTTATCAACATAGGTCGGATGAACTCCGGCCATTAAGTATACAAAGTTTTTATTTTTTTCTATAATCTCCAAAGATTTTTTTAAATCATTAATATGCGCAGAGCATGTTATTACGCCAAAAAGTTTCTCCTTTAAACTTTCAATAAAAATATCTCTGTCTTTGTCATAGTCCTTCTGTTCCAAATGACAATGGACATCAAATGGCTTATTATCCATAAATAAAATAAGAACTAGAATGTTTTAAAGTTTACTTTACTTTCTTGTATAAACCCATAACTTCATTGTAAACTTCTTTTCTCTTTTCTGCAGGAAGTTTGTTCATCTCTTCAACTGCTTTTTTGTAAAATGCAGCAGCCTGTTTTTTGTTTCCAGAACTTGAGCCTCTTTTTACCAAATTTCTTACTTTGCTCACCGAAGTGAATTTCTTGTTTCTTATCACAAAGAATATTATTGTTATGGCAACAAGTATAGCAATAAACAACCCTATCAGGAAGTATGACGAGACAATTCTCAAAAATTCAATCGGCAGAGCTCCTCCGGAAACAACAAAACTATCTTTTGATTTCAAGGCATAATTAAGAAAATAAATCTCTGCAACAAAATTATAATTTCCGGGAGATGTTGGGCTCCGGAATTTTTTAGTCAGTTCAACTGTTTTGTCAGTTGATAATCTATCTGAACCGCTCCAGTAGAGATTTCCATTTTTATCCTCAACATAATATATAACATCAACAAGAACATTTTCAGGAGGTCCTTCTTTTATATAATTAATAATTATTGTTCCTTCTGCTTCACTCCCAGCTTCAACAGCCTTGTATTTCTGGGACATCATTGCCTGAACATTTAAAACTAAATCCTTACTGTCTACGCTGATTTCTATCGGAATTTCACTTCTCTTTGCCCCTTTCCATATTACAATGTTTCCAAAATAAATTGCAGGTGCTTCAGGACTAGCTATTTTAAGATTTATTGTTTTTGTATCCCCTTTATTCAAAGTAAATTTGTTTGGAGTTACAGTTACAAACGGAATTCCCGAGAAAACTTGATATTCAGCATTTTCATCTGCTTTGAATATTATATTATATTCTTTTGAAGCTCCAGAAAAAGTTTGAATGTAAATGCTGTCAGAACTTTTTCCCTCTTTCCACGTATGGCTCAATGACGAAATTTCTTCGGCATAAACTATCGTTAAAGATAAAAGTAAAATAACTACAAATACTGCCAACACACTCTTTTTCATATAAATTACAATAATAAATAATATTTAAAGGTTTCTGAAATTGGGTTTAAATATAAAAAGAATTATTTATACAAAACACATTTGTCTGTCTCTGTTTTCTATGAATTTTTTAATCCCAAACTGATTTTAATTGCCAATTCAACTTTTTCCATTAAAAATAAGTCTAATGTTTTTATTTTTTTTATTAATCTCGATTTATCAATAGTTCTTATTTGATTAAGAAGAATTGTTGAATCTTTGTCCAGTCCAGATTCTTTTTTTGTCAGAAAGACATTTGTCGGAAATTCCCTCTCAAAGATTTTTGAAGTTATTGCCGCAATAATAGTTACTGGAGAATATTTATTAGAGATATCATTTTGTATTATTAAAACAGGTCTTATTCCTCCTTGCTCACTTCCTTTAACTGGTTCTAAATTTGCTAAGAAAATGTCTCCTCTTTTTATCAACATTTTACCATTTCCAATCTTTTAAATCTTCAATCGCCTCAAACTCCTTTGTAATTTTTAAATTTTCCTCAGCAGTTGCACGACAACCTTCTATCAAGAGTTGTTCTTTTTCTCTATTATTTTTTTCTACCATCTTCATTAATCTTAAAATCACATCCTCATAAGTTTCCCTATTTATTTTAAGTTTATCAAGCTGATTTTTCAATTCAAAATTAAGTTGTATTGTTGTTACCATAACACTATAGTGTAACTATAGTTTATAAATTTTTCTATCTACTATCTGCATTTACAAACTTTCCAGAATAATTTTGTCCATTGACTTGTATTTGATAAAAGAAAACACCGCTGCCTAAATCTCCTGTTGAATAACTTCCCTGTCCTGAAATATATCCTCTATCTGCCAATCTTCCAGAAACGTCGAAGACATCAAGTCTTGCTTGGCTATTTGCAGGCAAGGAATATTGCAACGATTGTAAAGCCATGTTATAATCAAGTTGATAAACAGGAATTGTTGGTTGTTCTGTAATTCCTGTTTGAATATCTAACATCTTTGCAGCGTCTGGAAATTTAACATCTCCGATATCTAGGGTTATTGTTCTTGAACTTTCAATTATTTTATCCCAAACCTGCTGTGGTGTCCATGTAGGATGTTCTTCAAACAATAATGCCCCAAGTCCAGCTACTTGTGGTGCAGCAAAAGATGTTCCCCATCCTAAATTATAACGTCCAGAGAGTGTTGTAGTTAATACACCTTCTCCAGGAGCAAAAATATCAACACTTGAGCCATAATTGGAACTTACTCTTTGTAAATCAGAATCCACTGCTCCAACTCCCATGACATGTTCATACATAGAAGGATAGTTTGGTTTATTTTCTTGACCACGATTTCCGACAGATGCGGTCA
>Ga0210016_1000134_pt1 | contig 56802 bp, 57 predicted proteins | sample CryGeyCG2014_300_FD_185454 | JGI IMG/M metagenome (GOLD analysis project Ga0210016, IMG submission 185454) | Groundwater microbial communities from aquifer - Crystal Geyser CG02_land_8/20/14_3.00 (SPAdes) (version 2) | ecosystem: Environmental > Aquatic > Deep subsurface > Groundwater | place...
AATCTATCAATAATTTTAAGGTAAGGTATCAAAATTCCATTAAGATGTCAACATAATAGCCCAACCTTACCTTTTTCTAGCCAAAAGCTTTGAAAAACTATGTTCTTTCAGACCTATCAGTCAGAAGTCCTTGACATAAAAAACAGTTTAAGCTATAGGAGTAAAAACTCCAGAAAAAAGGTTTTTTAGAAAATGAATAAAAGATTACTGGATATTATAAACCTAGAGACACACTTCATCACAGACCAAGGGGTTGTAAGGGCAGTTGACGGGGTGAGCTTATATCTGAATGAGGGGGATACCCTTGGCTTAGTAGGAGAATCAGGGTGCGGAAAGAGTGTGACTGCCCTTTCTATTATGCGATTGATCCCTAACCCACCAGGAAAGATTGTGGGAGGTGAAGCAATTTTTCAAGGCCATGACCTCTTTAAGCTCAAAGAGGCTGAGATGCGTAAGATAAGAGGAAACAAAATATCCATGATATTTCAGGAGCCCATGACCTCTCTAAACCCGGTCTTCAAGATCGGAGATCAAATCTCAGAGGTTATAAGGCTTCATCAGGGGGTTTCAAAAAAAGATGCCATTGATGTATCCGTGAATATGTTAAAACTGGTTGGCTTCCCATCCCCGGAGAGCAGGATAAAGGAATATCCCCACCAGATGAGTGGAGGAATGCGGCAGAGGGTAATGATTGCTATGGCTCTATCATGTAAGCCAAAATTAATGATTGCTGACGAACCGACTACCGCCCTCGATGTAACAATCCAGGCCCAAATCATGGATCTGATGACTCGGCTTAAAGCAGAAATGGGGATGTCAATTATACTCATTACCCACGACTTGGGAGTAATCGCAGAGGCAGCGGAGTCCGTGGCTGTAATGTATGCCGGTAAAATAGTAGAATACTCTAACGTAGTCAACCTTTTCGAAAACCCCAAACACCCCTATACCAGGGGGCTTATGACCTCATTGCCAAGAATAAATGGAGGCGGAACGTACAAAAAAAGATTGGAGGTTATACCGGGAATGGTACCCGGGCTATCAGATCTTCCTAAAGGATGCAGGTTTTCACCGAGGTGTAAGTATATTATGCCCGCGTGTACTGAAGAGTACCCTATTCTAAAAGAGGACACAGAGGGACATCTAGTAAGCTGCTGGATGTATCTCTCTTAGAAAACCTCCCCTGCCCCTTTGTCCAACAGCTTTTCAGCCAGTTTCTCACCCAATACAGCCGGATTATCAGGGTTTCCTTCCACACTGTCTCTTAATATTACCCTGCCATCTATACTGCCCACTATCCCACAAAGAGTCAAAACCCGGTTATTGATTTCAGACAGGGCGGCTATCGGAACCTGACAGCCTCCCTCTAACCTTCTCAGGAATGTCCTTTCTGCTATAATTGTTGTTTCCGAATCAGGAGAATTCAGAAAATCTACAATCTCATTGCTTCTATCATCATCAACCCTGGTTTCAATCCCAAGTGCCCCCTGCCCTATAGCCGGAAGCATAATCTCAGGCGGGATATACTCTGAGATTCTATCCTCCCAACCCATCCGTTTTAACCCCGCGGCAGCCACAATAATGGCATCCAAAGGATGGGTATTTAATTTTTTTAATCTTGTGTCCAGATTACCCCTCAGGGCTACCACGTGAAAGCTTTTGCAGAAATGCAGAAGTTGCGCCTGTCTTCTCAAGCTGCTCGTTCCTATCCTGGAATTTAGAGGCAAATCTCCGAGTTTTATATTATCCCTGGAGATTAGAGCATCCCTAAAATCTTCTCTTTCTGTTATTGCCCTTATAATTAAGCCCTCTGGCAGCGTGGTAGGAACGTCTTTCATGCTATGAACGGCAATATCTATCTTGCCATTTAAGAGGGCGTCTTCAATCTCTTTTAAAAAAAGCCCTTTACCTCCCACCTTTGCTAATGGAACATCCGTTATTTTATCCCCTCTGGTCTTTATCTTTTCTAAGCTGCACTTTATACTTGGGTATCTCTTCTCTAATTGCTCCTTTACCCAATTAGCCTGCCATAATGCAAGCCGGCTTGAACGGGTACCGATCCGTATTCTATCCTTTACCATAGTCCTTCCATAAGAGTTCAGGTAACCGTTCACGGTTGTCGGTTCACAGTTCACAGTAATTACAACAGCAGGCATCACAACAGCAAGCTTAAGCTTGCTGTTATTATATAAAGCCTGGAGCATTTTTGCCAACCGTGAACTGATAACTGTAAACTGTGAACGGATACGAGTCTTTTAGCATTTCACTTGACCCCTTGAATCCTTGAATCCTTTATTTCAGTTTTACCTTATTATTGGAAAGCAAGTATGCCTCAATTAACTGATCGATACCACCATCCAACACAGCGTCTACATTACCTATCTCTTTGTTTGTCCTGTGATCCTTGACCATCCTGTAGGGATGCAGTATGTAGGAACGTATCTGACTTCCCCAGGCAATCCCCTTCTTATTGCTATGGAGTTCACTCATCTCAAGAGCCCTCTTTTCCAGCTCTAACTCGTAAAGCTTGGATTTAAGAACCTTCATTGCCATCGCCTTGTTCTTATGCTGAGATCTCAAATTCTGACACTGTACCACAATACCTGTTGGGAGGTGTGTAATCCTCACTGCCGAATCGGTTTTATTGACATGCTGCCCACCAGCCCCGCTGGCTCGAAATGTATCGATTCTCAGATCATCCTCATTTATCTCCACATCGAACTCATCTTCAATGTCAGGATATACGAATACGGAGGCAAAGGAGGTATGCCGCCTCCCACCGGCATCAAAAGGTGATATTCTAACCAGCCTGTGTATCCCTATCTCTGCCTTCAGAAGACCGTAGGCGTAATCTCCCTCCATCGTAAAGGTTACACTCTTTAGTCCGGCCTCATCGGCCCCCATGTAATCTATAATCTCTGTCTTAAGCCCCTTGCTTTCAGCCCACCGTAAATACATCCTCATTAACATCTCTGCCCAATCCTGGGCTTCAGTACCACCAGCCCCGGCATGGATGCTGACAATAGCGTTATTAAAATCATTCTCTCCTCCCAGCATCCGCTTGACCTCCATCTCCAATGCCTCTTTTTCTATCCTGTCAAGGCTTGCTTCGATCTCAGCAACAGTATCTTCATCACCCTCCTCTTCCACAAGTTCCAGGAGCACCCCCGCATCCTCGAGTTTTTCTCTCTGGTCTTCCCACTGATTTACCAGATTATGAAGAGACTTACCCTCTTTTAGAATCAGTTGTGCCGCATCTTTATCATCCCAAAAATCAGGTTTTGCCGTCAACTTTTCTATATCCCCTAAACGTAAATTTATCCCGGCTATATCAAAGATGACCTCGAAGATCATCCATTCTCTTCTCCAACTCTTTAAACCTCTCTTGAACGTCGCTTAACACTTTTGGTTCTCCTCCCATTTGTCCCGTTTAGAGATAAATCGTCCTGTAGTTTTTTAACATTTCACTTGAATCCTTGACCCCTTGAATCCTTGAATCCTTTCCCCGTGATTATCATTAATATTAATGTAATCCCCAAACATATCCTGGCAAAAATGTCTCCATATCTTGTATAAAAGGTATGGATATTAACTAGGGGAATCCTATCTACAAGAAACCCTTTTGTAAATATCTCCGTTGTATATCTTATCTTTCCTGTAGCATCGATAAATGAACTGATGCCTGTATTGGCAGCCCTGGCTATAAAGACCCTGTTTTCAACTGCCCGAAAAGTCACCATAGAAAGATGCTGATATGGAGCGGATGTCTCACCAAACCAGGCATCATTGGTTATATTTACTAAAATATTTGCCCCTTTTTTGACGAATTTCCTGACCAGGTCAGGAAAAATGCCCTCATAACATATAAAAACACCGAGTCTTCCCATGGGAAATTCCAATGGCGCAATCCTTTTCCCTGAGGAAAAATCGCCGATCCCTTCAACAATCTTATCAATAAAGTACAGATACTTACCAAAGGGGACATACTCCCCAAGTGGAACTAAATGGGTCTTGTCGTATCTCCCAAATACATTGTTATCGGGGGAGATTAAAAAGGCACTGTTGAAATACTCTATTTTCCCCTCACCTTTCTGATAGGCAGGGCTTCCGAAGAGAAGGTATGAATCAGTTTCTTTGGAGATATCAATGATCAGCTTTCTATACTTATCATAAGATTGAAAGAAAAAAGGGGCTGCTGCCTCCGGCCAAACGATCAGACTGGGATTGGACTTAGCAGCCTGAAAACTCAGGTCTCTGTATATCTTAAAAGTACTGTCCTGAAATGCAGGATCCCATTTCTTGCTCTGATCGATATTGCCCTGTATAAGCGCAACCTTTATATTTGAGAATGTTTGAGTCTTCTTACTGACATCAGACAGCCGCCACCATCCGTAAGTAAAAGTTATGACTAATAGAAGAAAGGTTAAAGCAGTCTCTTTATAAAACCCTTTCTCTCTCTTTGAAAATAGGCTGTAAGATATATTAAACAATAGGGCATTTACTAAGACAATCAAGAAGCTTATGCCATAGACCCCGGTAATATCAGAGACCTGAATAAGGGGCAGAATTAAAAACTGAGAGTAACCCAGACTCTCCCATGGGAAACCTGTAAACAGGAAAGACCTGGTATATTCTAAAGAAACCCAGATAAAAGGGGCTGCAGTGACTTCCTTTAAACCAACCCTGCTCTCAATATATCTTACCAAGAATGCAAAAGTGCCAATAAAAAGACTTAAATAGGATACAAGAAGCAATAGAACAAAGACACTGAGTATATAGTTAAGGTTGCCATAACGAGAAACCGCAATGAAAACCCAGTATATCAGACCCAAAAAGAATACAAAACCGGTGATTGATCCTAGATAAAAACTATGGTGCAGTCTCTTTTCCTGAATTGCATAGAACAAGGGGATGAGCGAAAACCAGGCAATTATTTCCAGATTAAACCTGGGGAATACAGTAATGAGCAATAAACCGGAAGACACAGCCAGTAATATATCTCTCGATGTTATAGATGATTTATCCTTAGCCACCGCCTTTCTTTATGTCCTTTCCTCTACTCACCGTACCTTTTCGCCTTAGTTCGTCCTGAAAAATGCCTGCCTGTAAGCAGACAGGAAAAATTTCCTTTGGAGCGAACATCGTCAAAAAACCGGAAGTCGTGAATCGTAAATCGTGAATGGGTATTACACCTTTTATTTACGACTCGCGACTTACGATTTACGATCATAGATGGGTCAAAAAACCTGCTCCAGAGAGCGGAAAAGGGAATTTTTCAGTGTGGACTACTCAGCCTTATCTTCGAATTTATCTTCCATTATCTGATGAAATAGTTTAACAGCTTTATCCAGCTGACTTTTTGAAAAGTATTTAGCCCTTTCATGAAAATACTGACAGGCAGGATAGCGTATCCCAAAATCCGACACATCTCTCTCAATTGATTCAATCTCTTTAATAAAATCCTCTTCTTTCACTCGAAAATGCACCTTTGACAGGCGAGACGCCTGTCCTACTGGTTATATAAAATCTTAGAATTCAGAAGACAGAACAGAGATTGGCTAACCCTATGCCTTGAGCCACGAACAAAATGTCTTTTCATCCTGACTCCTGACTCCTGACTCCTGGATTCTCTGAATTGTATTGCTACGGGTCTGACCCCGAATCCGTCTTATCCACTTACTACTGATACTACCTCATAGCCATTATCCTCAATAGCTTTGGCGATAGGGTTTATATCATCTGTATCCAGACGAAAATAGTAAACCCTTTTCCCCTTTCCTTCATGGGGTGACATACCAACGCTTATAATCGCAGCACCATTTTCTCTGATTATTTTAGAGACATTCTGGAATGCTTCAGCATCTTCACCTAAGGCTACATCTACCCTTGAACTGTACTTAATAACCCCCATAATCTCTATAAAAACCTCTAATATATCGGTTCCTGTAATCATCCCAACCAGCTTATCACCTTCCACAACAGGCAGTCCCCCGATCTTATAATGCTGGAGAAGTCTTGCTGCCTCTTCTACGTCAGTCTGTGGGGTAACCGTAATAGTGCCTTTTGTCATAATCTCACCCACAGTAGAGAATTTTGATGTAAAATAGTATGTCTGTTCTGCCCCTTCAGATTTTGACGGTATTAAAACCTGGCGAAGATCAGTATTCGTTATGATTCCTACGAGTTTCCCGCCGTCTAATACAGGGATATGACGTATTTTTTTGGACTTCATGAGTTCAAAAGCCTTCTTAACATCGTCCTTAATATTAATTGTTATAACTTTCCCGGATATTATGTCTCCCACTAACATTACAGTTACCTCACCATCTTAAGTTTTGTTATGTATCTTTCTGGCGTCTCTGTTGTGATATTCTATTCTAATGGTTATATTTTGTCAATGCTTATAAAATCTTTGCTGCTGTCAAGAGTAAATAGAAATGTCCGCTTTTGTAGCAAATACTCAGCGTTGAAACTTGGTTTATACTCCTTTGCTAGATAACGGTTTGCGGCATCCATATCGGTAATCCCATGAAAAGCCAGCTCTTTGGGAAGCCGGTCATGATGGGTCAAACACCTGAAAGTATACCCTCCGCTTCGTCAAGATGGGTACCCCAAAAATCCTACCGATGTTTGCTCCAAAGGAAATTCTTCGTTTTTCAGGATGTACTAATAATTTGTTGACAGAGAGATATTGAGACTGTTATATGATTGTTATCCCTATGATATTGGAATCGATTGCAGAGTAATGCCGAATGGGAAATTACGAAGATGATAATTTGGTTGTCAGGTAACCCCCAGATACAAGAGCCTCAATTTTTGAAAGGTATAAAAGGTAGGAGTAACTGATGAATAGTATGTACTTTGAGGATTTCGGAATAGGACAGAAGTTTATTACATCCAGCAGGAGGGTTACAGAAACAGACATAACAGATTTTATTCAACTTACGGGGATATCCAGTCCTTTGTTTATGGATGAGGAGTTTGCAAAGAAGAGCATCCACAAGGGGAGAATAGCTCCGGGGCCATTAACGTTTTCCTTTGCCATGGGTCTGTTCACGCGATTAGGGATATTTGAGGAAACTGTTATGGCTTTTTTGGGCATGGATGGGATGAGATTGTCGGTGCCGGTTAAACCAGGTGATACCATAAGGGTTGAGATTGAGATTACTGAAAAGAAAGAGACAAGAAAACCAGACAGAGGAGTTATAAAGGAAAAGTACAGGGTAATAAACCAAAGGGATGAAACGGTAATGACTTATGAGATGGCCCATTTGACAAAGAGAAGGCAATGAAGTTTTTGAAATCTAATTTCGTGTCTATAGGTATTTGAAAAAAGGGAAGGGAGATACAAGTGGAAAATAAAACCATTATTTTGGAAAAGAGAGAGGGGGTTTTAAAGATTACTTTGAATCGCCCCCATGTGTTAAATGCCCTGAGTATGGAAATGATTGAAGGGCTCAGAGAGGTGTTCGAGGAAGCCGGGGATGATGATGACGTTAAGGCTCTGATTATCACTGGAGCAGGGGATGCATTTTCATCGGGGGCAGATCTGTCTGATGTGCAGGCAAATTGTGCCTTTGTAAAGGAGGGTTGTCCCAAGGCGCAGAGGTTGGTTATGAGCATAATAAATTTAGAGAAACCGGTTATTGCCGCGGTTAATGGATATGCTACAGCCGGTGGCTGTGAACTTGCTATAGCCTGTGATATAAGAATAGCATCAGAAAATGCAAAATTTGGTGAACTGTTTATAAAGATTGGACTTATTCCTGGTATGGTGGGGATATATCTTTTGCCCAGGCTAATAGGTCTTGCCAGGGCAAAGGAGTTTATATTTACCGGAGACATAATTGATGCAAAAGAGGCAGAGAGAATTGGCCTGGTAAACCGCGTAGTCGCAGCGGACAAGTTGGAAGATGAGGCAATGGAATTGGCAAAAAGGATGACAAAGGGGGCAGTTAAGGCTATTGGCAAGGCGAAGTCCGCAATAAATAGGGGGTTGGATTCAGATCTGATAGGCACATTGGACCATATAGCTATGGTTCAGACTGGATTGTGTGATACCGAAGATCATGCAGAAGGGGTAAATGCCTTCTTGGAGAAGCGGGAAGCACAGTTTAAGGGGAGATAGGAGCTTAAAAAGTATAAGAAATAAGGAGAAGAAACAGATGGTAGAGAATCAGACCTACTGGAACATGGAGACAGAAACAATGTCAAGGGATAAGCTTCTGGAATATCAATGGAGCAAGCTGTTACCCCAATTACGGTATGCCTATAGTAATGTCCCGTATTATCGCAGGAGTTTTGAAGATGCCGGGATGAAGATAGATGATATTAAAAAAGTTGAGGACTATTATGAAAGGGTTCCTTTTTTATCAAAAACCCAAATAATAGAGAACCAAAAAACTAATCCCCCTTTTGGCGATCTGCTCGCTGTTAAACCTGAAGATCTTTCCAGAATATATATAGCTCCTGGACCGATAGCGTTGCCTTTTACAAAAGAAGAATACGATATGTTGACGTCAATGGTAGCCAAGGGTTTTTACATATGTGGCGCTCGGAAAAAAGACATAGTGAATTTAGCTGCTAACTTTCACTGGGTCATTGCCGGAACTGCTCTTGATGAGGCATTCAGAAAGATCGGTTGTGCGGTTCTGCCAGGTGGGCCTGGAATGTCTAAAATGCATGTAGAGATGATGAGGTTGACCAGGACCACAGTTTTGATGGGGTTTACAATGTTTGTTTTAAAATTGGGAGAAACGGCAAAGGAGATGGGAATTGACCCCAGCAAGGAGCTGTCATTGAGACTGCTTATTGTACTGGGAGATGTAAGAACCGAAGATACAAAGGGTAGACTGGAAAAGACATTCGGAGCTGAGGTCAGAGAAGCTTATGGGACTGCTGACCTTGGACTGATAGCAGCCGAGTGTCCTGATGGTGGAGGTATGCATCTGTATGAGGAAATCCTTGCAGAGGTTATCGATCCTAAGACAGGCAAGCATGTTCCTTTTGGTGAGGGTGGTGAGATTGTTGCCTCCGATATAGTCAGAAGGGCTATGCCGATAATCAGGTATCGCACAGGCGATATAACAGAGGGTTTGAATTTAGATCCTTGCCCTTGTGGAAGATCAACCCCCAGGTTAAAGCGGATTTTAGGAAGGACCAGCGACATTCCAAAGGTAAAGGGAATGTTTATTAACCCCTCCGAGGTAGAAAGCGTAATAAAAAGGCATCCAGAATTGGGGAAGTTTCAGATTATCGTAGATAGGCCGAGACTGGAGGACGAATTAACAATAAAAGTGGAGTTCAATAAACCAGTGGATAAGGGAAAGATAGAGGGATTTTTGGTCAATGAATTAAAAGAGGTTATACGTCTTAAATCCAATGTGGTGTTAGTTGAAGAGGGAACTATACCTCAGGATGCGGGGGTACTGGATGACAGAAGAAAGGTTTGAAATCTTCCATATTGCATTGATTACCCTTGCAAATATTTTTCAAAAATCTTTCGAAAATGGAAGCCATAAACTGCAAATGTTATTGCCTGTGGGAAAAGTCGCGGGTATTTGAATATAGTCCAAAAAAAGAGTTTCCAATAATGATACCTCTCTTTTCCTATTATACCTAGAAACAGTATGGATTTAAAGAATGCCCCGAGATATCTAAAACGGAATCGATGTATCTTTTTTTGTAATGGTTTATATCCCTTTATGAATGTTTTAACCCTTTCATAGTAATGTTTAGGGGAATAGACCGTGTTGAGAATCTTTCTGTAACCCTCGATAAGTACTTCATAGTTCATTTTGGGGATGAAGTTAATTGAAAAATCTGTGTTATTGCCGGAAGCGCCTTTCAACAATCGCTTCTCTTTATCAAGACGACAGTAGAGTTTTGTGCTTGGGAGAGCATGTAATAGACCAACCATTGCCGTGACAATCCCGCTTTTCTGGATAAATTTGATCTGTGTTTCAAAAATTGAGAGCGGGTCATTATCAAATCCAACAATAAATCCTCCCTGTACCTGTAAACCGAACCCCTGGACTTTTTTAACACAATCAATCAAATCGCGATTCTTATTCTGAACCTTGCTGCATTCGGCTAAACTCTTTTCGTTCGGAGTTTCAATGCCAATAAATACTGTATCAAATCCTGCTCGAACCATTAATTGCATAAGTTCTTCATCATCAGAAAGTTCGATAGACGCCTGTGTGATAAAAGAGAAGGGATGCTTTTTTTCCTTCATCCATTCAATAATAGCCGGCAAAATATCTTCTTTTAACTTCCTTTTATTCCCGATAAAATTATCATCAACAAAAAACACTGCATTTCTCCAACCTTGTAAGTAAAGGTTTTCCAGCTCTTTTATTACTTGATCTTTATCTTTTGTTCGCGGTATGCGTCCATAGAGTAGAGTAATATCACAGAATTCGCAGTTAAAAGGGCAGCCTCGTGAATATTGAATATTCATTGTGACATATTGTTTCATGTTAACAAGTTTCCAGAGTGGGAGAGGTGTCTTTTTTATGTCTGCCCATTGATTGGATGTGTAAACATGGTTAGCACATCCGTTTTTTAAATCTTCTAAAAAGAGTGGCAATGTAACTTCAGCCTCATTAAGCACAAAATGATCCACACCCTTGAAGTCTTCGTATCCAGTGGTAAAAAGAGGACCACCGGCTACAATCTTAACACCTATTTTTTTGCATCTGGTGATGATTTCTGTTATGGATTCTTTTTGAACAATCATAGCACTTACAAAGACAAAATCGGCCCATTTAAGATCTTTATCACTCAAAATGTTTACGTTCATATCTACAAATTTTTTTTCCCACTCTTCAGGAAGCATTGCTGCTACAGTCAATAACCCGAGGGGTGGGTTACTTGCCTTTTTAAAGATAAATTTTAAAGCATACTTGAAGCTCCAAAAGGTGTCTGGATTCTTTGGATAAACGAGAAGTATTTTCATCTTATACCCCGTATTCTAGAAAAGGTTTTCAATTTTTCCGTAACTGTCCATAATTATTCCTTCCAAAAGCCCAAAATCGCTAACCGTTATTTCATTAGAATTAAGGGTTTCCATGATACTCAGGAGAACAATAGTGCCAGCCAAAATTATATCCTCTCTTCCCCTCTCCAAGCCGGGGGTTGAGCATCGTTCGACTCTATTAAGACTCTTTAGACTATTGTAAATGCTCTTTACCGCTTCTCTGGTTAAGACATATTTGTTTATCTTCTCTGGGTCATAGGTGCTCATTTCTTGGTCAATTGCCGCTAGTGTAGTGATCGTCCCAGCCGTACCTAATAAAGAAGAAAAAGAAAATCCTGCCAATGTCAGGGAGGATAGTCTTTTGTCAACAAACTCTCTTAAGTTTTGCAATTCTAAAGGTGTTGGAGGGTCAGTGTGGATGAATCTTTCAGTTAGGTATACTGCTCCAAGGTCTAAGCTGTGAGTCGTTACAGGGATTTTGCCTTCAATAATGATAAATTCCGTGCTTCCTCCTCCAATATCTATGACTAAGGCTCTACCAATAACTTCGTTTATAATCGATAGAACACCTGTTAATGTCATACCGGCCTCTTCTTTTTCTGAAACGACCTGTATTTCTAAACCTGTGTTTCGATATATCTCCATCATAAATTCATTTTTATTGGCAGCTTCTCTAACGGCGCTGGTGGCTACTGCTAAGGTTTTTTTTGCACTGTATTCATTCACTAAGTTCAAATACTCCTTTAAGACTTTGATGCTTCTTTGGATTGCTTTCCCGGATATCTCCCTTTTTTTAATAAACCCTTCTCCCAGTCTAGTTATGTTCCTCTTTGTCAGTATTCTGCTAAGTTCTTTTGTCTTATCTACATCAGCAATTAAAAGACGAATGGTATTGGTGCCAATATCAACGGAGGCAACCCGTGTCATTACTTACCCCCACTACTCTCTAATAATCCACCTTTTTTTTAAGCTCCTTACCAGGTTTAAAAAATATGGTCTTTTTTTCAGGGATGTTCACAATGATTCCAGTCTTGGGATTTCTTCCATTCCTGGCGTTTCTTTCCTTTACTTTAAAGCTTCCAAATCCACGGATTTCAATTCTTTCGCCCTTTTTTAGTGAATCAATCATGCTATCAAAAATAACATCAACTATTACTTTGATATCTTTCTTGGTTATGCTAGTGAGGTTTTCAGATATTTTTTCAACTAGTTTACTCTTTGTCATAGCAGTTTCCTTTCATAAAGCTATGGTAACTACTCAGGCACAAAGTGGCAAAGGCACAAGCTTGAGGCACAAAGGCACAGAGTGGCAAAGGCACAAAGCAGAGAACAATATTATGACTTTGTGCCTATGTGCCTTTGCAACTTTGTGCCCGCATTTTCTGCTTTGTGCCTCTGTGCCTACCTGAATAGTTAAATAGTTATAACCTATTGGGAACAAATAGATAATTAAACTGGCAACTTTTATTTTCTAGATAATTAATGAAATCTGTTGCCATTCGTTGGAATAAAAAATCCAGTATCGAGAATCTGTCTTTGGGGGGATAAATTACATTTGGTTCACCCTTGATACCTGCAAGTTCAGATGCCACCCCGATAGCATCTTGAAGGTTACCAAGAGAATCAACCAAACCCAATGCCTTAGCCTGTTCTCCCGAAAATATCCTTCCATCTGCGATCTTAGCCACATCCTCTCTTTTTAACTTTCTACCCTCCACTACTGCTTCAATAAATTGATTGTGAACACTGTCAACAACCCCACGGAGTATAGTTTTTTCTTTGTCTGTTATACTTCTGAAAGGAGACATAACGTCTTTATACTCACCACTCTTGATTATTACACTTTTGAACCCAATTTTTTTCATGAGTTCTTCCATATTACCGAACTCAATGATTACACCGATACTTCCGGTTATAGTTCCTGGGTTTGCTATTATTTTATCAGCAGCGCAGGCTATATAATAACCGCCTGAGGCTGCTAGAGACCCCATAGAGACCAATACCTTTTTTTTCTCTCTGATCTTTTTCACCTCTTCATAGATTTCTTGAGTTGGCCCAACAGCACCTCCTGGAGAGTCAATTCTCAACACAATTGCCTTGACACTCTTATCCTTTTTAAACCTTAAAAGTTGCTCTATAATAGTTGTGGAATCCTTAATTACTCCTTTAGTATCTACCACCGCAACCTTATCGCCCATGGCAAGGACGGTATTCCCAGAAGTATATGTAATAGCAAATACAGTGATGAAGAAGACAATTAGGAGTATTCCTAGTATTATAATACCCAGTAAAACGGGATGCCTTTTCATCTTTCAACCTCGCGTTCTGTTTTTTTACTCAAGTTCTTTTCTAATTAGTTCTCCCAAATTGGAGGTGGCGGATTCTTTGTTAGCTGAAAATTTCTGAAAATCAGCTTTTTCTGACATCTTATGCAGCTCTTTAATGCTCAACCCGATCTTTCTTTCTTTCTCAGCGATATTGATAATAAGAGCAGAAATCTTTTCTCCAACTTTAGCAAAATCTGCGGCTTTTTCCACCTTTTCTTTACTAATTTCAGAGACGTGAACTAAACCTTCGATCCCCTCTTCTATTTCAACAAATATACCAAAATCAGTGATATTGGTAACAGTCCCCGATATTACGTCACCCGGCTTATACTTTTTTAGCAGTGTATCCCATGGATCAGGTTCAAGCTGTTTGATACCCAGGGAGAACCTTTCATTCTCCTGGTCCACATTCAGGACGACTGCCTCCACACTTTGACCTTTATGATATAACTCCGAGGGGTTCTTTATTTTCTGTTTCCAGGAAATATCTGATATATGAACCAATCCATCAATTCCTTCCTCTATGCCTACAAATATACCAAAGTCGGTCACATTTTTAATGACACCTTTAATCTTTGTGCCTAAGGGATATTTCTCTTTAACCATAGCCCAGGGATTTGGTTCTATTTGTTTTATACCCAAAGAAATTCTCTTTCTAGACGTATCAATATCCAGAACTACAGCATCTATTTCGTCACCTATGGCCACAACTTTCGATGGATGTCTTATCTTTCGAGTCCAGGACATCTCAGAAATGTGCACTAACCCCTCAATCCCTTCTTCCAACCTGATGAAGGCGCCATAATCTGCCAGACCGACTACTTTTCCCTTAACCCTTGAGCCTATTGGATACTTTTCATCTGCACTGGTCCAGGGGGCAGGTGTGATTTGTTTTAACCCTAATGAGACCCTTTCGTTTTCTCTGTCAAATTTTATGACTTTAGCCTTTAGTTTGTCTCCTATTGAACACAAATCCTGAGGATGGGTTATCTTACCCCAGGATAGATCTGTGATATGCAGCAGACCATCAATTCCTCCTAAGTCTATAAAAACACCATAGTCGGTAATATTTTTTACTGTACCTTCAATTATTTGCCCCTCTTCCAGCGTTTTTAGGGTTCTTTTTCTCAAACCCTCTCTTTCTTTTTCCATGATGGCTCTTCTAGATAAAACGATATTCCCCTGTTTTTTGTTGAATTTTATTATCTTAAAATTAAACTTTTTACCAATGGATTCTTCAAAATTTCTAACAGGGCGAAGATCGACCTGTGACCCAGGTAAAAATGCATTAACACCAATATCCACGGCAAATCCACCTTTCACCCTGGAAACGATTTCTCCCTCAATGACGTTATCTTCATCAAAAATTCTGCTAATTTCATCCCATACTTTCAACTTGTCTGCCTTATTTTTGGATAAAACCACAGATCCATTTTTATCCTCTCTTCGCTCAAGTAATACGTCAACCTCATCGCCAATATTTACAGTTAGCTCTCCCCGCTCATTCAAGAATTCTTTAGTCGACACCTGTCCTTCAGACTTATAACCCACATCTACCATAATATTGTTTTCAGTTATCTGAATAACTTTCCCTCTTACTACTTCCCCTTCTTGCAACTTGTTTAAACTGTTTTCGTAAAGCTGCTCAAAACTTTCATCGGCATCAGAACTCTTGTTTCTTGAGGTAGTATCTGTGTCTGCATCCTTTCTATCATAAATAGAATCTTTATTTTGAACCACATCAGCTTCTTTTTCCATTAAAAGGTTATCCTCCTAAATTATTTTTTCCAACACTTTTTTATTCCTCTAATAATCTCCAAGAACTTCTCTACAACTTCTTCAATAGTCCTGTCGGTAGAATCAATATTAATAGAATCAATGGCAGGTTTTAGCGGGGCATATTTTCTCGAACTGTCGTTACGGTCTCTTTGAATTGTTTCCCTTGTAACCGTATCTAAGCTGACTTTTTCTCCTCTTGCTATTAATTCTCTGTGTCTCCTTTTCCCCCTTTCTTCTGATAAAGCATCAAGATAGAATTTAATATCGGCATCAGGGAAAACCACTGTTCCAATATCTCTTCCCTCTATAACGACCCCCCCATCTTCCCCCATCTTTCTTTGTACACTTAATAATGCATCCCTTACAACCTTTTTAGCAGAGACGCTTGATGCCAGCAGACTCACGCTGGAAGATCTTATTGCCTCTGTAACATCCTTCCCATTTAACAGCACTCTTAAAGATCCGTTTTTGCTACTGAGTGAGATATCCATCTCTAAACACATTTGTGAAAGCCTATCTTCGTCATCGATACTAATATTTTTTTCAAGGGTACTCAAGGCGACTGCCCGATACATAGCTCCAGTATCGATATAGAGATAGTTCAGCTTTTTTGCTAAAATTTTGCTTATTGTGCTTTTCCCTGCACCTGATGGGCCATCAATGGCAATGATGATGCCCTTTTTCATATTTACCAATATCCTGGTCAGGCAATTGCCTGACCTTCACGTGTAAGTATTCAGGTAGGCACAAAGTAGGAAAAAACAACGAAACGACCCTGCTCCGCTCTGCTTTGTGCCTATGTGCCTTTGCCACTTTGTGCCTGAGTAGTTACCTTCACGTTAAACTACTGAATAAGAGAAAACAGTTTATCTCTAAACTCAGGGAACGATGTTCCAATACAAGAAGTATCTTCTACAACAGTCTTACCTGATGCCATGAGACCGGCAATTATCAGTGACATGGCAATGCGATGATCCCCGAAACTCTGGCAGTTACATCCCATTAACTTATCTTTGCCTGATATCCTCATACCATCATCGAACTCCTCTACCTCTGCTCCAAATTTCTTTAGTTCAGAGGCAACAGCCTTGATCCTATCGGTTTCTTTAACCCTTAATTCTTTGGCATCCTTGATGACTGTGTCCCCCTCTGCTACTGATGCCGCAAGAGACAGGATAGGAAGTTCGTCTATTGTTTTTGGTATGAGGTCTCCATCAATTTTGGTTCCTTTAAGCCGGCTGGTTTTAACCAGTATGTCTGCTACAGGTTCTCCCCATGTTTCATATTCATTCAATAATTGAATGTTTGCCCCCATTTTTTTCAATACTTCTAATATCCCGGTACGACTTGGGTTTACCCCAACTCGCTTTAAGAAAACCTCCGAATTTGGGATGATTAATGCCGCTACTATAAAAAAGGCAGCCGAAGAGATATCACCTGGAATCTCAAGCTCCCTTCCCTCCAGGTTTGATCCACCGGCTATGCTGACCGAGTTGTCCTTCCTTTTTAAATTGGCGCCAAAGAACCTGAGCATGCGCTCAGTGTGATCCCTTGACAGGGAAGGTTCAGTTATCTTTGTGACTCCATCAGCATAAAGACCGGCTAAAAGGATAGCTGACTTAACTTGGGCACTGGCAATAGGAGAGACATAATCAATAGGGTTTAGCCTTGTCCCATTGATAGCCAGTGGGGCAAAATTACCGTTTTCTCTTCCCCAAATTTTAGCCCCCATTGAACTAAGAGGTTCGACAACTCTCTTCATGGGCCTCTTGCGGAGGTATCTGTCCCCAGTAATTACAGAGAAAAACCTTTGTCCAGTTAAAAGACCTGTTAAAAGTCGGACAGTGGTTCCAGAGTTGCCAGCGTCTATAACATCTTCAGGTTCGGTCAGACCGTATAACCCCCTGCCATTTATTATCAGTTGGTCTACTTTTGGCTCATCCACTTCAATGCCCATCATTCGAAAGGCATTCAGGGTTCTAAGATTGTCGTCACCTCTCGAGGGTTCTATAATTCTGGTCTTGCCCTTTGCCAGAGAACCAATAATGACAGCCCTATGAGATATAGATTTATCTCCAGGTACGGTTACTTCTCCTTTTAACCCTCCTTTTCGTTCAATGACTGTCTTTTCCAATGTTACCTTATTACCCAGGTGTTTAGGCTGAAGACCGAAGGCTGAAGTGTCCTAAATGCCTTCCGCCTTCAGTCTATCTACCTGAAGTAGTTACAAATTTATTTAATAGCTCTCCTTACTTCTCTTGATTTTTGAAATTCGGATACCAGCTTTTCCGAGTCCTCTTCTGCAATGGCCCTCTTTATTTCCTCCAGGGATGACTGAAAATGAGTTATGCTATTCAGCACGTTTTCTTTGTTCATTAGAAAGATGTCTTTCCACATCGTAGGATGACTGGCTGCAATTCGTGTAAAATCTTTAAGTCCCCCGGCGGAGTACGACAATATATCCTCTTTATTGTCCTTAATATTGATTATAGCGTTTATCAGGGAAAATGCAACAACATGCGGCAAGTGGCTGACTATGGCAAAGATATTATCGTGTTTTGCCATATCCATTGAAATGACTTTACAACCGACCTTTTCCCACATAGTTTTGATTCTTTCAAGGGCGTTTCTGTTTGTTCTGGAAGTAGGGGTAAGTACACATTTATGCCCAATAAATAGAAAAGGGTCGGCAGCTTCAATTCCAGAGTTCTCTGTTCCTGCAATGGGATGACCGCCAACGAAATATATATTATCATTATCGGGAATAAATCTTTCCACACCTTTTACGATTTCTTCCTTTACGCTGCCTACATCCGTAATTATGCACCCATCTGGTATATACCGGACTACTTTCTTGATTATCTCGATAATTACTCCAGGAGGTGTAGCTACTACCACTAAATCTACATCAGAAACACCTTCAGCAAGGTGGGTAGTATAAGTGTCAATGGCACCCAGATCAATGCCCTTTTTCAGATTTTTTTCATTCCTGCCTATCCCAACTACTTTTTTGAAGAGGTTTTCTCCCTTGGCGGCCTTTGCTAATGAACCTCCAATTAACCCTAATCCAATAATTGCAACCTTGTCAAAGAGGCAGGCCACTCTTATAAACTCCTTCCTACAGCATTGGCTATGTTTCGCAGATCATTCATCAGGCTGTTGAAATTATCGGGTTTCAAGGATTGAGGTCCGTCAGAAAGGGCATCCTGTGGGGAAGGGTGTACCTCAATCATTAATCCGTCCGCTCCAGCCGCAATAGCAGCTCTCGATACTGGTCCAACCAGATTCCATTTGCCAACGGCATGGCTTGGATCTACAATTATGGGAAGATGACTAAGCTCCTTAATTATTGGAATAGCGCTTATATCAAGGGTATTCCGGGTAGCCGTTTCAAATGTTCTAATCCCCCTCTCGCATAGTATTATCTGTTTATTTCCCTGGGATGCAATGTATTCTGCAGACATGAGAAGCTCCAGTATAGTAGAACTGAAACCTCTTTTAAGGATAACAGGTTTCTTGATGGCGCCAACCTCCTTCAATAGGCGGAAATTCTGCATATTTCTAGTGCCAATCTGAACTATATCAGCATATTCACAGACCATGTCAATATCTCTGGGGTCCATTAATTCAGTGACTACCATCAAGCCTGTGCTTTTCCTCGCTTCTGCAAGATACCTCAACCCTTCTTCACCCAGCCCCTGAAAGCTGTAAGGTGAAGTTCTGGGTTTGAAAGCGCCTCCACGAAGAAACTTTGTTCCTGTTTTTTCAATGGATTGAGCCACATCCAAAAGCATCTCTCGACCTTCTACAGCACATGGTCCAGCAATAACCTGTATGTTGTTGCCGCCTATCTCAACTCCATTGAGGTTTATTATTGTGTTGTCCTTTTTGAATTCCCTGCTAACCAGTTTGTATGGCTTTAATATTGGTACTATCTTTTCAACACTGGGAAGAGACTCTAATGATTGACTGTGGAGTATGGCATCCTCTCCAACAACACCAATAATGGTGCGCTCCTTTCCCTTTGAAATATGGACAGCCAAACCCAGATCTTCGATCTTTTTTATAACGCGATTAAAATCATCTTCAGTGCACATTGGTTTTAATACTACAATCATGCTATTTCCTTCTAGGTTCTATTTTTTTATACTTCTGGGATATGATCCCAATATCTTTAGAAACAAAGAATTTTTGTTCAATTCATCCAGGGCATTTTTTACATTTTCGTCAGAGATGTGTCCCTCCATGTCCAAAAAGAATATATACTCCCATGCCTTTTTCTTGAGAGGCCTTGACTCAATCTTTGTCAGATTGATACTATTCCTGGCAAAGGGTTCTAGCATTAAGTGTAAAGCCCCAACTTCATCTTTGACTGAAAACATAATGGATGTTTTATCATTGCCGCTCTTTTCAGGTTCCTTTTTACCGATTACGAGAAACCTGGTAAAATTATTGATGTTATCCTCAATCTTTCTTCTTACTATACTCAGATCATAAAGGGTAGCGGCAAACTCGCTGGCAATAGCAGCAACTGATGGATCATCGGATGCATTCTGAGCAGCCAAAGCGGTACTTGCTACATCAAGTATAGGTATATTTGGCAGATTATTTTCAAGCCAATTACGACATTGAGCAATAGCATGGGGATGAGAATAGACCTTCTCGATATTTTCCATATTTCCTGTTTTTGACAGAAGATGATGAGATATCTCTAATAAAATCTCTGCGCATATCTTTAGATTGTAGTCAACAAACATATCGAGGGTATTGCTGACCACTCCTTCAGTTGAATTCTCTATCGGGACAACTCCAAAATTGACTCTATCTCGTTCTACTTCATCAAATATTTCAGGGATATTCCTTTTCTGTACAAAATCTGCTGATAAACCGAAGTGATGAATAGATGCTATGTGAGTAAAAGTGGCTTTAGGACCCAGGTATGCGATTTTAATGGGTTGCTCAAGGGAGAGGGAAGCAGAGATTATCTCTCTAAAGACAGTTTTTATGGCTTCGTTTGTAAAAGGGCCTTTATTTATCTTTGTTAATCTCTCATATATTTTGAGTTCTCTTTCAGGTGCATAAAAATCCATATCGTTTTCGGCTTTAGTTTTAGCAATCTTAATTGCTAATTCAGCCCTTTTATTGAGTAATTTGAGTATTCCTGTATCAATCTGGTCGATCTTGTCACGTGATATATCTAATTCACTCCGCTCACTCACATTTTAGTCCTCCTACCCAAAAATAAATTGCCTATGTCTGACTGATTCTTTGCATTTGTAATGAAAAAAGTTATTCTAACTTAAATAGATAGAAAATGCAACCTTTTTTAGCACAGTGTTGGAAAATGGAAGGCACATCCGGAGAATATCCGGTTAGGCAGATTGTCTTTTAACCAATAGCCGCTGCCATCTTAAATATAGGTAGATACATGGCTATTACTAAGCCGCCAAGAACAACACCCAGAAAAACCATTAGCATAGGTTCAAGCATGGCGGTCAAAGTATCAACTGCGGCATCAACTTCATCATCATAGAAGTCTGCGATCTTTCCAAGCATGGCATCCAGGGCACCGGTAGCTTCCCCCACAGCTATCATTCTGACTACCATAGGCGGGAAAACCTTGCTCTCAGCCAAGGGTTCGGCTATGGTTCGGCCTTCACTGATACCTGCTTTTGTGTAGTATATCGAACGTTCCACTGTCTTATTTCCGGCTGTCTTAGCTGTAATGTCCAGACCATCCAATATGGGTACGCCGCTGGAAATCATGGTTCCCAATGTCCTGGTAAATTTAGCAACCGCAGCTTTCCTTATCAACGGTCCAAATACAGGGAGTTTAAGGACAAAGTCATCAATGATGGTTTTCCCCTTTTCTGTATTATGGAATTTTTTGAAGGCAACTCCCAATACAAATAGACTCCCAGCAATATATATAATGCTGCTCTTCAATATCTCACTTATCTTAATTACGATTTGAGTAGGGGCGGGGAGTGCCGCACCAAACTCCGCAAACATCTTTTGGAAAACAGGGATGACAAAGAGAAGCAGCACAACAACTACAATAACAGCAACTCCCAAGATACTAATAGGATAAACCATTGCCCCCTTAACCTTCTTCTTTAGCTTCATCGTCTTCTCTATATAGCCTGCCAGTCTATTCAGGATAGAGTCTAATATGCCTCCCACCTCACCAGCCGCCACTAAGTTGACATACAGCTCATCGAATAGGTTCGGATGTTTTTTAAGTGCATCAGTAAAAGTCGCTCCCCCTTCTATATCCCCTTTTATCTGAACAAGTATCTTTTTAAAGGTCTTGTTATCCTGTTGGGATGAGAGTATATCCAGTGCCTGTACCAGAGGAAGTCCAGCGTCTATCATGGTAGAAAACTGGCGGGTGAAGATAACCAGATCATTCTCTGTAACCTTTGGTTGAAAAAAAGCAATATTTTCAAATAGGTCTTTTGGCTTTGCCTTGATCTTGCTTGGTGTGATCTTTTGTCTTCCAAGCTGCATCCTCACAGCAGGTTCTGAAACTGCCTCAATTTCCCCTTTTTGAATCTTGCCCTGCCGTGTTTTCCCTTCCCAGATATATACTTGCATGATTTATTTTCCTCCTCTTCCTATGCCTCACACAAATAATCTCTTAGCCAATGTCTCCTTCATCAATTTAACAGGTGCATCTATATCTGTCCAAATTTTAAAACTCAAAGCCCCCTGAAAGACCAGCATTCCCAGTCCATTATGAGTGGTTAAACCAGCTTCTTCTGCCTCTCTCAAGAGGGGAGTCTTTAAGGGGTTATAAACTATATCATATATTATAGCACTATTAGGCAAATAATTGAGAGGCAGCTTCAAAGAATCTCCGTTCATCCCAACGGAGGTAGTATTTATAACCAGGTCGGTATCACCCAAACAATTCTTTAGGGCATTATTCTCTAAAGGTAGTGCAGAAAAGTTTACGGAGGGAAACCTATCAGAGAATTCTCCTGTAAACTTTTCTGCTCTGTTATAAGTCCTGTTAGCAACAGATATTTTTTTGGCACCACCTAACGCCAGACTAACCAATATCCCTCTAGCTGCCCCACCTGCACCTACCATTAATATGCGTTTACCTTTGGGGCTAAAACCAAGATCATTTTTAAGGGATTCAAGAAAACCCTTGCCGTCGGTATTAAATCCTACCAGTTCACTGTCAATATTTTTGACGGTATTTACTGCACCTATTAACTCTGCCTCTGTATCAATTCTGTCCAGATACGCTATTACCCTTTCCTTGTGAGGGATTGTTAGATTTACACCAACGATGTTCATACATCTAATGGCATTTATTGAATCCTTTAAATCCCCTGGTTTGACATCGAAGGGCAGATAAACGTAGTTGAGACCCAGGTGTTTAAATACAGTATTATGCATCAAGGGTGAAAGAGAGTGGTGAATAGGGTGACCCAGGATACCTGTAATTTTAGTATTGGCATCTATATTCATAATCTTCTATTCGTTTTTCCGAAATATAAATACACAATAAAAAAGCAAGCAAATGGAAAGCAGAACACAAAAACTGCTTAAGTATAGAAAAACAATTGAGTTTTGTCAAATATCAAATAGAGAAGGCTTCTGGAAAAGAAATTTTGGCAGTTATAAGAGGGGTCGAATATACAGACTAATAGCTTTGTAACTCTGCAAGAGAGTTACTCAAATCCCTAAACTCCTCCAAACTGAGGGTCTCTCCCCTCCGCCCCGGGTCAATCCCGCATGCCTTTACCGTATTTAGCACGTCGCTAAAAAGCATACCAAGATTTAGAGTATTCTTTAGGGTGTTTTTTAGGGTCTTCCTCCTTTGGGCAAAAGATGCCCTTACCACGCTTTTAAAAATCCGTTCATCTTTAATTCCCATAATGAAGGATTCAGAGAAAACAAACCTTACCACAGCAGAATCCACTTTAGGCTGAGGGTAAAAAGAGTATCTGGGAATTAATAGCTCCTTTGAAACTGCAGCACTTATTTGAGAGAAGACCGACAGCACTCCATAATCCTTTGTCCCTGGATTAGCAACTATTCTGTCTGCCACTTCCTTTTGAAACATTAAAATTGCCATAGACAAAGAGTTCTTATATTCTAATAACTTAAAAAGCAAAGGGGCAGAGATGCTGTATGGTATATTGCCTAAAACCTTTAATTTGCTTCCATGCAATTTTGCAACTCCAGGGAAGTCGAAGAGTAAAACGTCTTGGGTAATCACCTCTACATTTTTGTCCTTAACAATCTCATCGTTCAGAAGCCTCACCAATGCCTTATCTATCTCGATTGCTAGTACTTTCCGAACCCTCGGAGCCAATCGCGTAGTCAGCGCTCCCAGACCTGCACCTATTTCAACAACTACCTCATCCTTTTTTAAATCATATAGGGCTATAATCTCCTCCAGTACCTTATCATCTACCAGAAAATTCTGGCCCAATTTCTTCTTAGGGCGGATTTTATAATTTTTTAACTGGGTTAATGAAGAAGCCATACTATCTTGGCCATCTGGAAACAGCGTTCATATCCATAGATGAAGTGATCCCTTTCCTTAAATAGTAATCGCCAATCCCTGCAATCATTGCCGCATTGTCGGTGCAGAGAATAGGAGAAGGTATAAATACCCTTAGACCTTTTTCTTCAGCCATACCCTTTAATCTGGTACGAAGCCTGCTATTGGATGCCACTCCACCGGCAAGAACAACTGTATTGACACCACTACTCAATGCCGCTGTAAGAGTCTTAATAACCAGGACATCAACTATTGCTTCCTGAAAACTCGCGGCAATATCATTGATCTGATCGGATATTACTTCCTCAGAACGAGTTCTTACGTAATTTAAAACCGCTGTTTTTATCCCACTAAAACTGAAGTCAAGAGAGTTATGGTACATTAAAGCCCTGGGGAAGTCAACTGCCTCAGGATTCCCCCCTTTAGCCAGTTGATCAATTACAACCCCTCCCGGGTACCCTAGCTTTAAAAGCTTGGCAACCTTATCGAAGGCTTCTCCGGCAGCATCATCTCTGGTCTGCCCCAGCAACCGGCAGTCATCCAAACCATGGACCAGGTACAGACTCGTGTGCCCACCAGAAACTACTAACGATATAAAGGGGAATGCCAAATTGTCCTCTTCCAAAAAGATAGCAGAGATATGACCTTCAATGTGATGTACCCCTATCATAGGCACATTTTTTACATAGGCTATTGATTTTGCCACTGATAACCCCACAAGAAGAGAACCGACTAACCCAGGCCCCTGAGTTACAGCAATTCCCTGAATCTCATCCAGAGATAGGTTGGCCACAGCCATGGCCTCCTCTATTACAGGGATAATCGATTCAACGTGTCTCCTTGAAGCAAGTTCAGGGACGACCCCTCCGAACCTGCTGTGCACATCGATTTGAGAATAGATTATGTTTGATAATATTCTCTTGCCATCCGCCACTACCGCAGCAGCAGTCTCATCACAGGAAGACTCTATACCCAGGATTAGCATAGTAAGTTCCTCAAAAACCCATAGTAGAACATAATCAATAAAATCAAACTGTTTTTAATACTAGCCTAACATCCGGACAATTTCAAGGTATTTGTAAATATGTACGGGATTGGACAATGTCCATTTTTGTGTCAAAAATTCCTTTGACCAAGTGCGTTGAAAGTGTTACACTGAAGGCAAAAAGGAGGTTTGTACGCATGCCAGCAAGAAATCCAAGGATAAATGTTGTATTAGAAGAACCCTTATATGCAACTATTGAACGGCTTGCAAAAAGAGATAAGGTGTCGTTATCGCTAAAAGTGCGTGATCTAATAATAGAGGCATTGGAGGTAGAAGAAGATATAGCCTTGTCTATACTTGCAGAAGAAAGGGATAAAACTTTTGGCTAATAGAGGGACACTTCCCATATTTTCTAAAAGGAAACTGCCTGCAACGGCAAACAACACAATTGAATCTATTTGTTGACAACAGTAGATACGGGATTGGACTTGACCGAAAAAACAATTGATTATAAATTGGCTTATAAAATGTCAATTCAACCCCGAAAAGGAAAAATGTTTTGACCCCATATCTCCCTGGATATATTGAGCTATATAAAACTGGTGAGTTGAAAATAAGGATTGAGTCTCTCAATGATATACTGAAAGAGTGTAAACTGTGTCCTCGCGAATGTGGTGTAAATCGCATAGAGGGTGAGATAGGGGTTTGTAAAGGTGGGGTTGAGTTGATGGTCTCCAGCGTTTCTCCACATTTTGGTGAAGAGCCTCCTCTGGTTGGATTTCATGGGTCAGGAACTATCTTTCTGACCCACTGCAATTTAAGGTGTGTATTCTGCCAGAACTACGATATAAGTCATATTGGAAGAGGTCACATAACCACTTCATCAGAGATGGCAAACTATATGTTGAGGCTGCAAAAGATGGGTTGTCACAATATCAACTTCGTTACCCCAACCCATTATCTCCCTCAGATTGTGGCTTCCCTGCCGGAGGCAATAGATTCAGGACTGAAGGTCCCCTTAGTATTCAATTGTGGAGGATACGAATCCTTGGAGGTAATCAGGCTTCTTCAAGGTATTATAGATATCTACATGCCTGACGTTAAATATGCTGATGGAAGGGTCGCAAAGAAATACTCCATGTCCCCGGATTATCCTGATGTAATAAAAAAGGTGCTCTTAGAGATGTATCGTCAGGTAGGCAATTTAAAGACAAATCAGGATGGAATTGTTGAGAGAGGATTGTTAATCAGACATCTGATTATACCTGAAAACCTGGCAGGCACTGAGGCTCTAATGGAGTTTATCGCTACGGATATATCAAAAGACTCTTATGTTAATATCATGGCACAATATCGCCCTATGTATAGAGCAGATGAGTTCCCTGAGCTAAACAGGAAAATTACTGTACAGGAATATCAGGAGGCAATAGCGATTGCCATAAGGGCCGGGCTGCATAGGGGGTTTTAAACCTTTATCCCAGCCAGTGTTAAAAGCTTCCTTGTATCTTCATGCAATTCATCCCAGATCGTTGAAATAGCATTCTTACTTATCCATACAGCCTCTCCCACATCGTCATCCGGTTCCAGCTCTCCTCCTATTGTCTCTGCCAGATAATCAATATATACTACATGGAGCTCTATCTCATCTCCTGACCTCACTATTCGTTCAAAGGGTTTTATAGGGGTTTTTAAATTGATATCCAGATGGGTCTCCTCTCTCACCTCTCTCTTAATCCCATCTTCTATCTTTTCACCAGGATTGAGCTTTCCGCCAGGGCAGATCCATTTCCCCTGCCAGAACCCACCTCTTTCTGGAATATGCTTTACAAGGAGGATATTCCCTTTCCCATCCTCGATAACCGCCCCTACAGCAACAGTAATCCTATCTTTTTCCATCGAAGATTTGTACCCCCTTCATAAAAGTTCGCCGCTCACCGTTTCAGCCTCTTTTCCTAAAAAAAACCCTTACAGGTGTTCCATCGAATTCAAAATTTTCACGTATCTTATTCACTATATATCTCTCATAGGAAAAGTGAATCCCTTCAGGATAGTTGACAAAGATAACGAATGCAGGGGGCTTTATTGAAACCTGAGTTATATAATAGAGCTTCAGTTCTTTGTTTCGGTACATCGGCGGTGGATTAGAGAGTATAACCTCTTCGAAAACCCTGTTTAACTCGGAGGTTGGCACTCTTCTCTGATACTGTTCTGCTACTCTGTCAACTAAGTCTATAATCTTCAGTGCCCTCTGCCCGGTTAGAGCCGAAACGAAAATAATAGGGGCATATCTGATAAATTTTAGATTATACCTTATGTCTTCCGTATACTTATAAATAGTATAGGAGTCTTTTTCAATCAAATCCCACTTGTTCACCACCAGGACAGATGCCCTTCCTTTATCATGTGCCAGACCGGCAATTTTGGCATCCTGTTCGGTGATCCCTTCTTTGGCATCTATCAGGATAACGGCCACATCGCATCTGTCTATACTCTTCAATGCCTCTACTACGCTGTATTTTTCCAGTTGGCGACTGATCCTCCCTTTTCTTCTAATCCCCGCAGTGTCGATCAGAAGGTACTCTTTTTCTCCTATTTTAAGTGGTGTATCTATGGCATCTCTAGTGGTACCTGGTTTTTCGCTGACTATCACCCTTTCATTCCCAAGAATCCTGTTAACCAGGGATGATTTTCCTACGTTTGGTCTTCCCAGCACGGCTATCTTTACTAAACTCTCATTGTATCTTATCTCGGAGGATGGAGGAAGAAGATTGAGTGCCTCATCCAGCAGATCACCAACCCCTCTTCCATGTTGTGCTGATATTGGATATAGGTTTTCTACACCAATCCGGTAAAAGTCATATATCTCCTCCTCTTGTCTTTCACCATCAATCTTATTTATAACATGGAGTACAGGTTTATTTACTTCTCTCAACCTTTTCGCTATCTCTATATCTGTAGATGTAAGCCCCTCTTTACCGTCAACTAAGAAGATAATCAAATCCGCCTCTTCTATCGCCAACTGAACTTGCTGATGGATATGTAAAGCCACTTCGTCATTGACCCCAGGCTCAAATCCGCCGGTATCAATTAATAAAAAAACACCTCCATTCCACTCCGCTTCAGCATAGTTTCTATCCCTGGTGACACCCGGTTCATCCCCTACAATAGCCTTTTTTCTCCTTGCAATCCTGTTGAAAAGGGTTGACTTTCCTACATTGGGTCTGCCAACGATTGCGATTATCGGTTTCATGTTTTATCTATAACCTAGCTTTCTCAACGCTTTGATATCCTTGCTCCAGTCTTTCTCTACTCTCACCAATAATTCGAGGTAGACCTTAGCATCTAAGAGATTTTCAATGTCAGTTCTTGCCATCTGACCGATTCTCTTCAACATACTCCCTTTTTTGCCTATTAGAATCCCCTTTTGAGAGGGTTTTTCTACATGGATTGCAGCCCTTATAAAAATAGTATTTACACCATCCCTCTCTTTAAAATCGTTTACCACAACGGCCACTGAATACGGTATCTCCTGAGAGGTTAGATGGAATATCTTTTCCCTTATTATCTCTGCCACTATAAAACGCTCTGGTAAATCCGTAATCATTTCTTCAGGAAAATACTTCGGTCCGAGGGGGAGTAAACCCTCTATTTCCTTTATTAACAGATCAACCCCTTGCCCTGATAAAGCTGATATGGGGATAATACTTTTAAAATCGTATAGCTTGCTGAATTCATCTATCAAAGGCAAAAGGGATTCTTTTCTTATTAAATCGATCTTATTTACTACCAGGATAACTGGTGTTTTAACCTTTTCAAGGGTCTCAATAACAAAACGGTCTCCATCAGCAATACCTGTATTAGCCTGGACCAAAAGCAGGATTATATCCACATCACTGTAAGTCTTGATTGCTTCCTTCACCATATATCTGTTTAGTTGAGGTTTTGCCTTGTGTATTCCCGGGGTATCGAGAAAAATCATTTGGGCATTAGGGTTGTTTTTAATCCCCAGTATCCTGTTTCTGGTAGTCTGGGGTTTATCCGAGACAATCGCAATCTTCTCCCCAAGAACATAGTTTAGCAGAGTAGACTTTCCTACATTAGTGTTGCCTATTATGGAGATAAAACCGGATTTAAGTTCCATGGTTCAGGGTTCAGGGTTCAGGGTTCAGGGTTCAACAGTTAACTGTTAAGCTCTCTATGGTCAATACAAAAAGTGGAAGAATCGGTTATTAATTCAAGACTACCCTTCTTGACGCTTATCTCTCGGATAACCTTTATATCTTTCTTTTTATATCTTTCTTTCAGTTTAGCAATATTCCCGTTTTTTTGGCCACAGAAATAGGAATAATCTTCAGGCGTTACTCTGAAAGTCAATCTTTCATCATAGAGAGGGCTTTTTTCAATCAATCTCTCCCCCATCTCTAAGAAAATAGCAGACTCTACCAGATGGCGAAAGGAGGGGTGATAGGGGCCTGCAATAATGGTCCCCTGTCTTTCTAACTCAGGGGTTGATTGTAATCCAAGTCTTATCACCGGAATATCAGCAATTTTAAATCTTAAAAGGGCCTTTTTGCAGATATTTACAGCTTCATACAATGTCATTGGCAAAAAATTCCCTCTTAAATAAAGCTCCTCTAATGGAGTATCTTTGATAACCAGGGTAGGGTAAATACGCACAAAATCCGGCCTCATTTTTATAATCCTATCTACTGTGTTCACGATCAGATCAGGGGTATCTCCTGGCAAACCAGGCATAATCTGAAGCCCCAGCTCCAAATCATACCCTTTAATGGTCTCTACGGCCATCTCCACATCGGATGAGGTATGCCCTCTCCTGGAAAGCATCAATACCCTATCCGCCATGGACTGGACCCCCAACTCAATAGTATCAACTCCATAATCTTTAAGTAAACATACAATCTCTGAATCAATATAGTCCGGGCGGGTTGAAATCCTGATGGAGCTGACTTCCCCCCTGTTGATAAAGTCATGGGCTTTTGAGAGCAAAGATTCCTGAATCTTTAAATCCAGCCCTGTAAAGCTCCCCCCATAGAAGGCGATCTGGGTTTTAAAATCCTCCTTCTTTCCCCATGTCTTAAGATAGAGTTTTACGGTCTTCTCCAAGAGGTTCGGAGTTGTTGTAGGATTAGAAACCCCACTAATGCTCCTTTGATTACAAAAGATGCACTGATGCGGACATCCCAGATGGGGTGCAAAGATGGGTATTATAAAAAACTTCATACTAAGTAGTTCATCCTGAAAGATGAAAAATTCCCTTTGGAGCGAACATCGTCAAAACCGTAAATCGTGAATCGTGAATCGTGAATGGGTTTTGTTCTATTTACGACTCCCGACTTTCGATTCACGATTTTCAGGTGTCTGAGCCCCCCTGTCTGCTCCCTTGTCCATGGAAACTATTGCTGGGTTTTTAGAAGTACATCCAAGGCTCCCTTTGCAGCCTTCTGTTCCGCCTCCTTTTTGTTCTTACCCAGACCTTTTCCAAAGACCTTACCGTTTATTAATATATTGATCTGAAAGGTCTTGTCGTGATCAGGCCCAGATTCTCCAGTAAGCACATATCTGGGAGTAGTTTTAAAAAAACTCTGGGAATACTCCTGAAGTTGACTTTTAAAGTCTTTATAAAAATCCTCCTTTTTTTCCGTGTCTAATATCGGAGAAAAATGTCTGGCTATTACCTTAAATACCTTGTTAAAACCTCTATCAAGATAAATGGATGCCACAAGGGCCTCAAATGAGGCTGCCAATATAGAGTCTTTGTCTCTACCATTGGTGACTTCCTCGCCTTTGCTTAAGAGAATATAATCACCAAGTTCTAAATTCCTGGCGATAGAAGATAGACTTTTCTCATTAACTATAGCAGCTCTAGCCTTAGAAAGGTCTCCCTCTGTGTATTCGGGAAGCCTGTCCATCAACAGGCGAGTAATTATCACATCCAGAACTGAATCCCCTAAAAGCTCCAGTCGTTCGTTGTCCTTGAACGATTTAGATTGATTCTCATTTGCGAAAGACCTATGGGTAAGCGCCTGATTTAGTAGATTTAAGTTTTTGAATTTATAGGAGATTCTATTTTGTAATTTCTTAAGTTTTTTGACTCTGGCTTTCTCCATTATTAACTTATCCTTTCATTGATAACATGCATCTTATATTAACAGTCTGATGGTGTCAATTTGATTTTACTATCTGATATACTCTTCCCCCCTTCATCTTGCGCCTTCTTTCCTGAGGAAACTATCATGCCTCCATTTTATTGTGAGGACATACCTCAATTCTTCCCTTTCAACCATAAGAAACACAAAATCTTTGACATTTCCCCCCCGTTAAGGTATTTTCTCTTTCAAAAGTATCTATATAGTGTCCATCCAGAAACTCCCCCTCCCCTGGAGGGAGGGGGAATATGTTTGCAACTCAACGAAATTACACATCTTTTTCACCCCCACCCTAACCCTCCCCCATCAAGGGGGAGGGTTAGGGTATTTCTGGATGGACACTATATAGTTATGAATGTCCCGTTGCAAGGGGGTCTGGTTTAACCGAGGTTAGCTAACCTCAAATCCTACAACTGGAGGAGGAGATAGATTATGAATAGCGTTAAGACAGTAGGTTTAATGGTAGGTTTAACTTTACTCCTGATCTGGGTTGGCGGCATCTTTGGGGGAAGAGGCGGCATGTTCTTCGCTTTCGTAATAGCCTGCGGGATGAACCTTGGAACTTACTGGTTTAGCGATAAGATAGTTCTGAGGATGTATCGGGCTCAGGAGGTAGGGCAAGCGGATGAGCCAGAGTTATACCGCATGGTAGAGGAATTGAGGCAGAGGGCAGGAATGCCTATGCCAAGACTCTATATCATCCCCAACGATACCCCAAACGCCTTTGCCACCGGAAGAAATCCTCAACATGCAGCAGTAGCAGTAACCCAGGGTATCTTAAAAATTTTGAGCAAGGAGGAACTATCCGGGGTTCTGGCCCACGAGTTGTCCCATATAAGACACAAGGATATCTTGATCGGAACCATAGCTGCCACCATCGCCGGCGCAATTAGTATGCTGGCTCATATGGCACAGTGGGCCATGATTTTTGGAAGGGGGGACGAGGATGAGGGAGGGAACCCTATCGCCGGCCTGGCCATGATAATAATTGCTCCCATTGCCGCCATGTTAATACAGATGGCTATTTCTCGGTCTAGAGAATACCTGGCTGATGAGGGAGGGGCAAGGATAAGCGGAAATCCCCATTATCTGGCACAGGCATTAAAAAGACTGGAACAGGGGGTAAAGAAAGTCCCTATGGAGACCAATCCTGCTACTGCCCATATGTTCATAGTTAATCCGTTGCGGGGTGGTGGGGTATTGAGCCTTTTCAGTACCCACCCGCCAATAGAGAAACGGATAGAGAAACTGGAAAAAATGTGAAATAACCGTTCACCGTTCACCGTTTTTCGTTATCGGTTCCGGCGAATATTGGCTCTTCCTTATCCCTACCTTATCACAAAGATTCTCTATAGGACATTCGGTGCATTTGGGGGAGATAGGGCGACAAATCTTCTGCCCCAGAGACACCAAAAGGTCGTTAATTTCTATCCAAAACTCTTTGGGGAGTTTGACCCTGAGGGCAAATTCTGTAGCCTGTGGATTTTTTGTATTTACATAACCTAAGCGATTACAAATTCGATGTACATGGGTATCAACACATATACCTGGTTTTCCATACCCCTTGGTGACTACCAGGTTTGCTGTCTTTCTGCCCACCCCTGGTAGTTTCAGGAGTTCATCGATCTCATCGGGGACCTGACAATTATATTCATCTACCAGCTTCTTACAAGTGGAAAGGATATTTTTTGCCTTATTTCGATAAAAGCCCACGGGGTATACAATTTCTTCCAGTTTCCGTACCTTTAATTTAAGCATCTTCTCTGGATTATCTGCTATATCAAATAGCCTCTTTGTTGCCTGGATTGTAGTTTTATCCTGGGTTCTTGCACTGAGTATGCAGGAGATTAATACCTTAAAGGGGGCTCTTGATGTCTCTGCTACTAAGGCTGCCACAGTGGGAGTCCACTTTGCTGTCTCATTTCGAACTAGCTCTATTATTTGATAAATATTATCTTCTTCCATATTTAAGATTTGTTAAGGTATATATAGCTTTTCTTGACTCTTAATAATCAGGCTGTGAAAAAGTGGAGGGATTAGAAGGCTTGAAGAATTAAAAAGTTGGCTCTTTTACCTGTTTATCTTTTCTTTTAAATCCTTACCAACCTTAAAAAAAGGCAATCTTTTTTCCTGGACTTCAATATTATGCCCTGTTCTTGGGTTCCTTCCAATATACGGGTTATACTCCCTAATTACAAAACTGCCGAATCCACGAATTTCAATTCTATTATTATCTATCAGGGCATTAGTTAGACCATCAAAAATTATCTTGATAATCTCATTTGCTTTTTTCTTGGTAATATTGGCCTTAATACTCAGTTGCTTTGCCAAATCAGATTTATTCATAAAATCTCCCTTTAAGAAAAGCTTCCCAGAAAAAGTCCATTATTGTCAGCAGACGCTTTCTCAATAGACCCTTTCCTTGCGTAGATGCTTTAATTTTATAATAAGTAATAGATTTAAAGTCAAGAGGTTTTTATTTTTTGTTCTTATTAAAAGATTTGCCTTTCAATCTTTTTTCCGGTATCCTTGTAACGGTTCACGGATTCCAGTTAACAGGGATCAGGGAAAAAAAGCATGCCTGATCGCTGACAACTGGCAACCTACAACTGAGAAAGGGCTGAAAGCTTACCTATAAGGAGGTTTAAAAAAATGGGTTGGATTAATAGCAGGAACTTTAAATGTTTTGTAATAACCCTCACATTACTCCTTTTGCCTGTATTAATCTTCTCTGGCACAAGCAAAAAAAAGACTGAAGTAAGAGTGAGAATGGGATACCTTCAAGGTGATTTGCATCAGTTAGCGGCTTTTGTCGCTTTAGAAAGGGGTCTTTTCAAAAAAGAGGGTATTGATATTGAAATTGGGGGGATCTTTAAGGCCGGCCCGGAGGAGATGAGCGCATTCGCTGCAGGCAGTTTAGACATTGGTTATGTAGGTGTAGCCCCTGCGACAACAGCCGTAGCCAATAAGACAGCCAATGTAAGGGTTTTGGCTCAGGCCAATAAAGAAGGGTCGGCAGTGGTAGTAAGTAAGGCATCTAATATTAAGAGCATCAATGACCTCCGAACAAAGACCATTGCCATTCCAGGCCACTCCACTGTCCAGGATTTTCTCTTAAAAAAGGCATTGATCAGGAATGGTATAGGATTGAAGGAAGTGAAGATCATAGTGGTTAAACCCCCGGAGATGATATGGGCATTGAAAGCAGGAGATATTGATGCCTTTATTGCCTGGGAGCCCCATGCGGCTAAGGCCGTTACAAAAGGGATAGGGAGAATACTCGTGACTTCTCATGATATCTGGGAGAACCACCCCTGCTGTGTATTGGTAGCTGACTTCAAATTCATGGAGAAACATCCTGAAGCAATAAGAAAGATAATTAAAGCCCATGTAGATGCTACAAATTACATAAAAAGCCACCCTGATGAGGCAGTCAAGATAGGGGTAAAATATACCGGAATGGATGAAGCCACGGTCAGGCGGGCGATGAAGAATATAGTGTTTGATTATCAACCCAGCGTAGAAGGTCAGATAGAGTATGTGGATTTTTTGAATAGACTGGGTTATATAAAGATCGAAGATCCAAAGGCCTTTACAGATATATTCATAGATTCAGGTATTCTTAAGGAGATTTTACAGAGATGAGGCAGAGATGAGGCTTTCAAGATATATATTATTGATTAGCCTGATAGTTATCTGGCAGCTTCTTTCTTACTTTGGTGTCATTCCAAAGTATAAAGTCCCATCTCCAGTAGATGTACTTTTGGGAATTAGAGATCTTTTTATAGTGGGGTTGCCGCCAGGGTACAGACTTATGCAGCACATACTGGAAAGTCTAAATCGTGTGTTCTGGGGTTTTTTATTTGCAGCAATAATAGGGATACCCCTCGGCATAGTTATGGGATGGTCGAAACTACTCAAAGGGATGGTAGATCCTATAATAGAGATGTTAAGGCCTGTCCCACCGCTCGCATGGATTCCGATTTCCGTACTGTGGTTTGGGATTGGTATAAAATCGGCAGTCTTTATCATATTTTTAGGGGCATTCTTCCCGATTTTATTGAGCGCCATGGCTGGAGTAGTATCTGTGGATGTTGTGCTGATTGAGGCATCCCGTAGTTTAGGGGCAAAAGGGAAGGAAGTTCTCTTGAAGGTTTTGGCGCCAGGTGCTATGCCTTCAATCTTAACAGGACTCAGGATTGGATTGGGCATTGGATGGATGACATTAGTAGCTGCTGAATTCACAGGGGTTAAGACAGGCTATGGGCTGGGCTACATGATTATGACAGCGCGGGACATCCAACGACCTGATGAGATACTGGCTGGGATGACGATAATAGGATTGTTGGGGTACCTGATGGACAGGATACTGAGATTGGTAGAAGCAAGGGTTCTTAGATGGAGATAGAATATCCTGTGTCACTGTTTTTTGGCGGCTGTGACAACCTTTTCGCTGATATGGGCCGGCGCTTCCTCATAATGAGAGAACTCTATGGTAAACGTTCCTCTATCTCCTGTCATTGAACTCAAATCAGGGGCATACGTTAAGACCTCAGCCATGGGAACATGGGCTCTTATTATCTGACTATTGGCTGCTCCTTCTACACCTAAGACCTTGCCTCTCCTGCTGTTTAAGTCTCCAATAATATCGCCCATGTTTTCATCCGGAACGATAATATTCATGCTCATAATAGGTTCCAACAGAACCGGACCTGCTTCCAGGGTTGCTTTCTTAAATGCCATGGAACCGGCTATCTTAAATGCCATCTCAGACGAGTCCACAGTATGGAAAGATCCAAAGACCAATGAGGCTTTAACATCTACTACCGGGCATCCTGCCAGTACACCTTCATTCATGGTCTCAATAATTCCCTTCTCTACTGCAGGGATATACTGTCTGGGGATTACGCCCCCCGCTATCTTATCAGCGAATTCAAAACCTGCTCCTCTGGGCATGGGTTCCACCTCTAACCATGCATCTCCATACTGTCCTCTCCCTCCTGACTGTTTCTTGTATTTTCCCTGGACCTTTGCTTTTCCACGGATTGTCTCTTTATAAGGGACTTTAGGCGATTTTAACCCTACCTCTACGCCGAATTTTCTCTTTAACTTCTCCAAAATAACCTCTAAATGAACCTGTCCCATTCCTGACAGTATGATTTCTTTGGTATGTTCATCTCGATGTATCCTGATGGTGGGGTCCTCCTCTGTAAGCTTATTTAAGGATATAGTAGCCTTTTCTTCATCTCCCTTGGTCTTTGGCTCAATAGCAAAAGATATTATCGGTGGTGGAGGGGTGACTCCTTCAAAGATTATAGGGGCATTTTCATCGCAGAGGCTGTTTCCTGTACTGGTATCTTTAAGTTTTGCTACTGCCACTATCTCGCCAACACCGGCAGAGTCTATTGGTTTTTGACTTTTCCCTTCTATCCGGAATATCTGTCCAATTCTTTCTTTTACTTTCCTGGAAGAATTGTATGCCGTTGAATCAGAGTTCAGAGTACCGGAATAGATGCGAAATAATGTTAATTTTCCTGTATACGGGTCAGCTATTGTTTTGAAAACCAGGGCAGAGAAGGGTTCATCCTCATTGGGCTTGCGAACATCTTCCGCCTTTGTGAGGAAATTTTTGCCTTTGTGGTCCCCCTTTTCCAGTGGGGAAGGGAGACAGTGAACAATCTCATCCATCAGGGGTTGAATTCCAATGTTTTTCAGGGCTGAACCACATATTACAGGGACGAACTTCATATCGAGTGTCCCCTCCTTCAATCCCTGATATATGTCTTCATAGCTCAGACCTTCACCTTCTAAATACTTCTCTAATAACTTGTCTGATGTCTCTGCTATATCTTCTATCATCTTTCCCCTCAGATTCAGAGCCTCCTCACTGAGTTCTTCAGGGATTTCTTCTTCAGTATACTTTCCACTGCCGTCGTTTTCATAAACCAGAGCTTTCATCTTCATCAGATCTACAAGACCTCTAAAGGATTCTTCAGCGCCGATCGGGATATGGGTGATTACAGCTTTCTTCCCAAGGATTTTATTTATATCATCAAGAAGGTTGGAATAAGATGCCCTTTCCCTGTCCATCTTATTTATGAAGATTATCCTGGGAAGCCTGAAGTCGTCACAATACTGCCAGAGCCTTTCAGTCTGTACTTTTATACCTGATATTGCATCAATAACCACTACCGCCCCATCTGCCACATATAGAGAGTTTTTGGCGTCGTTGCTAAAATTTGTATCTCCAGGGGTGTCTATTATATTTACGTTGTGTTTTTCCCAATCAAAATGGTGCAGGGATGAGCTGATAGTAATTTTCCTCTTTATCTCTTCAGGTTCGTAATCCATTGTCGAGCTTCCATTATCAACCCTTCCCATACGGTCAGTCATTTTTGCATTGAAAAGCATTGCTTCTGCCAGGGAAGTTTTACCGGCTCCACCGTGGGCTACGATACCTATATTCCTAAGTTTATGCACCTCGAGCTTTTTCATGAAATCTCCTTTGCAAGACAATGGATGTCGACTTTTTTAAAGAGGTCATTTTATTTTACTTTGTTTTTAAAAGTCAAGATAAAATGTCCTGATTTTCTTATTAGTTCACACTGAAAAATTCCCTTTTCCGCTCTCTGGTTCAGGTTTTTTGACCCATCTATGATCGTAAATCGTAAGTCGCGAGTCGTAAATAAAAGGTGTAATACCCATTCACGATTTACGATTCACGACTTCCGGTTTTTTGACGATGTTCGCTCCAAAGGAAATTTTTCATTTTTCAGGATGAACTTATTAGAATCTTACTTTTGGGGCTGCCTTTGCCTCTTCCGGAGACTTAAAGAAGGCTGCCTCTTTAAAACCGAATATATTTGCCAGAATGTTATCTGGAAATGATCTTATCCTGATGTTGAATACCTTGACCGCCTCGTTATACCTCATTCGTTCTACGGCAATCCTGTTTTCGGTTCCAGCAAGTTCATCCTGCAGGCGGATGAAGTTTTGGTTGGCCTTTAAATCGGGATACCTTTCTACAACTACCAAGAGCCTGCTTAAAGCCGTGGATAATTGGTTATTTGCCTGAATTTTATCCTGGACGGTTTTCGCTCCTCCAACGCTCGCTCTGGCCTCAGTTACCTGGATTAAGACCTCTCTTTCATGTTTGGCATATCCCTTTACGGTTTCCACATAATTAGGGATCAGATCATAGCGTCTCTGAAGCTGATTTTCCACCTGAGCCCAAGCCCCTTTTATTCCTTCTTCGAGGGTTACGAATCTATTATACGTCCCCTTTACAAAAGAATAGGTTGAGATAAGAAAGATTGCTATGATTGCTATTACTATAAGCGACATCTTACCTGTTTTAGTCATTTTTTCCTCCTGTCTTAGTCGAAAATCGAAAATCGTAAGTCGTAAATAAATAAAAAGAATAAAATCCATTCACGATTCACGATTTACGGTATTTCCATTTTATCAACAATTAATGAGAGCCGTCTTACCTCAGTTATGTATCTCTGTATTAACCAATCCATTTCTCCTTTTGGCAATCTCTTTTCCCTATCCTTAATACTGAGGAGGGTTGAAAATAGCCCATGGTCCAGATCGAATTCTTCACAGACACGGGAAACTATCTCTTCTCTCCTGGCAGGTACTTCTGTGTCTTTTAGATAGAGCAATGCCCTGAATATGGCGATGAATGCCGGGATTGAGCTGGCTATAAGAAGCCTCAGATTCCTCACTCTTTTGGAGGCATCCAGGTACCCTTGCCTTAACTGTAGGAGTTTCGCCTTCAATTCTCTTTCACACTGTACCCTCAGGCTTCCTTTTTCAAAAGAGAGGTTCGCAAGCACGTCTTCTCCAAAGACCAATATATGGTTCATCTTCATATTCAGGAATTCGATAGGAAATGTGTCAAGGGAAGATGTTATATAAGACTTTGTTAAAAAGAGGGGGATACTTACCTTCCTTTTCCGCCACCTTGATACAACTTCAAGGGATCTCTCCAGGGTATTTATCCCTTCTTCAGTTAGAGCTATGAGAAAGTTCAAATCGGATTTTTTTGGTACATAATCTCCAGTAGCTCCGCTGCCATAGAGGGCTATAGACACAAGGTCATTGCCAAAGGCTATCTGATAATCCTTTGTTATTTCTTCAAATATCTCATTAGGATCCTTTGGTATCTTTCCCATTGCTCCATCTCCTTTTTTCTAACAGTCGCTCCCTGTGAACTATTCCCTTTTTTTAGAAGCTGCGGCCGCTTCCGCCGCCACCACTCATGCCACCGCCAAAACCACCGAAGCCGCCGCCAAAGCTTCCAAATCCGCTTCCACCTCCTCTGCCACCGCCACTTAAAAACATCAGGAGAAGCAGGGGAAGTATGGCACGTCCCTGCCTTGTACCGAGGAGGGGAATCATGATGAAGAGCAGAAGAAGCAGGGGGAACAAACTGCCGCCCCGTCTTGCTCTTTTTGTTACCGGGTGACTGATGGTAGGACTCCCCGTCAGGGAAACACCCGCCGCCTTTGCGACAACAGCCGATACGGCGATCATGGCGTTTACAAGCCCCTTGCCATAGTCCCCTGTTTTAAGAAGAGGGGTTACGTATTTGTCTAGAATCTCGCCCACGAGTCCGTCAGGGAGAATACCTTCCACCCCGTATCCCGTCTCAATCCTGACCCTCCTTTCCCTGACAGCAAGAAAAATCAGGACACCTTTGTCTTCCCCTTTCTTTCCGATACCCCAGTCACCGTATAACCGGTTGGCATAATCATCAGGGTCGTTATCCCCGATAGTCTCCATGGTGGCGACGACAATCGAGGTTCCTGTCTTTTGCAAAACCTCATGGGACAATGATTCCATCTGTCTCTCGTAATCCGGGGAGATAATACCTGCAAAGTCATTGACTGCCCCTATGGGCTTTGGGTATTTTGTCTCCGCCTTGGCTGTACCCAGGTTGGCAAACAAGATTAGCCCGCATATAAGGGGTAAAAATCTTAGCCGGCCTGCATTTTTTAAGAAGGGGGTTTTTTTCATTTGTTTGTATTATCCTTTGTAACTATTCAGGTAGGCACAGAGGCACAGAGCACCAAAGGCACAAAGTAGGAAAAAACAATGAAACGACCCTGCTCCGCTCTGCTTTGTGCCTATGTGCCTTTGCCACTTTGTGCCTGAGTAGTTACTATCCTTTTATACAGGATTTGTATGAGTTTACTGTATTGGAATCGATACTATAAAACACCGCTGCAAAGAATACAAGTAATATAATGGCCAATAGTGTAACCAGCCTAATGGGGAGTTTTTTATCAGGATTTGCCATGTAGCTGTCTTCCTCCCATCCTCGATGGTAACGGAATAGAGAGATAAAATTATAAATAACGTAGCATTCTACAGCAAAGGGGGGAAATCCCAAAAAGCCCAAAAGAGGCATCTCAAAAAGCTTTAACTCATCGAAGAAGGGTACTGTATATATCCACTTGGTTATGGCCCAGTAATTCCAGAATTCCCAGAACCCGCCGCAGATTAACCCCGCCGCAAGAAGCAAATAGAATTTTTGTGGACTTCCCCTTTCCCAATCTCTTAAAAGAGACCTTCCGTTGAATCTGTGGTTTATAGGTTCCAATAGAAAGAAAACCCCCCCCCATATCAAGGGGAAACAGTACTCTGGAAGAACAAGAGGGGCGATCAGGAAAATCGTGCCTATGATATAAAAAATAACATACCATTTTGGGGTTATGGCGATCCTTTTTATAGAGGCATTTTTGTAAATATTTAACGATCCCAAGAGTTCCGTGGTCTCGAATATTCCGGGCAGTACCGTAGAGTATGCCAGGCAGTATCCTGCCCACCTTATCCAGAGCACATCTGGCATATTTATATAATACCAGTTCTTAAGGGAGAGATTTGCCAGTTCAAAGACAAGCCAGATGGCTATAGACCAGGGCATTAATAAGAAGAACTCCCTGGTTCTGTTTATTATTAAGGAGTTCCCCTTTATCCTGTAGATAATGCTGTCTATAATCAGTATATATGACCACCATGCAAAGGAATAGAACCATGTAGAAAAGGGTTCAACACCTTTCAACATAAGAAACTCAGAGCATATCAGGGCAATAAATCCCAGGATTCCATGAAAACCGATGAATTTTGTACCGGCGATCTTCCTCCTGAAAGGCATAGGGGTCTCCGCTTATTTAAGGGCACGATGCATTATGCCCCTACTTTTCCTCTTTTAAAAACTCCTCGTATTCCTTAGCGGAAAGGAGGGTATCCAGTTCAGATTTATCTGAAGGCATGATCTTTATCATCCATCCTTCCCCATAAGGGTCATCATTCACTATTTCCGGGGATTCTTCTAATCCGCTATTAACTTCTGTTACCTCACCACTCACAGGAGAATACAGATCAGAGACTGCCTTCACTGATTCTATCACCCCGAAGGGCTTGTCTTTCTGTACGTTTGTTCCCTTTGCCGGGAGTTCGATGTATACTACTTCTCCAAGTTGACTCTGAGCGAAATCGGTAATTCCTATGGTAACATAGTTCTTTTCAACCTTTGCCCACTCATGTTCTTTAGCATATTTCAACTCTTCTGGAATGTTCATATATATGGTCCTTTCACGCTATTTCCCCCCCCATTTTCGATTCTTCTCCCTTGATTAGTCGTTGAATATTTTCTTTATGCCGGTAGACTACCAAACAGGCTATAATAATGCTGTAAATCGCGTAGATATTGGAATAGGATAGTAGAATAATCCAGATAGGTAGACTTCCTGCAGCTACCATTGAGCCAAGGGAGACATATCGCCATTTGTAGAGCGTGCCTGCAAATGCGAGAAAAGCCAATAAAATGGCCCACGGAACAATGATTACGAAGACACCCAGGGTTGTAGCTATTCCTTTGCCCCCCTTGAACTTCAGGAAGACTGGGTAGATATGACCGATGAAGGCTGAAAGGGCTGTTACACCTATCCAGCCCTCTGATTTCAATAGCCAGATGGCAATAATTACAGGGATCATCCCCTTTAATATATCCCCCAAAAGGGTTAATGCTCCCAGGGTCTTTCCCAGAGTTCTGTATACATTGGTTGCTCCTATATTTCCACTGCCTTCTTTTCTAATGTCGGTTTTACCAAAATGTCTGGAAAGGATAACGCCCGTAGGTATGGAGCCAAAAAGGTAGGCAAAGACAACAAGGGCTATTCCTAAGGAAGTCATATTAACCTCATCTTTCTTGCTGAATCCTATCTAGTGGAATGTCCCCTTAAACAGCGCACTTAAGTGCGCTGTTGTTAAGTGCACTGTTGTCGCTATATTTATGAGGCAAACCACTAGAAAGGCAGATTTGATCCCGGAATTTCAGAAAGATTCTAAAGGATTTAGCTCTCTATGTCAAGCAGCAAAGATTTTATGTTTTTCTGCAATAATTATTTGTTTCTTTGTTCATAATATAGTATTATAAAAGCTGGATCGAAGGAATAAACCGGTTCAGTATAATAATTGTTAGGCGAAACGACGGCAAAAAAAGAATGATTGAGGTTGTTATACAGGAATGGATTGATACCGCAACCGACTTAAACCGTCCGATTCCCCAACCCAAGGGAAGATTGATGTATGCATAACAAGCCGCTACCTTTAGGCGAAAAGAGTCAAGCGAGGAAGGAAAGATGAAAAAGTTGGGGGTTATAATTCTACTGGGAGTATTTTCACTAGGCATGGGAGGATTAGGAGTTTGGGCACAGGAGCATGTACCGGCACAGAAGAGAATCATGATAGAGCGGGCAGAGAAGGTCACAGGGAAAAAGCTAGAGTTCCTGAAACGCGTTGTCGAGAAGTACCAGAATTGCCGGGTTCTCCTTGAGGGCAATGAGTTGACAGGTTTAGTCATCAATGGCAAGACATACCGCGATTTCACTATCGTCATCCGCGATAGCAAGAAAACCATAATTGTAGTAACGGCCGATGGTGTGGTCAGTTTTGATTACTGAATGGATTCATGCCCAGGCATCCTTAGGACTAATTTATATATTTTTTATTGTCTTTCCCTATTACCTTGCTATATTGAGTTTAAATCAATTCCCATCTACTTTTAAGCACCCCCTGAAAACAAAACACCTCTTTTGGATTCACCATGATTGAAAAACGTGTAAACTCTTTGCCGATATGGTTCTTTAAGAGCATGTTGAAACATGAAAACATTTCTCACTTTGTATCTGGCAGAATGGGTGGTTTCAGCAGCCCACCATACAACTCTCTCAATTTAGCATTTCATGTGGGAGATGATCCCAAGAAGGTACACAAAAATAGACGGCTGCTTGCTTCAACTCTTGATATTTCTTTAAACAACTTCACCTTTGCCAAACAGATTCATGACAGCAGTGTTAAAATCATTACGGAAGAACTAAGGGGAAGTGGTGCATTAGAACAGCAAACAGCGATTGAGGCAACAGATGCTCTGGTAAGTAATATCCCCAACATTTGTCTTATCGTTCTTGTAGCCGACTGCCTGCCTATCCTATTCTTTGACCCGAAAAAGAACGTTATAGGGGCCGCCCATGCCGGATGGAGAGGGACAGTACTAGGAGTAGTTCAAAACACAGTAAAAACATTTCTGGAAAGGTTCGGTTCTTCGCCAAGAGATATCATCGTGGGGATTGGTCCTTCCATTGGCCCATGCTGTTACGAAGTGGGCTCCGAAGTTATTACCCATGTTGAAGACACATTCCATAGCAAAAAGGGTTATATTGACAAGAAGCCCCTAGAAGATGGTAAAGGGTATCTCAACTTATGGGAGACAAACAAAACACTGCTTGTAGAAATGGGCATACCAGAAAACAATATAGAACCGGCAGGGATATGTACACATTGCAATCACAATTCGTTCTTCTCGCACAGGCATCAAAAAAAGGGAACAGGGAGATTTGGAGCAGGAATCATGATCAGGAGGGTTTAGAAGACATTGATTATTGTTGACTTACTCATCTTTATTTGTTAATTACTAATTCCGAAATGCCCTCTGTGCCAATATAAGTGAGACATTTGCACAACCTACTGAGAGCTTTTAAGAAGTCCCCTGAGAGCAAATTCATGAGAGTAGAGAGGTAATTTTGGGCTAATTCTAATTAGTTCACCCTGAAAAATGCCTGCCTGTAAGCAGACAGGAAAAATTTCCTTTGGAGCGAACATCGTCAAAAAACCGGAAGTCGTGAATCGTGAATCGTGAATGGGTATTACACCTTTTATTTACGACTCGCGACTTACGATTTACGATCATAGATGGGTCAAAAAACCTGAACCAGAGAGCGGAAAGGGGAATTTTTCAGGGCGAATAATTATCCCAAAAGGAGATTAATATTGAAAAGATGTTTTTTGTATATTGCCATCAGCGTTTATTTATTATGCCTTGGTTGTTCAACAACGGGAAGGAACACAATCACGCAAACTTCAACAATAGATGCCTTATTGGCGGGGCTATATGACGGCAACATGACATGCCGTAAGTTGTTAAAGTACGGTGATCTGGGGATTGGCACATTTGATCGTCTAGAAGGGGAAATGATTGTTATAAACGGCACTGTGTACCAAGTTAAAGCGGATGGTAAAGTCTACACACCGGCTATGGATATCAGCACTCCATTTGCTTCTGTATGTAAATTCAGTGCAGACAAGACAATTGCCTTAAAAAAAGGAATGGATTTCAAGGCATTGGAAGAACTGATCAACAAATCTGCTCCAAACCAAAACATATTCTGTGCAATAAGAATCGTAGGAAACTTCGCGCAAATGAAAACCCGAAGTGTTCCTGCTCAGAAAATGCCCTATCCGCCATTAACAGAAGCAACCAAGAATCAACCTGAATTTCATATGGAAAATGTTTCAGGTACTATTGTCGGGTTCAGATGTCCGCCTTATGTAAAAGGTATCAATGTCCCTGGATATCACTTGCATTTTATCACCAGTGATTACACGCGGGGCGGTCATATTCTCAGCTTTGAAATCACTGATGGTAAATGCGATATAGACCTTTGCAACCAGCTTTTTCTAATCCTTCCAATGGACAAAGAAGTATTTGGAGGTATTGACCTGTCCAAGGACAGAAGTAAAGAATTGGAACAAGTCGAAAAATGAAAGGAGATCAACATGAAGACAGTTAAATTATTGTTAATATTTTTCTTCCTCTTTATGCTTCTCAGCCAGGTTGTCTTATCAAAACAGGGGGCTGCCTCCGAAGACAGCCTGGGCGAGAACCTGGTGCGGCAGTTATGGGCAGATATGAAGAAACCGGATATGGATGCCATCGAAAAGAAGATTGCCAAAGGTTTCCAGTCAATACATCAGTATGGTGCCGATAACCGCGAGCAGGAGATAAAGCTTATCAGAGGTCTCAAGCTCGGCGAGTATACCCTGAGTGATATTCAAATTACTCGGAATGGGCCAGTGATTGTTGCTACCTACTTTGTCTCCGTAGAAGAGACTATCATGGGTAAACGTCTATCAAAGAAACCGGCCCCAAGGCTTAGCGTTTTTCTAAAAACTGACAGCGGTTGGCAATGGATCGCCCATGCTAATCTTAAGCCTTCAAAATAGCAAAGTAACCAATGGCTTACCCTTTAAAAAGGCTTTGTTCGGCATATGGCTTTGTGATAACCCAGCCCAAAAGAGTTTAAAAAGGGAAATGTTGGGGACAGTTGGAGGGGTAACGGTTAAAGGAGAGCAATGCATGTGCATTTTCAAGCAGTAGTCTTCGATTTGGACGGGACATTACTTGACACTCTGGCAGATATCGCTAACTCGGCGAACAGTGCCTTAGCGAGATACGGGTTCCCCCCCCGTGGAGCAGATGAGTATCGTTACTTCGTAGGTGAGGGGGTAACTGTGCTTATATCGAGGGCACTGCCTGCTGAAAAACGGAATGATGATATCATTTCGGACTGCGTGAAGGCATTTCGTGAAAGTTACAGCCTCAACTGGAATGTAAACACGAAGCCATACGACGGTGTTATGGAACTCTTGGACGAACTCACTTCTAAACAGGTGAAAATGACCATACTCTCGAATAAACCTGACAATTTCACAAAACGTTGCGTCCGTGAGCTTCTGCCGTACAAAAGGTTTGAAATGGTTCTAGGCCAGCGCGAGGGAATCCCCATGAAGCCTGACCCTGCTGGCGCTCTCGAAATAGCTGAGACCCTCGGTATCGCATCATCACAATTTCTTTATCTGGGAGATAGCGGCCTCGACATGCAGACTGCCACACGTGCGGGTATGTTCCCAGTGGGTGCAGCATGGGGTTTTAGATCGGAGGAGGAGTTGAGGACACATGGTGCTCAGGTAGTGGTCGAACAGCCGAGGGATCTCCTGGATATCCTGGATAACCCTTCATCCTCCTTCATCTCCCCTGAAACTTAGGTTTTCTTTTTTCCACAAAAGCAGCTACACCTTCCTTCTAATCCTCACCGGCACTTGCAACTTTTTGTACTTGTGTGATAAAGTAGAAAAATGCTCAAAGATTTTGACTCACTATTATACACAGGTAGGGAAAAGAAATGAGCTATAGTATTTTTAGCCATGACGATATGAAGCAGATGAAAGCCATTGGAATCACAGAAGAACAGGTTATATCCCAAATAAAACTCTTTAAGAAGAAAATATCTTATTTGAAGTTGAATCGCCCCTGTACCATAGGTGACGGCATAAGGGTTATCCCGGAAGATGAAATTAAGGAACTTATACTCCATCATCAAGAAGCTGCAAGCAGAGGGCGTCTACTGAAATTCGTGCCCGCTTCAGGGGCGGCCAGCCGTATGTTCAAGTCACTGCTTCAATTCAAGGACATAAACCAAAAAATTGACAGAGATTATATTATAAAAACAGGGAACAACGAACAGGCTGAAGATATTCTCTTTTTTATGGGCAGGATAAGGAAATTCGCCTTTTTCGATGACTTGGAATCGTTAATGTCTGCCTCCGGGCTTGATATAGATACCCAGGTAGGTAAAGGTCAATTTAAAGAGATCGTCCACTGCCTCCTAACCCACCAGGGTCTTAACTACGCTGACCTGCCCAAGGGATTGCTTAAGTTTCACCAATATTCCAATGGTAACCGGACAGCCTTTGAGGAGCATCTGGTCGAAGCTGCGGATTATCTCAAGGATGCCCAGGGGATATGCCGTCTCCACTTTACCGTTTCCTCCGAGCATCAAGAAAGGTTCGAAGGTCTACTGGAAGAGGTGAGGCATAGGTACGAAAAGAATTACAATGCCCGGTTCCGGGTGGATTTTTCTCTTCAGAAGAGATCCACCGATACAATTGCCGTGGATCTGTACAACCAACCTTTTCGAGAGAAGGATGGAAAGCTCCTGTTTCGGCCTGGAGGACATGGCGCCCTTATAGAAAACCTCAATGACCTCAAAGGAGACATAATTTACATAAAAAATATTGACAATGTAGCGACTGACAGGATCAAGGGCCCAACATTTTTCTGGAAAAGAGTCCTCGCTGGTTGTTTAATTGAACTCCAGAAAAAGATTTTCACTTATCTGGAAAGATTGGTGGCACAGAAACATGATGAACAGTTTCTTGACGAAGTCACGGACTTTGCCAGAGAACGGCTCTGTCTGACACCCCCAAATGGCTGGCAGCATAAATCTATAAAAGAAAAGAGAGAGTTCCTCTTGAACAAACTCAATCGTCCCCTGAGGGTATGCGGTATGGTCAAAAATGAGGGAGAACCTGGAGGGGGCCCTTTTTGGGTTGAAGGAAAAGATGGCACCCTGTCCATGCAGATCGTCGAAAGTGCCCAGGTTGATCCTAAATCCAAGGAGCAACAGGCAATATTCGCCTCAGGGACCCATTTTAACCCTGTAGATATTGTCTGCGGTGTCCGGGATTATAAAGGGGAAGCTTTTAATCTGAGGAATTATGTGGACACAGATGCAGTCTTTATCTCTCAAAAGTCAAAGGATGGTCGGAATCTGAAGGCATTGGAGCTTCCAGGCCTATGGAACGGGGCCATGGCCAATTGGATTACCCTTTTTGTGGAAGTTCCAATTATCACCTTTAATCCTGTAAAAACCATAAATGACCTGCTTCGCAAGGAACACCAACCCCAGTAGGAGAGTAAACGAAAGAAAGGAAATCCGTTTCATTGTCTGACAAAGGAGGTATATACTACGAAAGAGCTGGACAATACCGAAGATACCTGTTTATATTCAAGTAAGGCTGCTTGCCTGGGGCTCAAAGACTGTCTCACTAAAGAGGAAGAGATTATTCTTGCCGATATTCGGGCACTTCGTAAAAATGCCATTAATGTAAAAACCAGGTTGAAGCGTTTGGAGGATTGCACTGTCAGTGATACGTCAGGATGTCAAGAGAAGATTCAATCGATTAGTCCTGAGCGCCAGGCTTTGATGGATGAGCTGGATGACCTGAGAAAAAACAGGAAAGAGCTTGATAGGCTGATGGAGGAAGCGCATCATCGTAAGATGGTGCTGTTAGGTCACAGAAAGCCATGACTTAAATCACCAAATCTTCTTGAAGACCGCATTTGATGTCTTTTGTAAAGAGGTGATCGTTCCCAACCTTATATGCCCAGCACATATCCTTTATTTGAGGATAAACCTCAAGGACTTTTTTTCTCATTAATGCAGCATCTTCGATATACTCTCTTATGGGAAAATTGTAGGAGTTGTCTATGAATTGAGCCATACTTTTAGCCATTTCCAGGGTTTGGTCAACCAAATGGTGACAACCATCCTTGCCGCCTACAGATTCGATTATCCTTTCTGTGAATCCGCTGTTGATCTTAATGCCAACGAGATTAGCCATCTTTTGGCTGGTCTGCCGGCAGACCCCAAGATATGGAGCCTTTTTAAAGTCTGCTTCTGCATGCTTTATCTCCCTGGATGGGAAGGAGATATGAAAAGTAGTAGAGATGTGATGGACATTATCCAGCATGGATACTTCTACTTTCAGCAACCCTACTCCAATAATATCTGCCCTTATATTCTTGTTTCTTTCAAATAGTGCCAAATCAATACCCCTTTCTCAACGTATCAGAATTTTCAGATCAAATCCTTGTCTCCCTTACGTTCAACCATTATATTGAAATCCGCCTTTATGTCAAGAAGATACAGGTAAACTCTAAAAGGGGATGCTTTGACCGGCCGCATTTTGTGAAAATTTTTTACTTTACACACAAGCCTCTTTCTTCTATACTTCTCTATGCTCACCCTACTACAAAAGCAAGCTCTTATCAAAGAAATGCCCCAATTGCGAAGCGGGAAATGAAAAAATGGCAAAGTGGTCTGGTTTGTAAATGCATTAAAATATAGTAACGCTTATGAGCGAAAGTACAAATGGAGAAAAAAGATGACACATAGTAAACGGGATTATTTTTTGGCGTGTGTCGAGGATGGCTCACTTTCTATGAAGCCCTACTGTGGTAGCTGTGAGAGTCAGTTAAACGAAGACTATTTTTGCGAAAATTGTCAGCGCCAATGTCGTTGTACTCACGTCAAATGTGAAGACAGAGATGCCTATAGTTTGATGGATGCCCTCATTAAAAAGAACGAAAGGTTTAAGAATTTTACGACAGAGATACTGATAGCACCATTTAAGGGTTAGCCTCTCTGCAACTCAGACACTGGACTTCAGACTTTAGACACCAGACTTTTCTGTAACCGTTCACGATTCTCAGTTTACGGTTCACGGTTTAATTATAACAGCAGGCTTAGGCCCGCTGTTTATATAAAGCTTGAAGCATTTTTGCCAACTGTTAACTGCAAACCGTAAACTGTGAACGGATACCCTTTATCTTTATGTAATCTTTGTGTAATCTCTGTCCATCCTCTCCTTCAGTCTATAGTCTATAATCTGGGGTCTGATGTCTATGCTCTGCTGTCTGAATCACAGATACATCATCCTTCTCTTTCCTGGCCAGGCTTGCCGGGCATTACTTAGGGCTCCTCCATTCAGTTATTGATATAAACTTTCCCGTGGACGGCTCCGCCTTAAAAATCTTCCAGGTACTTCCCCCGTTGTGGTCTGTGGGGCCGTAACCTATAGGACCCGTGAGTCCTCCCGTATCAAAGCTCTTCATTCCTTCTAAACTATTTACCAGAGCCTCTCCATCGAGGTTCCTGCCTGCCCTCCTCATACCCTCAATTTTGACCGTTCCAATAACCCAACCGTAAGTATATGTTTTTCCACGATAGGGTTTTTCCGTTCCCGGTTCATATTTGAGGGTAATCTCCCTCATCCTTGCCACACCAGGCCCCTCATCGTACCATGAGGCCATAGAAGCAACTGCATAGAATAGCTCGGATGCATCACCGGACATGCGAATCACATCTTCATTACAGGTTGCCCAACTGCCAAATAAGGGAACCTTTAAACCAAACTTCTTCAACTCTCTAAGAAGGACAATCGTTGGCTGGGGGAGTGAACCACAGATAATAATATAATCAACCTTAGCCTTTTTCAGGTTCATCACCTGAGAGGTTGCCTCAATGGAACCGGGGTTGAGCACCTCCTTTGCTGCATCCTCAGTCATTGCATCATACAAGGTAAATACGCTTCATTCCTTCGGATTTGCGCGCCTTGCATCTGGTCCGCCTCCGCGGATTACCGTGCTGTCTGATTTTTGACTTTTTACGACTTCAGCAAAATTAAGAAAATAATGAACTATTTTTTTGCAGGCGGCAGTTTCCACTTAGTGATGGGGATAAGTTTGCCGCTCTTTGGATCAGCCTTGAAAAGCTTGTTGTAATTCAACCCGTAATGCATTGTAGGGGTATAAGTTATAAGGCCACATATCCCCTTTGTATCCAAATCCTTTATGGTCTCCAATGCAGCCACCAGTTTTTCCCCATCCAGATCCTTGCCAGCCCTCTTTATCCCTTCACATAGAATAAGAGGTACAACCCATCCCATAGAATAGCTCTTAATGCTATAGGACTTCTCAGCACCAGGATTGTATTTCAGGCTTATCTTCCTTACCTTTGCCATCCCCGGGCTCTTTTCATACCAGGAACTGTAAGGACTGGCGCCCACAAAATTCTTTGATGCCTCACCGGCTATTCTTATAACGTCCTCTGTACATGCAGCAGATGTCCCGAACATAGGTACATCAAGGTCAAACTTCTTCATATCCTTGAGAACAGCAGCAGCACCCGGTGCGACGTGATGTATCAAGATATGGGTCACACCTGCCCTCTTCATGCTCAAAACCTGGGATGTAACATCAATAGCACTTATGGGTATTGTCTCGTGATGCAGTTTTAAACCATAAGATTTAGCCCAGGCTACAGCCGATGCCCTGACAACCTTGCCCGATTCGACATCAACAGTGGCCATAGCGATCTTTGGATTTTTAGCCTTTAATTTGTTAACAATATAATCAAGGGTCACACCCCATTCATTATCGTAGAATCCACTAGTTGGAAATACATACCTTTTATACGGCTTCATTACCGACTCATCAGGGGCCCATGGCAGCGTAGGAATCTTCTCTTTCTCAATATGGCGAAACAATACCTTGGTTTCTCCAATAGAGACAGGACCTAAAAGTGCCAACATCTGGTCCTTGAATAACAGCTTTTTAAAGGCTGCTATTGATGCAGGAATAGAATAACGGGAATCCTCCGCGACCAATTTAATCTTTCTTCCATTTATACCACCTTCATCATTTATATGGCGAAAAAAGATTCTGTAAGCCTCCACCATCACAACCCCGACATTCGAAGTAGGACCCGTATGGTCGGCTATTGAGCCGATTATTATCGAATCTTTTGTAACACCTCTTGCCTCTTTACTGTAAGCTAAATTACCTTGTGAAATGAGTAAGATCAAAACCAAAAAACCAACAAACCTCGTTTTCATAAACAATCCCCTTTCTTTAAATTTTTATCCTGTTAATCTGTCTTATGCGGACTAACATGGTTTACTTTGTAACCGGCATTCTCCACCCTGTAACAGGCATAAACCTGATCTTTTCTATATCGGCCTTGTAAATCCTAACATATTTCTGACCACGGCGGTTTTCTTTACCAAAGGTAATGGTGCCGCATATCCCCCCTGTGTCGAGATCCTTTATCCCCTCCATAGCCTTCATAAGGGTCTCTCCGCTAAGGTCCCTTCCAGCCCTTTTCATCCCCTCTGTGAATACCATAGCAGCAACCCAACCCTGAAAATAACCGCTATCTGTCATGATATCTAAGCTCTTGTGGTATTTTAAAGTAATCTCCCTAATTTTTTTCATCCCAGGGGTATCTTCATGCCACTGACCGTAGATATTGGAAACATAAGTATTTTCTGCCCCTTTACCAGCAAGCTTTATCAGGTCCTGACTGCAAACCCATTGGGTCCCTAAAAAGGTAGGTTTATAGTCGAATTTTCTAGCATCCCTTACCAATCCCGATGCGGTCGCAGCTATATGCTGTACGATAACATAATCAACCTTAGCCCTTTTCAAATTGAGGATCTGGGATGTAGCATCCAATGCCCCCACATTCAGTACCTCTCTATGCATATCCAAACCATAAAATTTGGCTCGTTCTATCGCTCCCCGCATACCTGCCTTTCCAAACTCGATATCAGGATAGACCACCCCAAACTTAGGATTCTTCGCCTTCAGGTCTCTAATTGCATAATCCATTAAGACAGCCACAGCATCCTCGTGGGTAGCCCCAGTACAAAAAATATACTTTTTTGGTGGAGAAGAAAGCCGTAATTCAAGACCTGCCGGGACATTCGGAATCTTTTCTTTTTCTATCTGATTGAAAAGGGCAATGTTGCCGCCACCCTGCCCTGTGCCCATAAAGGCAAGTGCCTTGTCCCGGTAAACAATCTTTTTAAAGGCTGCAACAGACAATGCTACATTTGCACGGTCATCTTCCACGATTACCTTTACCTTTCTCCCATGGATACCCCCTTGATCGTTGATGTGTTGAAAATATGTTCTAAATGACGCTATACCATACCTCCAGGTATCTGCCAGCGGGCCGGTTACATCGCCTATTATTGCAAACTTTATTGTATCATCGGTTACACCCCTAACCTCCTTTCCATATAATTGGCTATTCAATGACATGATAAAAACAAATGACAAAAAACCAACAACGAACAACTGATACTTAGAATTTAGTAATCGTTTCATAATCAATCCCTTCCTTTTTTTCGCTCTTTTGCCTTTATCCAGTTACTAACGGGATGAAATATCCCCTTTTTCACATCTGCCTTGTAGAACTTGCAATACTCCGATGCCTGATGCTTATCAGGCCCAAAGGTAACATTGCTGGAGAGACCCTGCATGTCAAAGTCTTTCATCCCTTCCCATGCCTTTATCAGACCTTCTCTGGTAAGGTTCTTGCCTGTCCTATTGAGTCCTTCATGTACAATAACAGACTCAGCAAATCCCTGCATATATGACCTCAAACGGATCTCCTTTTCTGTACCTGGATTGTATTTCAGGGTTACTTTCCTTACCGCCCTCACCCCTGGATTATCATCATACCATGCTGCAAATGAATTGGTAGCATAAAAATTCTGGGCGGCTTTCCCAGCAAGTTGCACTGTGGCCTCCATACACGTATACTGGGTTCCTACATAGGTTGCATCCAGATTGAATTTTCTTGCATCCCTTAAAAAGGCGGCACAATTCTCAAGAGTGAGATGGAGAATCACATAGTTGGGGTTCTCCCTTTTCAAACAGAGTACCTGAGAGCTCGCCTCGAGGGCCCCGGGGGCAACGATAACTTCACCGGCCAACTTTAGTCCATATTTCTTCGCTTCTTTATGTACAGAACGGGAACCGACCTTGCCGTGTTCGGTATCCGCTCGGACCAATCCTATTCTCGGATCTTTAACCTTAAGGACATTCATCAGCCAGTTGAATATGATCTTAATCTCCTGCTCATAAGTAGCACCATTCGAAAAGTGATGGTGTCTCGGTGGATCGATAAACATGCTTGAGGTGGCTGTCGCAAGATTGGGGATATTAAGCTTGGTAAAATGTCGCATCAGAGCAAGCATAGCACCTGTTGATCCGATCTCCATAAACATAAACACATTATCCCTATAAACAAGCTTCTTAAATGCCGACACATGCATTGGAATAGTGTAACGATCATCCTCAACGATTACCTCAACCCTCCTTCCCTGGATTCCTCCCTGGTCATTGACGTTCCTGAAATATAGCCTTATAGCCCTCGGAGCTGGTGTCTGCAAACTGGCTGTAGGGCCAGTCATATCACAGATCACGCCGATCTTAATGGTGTCTTTGGGGCGAGCAGGGTCTTCTTCTGCCACTGCAAAGTGAACACCTGAAAATACCAGAATTAAAACCAAACCAACAAATAATATCTCTCTTATTTTCATAGGGTTTATCCTCCCTTGATAAAAAGTTTTGTCAACAATAATACTAACTAAGGCGACAAAACAGATAGCTATTAGTTTATAACATCTCGATACCAATTCTGCCTTCATAATCTTCTCATTTTTCCGTTGTTCAATATACAGAAGTGTGCATTTTGTTCCCTCAAAACTTAGGCGGCCTTCTCCAATCGCTGATAGGGATAAGTTTTCCACTGGGGGGATCGGCTTTGAATAGTTTGACAGTATCTAGGGCTTTATGGTTTGTTGGTGTAAAGGTAATTGGGCCACATATTCCTTGAGTATCGAAATCCCTTATGCTTTCCATGCCCTCGACACATGAATCAGGGGTTAGATCCCTCCCCCTAAAATTTGAAGTTATGCTGGTCAGAAAGCACTTTTCTGTCTAGCCATGGAATTTGGTGAAGCTCATTTCTGCCCTTTACGGTCACTTACTGAGCCAATGAGCGTATCAAATCAGTCGGATTTCCTCCATCCCGTCAAGGGGATGAACTTCCCACTAGCAGGATCGGCCTTGAATATCTTCCATGTATTTCCCCCTTTATGACTGGTAGAACTATAACTGAGAGAACCGCAGAGTCCGCCTGTATCAAAGTTCTTTATGCTCTCCATGGCTTTTATAAACCCTTCCCTGTCCAGATCTTTACCTGCCTTCTTAAGTATCTCTACCATCACCCTTGCTCCTACCCAGCCATGGGTATATATCTTTCCACGATATGGTTTTTCAGTGCCGGGGAAATATTTCAGGGTTACCTTCCGCATCTCTGCGGCACCAGGACAATCATCATACCAGGACATCATATGGTTAACTGCGTAAAACCGTTTTGCAGAGTCACCTGCCATGTTCAGGACTTCTTCAGCACATGTAGCCCAGCTCCCAAAGACAGGGACATTTAGCCCAAACTTCTTTAACTCTCTAAGGAGGACTATCGTTGGCTGGGGGATTTGCCCGCAGAGAATGATGCAATTTACATTTGCCTTCTTCAAATTCATCACCTGTGAGCTGGCATCAAGGGAACCCGGATTTAGAACCTCCTTGGAAGCAGGAGCAAGATTATGAGATTTGAGTCTCTTCATCGCCGATTCACGGTCAACCTTCCCAGTTTCATTATCAGGATAAACCAGGGCAATCCTTGGTTTCTTAGGTTTTAGGTCATTCAGTATATAATCTATAAGGATATTCATCTGGTTGGGATATATGTCTCCAAAGATGAAGACATATTTTTTGAATGGCTTTACTGTTATTTCAGGCATTATTGCAGACATAAGAGGGATTTTCTCCTTTTCTGCATGCCTACTAAGTACAGTAACACCTCCCGTTGATGTTGGTCCAATTAGGGCAAAGACCCTATCTTTAAAGACCAGTTTTTTAAAAGCAGTTATAGCGAGTGGGATAGAGTAACGATCATCTTCAACCATGGGATTGAGTTTTCTGCCATTAATCCCCCCCTGTTCATTTATATACTTGAAGTAAGTTTTTATACCCTGAGTTGTGGGAACGACTACATCGGCAGCAGGCCCTGTTTGATCTAGGATGACACCAATCTTTACCGTATCATCAGTTACCCCCCGAGCTTCAGCGGAATAAGCACTGCCTGTAATTCCAAATAATCCCGATAAGATCAGGATAGCCACTAAAACCCAGATTGAAAACCCCTGAAGATCCAGTGTAAACGCCTTCTTTTCCATCGTATTCTCTCCTTTTCTTTATTTACCCATACCCCCCTTGTTTACCAAAGCTTCATGGTGTATTACTCCCTTTTAATCTTTCACTCTCCTCCATCCAGCAATATGAATGAGAACCTTTTTCTCTATATCTGGTTTATAAAATCTGCGTTCTTCAATTGACTTATGGTCGGTAGGGCTAAAGCCAATAACCCCGCAAATACCCTTGGTATCATAGTTCCTTATCTTTTCAAATCCATCTACCAGGGCATCCCTATCTGAAATCTCTCCCTGAGGATTACTTGAGCATGGCAACTATTTGCTCACAGTGGCTACTTTCTCATATCCGGAGCCTTTCTCCAATCCGTGATAGGGATAAGCCTCCCGCTTTCCGGATCGGCCTGGAATATCTTATCGTATTTTAATCCTTCATGGCTCTTCGGGGTATAGGTAATCAGACCACATATACCTTTTGTGTCAAAATTCCTTATGGTCTCCATTGCGTCTACGAATTTTTCACCATCAATGTCTTTACCAGCCCTTTTTATCCCCTCACAAAGGAGTTTCATCGTAACCCATCCTGCAGAGTAGTTTTTGCTCCGATACGGTTTTTCAGTCCCAGGATGATAACCCAGGGTGATCTTCCTCATCTCTGCCGTTCCCGGGTTATCATCGTACCATGAACTATAAGGATGGACCCCAAAGAAATCTTTTGATGCCTTTCCTGCCAGCCCTATCACGTCTTCTGAGGTAAGTGAATACGTACCAAAGACCTTAGCGTTGAGTCCAAACCTTTTTGAGTCTTTGAGTAAAAGGGCAGCAACGGGGATAGTATGGGTCACTATGATGTAATCCACCTTCGCCCTCTTCATTGTCAGGACTTCCGGGGTAGTATCCAGAACATTTAGGGGAAGCATAATGTTTTCAACACCCAGTCCAAAAAACTTGGACCATTTCTTAAAACCCCTCAATACCGGGACCTTGGCACCTGCATC